>Ga0065721_10004124_pt1 | contig 40927 bp, 28 predicted proteins | sample Mesricmetagenome_FD_59108 | JGI IMG/M metagenome (GOLD analysis project Ga0065721, IMG submission 59108) | Mesophilic microbial community from rice straw/compost enrichment Sample: eDNA_1 v2 (version 2) | ecosystem: Engineered > Solid waste > Grass > Composting > Bioreactor | place: USA: Davis... | reverse complement strand
TCGGGCTTTAACATTCATGCGGGCTGGTCTCCAGGCGATTTATTAGGATTCGACAACCAATTTATCGCCCGACCAGCCCTCTTTTGTCAATCAATTCAATTGGTTACAGCTTAAGGAAGTGCCATTCTACTCTGACCCCTTGATTCCCTTTCTTCTATAGCATATGTGCAGGTTTCAACCAAAGGCTTATCATTTTTCTTTACCCAGGCTTGAAGCTGATTTAGAAATTCCGTTATTCCTCCGAGCTTTGGACCGTCTGCGCCATACTCATAGAGTCCGCATTTCTCTATTTGGTAAAACGTAATTTTAGCTTCTTCCATCTCAAAGTCTCGGGTTTATGCTCTCGTTGGGTGTTGGTGGAAGCTCATGGCCAGGGATGCGTTTTAATCATGCAACAACTTCGAGCATCTCGCTGTAATGAATGCCATCAACTTCCTGTAGCCACGTAAAAATGTCGCGAATAATGTTTTGGCTTTCTCCTGCGAGGTTTTCTGATGAATCTTCATTGATTTCGATGACATCGCTGTGTGAATATTTATTTATGAAGCGGTAAATTTTTTCTTTGGTGGCTTCATCGGTGATTTTGCAGCCAGCCAAGCCGCAAGTCATGAGTTGATAAATTTCGCTTCGATGTTTTGGGTATTTAAAGCTAAAAAACGATTCAAGTAGTTTTCTGGCAAGATTTGCAGTTAAAAATGCTTCGTCTCTCGATAGTTTTGAATTGTCTTTGTATGCATGAAGTTTTGAGAATATATAGTGATACTCTGAGTTGTAATCAGTTAGGCTGCGGTCTGCGTCTTTATAAATTGAGTGGCGTGGAGTTGATGATGAGGACTCAATTGTATAAAAGAAAGCATTTGGTCTTTTTGGTGGATTCTTTTTCTTTCTGTTGCGGTTAACCCCCTCAAACCAATCCCGAATCAGCTTAAAGTAGGTAAAATTATGCGTAAATATGAACAGTTGTTTTGCTTTGTCGCAATTGTTTCTGAGAAATGAATATGCGTGAAAAAGGTGATTTGAATCAAAGCTTGATACAGGGTCATCTACAACCACAATAGTGTTTTCTAGATTGTTATCATTTTCTTTTAACTTTGTTATGAAATAGACAAAGGCGATGGCTGTTTTTTCGCCTTCGCTAAGATTTCCTTCAGTTGGCGAAGAGTCATTTCGCAATATCTCGTATCCCCTTTTCGTCGGGTTGAAGCGCAGGGATAATTCACTGCGTCCAAGAAATTTATGAAGTGATCTGTTAAATTGGTTGGCTCCTAAGCCCTCATTTGATAGGAAGTTTTCAAGAGCTCTAATTTCAATGTTTCGATCGGATGTGATTGACTTTATCGCATCATTCTTTTTTGTTCGAAAGTTAATTTCATTTTTCTTTCCGTGATAGTCAAAAGACTTAATTTCTGTGGTTGCGTAGTGCAGTTCGAGCTGTTTTTTGGCTTTGTCAGTTTCTTCTCGAAAATTTTTCGATTTGTGGTTGTGTTTCTCGACGATTGCTTCAACAGCTGCCATTGCTTCATCGAAAGACTTTATCGACAATTCGCTAATTGCTTCTACCGTCAGCGTGGTTTGAAGTGGGTTTTCGATTTTCTTTTTGAGCGTGTCGTGCCAAGCCGATATCTCCGTGTTTAGGTCTTGGATTGCCTTTTCTAGATTTGTGCAAGCTTCACTGTATTCTTTTTTAAATTCTTCGTAAAAATCGCTTGTGGTTGGAAGGGTGGGGGGGTGGGTATATTGATCGGATAACCAGTTGTTAGCGCTTTCAAGCCTATCTTGAAAAGCTTTGTAATCATCATTGAAATGATCTTCAAGTTGTTTGATTCGTTCTTCGGAAATGGCATTGCCGCAAAACTCACATTGGGTTTTGTCGTGGCGCTTGTGAAGATTGAGACCGCTTTCAACCCAAGACTTTATATCCCCATATTCGGCTAGTCGTTGAATTATTTTGCTGACAACGCTGGTTCGTAGGAGGTCATCAAGGTGCTCTTTGGCTTTTCTGAATTTTTCATGATTAAAGGTCTTCGGTGTAAAAGAAATATCGCTCTTTTGATCTGGTTTGGCTGCATTGGTTAGTTCAATGATTTTATCTTCAGAAAGAAGAGGGGCGTCTGTCTTTGTGGCATCAATATTGGTGCTGACAAATGCTTCAAATTTGCGTTTATCATAATTCAGATAATAGTTGTCTTTTGTGTCAATGGATTGAAGGCTTCTTTTTATGTGTCTTGCGCTTTCGGTTTCAAATTTTGATATTGCTTCTACCAGTTTTCTGATTTCTTCAGATTCTTTTTCGTGCATCTCTGTGTCGATTTTTTGCACTTTCTTCAGTTCTTCAAGCTTTTTGCGATCTTCTATTTTCTCCTTATCTATAAGTAATATACTTTTAACTAAGTTATTCCATGAAATGTTCTCGTTAATGAAGTCATGGTTGAATGTATATATATTCAGATTAGATTCGGAGATATTGTTTTGCGTAACCGCAGGGCCATTATCAATGGTTATAGTGAACTCAGATGATGGAAATTTTGCTGGGCATGACTTGTTTTCGATACATCGAAAAAGGGCTGAAAGCGTAGACTTACCGCTTCCGTTCCAACCATAAAACAGGTTGTACTTTCCAAAATCTTTAGTATTGGCATTAGTGTGGTTCTGAAAAATGCCGAAGCGCTTTAATTTTTGTATGTTTTTTATCGACATAACTCCCTCGATCTAAAATCACACACCGCTCAATTGGTGTGAGCATTGAATGCTGCGCCGCTCGTTTTATGAGGTTCAATGGCCCATGCAGCCCGCAACAGCTTCAAAGCAAAGCCTAAACACCAAGCATAGCCCCGCCTCGCTCCCCCACACAGTGGAATTTTCAACCATTTTTAAACGCCCGAATGAAATGAGATTCGCTCCGCGTAACCGCCAAATCCGCAAAACCGCCAGCCCGCACCACCCAACCCCATCGCCTCCCCACATCGGCTAGAATGCACCCCCCGTTTTTTAGGCATCATCGTCTTTCGCATGAGCTTCCTAGCCCAACTCCGCCAAAAGCAGAACCCGGTTGTTACGGGTGGTTTGCAGCTTTGTTATCTCCTGACTTGGCAGGACGATGGTCTGTATCTGGCGATGCATTTGGCGCACCTGGAAAACGGCCGGGTGCGGGAGTTGGAGCAGGCTTATGCGGCGCAGCAGGCGCATCTCAATCAGCCGCCTTCTTTTACGATTCCGGCGGATATTGCGGTATTGCGGCATTTGCTTGCGGGGGATTGGAACGGGCGCGCGGCGGGGTTTTGCCGGGGTGCGGATATGGCGTTTTTGCGGCTGCTTTTGGCGACGGAAAAGTGCTTTTTTAGTCTGGCGGATAAGGCGCTGAGCTGGAGCGAGCCCTGTGCGGTGCAGCCGGTTTGGCGCATTTCCGCCGCGGGCGCGCAGTCGTTAAGTTGGCGCCATGCCTCTGCCGGGCGCTTTTGGTCGTTGGCCGGTGGCGATATCGGCGTGGTGGTGGAGGGCAATCAGCTGCGGCCCTGTCAGAGTGGTTTGACGCAAGAGGCGCTGGCGGAGGTCGGCAGTGCGGGTGTGCTGCAGCCGGAGAGCCTCGCGGAATTTATGCAAGCGACGGCGCCGCGCTGGCGCGCATTGGGTTTGCCGCTGCCGACGGAGCTGCCCAGCACAACCGTCGCCGCGAATCTGCGGCCGGTGCTGGTATGCGAATCCGCCGCGCAGGCGGATGGCCGCTGGCTGGATGCGCTGACCCTGGCTTTTCGTTACGAATCCGACGCTATCTGTTTTACCCGCCGCTTTGCCGATGCGGGCGCGGCCAGTTCGTTCTGGAATGGCGAGCGGTTGCTGGCGGTGGCGCATCGGGCGGCGGACGAACTCGCGGCCTATCAGCGCGTGGCGGATTATCTGCAAACGTATTTGCAGGGCCTGGTTGCGCAAGGCTCTTCGCGCGGCAGTTGGCGTCCGCAGGATAAAGCCGCCTGGCAGGCGCTGTTGCTGGAGCATCGCGCAGCGCTGGAGGCGGAGGTGGATTTTCACTTCGCCCCCGGTTTTCGCCACGCCTATATCGCGCCGGCCAATTGGACGGTGGCGGTGGAGCAGGGCGAGGCGGATTGGCGGGTGGCGCTGGCGTTGGAGGCCCAGGGCGAGCGCTACGAGTTGCTGGATCTGCTGGAGCAGTTGCGCCTGTTCAACCGTATGCAGTTGGAGGGGCTGGTGGAGCTGCAGGTGGAGGGGCGGATTCTGGTGCTGCCTGGCGGCCTGATGCGCTCGCTGGCGGCGGAGCTGGAGGATTTGGTGGATTGGTACGGCGGCAGCGGCCGCATTCCGTTGAGCCAGCTCTACCGCTTGGAAGGTTTGCGCCATTTATTGCCGGGGGGCGCGACTGAGTGGTCCGGCGACGACGCGCTGTTGCGGCGCTCTCACGAATTGCAGATGTCGCCGGCGCTGTTGGACAGCACCGCCAGCGGCGTGCAGGCGGAATTGCGCCCGTATCAGTGGTTGGGCGTGTGCTGGCTGCAGCATCTCAAACAATTGGGCTTCAACGGTTTGCTCGCCGACGATATGGGTCTGGGCAAAACCTTGCAGACGCTGGCGCATTTGAGCCTGGAGCATAAACACGGCGTGTTGCAGCGGCCCGCCTTGATCGTGGCGCCCACCAGTTTGCTGCCCAATTGGGCTAAGGAAATTCGCCGCTTTTGTCCGCATTTGCGCGCTCATGTGGTTCACGGCGGTCAGCGTCATCAAAGTTGGCCGCAGAGCGGCGTGCATATTTACATCACCAGTTATCATTTGTTGGTGCGCGATTTGGAACATTGGTCCGCGCAATCTTTGAGTTGGCTGGTGCTGGATGAAGCGCAGATGATTAAAAATCCGCAGACCCATGCGAGCCGCGCAGTGCGCGAATTAAAAGCAGAACACCGCCTGTGTTTGTCCGGCACACCGGTGGAAAATCATTTGGGCGAGCTGTGGGCGCTGCTGGATTTTCTCGAGCCCGGCGTGCTCGGCAATCAGCGTCAGTTTAAATCCCACTATCAAAAACCCATCGAGCAGGAGGGCAGCGGCGAGCGTTTGCAACAGCTGCTCACCCGCATCGCGCCCTTGATGTTGCGGCGGACCAAAAATCAGGTGGCGCGAGATTTGCCACCAAAAACTTTGGTGCAACAGGTGATTCCTCTCGGCGAGGAACAGCAGGCGTTTTATCAGCGTCTGAAGCAGGACGATTGGCAGAACCTGATGCAGCAGTTGGAGGGCGTGGACAATCCGGGGCAACAGCAAATGATGCTGCTCGCCGCGCTGATTCGCCTGCGTCAAGCGTGTTGCGATCCGCGTTTGCTGTCCGAGGATGTTCCCTCAGCAAAAACCGAATATTGTCTCGATATGCTCGAGTCGTTGGTGGCGGAGGGCAGGGCGGTGCTGGTGTTTTCGCAGTTCACCCGCATGCTCGATATTCTCGCCGAGGGTTTAACGCAGCTCGGAATTAAGTACCTGATGCTCACCGGGCAAAGCCGCGATCGCGCGGAATTGGTGGAGGCGTTTCAGGCGGGGCAAGCGCCGGTATTTTTAATCAGCTTGAAAGCGGGCGGCGTGGGTTTAAATCTCACCCGCGCCGATACGGTGATTCATTTTGATCCCTGGTGGAATATCGCCGCGGAAGAGCAGGCCAGCGACCGCGCCCATCGCATCGGCCAGACGCAACCGGTTTTCGTGTACAAGTTAATTGCGGAAAATACCATCGAAGAAAAAATAGCCGAGCTGCAGGAGAGCAAGGCGCTGCTGAGCCAGCAGGTCAATCGCCAGGCGCAGGACAGCGGCACCGCGTTTGCGCTCAAGCTGGAAGATCTGCTGCGCCTGTGGCAAGAAGATGAATCGTCACAACAGTGACATTTACTCGAATCATTATTCACCTGCGCAGACGCGGGTGAATCCCAAAAGAGGCTGAGATTTTATGGTTGATATCGCAACCGTGGATTCCCAAATAAGCCAACAGGGACAGTTTTGTTTATTGGATTGGCTGCTGGCGGAAAATTTTATTCCCTACGCCGCCTACGAAGATTGGCGTTACGGCCGCATCGCCACCTTGGACGATGTGTTTACCGCAACGGAAGACGATGTGCAGCGCCTATTGCAGCAGGCGCTGCAAACCTGTCACGAATTAAATTTGCAGCAGGAGATGCAAACGTTTTTCTCCTGGGATGGCCAGCAGCGCCAGCCCCTGCGCATCAGCGCGGATCAAGAGCGCCACAATACCCTCGCCACGCGCTGGAGCGCGCGCAAAGACGTGCCGCAGATGGATCTGTTTATGGACAACTCCGCCGCCATCGCGGAAAACCAACTGCTCGACGCCCTCGCCAATCGCCAATTTCAAACCGCCAGCGACGCACTGGCGCGCCTCACCAAATTAAATGCACAGCACAGCAAATTGGGCGGCTATCAGGATTTGATTAATTACGGCCTGCACTGCGTCGCCACGCCGGAAATCGAACCGGAAGCGGTAGTGCCGGAATTTCAGGGATTGGATCAAGAAGTCGCGCCCCTCGCCGGCGAACTGCTCGGCAGCCGCCGGCGGGATTTTCTCGCCTTTGCCTGGCGCCGCATGGCGGAAAATCTCTGCCAGCAACCTTTTTCCGCTGCAGAGCCGGAACTGCATTGCAGCTACGCCTACTGGCAAATTCCGGATTGGCAAGCATTAGTCGGATGCCTGGAAAAAGAACCGCAACTATTCGAATCCCCCGTACTGCTCGCGCGTTTGGCGCAGGGCTTTTTGCAATGTCAGCAGGTAAATGCGTTTTACCTGCTGTGGGGATTTTTATTGGAACGTTTCGGCGACGAAGGCGAACGCCTTATCGGCCAGCAAGGCGAATTGCTCGTCGGCAAATGGGACCAATTCCTCGCCTTCGACGAAGAATGGCCGGCGGAAGTATTCCTCGGATTTTTGCTGATCAACCAACCGGGATTGGTGCAAGTACTGGATAACCTACCGCTGCTACAAAACGTAAAAATCACCAACCCCATCAACCGCGCCGCGCTGGAATTAGTGCGGGTACGCCTGGCGGAACAGGATGAAAAAGCCGCACGGGAAAACCTAAAAAATCTCAGCCCGGTGATGTTGCGGTTTTATTTGAATAAGAGGGATTGGTTTGCTTCTTTGAGGAGGAGGTAGTGGTTGGGATGGGCACGATGCGGATGTTGATATGCGTGATGGGAGGGGGTGAAGTGGTAAGGCTTTTTGGGAATTAATGCCTGGAACACCTCCGCTTGACTAGTCATCTGTAAATTGTTCAACTTCCACTAACTCCACGTGAACTGGCCTTCCCTCTTCCATGACTAGCGGCGCCTTTCTCCCCGTCTTGTTCAATGCTTTGGCGAGCATTCGCAGGTTAATCAGGACGTCGGAGATTTTTTCAGTAAGTCTTGCCCGGCTTGAAGCGTCGCGAGCCTCGGGCTCCGCAACTCCATACTCTTCACATCGGGAGAGTGATAGTTGGTTAATAAGATTTGCTATGTCGTCCCTATCGAGCGAGACGCCATTCCAATTATGCGCAAATTTGTTTCTAATCTTTCTCATAATTTCGAGGGTTTGATAGCCGTCCTTTCGTATCAATCCAAGCACAAAGGCTGCCTTTATCCGTGCAGAGAGTGTCCCTAATGGTGCGTTGAAGCCGTTCACAAGCTCTTTCGCTTGCTTTGACTCGCGGAGGTAGTTAAGCAGTAGCAACTCCAGTGTATCCTCAGCGAATGCGGCCATGGTCAAAACCAAGCTTCGGTCGTCATGTTCGTGAAGCGATTCAAGCAGGCTATTTAGCTCATCCACGTAAGGATCGTGGTGAGGATTCAATGGCGGTTTTACGTACCCTTTTTTGCTTGAGAAATTCAACTAAGCCTCCTTTATACTTTTTAGGTTGAACAATGTGCGCATCAAGGATGAGCCCCTTTGGTCTGAATGACATTTTCCTGATTGGCCCTTTGCTATTTCCGCATGACGGCCGCCGTGCGCGCTTGTCGTGTGCACGGCTTTGTTAAGACCCGCTTTCACCTTCGGGTTCATTTGTTTGTTCCACTTTCGATTTTGTTGCTTCTGCAATTTGACTCAGTTTAGATGAGTATTTATAGCCGTATACCTTCTCATAAGCCCTAAAGAACTCTCTAGAATCACGAAACTCCCTAAACAATGGCCAGTCGTGGTAGGACAGCTCGTTAATTAGCTCGCCTTCTTTGCCTAATTTGCACATTATCTCTTCAGCCTTGACGTAATCATTTGTAAGGATTGCATAGGCAAGCTTGAAATCGTATGTGGTAGCAGTCCAATCTTTTTTGTCGAGGATGGCTTTGGCTTCTTTCCGCTTATCTATCGCACAAAGTGCAATCGCATGGTTGACGGAGTATATTCTCTCTATTTCGTCTGTTGATATACGCGGCAAACCCTGCGCAAACTTGCTAATTGATATTGCTTTACCCCAGTGCTCCATATGTAAGTAATCAAATACGATGCTGCTGAGATGAGAGTCTGCTTTTTCGAGCTCATTTTCGAGTGTTTTGCGCCAAAGAGTATGACCAAGCATAACCCCAACTTGACAGAGCAACCTGCAAGACTGAAACAGATACTTCGCTCCGATTTCCAATTGATCGCCTACTGCGACGTTATCTCGCAAGTCACAACCAACTTCTCGACAGATGTCCAGATATTGCTTGCTTACTATTCCGTCGCAATGGGTAAATAAATTCCTTCTTTGTGCACACTCAATAAAATATGGCCACTCGGAAAACTTCGTTAGTTTTATGGAAAACTTGCCTTCTAGGTCTTTAAACTGATCAATGTAGCTTTTTCGCCTAATCGATTCTATTTCCCGATCCAGAAATACCTGACGTAACTCCTCCATAGAGTCGTATTTCAATGCCTCGGGTAGGGATATTTCTTTGTTGATGTTTTTGTACAGGTCTGGTTTTTTGCTGTAAAGAATGGCCACCACATCCCCAACAAATTTATCAAAGGCAGAGAATAAGCTAATAAAGAGACTTCGTTCCAGAGTGGTTACCAGCGAAGACCTATTGTGCCTTTCTATTTCTCTTAGTGTCTTTCTTAGCTCTTTAACAGTGAGGATTCTAACGGTTTCATCCTTTTGTTCCTCAAGAGCTTTTTGATGCTTGTCAACCTCTTTCTTTAGTTTTTCGGCGCTATCGTTGTATGCTTTCGCTGCGGCAAATACATATTCCTTGGCACAATCTTCAATATCAAGAATTCGATGAAGAAATGTATCAATTACCTCTTTCACCTCAACAATTTCTTCAAATTCAGAGGATTTTGAATCGTCATCTTCCGTCGCGAGCGTGTCAGAAATTGATTTGGTTTCGGCCTGGTTATTCACTTGGATAATCCCTGCTATTTGATCTGACTTCGGCTCTAAGCGGGCCGGAGTCTCAATATTGAATGCGCTGTGTGACATCTTCCTACCGGAGCCCATGGGCTCCGTCATAAACTCATGATCAAGATTCAGAAAGTGTTTTTACGGTTCCGCCCATCTTGCGCATGCGCGTGTTGTCGTGTATTGCTCGGAAAAAATCTCGATCCCTTGAATCTAGAATAGACGTCAAATCTGCGCAAAGGTGGAGTTTTCCACTTTCGGCTTCTGTATTGACGGGATCGGCTCAACTATTGGCTAAGCTTGCTGCCTCGGAGCAGGTTCTAAATAACTTGTTGGTAAGGGCTTGCGTGGTAGAGCCGAAGTTTGAGAGGAAGTATGCAAAAAACGCCCCGCATCAGCGGGGCGTTCAGTTTTATTGATCAACAAAAATATCTTTATACGCAACAAAAATAGAGGCGTAGATCACCGGTCCCAGGATCAGCATACCGAGGCCGAGTGGAATTACCGCGACGATGACCAGGATGAACAACACGATGCCGTAGAGCAGGAAGGGCACGATGTTTTTCAGGCAGGCTTCAAAGCTCATCTTCAGCGCCTGAATCACCGGCACTTTGTGCAGCACGATTAACGCCGGCGCAAACCAGGCGGCCATGCTGATGGGGATGATCAGCGCTATGGCGATTAGCAGGCCGAGCATAAAACCGGTGCCCATGGTGGTGATATCCGGTTCACCGATGCCCATCATCGGCAAAAAGGCGGAGCCGATGCAGATTCCCATGATGACCCAAGTCGATACGGTAACGATGATGGATGTCAGCAANAGTGGGGCGAAGGCTTCGCGGAAGCCGGCGAACAGGTGATTGATTTGCAGNGGTTCGCGATCGTATTGGGCTTTGCAGCCGAGCATCAACCCGCCCATCCANATGTGGGTGGTNAACGCGGCCAGCAGGTTGATAAAGGGAATTATGTTGAAAATGATCAGCAGCACCAAGCCAACAACGCAGATGGCGATCCAGATTCCCGCGTCCTGCTTGAAGTAGTTAAAACCTTCCACCAGCCATTGCACGCCCTGACCGGCATTAACGGTGCGCGGTGGGTGCAGAGCGAATTCCTGGTCGTCGGTGGGATGGGTCAGTTCCGCGCTGGGCGCTGAATAGGGGTTGGGAGTACTCATAGGGCTTCCTTGATTGAGTTGGAGAACAAGATGCGCCCGACAGGCGGGCGCGATGCTTTTTATAGCTTATAGCGTCATGTGTGCGACAGGACGCTTTTATCTTAGCTGGTAATGGTGCGTTCTCAAGCCTTTTCCCTGGACCATTACCCGCTGGCTGCTCAGTCGTCGGCGAGGGAGATCGCCTTGGCGCGGATGTCTATGCCGCCAAATACCTTTTGCAGTGCGTCGAGAAAGCTGCGCAATTCCATGGTCATGATGGCGAAGTCGACGTCGAATTCTTCCGCTGCGGACTCGGGGTGGCGGTCGTTGGCTTGATCGAGAATGCGTTCAGAGAATTTCAGTCGGCGCACAGCGAGTTCATGGTCGAGCACGCACTCGACGGAATCCTGCCAGTTCAGCGCCAGCTTGCGCACCACCATGTCGGTTTTGAGGTGATTGAGCATTTCTTCTGCGGTGAGATCCTGTTTCTTGCAGCGGATCACTCGGCCGTCATCCCGCGGCGCTTCCAGCTCGCATTCATCACCGAGGGCAAAGCCGTCTGGCGCGGTGGAGGTGGCGAGCCACTGGGTCATGGTCTGGCTGGGCATTTGTTTAGTGACGAAAGGAATCACCGGCAGGCTGCCCACCACTTCGCGCAGGGCGCCGAGCAGTTCTTCTGCGCGCTTGGCGGAGGACGCGTTCACCACTACCCAGTTTTCCTGCGGGGCGATATAGGCGTACTGCAGTTGGGAGCGGGTGAGGGCGCGGGGCAGCAGGGAGAAGATGATTTCCTCTTTGAGATTGGTTTTTTCCGCGCGGCCCACGGAGCGTCCTTCCTCTTGGCTAATCGCCGCGACTTTCTCTTCCAACTGCTCGCGCACCACGCCGCCGGGCAGGATTTTTTCCTGGCGTTTGGCGCACACCATCAAGTAGCCGTTGGTGGCATGCACCAGGGATTTGCCGTGGCGGCCGAGGGGCGGCACCCAGCCGTAGCTGTGCAGATCCTGCTTGCCGCAGGGTTGGAACACCTTCTGCGCCAGTGCCTCGTCCAGCTCCTCGGCGGACAGGGTAAAAGGCTTGGTGAGGCGGTAAACGCGCAGATTTTTAAACCACATGGTCACTCCAAACGATAAAAAGCAGGGCGCGGCATTAAGCCGCGATCCGCAAGGTGAGTCAAGGAACTGAGGACGATGGGTTAGGGCGCGGCGACGGTCTGAGCCGGCACCGCCAGATATTGCCGCAGGAAGCGTTGCATGTTTTGCATGATGATTTTTTCGTTGGACTCGATGGTGCGCCAATGTTCACCCTTTGGCAGCTCGACGTAGTCCACCACATTGCCCTGTTTTTTCAGTTGCTTGTACATATTGCGGGAATGTTTCGGGTCCACCACTGTGTCTTTTTCGCCGGCGATCAGTAGCAGGGGCGCTTTGATGGTTTTGCGCAGGTGGTAGGGCGAGACATCTTTGATGTCTTTGCGCGGATTCAATAATTCGCGGAAGCTGCCGGCGAACAGGTAATAGCCCAAACCGTCGTAGTGGAGTTTCAAATCCATCACCCCGTTGATGCTGATGCCGCATTTGTACAGATCCGGGGTTTGCGCCAAGCCCATAGCCGCAGCGTAACCGCCAAAACTGGCGCCGACGATGCAAATGCGCGCTGGGTCCGCAATGCCTTGCTCAATCAGCCAGTGCACGCCGTCGGTGATGTCATCCTGAATGCCGAGTCCCCACTGCTGATAGCCCGCAGCTTCGTGGTCGTAACCAAATCCGGTGGAGCCGCGAAATTGCGGCTGCAGCACTGCGTAGCCTTCGTTGGCGAACATCTGCACGTAATTATCGAAGCCCCAAAAATCCCGCGCCCAGGGGCCGCCATGAGGGTAGACGACCAACGGTAATTTGGGTTTGTCCTTTTTCGCATTTACCGGCAGGGTGAGATAAGCGGGAATATTCAGGCCATCGCGAGCTTTGTAATTGACTTCCGCCATGGGGTGCAACACGGCTTCATCCAGCTGCGGATAGGCGGAGCCAAAATAAGCCGCCTGTTTTTTCTGCAGATCGAACAGAAAATATTGCGGCGGATTAACGTCGCTGTAGACCTTATAAAAGGCTCTGCCCAAAGTGACGTCGTTCACCCAGGAAATCAGATCCACCCGCCGGCCGGGAAACGCTTTTTGCAGCGCGGCGCGCGCGGACTCTCGCGGTGCGCTCTGGTAGGGGCCGATTATTTTATTTTGCTGCAGATCGTACCTATACAGGTCGTGGTCGTCCTGGTCGTAATTGTCGTCCTCCAATTCCGCCGAAGTGAACAGCAAAATATTGTTGTTCTCATAATCAAAGCGCACCGGGAACATCAGCTTGTCGCTGTTGGATTTTTCCCTTTGCAGGAGTTTCCAGGCGGATTTTTCGCCGTCGCGATAATAAATGGACGCGACCTTGCCTTTTTCTCGCGCTTTGGTGCCGACGCGGATATTGCCGTCGTGATCAGCAATAAAGTCGAAAAAATCGCCGCGATTGGCCTCGACGAGGGTTTTTTTGCCGGTATAGACATTCACTTTGTGAATTTTAGGCGTAACCCATTTTTCTTCGACCGTGTCCAGGACAAGCAGCACATGTTCAGGATCATTGGGCAGGGAGTGAATCATTCTGGGGTGTTGCAGAAAATAACCCCATTTGTTCGGTTCCATGTCGAAAAACAACAGTTCGCTACCGTCTTTATTGATGCTGAACATGCGGGTGAGAGAGATCAGGCCTACATACGAACGCTTCACCGCCATACGGGCGCCGACGATCAGGCGATCATCGTTGACCCATTTAAACCAGCTTAAATGAATATCTTTCAGTGGAATGACGCCGGGTTTTTCATCGGCTTTATAGAGGTGTTTGGTCACGATCACCGGCGAGTCTTCGTAGGTGATCACATAGGCTACCTGTTCGCCATTCGGTGAAATTTGCGGCGAGGACACCGCAGGCAGGCGGGCAAAATCTTCCGGGGTTTGTGCCTGCACCAGCAGACTGCAGAACAGGCACAGGCCGAGAATAAACAGCTTCATCCTTAATCTCCTTTTCCAAAAAATCCTGCGGATTAAATCCGCAGGTTTGCGATTACATTTTTTCCATCACCTCTATGCCCAACAGATCAAGACCGCTGCGCAGCGTTTGGGCGACTTGATGGCTGAGAACAAGGCGGCTGTTGCGCGTGGCTGCATCGACGCCGTCCTTAAGAATAGGACAAGCTTCGTAGAAGGTCATAAACAAACTGGCGAGATCGTATAGATAAGTGCACATCAAATGCGGCATGGCATCCTGCGCTACTTGTTCAACGGTTTCACCAAATTGCATCAATTTCAGCGCGAGCGCTTTTTCCTGTGCTTCCGCAACGATTAACGCAGACGGCAAATCGAGGGGATCCACGCCCGCTTTGCGGAAAATACTGCGAATACGGGTGTAGGCGTATTGCAGATAAGGACCGGTGTTGCCTTCAAAGCTCAGCATCTGATCCCAATTGAACACGTAGTCCAAGGTGCGGGTTTTGCTGAGATCGGCATATTTCACCGCGCCAATGCCTACTTTGCGCGCCACTTCCAATTTTTCTTCCGCAGAGAGTTCGCCGCTGTCCTGAATCACCGCTGTCGCGCGCTCCACCGCTTCATGCAGTAATTCGGCGAGTTTTACGGTACCGCCGGTGCGGGTTTTAAAGGGTTTGCCATCGGCGCCCATCATGGTGCCGAAAGGGCAGTGCTCGAGGCTGATAGTCTGCGGCGCAAAACCGGCTTTGCGCGCAATCGTATACACCTGCTGCATATGCAGCGCCTGACGCGCGTCGCTAAACACCATAATGCGCTGGGCGCCGAGGGCGCCAACACGAAAACGCACAGCGGCGAGATCCGATGTGGAATAGAGATAACCGCCATCTTTTTTCTGCACGATGACCGGGGACGGATTGCCGTTTTTATCCGCGAGTTCCTGCAGAAATACGACTTGCGCGCCTTGGTCTTCCTGCGCGAGTCCGAGTTTTTTCAGTTCTTCCACCAGCACCGGCAGATCGCTGTTATAAAAACTTTCACCGCGGATGTGGTCTGGAGTCAGGGAGACGTTCAGCAGATGGTAAATCTCTTCGCAGTGGGCGAGAGACACTTCGCGGAATTTGTGCCACAGACGCAGAACCTGTTCATCACCTGCTTGCAGGCGCACTACGTATTGACGCGCCAAATCCGCAAATGCGGGATCTTCGTCAAAATGTTTTTTTGCGCGCTGATAAAAATGTTCGAGGTCCTGCAGTGCGAGTTCGGCTTTATCGCCGTGTTGCAACTGCGCTTCCAATTCCCCGATCAGCATGCCAAATTGCGTACCCCAGTCGCCTACGTGATTTTGGCGAATCACCGTGTGGCCGAGACTTTCCAATACTCGCACCACCGCGTCGCCAATAATGGTGGAGCGCAAATGGCCTACGTGCATTTCTTTGGCGAGGTTGGGGCCGGAATAATCCACCACCACGGTTTGCGGGCGGTGATCCTGGGCTAGAGTGGCGTAAGGGGGATGCGCCAACAATTGTTGTGCGAGCCAAGTGGAATTCAGGGTGATATTGATAAAACCAGGGCCGGCGATGTCAATCTTTTCGGCCAGATCTTCCAACTGCAGATTGGCGACAATCTTTTGCGCAAGCTCTCGCGGATTGCTGCCGACTTTTTTGGCCGCGCCCATGGCGCCGTTGATCTGGTAGTCGCCAAAAGCAGGATTTTTACTCGGCGCCACCAATGGTTCACATTCCGGTGGAATGCCGACCGCCGTCATGGCCTGGCGGGCGCGTTCGCTGATAAGAGCGCGAATGATCATAAAATGAACGTCTATGGCTGAGTGAGCTGGCGATTGTAGCGAGCTTGGGGGTGGATGCAAGCTGATGTACGGCTTCTAGTTGGTTCCATGACCAAGCATCGCTCCAGAGCTCCACCAATGGTTTCCGGGACCGCCACGAGTACATCCCTGATAGGCTTCCTCACCGACGTCCTGTCGGTGAGGATCCCGGAAAACATTGCTGAAGCTCTTGCGCTCAGTGCTAACAACATCAACAACAGGAAGGTGCGATGGATAATTCAAACTGGGTGTTAAGCACCAGAAATCAATCGATTCTGGAACTGGTAATCAATCGGCCCGAGCGCAAAAACGCGCTCAATATGGCCATGTATCAGGAGCTTGCCGACCAACTGCAGCAGGCGGCGGGGGATAGCGCCGTACGGGTGGTGGTGATTACGGGCGCAGGTGGGTGTTTTACCAGTGGTAATGATCTCGAAGATTTCGCCCAGGGCGCCAACCTCGACCCCGCCAGCTCGCCCATCACCCGCTTTATGATGGCGCTGCTCGACTTCCCCAAACCTGTCATCGCTGCCGTGGACGGTCTGGCCATCGGCATAGGCACCACCATGCTGCTGCATTGCGACCTCGCCTACGCCAGTCCCACCAGCCAATTCCGTATGCCTTTCGCCCAACTGGGCCTCTGTCCCGAATACGCCTCCTCCCTGTTAGTGCCGCGTCTTGCCGGTCATCTCAAAGCCTCCGAATGGCTGCTGCTCGGCAAAGCCTTTAGCGCGGCTGAGGCTGAGAAGGCGGGGATGATTAATCAGGTGGTGGATGACCCGCTGCAGGTCGCCCGCGCCAGTGCGGCGCAGCTGGTGGCCATGGCGCCGGCAGCGTTGCGGGCGACCAAAGCCCTGTTGCGCGCACCTTTGCATGAGCAAACCCGCAAAGTTCTGGATGAGGAATTCCGCATTTTTGGCGAGCGTCTGCGTGGGCCGGAATTTGCCGAAGCTGCCGCTGCCTTTTTCGCTAAGCGGGCCCCAGACTTCTCTAGATTTGAATAGGAGGTTTTTATGTTAACCATCGATTTTACCGGTCAGAACGTCGTCGTTATCGGCGGCACCAGCGGCATCAATCGCGGTATCGCCGAAACCTTTGCCCGCCACGGCGCCCGCGTTGCGGTCGCGAGCCGCAATCCGCAGAAGGTCGCCGATACAGTGGCGGCGTTGCAGGAATTGGGCGCGGAGGCCACCGGGTTTTCCGCCGATGTGCGCGACTACGACAGCTTGGTCGCGGGGCTGGCGGAAGTGGTGGCGGCGTTCGGCCCTATCGATGTGCTGGTCTCTGGCGCGGCGGGGAATTTCCCGGCGCTGGCGGAAAAGATGTCGCCTAACGGCTTTAAATCGGTTGTGGATATCGACCTGCTCGGCACCTATCACGTATTGCGCGCGGCGCATCCGCATCTGCGCCGACCCGGTGCCAGCATCATCAATATCTCCGCCCCACAGGCCGTGATGGGCATGGTGGGGCAGGCACATGTCTGCGCCGCCAAAGCCGGGGTGGATATGATCACCAAAACTCTAGCGCTGGAGTGGGGGGCGGAGGGTATTCGCATCAACAGTGTGATTCCCGGTCCCATCGAAGGCACTGAAGGTATGCGCCGACTGGCGCCAACCCCGGAAATGCTCCAGTCCTGCCGTGATTCCGTGCCCCTGCGACGTATGGGTGTACCGGAAGATGTGGCCAATGCCTGCCTGTTTTTGGCTTCACCTTTGGCGTCCTATGTTCATGGCGTCGTGCTGGCGGTGGATGGCGGTTGGTTGCTGAGCGGCTACTCCGCCACAGCCGGTGCGTTGGAACCACTGCTGCGCGCTATGCCGGCGCGGGAAAAACAATGAAGCGCATTTGCCTGTTTGTTTGGCTGCTGCTGGCGCACATTTGGTTGCTCTTGGCTGAGAGCGCGCTGGCGGAGACATGGCAACAGCGTCTGGTGGAAGCAGCGTGGCAGCAGACTCTGCAGCGGGTGGTGTACGACGGCGCCTATCAGCGCATTGCCTATCCCATGGGCGATGTGGCGCCGGATCGCGGTGTTTGCACTGATGTGATCATCCGGGCATATCGCGCCCTGGGTGTGGATCTGCAGCAGTTGGTGCACGAGGATATGAAGGCGAATTTTTCCTTCTACCCCAAACACTGGGGGCTGAGCCGTCCGGACAGCAATATCGACCACCGTCGCGTTCCTAATTTGCAAACCTACTTCAAACGCCACGGCCAGAGCTTGGACGTGCCGCGTACAGCGGATGCTTTGCAGGTAGGGGATATGCTGACCTGGATGTTGCCCGGCAATCTGCCGCATATCGGGCTGGTATCGGCGCGCCGCTCCGCCGATGGCGAAAGGCCGCTGATCATCCATAACATCGGCGCCGGTCCGAAAGAGGAGGACGCCCTGTATGTGGCGCCCATCACCGGCCACTATCGTTTTGTTCCTCCAGAGCGCTTTGTTCCGCCGACGCAGTAGCGGCGGGAGTGGTCTGCTAGAATGCCGGACTTTGCGTCCAGTTATGTGAGTTTTATGGTTCCCAATCCTCTACCCGAGAACACCATGACAGAACAATTGATCCTGAAATTCAGCTGTCAGGATCAGCCGGGCATAGTGGCTTCCGTGGCCAGCCTGTTCTCTTTGCAAGGTTTCAATATCCGCGAATCCTCCCAGTTTGAAGACACCCACACCCGGCAGTTTTTTATGCGCACGGTACTGGAGTCGGTGGAGGGGCCGAAGAAGATGGCGGATATTCGCTCGGCATTTTCGGCGGTGGCCAAACGTTACGGTATGAATTGGGAAATTTACGACGGCGCCTATAAGCCGCGTATGGTGATCGCCGTTTCCCAATGGGGGCATTGCTTGAATGCCTTATTGAACGGTTGGAAGCAGGGCTCCCTGCCGGTAGAAATCACTGCGGTTGTCTCCAACCATCGCGATATGCAGTCTCTGGTGGAGTGGTACGGGCTGCCCTATCACTACGCGCCGGTCAGCAAGGACAACAAAGCTCAACAGGAACAGCAGATTCTCCAATTGATGCAGGAAACCCGCGCGGATTTCCTCGTGCTCGCCCGCTATATGCAAATTCTCTCCGACGACCTCTGCCAGCAGCTTGCCGGGCGCGCAATCAATATCCACCATTCATTTCTACCTGGATTCAAGGGCGCCAAGCCCTATCACCAAGCCTACGACCGCGGCGTGAAGCTGATCGGCGCTACGGCTCACTATGTGACCACCGAGCTGGACGAGGGGCCGATCATTGAGCAGGCGGTGGAGCGCGTTTCTCACTCGCAAACGCCGGAGCAACTGGTGGAAATCGGGCGGGATATAGAAGCGGTGGTGCTGCAACGCGCCGTGCGCTGGCACGCTGAACACCGGGTGATATTGAATGGAAGCAAGACCGTCGTATTCGCGCGCTGACAGGCAGCGCGTGAATCCGTGAATCAATAGAGACTGATAATCAGATTGTTCTGAATCAGAAATTGAATGGCGGCGACTGCGTTGAATTCGGGGTCCGTCGCACTTCCCTGCATTAGGGCGCCGTTGAGGGTTTCACCGGCGTCTATGGCATCGAGAACCTTCACTAATCCCACGTCCACCCGATGCACTTCCACGTGCAGCTGCGGCCGGATGATCACGATTTCCTGCGGCGCCTCCACCGTCAGTGGTTTGCTCGAATACAGCGAATGGTGATAGCGCCAGACATCGTAAATGGCATAGGGCGAGGACATCCAAAAACACGCGGGGTGCAGCTGAATCCGCCGCGCCGCCAGTTGCTCCGGCGACAGATCTGTGAAAATGCGCGTGTTCATGGCGGTGGCTTCTATCGCCTGCTGCGCTTTGAAGCAGCCGTAATCCAAGGTGGCGATATCCGGCAGGTGCGGCAGTTTTTCCTCGGTTTCGTAAGTGTCGAGGAAGTGGCCGAAAGGCTCGGCGATCAGCACCGGGTCGACGCTGTTCGGCGCGTTTTGCAGGATAAACGCGCGCGCTGCGCGGCTGAATTCCGCCTCGCCCATCACCGCAGCGGTGGTGGGGTAGACCGAAACCAATATGTCTTCGAGCCCTTGCAGAGCGCGTTCGCGATAGGCCGCGAACTGCTGCAGGGCGCGCGGCGACTGCTCCAGATGCGGTATTTGCGCTATTAGATCGGAATCGAGTTCGGCGCTGAACACGGCGCGGGAAAATGCCTCTTGAAAACCGGCAAGACTCATGACGTCACCTCTCCAGCGGTTTTCCGCTCTACCTCACTGATGATCTGATCCGCTTTCGCCACCTGCTCCAGAATCACACTCAACTCCGGCGCTTTGCTGTCCCATTCGATCAAGGTGGCGACGGCCTTGGGCAGTTGCTGCAGCGTCTCGCGGTAGAGTTGCCACACGGGTTTGCAGATGGCGGTGCTGTGGTCGTCCACCAGCAGAATGTAGTCGTCATCCAGGGGCATCAGAGTGTGGCCGGCCAGATGGATCTCTTTGACGGCCGCCAGAGGGTACTGCTGCAGCTCTTTGAAAGGATCTTTGCCCAGATTCAAGCAGGAGATATAGAGACTAGTGAGATCCAGCAACAGACCGCAGCCGCTGGAGCGCACCAGCTCAGAGAAAAATGCGCCCTCGCTGAATTCTTCCTCAAGCGGGAAAAAGCGCGCGGGGTTTTCCAGCAGGATGCGTCGCCCCAAGCGGTTTTGCACAGCGCGGACGTTGAAGCTCACCTGATCCAGGCTTTCCGTGGTGTAGGGCAGGGGGAACATCTGGTGGAAGTAGCTGCCCTGCCAGCGGTTCCAGGCGAGGTGTTCGGAAAATTGCGCCGGCGAATAGCGCTCCACCAGGGAGGCTATGTCCTGCAGATGTTTGCCGTTGATGCTTTCGGCGGAACCCAAGGACAGGCTGCGGCAGTTCATCGCCAGCGGGTAATGGCCGGCGATCTTTTCCAGATAGAAATGCGCCGCACCGCCCAACCCCAGATAGTCTTCGGGATGAATTTCCACCCAGCCGATTTTGGGGTGCGAATTCAGGATCTCCTGATAGTGCTGAGGCTGCAGGCTAATCCCTGCACGCGGGGGAAGTTTTTCCATGGATATACGACGCCGTTATAAACACTGCTCGAACGGGCCGATTATAGGGGCATTTGTTGACACCGATTCAAGTGATTCTGTCACGATCGGTCACAAATAAAGGCCGAACGGAGCGGGTCCGCGATCGCTTTTGTGATGCGATGCGGATCCTTCGGCGGACTAGAGGTCGGAATTGACGCTGCAGAAACGGCGGATCAGATGCTGGGTAGAAGAATCCCAGTCACCGGGGATGTCAGTGGTTTCGATGGCAATATTGACGTGAGTGCCAAGCAGTTTGCCCAGCTCCACGCCCCACTGGTCGAAGGAGTTGATGTCCAGCAGCACGCCTAAGGTGTAAACCTTGTGCTCGTAAGCGGCAATCAGTGCGCCCAGGGTTTCCGGAGTCAGCTTTTCCATCACGATGGTATTGCTGGGGCGGTTGCCCGGGTGGACCTTGTGTGGCGCCAGGAAGGCGATTTCCTCCTCGCTGTAGCCCTGCGCTTTCAGCTCGGTCTTGGCCATGTCGAGATTGCGACCGGTCAGCAGCGCCTGGCTCTGCGCCACACAGTTGGCGAACAGCAGGCGGTGCTGATGCTTCAGCTCATCGTGGCCTTTCAGCGTGGCGATAAAGTCGATGGGAACCAGGCTGGTGCCCTGATGCAGCAACTGGTGGAAGGAGTGCTGGCCGTTGGTACCTTCGGTACCCCAGACGATGGCGCCAGTGGGGTAGTCCACCGGGTTGCCGTCGCGGGTCACGCTCTTGCCGTTGCTCTCCATCTCCAATTGTTGCAGGTAGGACGGCAGCAGGTTCAGATGGTGGGCGTAGGGCAAAATCCCCTGGGTGCTGGAGCCCATAAATTCCGTATACCAGAACATCAGCAGGCCCATGAGAACCGGCAGGTTCTTCTCCAATGGCGCCTCGGCAAAGTGCTTATCCATGGCCTCCGCGCCAGCGCGCAGACGGTTGAAGTTATCCATACCCACAGCGAAGGCGATGGACATGCCGATGGCTGACCAGAGGGAGTAGCGACCGCCGACCCAGTCCCAGATCGGGTAAACATTTTCCTGGGCGATACCGAATTCCACCGCTTTATCGACTCGCGATGAGATGGCAACAAAGTGCTTTTTCAGCTCCTGCTGCGGGCAGCCGGCTTCCAGCATCCAGGTGCGGGCGCTGAGGGCGTTTTCGCGGGTTTCCTGGGTGGAGAAGGATTTGGACGCGACGATAAAAAGGGAGGTTGCTGGATCTAGCTTGGCCAAGGTATCGGAGAGCTCGGCGCCGTCGATATTTGCTACGAAATGTACGTTGACGGCAGAGTTCAAGTAGGGCGTCAACGCCTTGGTCACCATGCGCGGACCCAGGTCGGAACCACCGATACCGATATTGACCACATCAGTAATGCGCTGGCCGGTGTAGCCGGTCCATTGGCCTTCATGCACGGCGGTGATCAGTCCGCCCATCTTGTCCAGGGTTTCCGCGACGGCTTTTTGCTCGGGGGTCACTGGCGCGCCCGTGTGGCGCAGGGCGGTGTGCAGGGCGGGGCGGTCTTCAGTGCCGTTGACGTGTTCACCTTTGAGCAGCTTTTTAATAGCGCCGCTCAGATCCGCCTGGCGGGCGACGTCGAGCAGCAGCTGCAGGGTTTCGGTAGTGACGTGGTTTTTTGAGTAGTCCAGCTCGAGACCGGCGGCGGAGACGCTGAAGCGCGCGCAGCGGTTGCCGTCATCGCGGAACAGATTGGCGAGGGTCTGGGTTTTCCAGAATTCGCGGTGTTGTTCCAGTTGCGGCCAAACGGTGTATTTGTCGGAAAGTCTGCTGTAGGACATGGATTTCTCCAGAGTGGGTGCGGGGCTTGGTCAGCGTCCCCGCGCAATTGTTGTAGTGAGTCCTGGTGATCAATAGGCTCTGGTAACCGAAAAGCGGGCGAGTTCCTCCATCGCTCTGCGCCAGGAGTTGTCCGGTAATGCGCTGAGAGCAAGTTCCGCCTTTTGAGCGTGCTCCTGGGCTTTGCGCCGGGTGTAGTCGAGACTGCCGCAGCGTCGGATCAGCGCCAGAATATCGGCCAGATGGTCCACTCTGCCGTTGGTGATGGCGTCGCGGATCAGCTCCTGCTCGGCGCCTTCCGTATGTGCCATGGCGTGAATCAGCGGCAGCGTGGGTTTGCCTTCCGCTAGATCATCGCCAATGTTTTTCCCCAATGCCGCCTGATCGCCTTCGTAATCCAGCAGGTCGTCTATAAGCTGAAATGCCAGCCCGAGATGATGGCCGAACAGCCAGGCGGCCTCTTTCTGTTCTTCTCCGGCTCCCGCCAGAACTGCTCCAGTACGACACGCCGCTTCAAACAGGGCAGCCGTCTTTTTATGGATTACGGTCAGGTAGTCCTGCTCGCTCACGGCGGGGTTCTTGGCGTTGATCAGCTGCTGCACTTCACCTTCGGAAATCACATTGGTGGTGTCGGACAAGATCGCCATGATCTCCATGCTGCCCAGGCGCACCAGCATCTGAAACGCGCGTGAATAGAGGAAGTCACCCACCAATACGCTCGGTGCATTGCCGAACTGTGCATTTGCCGTGGGGCGGCCGCGGCGCAGCTCCGACATATCAACCACATCGTCGTGCAGCAGCGTGGCGGTATGAATAAATTCGATGATGGTGGCCAGATCGATATGGCGCTGTTCGGGGTATTCCAGGCAGCGCGCGGTGAGCAGAACCAGGATAGGGCGAAGGCGTTTGCCGCCGGCATCCACAATGTAGTGGCCTATATTTTCCACCAGGCCGACTTCGGAATGCAGTTCTTTGATGATCATGTCGTTCACCAAAGACAAGTCGGTGGCGACAGCTTGTTGAAACGGCAGCATCGGCGGGAATCTTGGTTGGTCGGAAATTGGGGGTGGATGCTAGGGGGACGGTCCCTAGCTGTCAAGGTTTACGCCGGGCGCAGGCGTAGCGGCGACGCCGATCCGGGCGATAGAGATAAAGGAAGCAACACTGCCAAGCAAATCTGTGTAAACTCGCGGTTCGGTATCACATGTAATCTATTCCAAAATGTTACATGTGATGATATTTACAGATTACATGTAAGAAGGTATGGTTCGTCTCATGAAAGCGAAATCGTCCGCCCACTACCAAAGGGAATTCCGCAAGCGGCTGCGCGACAGCGGTCTGGTGAAAAAGGAGGTTTGGATTCGCCCGGAAAATGCGAAGTTGCTCGCCCAAGTGGAAAAGCAATTACGCGAACCCGTCGAAACGTTCGACTTGGCCACCATTGGAGGAAAAATGATGATTGAATCAGCCAACACCTGGACGACCGAATCCTTGTTCGATGCGCTGCAGGGTGCTTCTCTGTTCCGCGAGAACAAAGCGAGTCTGGCATTGATCGACGGCGTTGAACCGGCGCTCCACATCACCATGCACGAATACGGTGATCTGCCGGTGTTTGTGACGGTGGCGGGGGATCAGATTATCGCGGAGTCGGTGCTCTGGTCGGCGGATGATGTGATTGATCAGGCCGGGCTCAACGACGCGGTATTGCGCACCCACAAATATTTTCCGCTCTCCACCATCAGCCTGGACACGCTGGCGCACGGCAAGGACTACTACCACATGTTTGGTGCCCTGAGTTCGACGTCCGATCTGGCGAATGTGGTGTTTGAAATTGAGGTGCTCGCGTCCAACGTCATTCAGGCGACTGAAGCCTACGCGGATTTTTTAAAAACCCCCAATGAGGCGCAAGCCTAGGAGATCGACTATGAATATATGGGCCAAGATGATTACTGCCCTGCGCGGCGGCGCCACGGAAGTGGGCGAGGCGATCGTGGATACCCAGGCGTTGAGAATTCTCGACCAGGAAGTGCGCGACGCTTCGGAAGAATTGCACCAGAGCAAGGACTCGCTCGCGGCCATAATCGCGCGGCAAAAACTCGCCGAGGAAAAGTGCCAGCAATTGCGCGAGCAAATTGAGAAGCACGAAGGCTACGCGAGCCAGGCGTTAAGCAAAGGCGAAGAGGGGTTGGCTCTGGAAGTCGCGCAAAAAATTGCGGATCTGGAGAATCAGTTGCGCAGTGAAGAATCCATGGCGCAGGAGTTTGCCGCCAGCGCCAATCAGCTGCGCGAAGCGGTCAAGCAGGCCGAGCAGAACATCAAGCGCCTGAAGCAGCAGGTGGACACAGTAAAAGCTACCGAAAATGTTCAGCGCGCCCAGGCTGCGGTCGCCGAGCGTCACAGTGGCTCCAATTCCAAATTGCAGACTGCTATGGAATCTCTTGAACGCATTAAAGAAAAACAAGCGCAAAAATCCGCGCAAATGAAAGCCGCTACGGAACTCGCGCAGGAAACCAGCGAAGATCATCTGCAGCGCAAACTTGAGAAGGCTGGAATCGTGTCCAACGGCTCCAGCGCCCAGGAAATTCTTGAGCGGCTGAAACAGAAGAAATAAAACGCCTTGGCTTCTGCCATCGGGTAAACCGTAGGCGCTATACTGGCGGCCCCGCGCCGCCAGGGGGTAGTGGTCCATTCGAGAAGCCTAACTCCCGAACGAACCACTAGGGAGGACATATGTTTGCCATATTGCTGAGCGATCAAATGGATATTTTTCTTCATATCATTTTTTCCTTTCCTACGGTGTTCTTTACTTTTTTCCTGATTTTGTCAGTGGCCTATTGGCTGTTGACTCTGGTGGGATTTGCTGGCGTCGAGGCGTTTGATCTGGGTGTGGACAGCACAGATTCGATAACGAGTTTGAATGTCTTTTCCGGCCTGCTTTTTCGCCTCGGCCTTAACGGCGTGCCCATCACCATCGTGATCACCCTGATTTCTCTGGTCGGGTGGGCGCTGTGTTTTCTGGTGGTATTTTATATTTACCCCTTTGTACCTTTCCGCTGGCTGCAGCTGCTTCTCGGAATACCGGTGATTATTGCGGTGCTGTATGTCTCCGCATTAGTGACTGCTGTATTGATCAAACCTTTGCGCCCACTCTTTATCGCGACCAACCAGGAAGTGCAGAAGCAGGTCCTCGGTCAAGTGGCGACCGTGCGCACGGGTGAAGTCAATCGCAATTTTGGTGAAGCCTATATTGAAGACGGTGGAGCGGGGTTGATCGTCAAAGTCCGCGCCTATAAGGACGAGAGTTTCAAGCGCGGCGATAAAGTTGTACTGCTGGAATACGTTGCGGGCGAAAACGTGTATCGCGTTGTGTCTGAAGCGGATTTCCATAATTAGCGGATCGTTAAAATTAAAAGTTCATTAAGAAAGGAGCACTACCATGTCTGAATCCACCCCAGTCCTCATGATGGTACTGACCGTAGTCGGTATCGTCATACTCGCGTTGATCGCGGTTGCCGCTTTGGCGAAGGCGTTTTATATCAAGGTTGAGCAGGGGACCGCGTTGATCAAGAACGACACCAGTTCGCGCCCGAAAGTTTTTTTTACGGGCGCCTGGGTGTGGCCGGTTATTCATAAAAAGGAATTGATGAAAATATCGCTGATCACTCTTGAGGTGGACCGACGCGGTAAAGACGGTTTGATCTGCGCCGATAATATGCGCGCGGATATCACCGTCGCTTTTTATCTGCGCGTTAATGAAACGCCGGAAGACGTGCTGAAAGTGGCAAAGTCCCTGGGCGCCAGTCGTGCGTCCGACAAACACGCGGTCAACGAACTGTTCAATGCCAAGTTTTCCGAGGCGTTGAAGTCGGTCGGTAAACAAATTGAATTTGTCCGCCTGTTTCAGGATCGCCAGGATTTCCGCGACAAAATCATTCAAGTGATCGGCAACGACTTGAACGGTTATGTGCTGGAAGACGTGGCCATCGACTATCTCGAACAGACGCCGAAAAGCTCTTTGGATCCGCACAATATTCTCGACGCCGAAGGTATTCGCAAAATTACCGAGCTGACTGCACAGCAAAACATCAAAACCAATATGTTGGAGCGCGACGAAGAGCTGGCGATTAAAAAGAAAAACGTAGAAACCACGGAAGCCATGCTGGAGCTTGAGCGTCAGCAGAAAGATGCAGAAGCGCGTCAAGCCCGCGAAATCGCCACCATTCAGGCTCGCGAGCAGGCGGAAACCAAACGCGTGCAAGAAGAAGAGCGCAAGAAAGCGCAGTCCGCCACTATTCAAGTGGATCAGGAACTGTTGGTGCAGACCGAAAACCAGAAGCGCGAAATCGAAGTGGCCGAGCAGAATCGCCAGCGCGCTGTAGCGATCGAGCAGGAAAAAGTCACTCGCGCCCGCGAGCTGGAAATCGTCTCCCGCGAACGCGAAGTGGAAATTCAGCGCATAGAAGCGGAAAAAGCCATCGAAATCGAACGCAAGGAAATTGCCAACGTCATCCGCGAGCGCGTTGCGGTGGATAAAACCGTCGCCATTGAGGAAGAAAAAATCAAGGAAGTCCGCGAAGTATCCGAGGCGGATCGTCGCCGTCAGATCCAGGTGTTGGAAGCACAAGCCGCTGCGGAGGAAGAAAAGGTCAAGCAAGTGAAAGCGGCGGAAGCCGAAGAGCTGGCGGCCAAACACAAAGCTTCAGAAATTACCACTCTGGCGCAAGCGCGCCTCGAAGCCGCTGCCAAAGAAGCGGACGCCAAGAAGAAAATGGCCGAAGGTGTGCAGGCTGAACAGGCCGCACCGGGACTCGCCGCTGCCAAAGTGCAGGAAGCCACAGCCGACGCCATGGAAAAAGAAGGTTTGGCGCAGGCGCGCGTAATCGCGGCGAAAGGTGAAGCCGAAGCCAACGTCATTAAAAATACTGGCGAATCGGAGGCCAAAGTTGTCGCGCTGCGCGGCGAATCTGAAGCATCCGCTAAGCGTCAAGTGGGTATTGCCGAGGCCGAAGTGGTGCGCGAGAAATACAAGGCAGAGGCCGATGGTCTGGAAGAGAAGTTCACCGCCATGAGCAATATGAGCGAGCAGACCCGGCAGCACGAAGAATTCCGTATGACCTTGGAAACGGCGTTCAAAGAAGCGATTGCGTCCATCGAGGCGGGCAAAGAAATTGCCAAGGAAAATGCCGAAGTACTCGCCACTGCATTGTCGAAAGCGAAAATCGATATCGTCGGCGGCGAAGAGCATTTCTTCGACAATTTCGCCAAATCACTTTCCATCGGCAAAGCGGTGGATGGTCTGGCCACCAAGAGCAGCACCATCGCCAATATTCTGGAAAGCGTCCTTTCGCTCACCGGCCACAAGGCTGCGAGCAATACCTCCAATACCGGAACCGACTTGACTGCCGGTTGATATCCAGCGCCGCCCTGTGTTGAGCGGGGCGGCGCTGATTCTGCACATTTAGTCCCGCATTCCATGCAGCTCACATACAGGGAAAAAATATGGCGGTCATAGATCCGGACAATTCTCAATTTGACCAGGCGGTGGCGGAAGGTGGTGCCTACGACATCATTCGGCGGCGTCTGACCGAGCAGGGCGAGCAGCTCAAAACCCGAACCGCTTCACTCAATCAGGCGCGCCTCGAAGAATTCGGCCATTCGGAAATGGCGGTCAGCGCGCGCGTACGCGTGCGTACCGAAAATAATTGTATTCCCCGCGATATAGTGCAGGTCGGGGATGTTTTGCTGTTCGGCTATAACGTGTTTATCGGTCTGAAAACCGAAACCCGCGTCGCCGATGTTTTTGCGTTGTTCCGTTTGGAAGGCAGCGGCGACGATGTGGCCATGAAGGAAATTCCGCTCGCCGGAACTTTTCTTGCCGAGCCTGCGTTTCAGCGGGATTTTGAAGAGTTGTATCGCTACTACAAACACACCCATCTGGTGCAGCTCGCCGTGCGCAATGGCAAATTGCTGGCGGCATTTCAGATCGGCGAACGCCGCAGCGATATGCGGGTGTTTCGCTGGAATTTGTCGGCGGACGGCAAGCAGGTAACCTATATCGACAATCGCGGTGAACGCGATATTCAATTGCCGCCGGCATTTGATTTTGAATGGACCAAAACCACCCGCGACCAGGTGGTCAACGGCAAACATCCTCACGTTAATATTCTCGATCAGATTTTTGTTGAAACCGTTGGCGGCGATCTCACGGTAAAAATTGAAAACAATACCGAGAGCGGACTCGGCATTTATCGCGAGCCGGTGGACGATCTTAACCAGTCCATCGACGACGGCGAATTCTGGTACGCCGAACTCGGCAGTTTGATTCTGCTCAAAATTCTGCCCTATCGCGAAACCGCGTGGCGCTATCTGGTGTTCAACAAACTCACCCGCGAAGTGCAGCGCATAGATGCGATAGGCGCGTCTTGCGTGCAGTTGCCGGAAGATCACGGCATCGTTTTTCCCGGTGGTTATTATCTGCAGACCGGGCAATACAAAACCTTTGACGACGGCAGCCGCGACATGTTGTTCAGTCGCATGATTCGCTCGCCCAACGGTGAGGACGTGCTGTATGTGTTTTACGAGGCGAACGCCGGTCTGGTAGGGCTGTTCGCCTACAACATGATTAACAAAACCCTGCAAAACCCTATATACGGCGACGGTTATGCCTTGGCGGAAGACGGCACTTTGGTTATTTTTGCCGCTGTGCCGGAGCCGACGCGGGTGCACCCCATGCAGGTATGGCGCACGCCGTTTTTCAGCGCTGAACACGCTAGCCGCGAGCCGCCCAAACAAACATTTCTCGGCCGCGTTGGCAATGCGGAATTGGTGCGCGGCATTGCGGATTTATTTGCCGTTGCGCGCATTATCGATAACCAGTCGGTGACTCTGCGCCTCTACGAAGAGTTGCGCAAAGCTACACTGAAAATTTTTGACGACCACTATTGGATCGGCGACGCGGACACCGCCAGTTTTAAACCGCTACTGCTGGAAATTGCCAAAACCGCCGAACTGGCCATCGACGAATTTGAAAAAGTCGAAAACATCCGCCAGCAATCGGTACAGGCGCTGGCGGGCGCGGAGCAGCAGCAAAATCAACTGCTGGCGTTTATCCGCACATCAAATTGGGAAACCACCGACGATCACGTGCGCGCATTGGATGCGATCCGTCGCCAGCGCGGCTATCTCGCCACCATTCGCGATCATCGCTATATCGATGTCGCGCGCATCGAACAATTGGAACAGCAGCTGCTGGAGCAGCAGACGGCCATCAGCGAAAGAACGGTTGCTTTCCTCGCTGATGAGCGCGCTCTGCGTCCCTACGAGGAGCGCATCGAGCAGTTTTATCGCGATCTGGAAATTGTCACCACCGTTGCCGAACTCGCGCCGCTGTTGCAGCAGATCGACACCATGGCCTCCGGTCTGGATTTATTGACCGAATTATTAGCCACCCTCAAAGTCGGCGATGCCACCGTTCACACTCGCATTATCGATGGCATTGCAGCAGTCTACGCCAAGCTAAATCAGTGCAAAGCCCAGGCGGGTCACAAACAAAAAAGTTTTGGCTCGGCAGAAGCGGTGGCGCAGTTCGGCGCGCAATTTAAATTGTTGTCTCAAAGCATTGCCAACGCTATTGGTCTCGCATCCACGCCGGAAGCCTGCGATGAACAAATGGCACGCCTGCTGGTGCAGTTGGAGGAGTTGGAAAGCCAGTTTGCCGACCGCGAAGAATTTCTCGCTGATATAGTCGCCAAGCGCGAAGAAATTTACGAAACTTTTGAAGCGCACAAACAGCAATTGCTCGACGAACGCCAGCGCAAAGCGCAGGCGGTGGTGGACGCCGCCTCGCGAGTGCTTGCCAGCATCGAGCGGCGCGCGCAGAAATTTACCGATGCGCAACAGCTGAATACCTTTTTCGCCGCCGATGCCATGGTGCTCAAGGTGCGCGAATTTGTCGCCCAGTTGCGCGAGCTGGATAACGCTGTAAAAGCGGATGACGTGGAGGCGAAATTCAAAAGCATCCGCGATCAGGGCGCACGCTCCCTGCGGGATAAAAGCGATTTATTTGAAGCTGGCGGCAATGTGGTCAAACTCGGGCCGCGACACAAATTCAGCGTCAATACGCAGGAATTGGATCTCACGCTGATTCCGCGTCAGGACTCGTTATATCTCCATCTCACCGGCACGGAGTATTACCAACAGGTCGACGACCCGGCTTTGAATGAACTCAAAAGCTTTTGGACGGTGACCTTGGAGTCGGAAAGCGCGGATATTTATCGCGCGGAATATCTCGCCGCCAGCATAGTGCACGCCGCCGAGCAAAACACCGATGGGCTTAATAGCGAGCTGCTCAAAAATGCCTTGCTGGATTCAGCTGCCATGCAACGCTTGGTGCGAGATTACGCCGCCCAGCGTTACCGTGAAGGCTATGAAAAAGGCATTCACGATCACGATGCCGCGCTGATTCTGCAAACGTTATTGCCAGCGCTTGAGCAAGCGGATCTATTGCGTTTTGACCCGTTAAGCCGCGGCTTTGCGCAAAAATTTTGGGCCAATCTGGAATCCTTTTCGACACAAACGGAAAATCCCATCAATTGGCAAACCTGGAGCGAACGGGCGCAGTCCGCAGCGCATATGCAGCGTGTCTTTGGCAGTCAGCAGGCGGCGGAGATTCTCGCGCGGGAAATTCAGTCGGCCATGGCGGCATTTGTCGAAGTGCATCCGCTGCCGGTCAATGCGCTGACGCAAGCGCGTGCGGCGGAATATTTGGTATTGGAATTGGGGCGCGAACGGCTGGAATTTATCGGCAGTCGCTACGCGCAGATATTGGCGGATGAATTGCGCCGCTCTCTTGATGACGCAGCGTGGCGCCGCTATCAAACCGCGTTGGAAAAATTAGTGGGAATGCCGTCTGCGCGGTGGGATTTATCCCATGCGTGGTTCTCCGCCATGGTGGCAAATCGCAACCTGGAACATCTGCGCCGCTATATTCCTGAAGCCATAGCGCTGCTCAATGCCGATCAGCGCCTCGACCGCAGAATGACCCAGACCGATCTGGAATTTCGCATTGAGGGTCTGCTCGGCGAGCATGCGTTGATCAAAGAGCGCAGTCTGTCATTGTCGGTGGATGCCTTTTTGGAAAAGGTGGAGCGCCATCGCCGGGAATTTATTCCGGCTTATCGCCGATTTCTCGCTGGGCGCCAGCACTTTGTCGAAGGTCAGCGCCGCCAGTTGCGCCTGCAGGATTTCAAGGCGCGGCCGCTTACCTCGTTTGTACGCAACCGGCTGATCACCGAATCCTATTTGCCCATTATCGGCGACAACCTCGCCAAGCAGATGGGCACCGTCGGCGAAAATAAACGCTCGGACCTGATGGGTCTGTTGATGATGATCTCCCCGCCGGGCTACGGTAAAACCACCTTGATGGAATATGTGGCCAATCGCCTTGGGCTGATTTTTATGCGCATAAACTGTCCCGCACTGGGTCACGATGTGCTGTCTCTCGACCCCGCACAGGCGCCCAACGCCACCGCCCGCCAGGAGTTGAATAAACTTAATCTGGCGTTGGAGATGGGCAATAATGTGATGCTCTATCTCGACGATATTCAGCATACCCATCCGGAATTTCTGCAGAAATTTATTTCCCTGTGTGATGGCACTCGCCGCATTGAAGGCGTATGGCGCGGCGAAACCAAAACCTACGATATGCGCGGGCGCAAATTCTGTGTGGTGATGGCGGGTAATCCTTATACGGAATCTGGGGAAGTGTTCAAAATTCCCGATATGCTGGCCAACCGTGCGGATATTTATAACCTCGGTGATATTCTCGGCGGCATGGAGGAGCAGTTCGCCCTGAGTTATATCGAAAACTGTCTCACCTCCAACCCTGTGCTGGCGCCGCTGGTGACGCGGGATCTGCAGGACTTATACAAGTTCGTCAAAATGGCTCAGGGCGAAAATATCGCCACCACGGATTTATCCCACAACTATAGCGCCGCAGAAGTCAGCGAAATTGTCGACGTGCTGCGCAAGCTGTTTGTGGTGCGGGATATTGTGATGAAGGTCAACCGTCAATACATCATCTCTGCAGCACAAGCGGAAAAGTACCGCACGGAACCGCCGTTCAAATTGCAGGGCAGTTATCGCAATATGAACAAGATGGCGGAAAAAATCGCGTCGGTGATGAACGAGCAGGAATTGCAGCAGATGATCGCCGATCACTATCTCGGCGAAGCGCAATTGCTCACTTCAGGCGCAGAGGAAAATCTGCTGAAACTCGCGGAAATTCGCGGCGTGCTCACAGCGGAACAAAAAGCCCGCTGGGAGCAGATCAAAGCGGATTTCCTGCGCAATAAAGCCATGGGCGGGGACGATGCGGATACCGGCAGTAAAATCGTGGTGCAACTTGCTGATCTCGTCGGCGGTGTGCGCGACCTGGCAGAAACCGCGCGCACACCGAGTACCACAGAAAGCGACGCAAAAGTGGAGAAACGTCGTCAGGAAGAGCAGCAAAAACTTCTGCTCGAACTGGTTGGCAAAATTCAGAGCGCAATCGCTGCCAATCGCCCCAATGTGGAAGTGATCAACCAGCCAGTGCCTGGTCTCGATAAATTGCTGGAGACGTTGACCGCATCCATTGAACAGAGCCTATATCCGATTGTGCGCAGTATGGATAAAAAGCTGGAAATAGACCTGCGCACCCATTACAAAATGCAGGATATTTCCAAGCAATTGGCGGATATCGAGCTGAAAATCCAAAAGGAATTGGCGGAGCAGAAAAAACAATTACGCGAACCGCGCAAGCCGGATCCCAAGCCGAGCTGATTGCGGAATCCGAGATGGATAAAAAAGCCACCTGATGGCGGCTTTTTTATTGGTGAGAATTTTTTTAATTGGAATTACCGCGCGGCGCCTGCTGCTTCAACATAGCTTTAGCCACCAGATTGTCTGGAGTAATACTGCTCGCTGCAATTTGCGCTTTATTTTTCAATCCAGAAATCACCATATCGTCACCTTTCATTAAGGCTTCGAAGCCGTCTTTAGCAACTTTCGCCGGGTCGGCCAAGTCCTGTTCCAGAATTTTGGAATCTTCCATATTTGCCTTGCGGAAAAAGTCGGTATCGGTGGCGCCGGGCAGCAGGGAGGTGACAGTTACGCCGGAGTCGGCGATTTCCGCGCGGATTGCCTCGGTAAAGGAATGAATAAAGGCTTTAGTGCCGTGATAAACCGATTGATAAGGGCCGGGCACTTTGCCCGCAATGGATGCAACATTAAGAATTTTGCCATCGCCGCGGGTGATCATTTCGCGCAGGTAGAGCTTGGTCAAAATAATGTAAGCGCCGATATTGAGCTGCAGCATATCCAGCTCCCGCTGCAGGTCGGTTTCCACAAATTTGCCATACAAGCCTTGAGCTGCATCGTTGACCAGCACATCAACAATGATGCCTTTTTGGCGAATTTCGTCGTAGAGATCAAAAGCTGCTTCGCGCTCGAACAAATCCTTCGCGATGGAAAGTACATTTACATGATACTGACTGGATAATTCCGCCGCGGTGCGTTCCAGGTCCGTCACGGTGCGCGCAACGATGATCAGGTTATAGCCGTCCGCTGCGAACAGTTTCGCCAGTTCATAGCCTATACCGCTGGTGGCGCCGGTGATTAGCGCGTATTTCGGGGGATTTGCAGAAACCATATAAAACCTCCTGAAGCTGTTTCAGTCATTGACCTACTTCGGACTGTCGCAAGAGGTGGTTTGTTCGATGGGAAAAATGAAAGGCTTGTTTTTAGATGCCGACCGCAGCGTTGCGATCGGCATTTGTCATTAAACCGGCAGCTCTCCCATGGTGGAGCCGCGTACATCCATAATGGCCGGAATATCCTTGCACAAAGCGTAATTGCCGCTGTAGGAACCGAAGCGCGATTTGAATTCATTGCCTGAAGCGAGAATCCAAGGCGCGCCGTCCGGTCGGTGGTCCGCACCGTAACCCATTTCACTTAACTGGATAAACAGTGTGGAATCGATCAGTGGTGTGCCGAAGGAATCTTTTTCCTCAGCGAGGCGGGAAATCATATACGCCGGCACTTGGCTGATATACGCCAGCATGCGCGCCTGATCTTTGCGCTTCGGCTCTTCCGTGCCGCCGTGGTTGGCGGAGTGGAAATTATCGGCGGTAATTCCGGAGCGGATATCCATCAGCGTGCGGTATTCCGGACTGAGGCCCCAACTGCACTGAGTATCGGACAGCATCATAGACGCGACATTGGTGAGGCCGCATTTCAACGCCGCCACCACTACATCCACCAGCGCTTTGCCGTGTTCAACAATATCCGTGGATTCCGCACCTATAGCGGGCGCCTGGCAACTGCCCTCGTCGCCACCGCTACTGGGGCCGAGGCTGGCTTCGATTTTTTGCAGTGCGGTCAGATGTTCCTGCATACGCATTTTTTCCTCGGCGCCGAGCTTGCGCTCAATCGATGAAATAGCCGCGGCATTCATTTCAAAAACGGCTTTGTAGGTGGAATCGCCTTCCTCCACCTGGGCGCCGCTAAAAACCAGATCGAACACTTTTTTCGCGCCGTTGGTGAACGTGGAGACGTTGCCGTTTTCCACGGAAAAACCGCCTTCACCCTCGGTTTTATGGGCGGATACGCGCAATATGGAAAAGCGCGTGTTAAAGCCGTTGGATTTGGCGATCTGCGTATCCACCGTATTGATGATCTGGTGGGAATCCAACGAATGCCCGAGGGCGCGATAAATGCGGCCATGTTCGGAAAACACATTGGTCACCGGATAAAAACGGCAGTACTGCGCCACGTTGTAACCGGTGATTTTGTCTGCGACATTACCGCTGCCGTAGGGCGCAGTGGCGATATTCATCTCGCTGCCGTTGGGTGTCCAGAATCCCGGGGGCGCGCCGTCCGGCAGATAGAAAAATACCGCTTTTTTCTGCGCGGTCTGCAACGCCGCCTCGGCGTAGCGGCTGGCAAAAACACTCATCACCAACGGTGAATATTTGAGCAGCGATGTGGAGACTCCGGCGCGGGCGACGAGATCGAGAAATTGACGGCGCTCGCGGTTGGCAACTCGGGTCAGATTGGGTTTGACGAATTTCATAAATAATCCTCTTAAATGGGGTTGAAGTGCTGTCATTGGTTCCGCCTAAGGCCGGCGGAACCTCAGCAGGCTCAAATTCCCCAACTCCTTGAATAAGGCTTTCACATCCTGTCCGGATGCATTGAATTCATCGCGCAATTTTTCCCGCGCACAGGCGAAGCTCGCGCCTTCGTAGCTGTTGAGCGGCAGATCCACATCGCGGTTGATCAGGTCGATAGCGGCGTGGGCAATCGGTCGGCTCAGCACCGAGCGGAATGCTTTTTCCACCATGCAGGATTGCACCGCCTGAGTTTTACCCAGCAGCAGCGCCAGCTCCCGCGCACCGTTCACCGGATCGGACACTTCATCGTAGTCCTGGAAGGTTTCTACACCGCGAATACCTTCGCCTGGGGCGTTGACGCTGCCCGCAGCGGCATCCACGGGGATGCGCGGCGCATTGGCGTTGCTGCCCTCCGGAATCTGCTCGGTGCGATAGCGGCCGAAACCGTCAAAATCCTCCAGCGCCGCGCCCACCGGGTTGATGTCGTAGTAGTGGCACTGGCCGCAACCGGTGAGCGGCGCAGCCGGGTCGGATGAGGTGGCAATTTCAAAATAACGGCGGGTGGTGAGATTGCCGTTTTTCGCCGCTTCCTCGGCCGCCTGTTGTTTCTGCTCGCGCACACCTTCCGGTTCGTCGATGCTGCCCGGCGGCACTATGTGATGGCACAACAAATCCTCGCGCACATGTACACCGCGCAGAATTGGCGCGGAGCCATCGTTGTGAGCGTGGGCCGCGACGAATGCACCCATGGTGGTAATGCCGCCGCGTTTGCTCTGCGGCGATAGCGGCGTTTTCACAAATTCATTCTGATTGCCGCCGCTCCAGGAAATACCGTAGTGATCCGCCAGACGTTTGTTGAGGAAGGTGTAATCCGCATTGTAGAAATCGGAGAATGGCACGCTGTCATTCGCCACTATGTGCCAGAAAAATTCCTGCAGCTCCCGCACCATCAAATCGCGCAGATCCACGTTCGCATCCAGCTCACCGAGAGCGGCATTTTTGCGCAAGTGTTTGCTCTGCATCCAATAGGTGACGAAGGTTTTCATATGGCGTTCCGCGCGCGGGCTGGTGAACAGGCGATCGATCTGCCGTTCCACACCCGTGCGGGAATTCAATTCACCATTTTGCGCCGCCTGCAGCAATTCTGGATCGGGCGTGCTGCCGGTGATCATATAGCTCAATACGGAAGCGTATTCATACGGATCGAGAACATAGGCGCTGCTGTCGCTTGCCAGTGATGCCAGATAATCACCGAAATCGCGCTGGGCACCGCCAGTCGGCGCATTAAATAAAGGTTTGCCGATGGCGTCGGGAACCGGTGTGCCGAGTTCGGAGCGATAAATAAATTGCGGCGCATTCAGCGTGCCCACAATCGCCCACTTGATACCGTCGGCAATAGTCGGAGCTTGATTGAATATGCGGCGGAAATATTCCACCTCACTGAATTGCGCACCAGGTTCCGCAGTGGTTTTCAACGGGCGGCGGAAGGCGAGTTTGGCAAAGCCGTTGATAAATTCATCCGCGCAGTTTTGTTTATCGGAGCTGCTGCAGCGGACAAATTGATTTGCCGGCATAGCGTTCCAATCCGCAATAGCCACTGCGTTATCAAAAAGGCGTTTGGCGGAGCCGTCTTCCGAAACTTGTGAACGTAACGTGTGCGGAAAGGAACCCACGTAGTTGGCTTCCGGCGCAGTTAAATAGGCGGCCGGCACCACCGCGTTCGATGAGATAAAACTAAACAAATCCTGGATGGTATTTTGGTATTCCTCCGGATTGAGCAGGGGCAGGGCGCGTTTGGCGAACAGCGGACCGTCTGCGATTGTGCAGGTGGCCTCCACCGGGCGCACGCTCCACAAATAGGCGGAAACATCCGCAGCGCACTGGCCGACACAATCCATAGGATTGCGGGTCGGCGGTTTAGGCATAGCTGGTTCAATAAATTCGTGAAAGTCGCTGGCGGATTTGTAACGCGCCCAACCTATGGCATTCGGCGAGCCACCGGCGGGACCGTGACAGCCGCTGTCCATACAGGTGGTGGCAAATATCCGCTCACCGCGGGCGACATCGGTAACAAAGTCCGAATATTGTGTATCCGGAAATTCAGTCGCGGTGCGCATGGACCATAAATAACTGGCCACTGGCGCGCCGCAGCTTCCCGGGCAGAAAGACATGGCGGAATCGATAAAGCCCGCCAGGCCGGCCTCGCTCTCGCTGAAAGTGCTGCCGGCCTTATTGTCAAAAGTGAAGTTGTTCACGTTAATGACTTGGCCGCCATTGGAAATGCCGTTGCTGAAAGTGCCGTGGCATACGGCGCAATTAGTGTTGAATATGGCAGCTCCGGCGGGATCACCGGAGCTGGAGGATGAACTGCTGGAACTACTGGAGCTGCTTGAGGAAGAGTTGCTGCTGGTCTCATCTCCCCCACAGGCAGTTAATAATATAAAAAATAGCCCGGTAACTGTGGCGCGATAGGCAGAGGTTATGCTCTGTCCGGTAGAGCGCCGCAGCAATAAAAATGCTCTCATCTTATTTTCCTCTGGAATAATGGTCCATGTGACAATACCTACAGCGCTTCGCAGCTTGACAGAAACCACACAAGGCGAAAGGGATTGAAATCACAAAATTACAATAAGAATTGCCAGCGGAAAGGCGGCTCAAAGATAGCCCTCACGGTGCGGAACGCAAAAGTTAAATCACGTTCCATTTTGCAAGTTAATGTAAAGAATTCCTTTTTATTCTGCATTTATTGCGCAAATTTCATCTCAATCTTTTCCTGCTTCTTTATTCGTTTATTTATTTAATGGGTTTTGTTCGTAAGTTTCCGGCGTTGGCATACAAATCGCAAAATAGACCTCGCAAATAGAAAAGGCCAAATATTTCGACAAGCAATAAGTCTGAAAACAAAAGGGCCTGAGAAAACAAGACATTGGTGTTTTGTTTTAAATCAGAAAGATGAGGTGAAACTTATGAAACGCTTGAATCTGAAAAAACTGGTTTTATCTGCGGCGATTGTCAGCGCTGGTTCCTTTGCATTTTCTGCTGTAGCGGAAAACACGAGTTCCATTACTAACGACGCGCAATCGAGCCAATCCATCAACGTGCCTGCGGATCGCAATATTACCAATCCCAATACTCCGGAATATCGCGACAGCGTGAGCAATAGCGAGAGCACGTCAACCTCTAGTGAAGGCTTGTCCAGCGAAAGTAGAACTATAGAAACTAACAGCGTAAGCGGTAGCGAAACCAACAGCGTGAGCGGCGAAGCCACCACCATGGCGGCATCAGAAGTTGACGGCACCGTTCATTTTGAACCCAATTCCGTTACTTTGACCGAATCCGCGGAGCGTCAACTGAAACAAGTCGTGGATCAACTGGATAAGAACACTCCAGTAGCGCTGACTGTGGAGCTGCAAGGTAGCTACAGTGAGGGCAGTGACATTTCCTCCTCACAATCCTCGAGCGCTACACTCGGCCAGGACAGCTCCGCTGGCCTGCCTCGGGATGAACGCGGCCTTACCGATGCCGGTGTAAGCCCGGCTGAACGCAGCGGTATGCCAGGCAACGCCCCAGTGCCCAGCAACAATGCCGAAGCGATTGAGCGCGAGCAGGAAGACCGCGCGTTGCTGATCAGTCGCTATCGTGCTGAGAATGTTCGTCAGTACCTGGAGCGCCAAGGTATTGAGGTCGTGGAATGGAATATGGAAGGTGGTGTCAGCTCCGCCGCGGGCGGTACCTCTTCTGACACAGGATTCGCCACCAGCAACCCCTCCGCGCAACAGAGTGCTGAAGAAGTTCAGCAGGTGCGTATAGTGGTGATCGGCGACGTTCAGCCGGAAGGTCTGAGCGCCCTCTAAGCGACAGGATGCGCGCCTAAAAACCCGGCTCCTCAGCCGGGTTTTTTTTGTCTCGCTACTCGGTGCTAGAATTGCGGGCAAATCATCGGAGGCACTACATATGAAAAAAGTACTGGCTGTTCTGGGCGTGGCGGTTTTGATCGGCTGCTCGTCCGCCTATTACAACACCATGGAAAAGATCGGCATACACAAGCGCGATATTATGGTGGACCGCGTGGAAGAGGCGCGGGACTCCCAGAAAGATGCGGAAAAGCAATTTACTTCGGCACTGGAACAATTTAAATCTGTGGTCGCCGTGGACGGCGGTAATATCGAGCCGATTTATAAAAAGCTCAATAAAGAATATGAGGAAAGTAAAGCTGCCGCGCAGGAAATTCGCGATCGTATCGACAGCGTTGAATCCGTTTCCAAAGCGCTGTTTAAAGAATGGGAAGAAGAGCTGAAACAATATTCCAGTGCGCAGCTGCGCAACGAAAGTCAGCGAAAATTAACTGCCACCAAAGCCCAATATCAGCGCTTGATTACGGCCATGCGCAAAACCGAAAGTCGGCTCGATCCGGTACTGACGGCGATGAACGATCAGGTTTTGTATTTAAAACACAATTTGAATGCTCGGGCGATTCAATCCATGCGACAGGAAGTTGTAAAAATTGACAAAGATGTGGACGTATTACTCGCAGCCATGCGCACCTCCATAGCCGAAGCGGAAGCTTTTATTAAAGAAATAAAGGATTAATTACCCTTCTTAGAATTCTTCCTCCCATAGCCTGAAAAAACGCCATTTTCTGGTGCAGAAAATGGCGATCAGGGTCAAAGATATTTATCTGGCACGGATCTCGCAAAATCCATTGCAGGTCGGCAATCGTCCGCAGCCGAACGGTAACAGGTTCAGGGACGATGCAAAACGATCCTAAATGACCACATGAGGGGGAATTTATGAACACATATCGTGTAAAAACTTTGGTGGCCGCTCTGGCCCTGGCAGGCTTTGCCACTGCATGTGATCGTGACACTGCTCAAAGGGATGCTTATGTAACACCCGAGTCGTCCACGATTGACCGAGCCACCACAGCACAAGGCACCACTGAGCCCGACGCGTTGAGCACCGTTGAAGGCAACGGCTATTCAACAGACTCCCACAGCGGAGAGCTGAACATGAGCGGTGATCTGGCCAAACCGGATCACGAAGAGGAAGTGCAATTCAGCGGTTTGGAATTGACTCCGGAATCTGAAGGCAAATTGGAAGAGCTGGTGCAATCTCTGGATAAGGAAAAACCAGTGAAAATTATCGTCGCCATGGATGAGCAGGTTTTTGAAAACCCCGCCGGCGAACAAACCGCGACCTCCAGCCAACAACCTGGCATCACTGAAGGCGTCCGCGAGGACTACACCAGTGCTCTCGGTCAGCGGGTAGAAACCGTTAAGCAGTTTATGGAAGAGAAGGGCATAGAAGTAACGCAATGGCAGTTTGAGCGCATGGAAGAGCAGGATCTGGCGCAACAACGCAACTCGCAGGAAAGCGCTGAGGATGTCCAGAGCGTACGCCTGGTAATTTTGGCAAGCGATCAGGAAGGCAGCTTGAGCTCCGTAATGGAGGAGTAATTTGCGCGGAATTCGCAATTAAAAAAGCCTCTTCGGAGGCTTTTTTATTGGGCGCAATTTCAAGTTTCTTTGGAAGAGAACTTAGGTGAGGGCGTTTTTAATTAAGTTTCATTGCTAA
>Ga0065721_10049232_pt1 | contig 40951 bp, 40 predicted proteins | sample Mesricmetagenome_FD_59108 | JGI IMG/M metagenome (GOLD analysis project Ga0065721, IMG submission 59108) | Mesophilic microbial community from rice straw/compost enrichment Sample: eDNA_1 v2 (version 2) | ecosystem: Engineered > Solid waste > Grass > Composting > Bioreactor | place: USA: Davis... | reverse complement strand
GAGCCGCTTCGAGCAGCTACGGAAGATGCGCTCGAGCGTATGCGCGAGGAGTTGGAAAATAAAGCGATCGGCTACCGCCATGCCGTCGGCTTGCTGCTCCAGCAATGGCTGCTGCTGATCAACCGCCACGTGAACAGCGCGATGGCCGACGACGCGGACGAATCCGGCATCGGCCCGCAGTGGATGAAGGATGTCCTTCATTATATCGCGGCGCATCCCGGCGCCGATCTCAGCCTCGCCGCGCTGGCGAAGCACGCTTCCGTCACCGGCGCCCACTTCTCGCGGGTGTTCAAGCAGATTACCGGGATGAACGTCACCGACTACGTCAACGCCAAACGTATCGTGCTCGCCAAGGAGCAGCTGCTCGGCAGCGACGACAACGTCAGCCTGATCGCCGAGCGCTGCGGCTTCGAGAGCCTGCCCCATTTTCATCGCGTGTTCAAGAAATTGACCGGCACGACTCCGGCGAGCTATCGGCGGGGCTAGTCCAATTCGTCTTTCTCATCGTCCCATACGAGCTTTAATCTTGAATAAAGACGGGAGTCGATGCGCCGTGCCCGCACCTCGGGCACTTGTTCGTTCCGTATCCGTCGCAGTGGAAGCACCACTTCTTGCCGCAATCGGTGCACTCGTTCACCATTAACGGATTTTCGTTGTTCGGATTCTGGTTGCAGCTTGGGCATGTTGCCATTGAAATCTCTCCTCTTCGATCTTATTCATCGGCGTCGTAGACAAACCTTCCGCCATAAGCGCCTTCCTGACGCATGAAATACTCGACGAAAACGTCCGTGTCGGCATTGCCGACGGCGATCTCGGCCAGACGCTTCAGCTTGAACAGTTCCGGGATATGACTGACGACGTTGATATCCTTGAAATACAACCTCTCGATATTCTCTAGCCGGGCAATTCCCGTAGCATCGAATTCCACGTCGTTATAGATTCTAAGCTCGGTTATCGAAGCCGCATCGGAGCGCCCGGCCACGCCTTCAACGTCGCTGACGGGGTAATCGATGCGCAGCGCGATCGGATTCTCGGCTCCGCTCGCAGCAGCGCCGCCGTTTCCGTCCCCGGCCGAACTCCCCTTCCCGGACACCTCCTCCATATTCTCCGTCCCCCGTCCGAAAGCGAAGATGTAGGAGAAGTCTTTCATATCGGGCCCGACCTTCATCTCCCTATAGTCGATCATGCTTAGCGCAACCGTCCACCCTTCCACGGTAAACTGAGCGGCATACACATTGTTGACTTTCTCAGCCGCTTCCCAGCGGCCTATAATTTCGTCGAACACGTATTTCGGGTTCAGCGAAGGAGCTGCGGCGGCAATGACCGCCATCGCGATTCCGACAAATTCGCTCGTTACGGCAGCATCGTTCAACTCTGTAACGGAGATGAAATCGACCTCTCCCCCTCCGACATGCACGTCGACGGAGTGAGGACCGGATTTGGCGAAATAACCGGAGGGAACTGTATCGCCGTACGGCGTCCATTGTTGAATCCGGAATTCGCTGTCGGTGTCCAGAAGATTAGCGTTCATCTTCTCGCCGAATGCCGCCAATATCGCCTGTTCGTCAACAGCAGGGTAGTCGGACGCTTCCGCCGACGGCGATGCGGAGGGCGTATCCGAGCTTTGGGCCTCTGCCGCTTTGTTTTTGTTGGACGCCGAATCTTTCATAGAAGCGGCCCGATCGCGCCACCGCTCCGCCTCCTTATCGTTCGGCTTGTAGCTCAATGCCAGGTCAAAGAAAAAGTAGGCATCGTCAAAAAAGCTGTTGTCGTAACGCTCCTGCCCATTGTCCATGTAGTATTGGTACGATTCCTCGTCAGGATCGGCATTGCTGCCGTTCGAATTCGAGTCTTGTCCGCACGCCGCGGTCGATAGGATGATCGCCGCCGCTAATACGATGCTGCCTAGCCGCCTGAACATGTTAGTTTCCTTTTCCCCTTTCGTGTCGATTACTATCGAATAAACGTTATGATTTTAACAACGGAGCGCAGTGCAATACACTGTTTTAAAAAGAAAAAACCACTCTATAGATAGAGTGGCAGCCTGAAGTACACCCCTTAGAATGAACATTTGGAATAGACCCCCTGGTTCCAAGTATCTTTTCCCCCACCTTTCCCTTTAAATATCAAAAAGTCACTTCTGAGATGAAGTGACTTTATAAATTTCTATTAAGCTTCTTCCTGAACTATACCTATATTTTCAAGTCCCCTGCTGACTTCCATTTCGATCATGCCTTGAATTGTTTCATTGAGTCTAAGAGTAGAAATCAGTTGGATATCAAGTTTAATCATGTCTTTTGGCTTTATTTCGCCAACTTTTCTTTCCAATCTACTTCTAGTAACGGAAGTAATTTGATTTGTCATAATAAAACTGTCTTCAGTTATAAAAGCATCTGGATATTCAGCAGATTTTAGTTCAACATCTGAAGAAATCGTTTCCTTTCTTTCTCCACTTTCATCATATAGTGATGAAATGGGAACAACCACAACAGTATTACGGGGATGAGTACTTTCAAATAAAACGACAGCTCTATGCGGCCCTCTAATAAGTCTTGATGGTCTTCCCGTCATTGGGGTTTCACTTCGAAAATCCACAAAAAAAACTTGTCCCCGGACAAACTCCCTATCATCATTCCAATCAGAGGGTGCAGGTCTGCTCAAGAAAAATCTTCTCCCCATATAATTATTTATTAGCCTTCTAGAAGTTTCTCTTGATAGTGCTTGAATTTGAGTCGTTTATTCTCTTTTTCATCGCCGGTAATGACTTTATAAAAGTCAATTCCGGTTTCATCTTTTAGTTCATTTAAAGCTTCACTTAAAAGTGAAGTTTTTTTATGAGCATTTGCAACTGTGCGATGCATTACACCAGTCATTCTTAATACTTTGCCCATAAAACCACTCCTTTTAGGCGAGGTAAATAAAATATGGGGGGAATTAGCTAACAGTATTCCCCATGAAAAAAAATTATTACCTATCCCATCAATTGAATGAATACATGCACGATCTGAAATGATAGATCATATATCAGAAAAGCAATTTATGAAATGGATTTCCTAGTATCAATTTAATATTACGTATGTTCATATTATGCCATATATAATTCCAATTGTATATCCTCAGAGTATATCTCGAGGACCGAGAAATACTACATGAAAGAAACAAAGTACGCCTCAATCCCGGTACATCTCGATCATCTCCGTCAGCGTGTCCCTCACCTTGTCCCTGAGCCAGAGCGGAGACAGCACCTCCACCCACTGGCGCTCGGAGAAGATCCAGAACAAGGCGCTCTCGGCGTGAGCGACGGTGCATTCGTACGTCAGCCACTCCTCGTCGCCCGCTATCCATTCATGGACCGGAAACTTCGCCAAAAAGTAGGATTCGATGTACGGTCTCATCCTAAGCCGAATGACGGTCAGCGTTTCTCCGTAATGCATGTAGAAGCTGTTGTTGGCGAATTCTCCCGGCTTGAAGAAATCGCTGCCGCTCTGGACGACGGTGAACGGCTCACTTAACGCCTCGTAACGTTCGATCTGATCGATCCGGAAAATGTTGCCTTCCACCCGCCGGGCGTCCTTCGGCTCCGCAATCATGTAATAATACCCTTCGTTAAAAATCAACGTAAACGGGTGCACGTCAAAGCTCTGCGTCTCCTTCAAAATGTTGACGTACCGGATGCGAAGCGTTTGCTGGCGGACGATGCATTCGAAAATCGTCTCGACCAATCCGAAAATCGGCTTCTTCAAAATCGGCTTGTAATGATAACGAAAGCTGCCCGCGAATTTCTTTAATCGTTGCTGCACCTGGGGCGAGAAGCCGACGACGATGAAACCCTCCGCCTGCTTGACCTCTTCCTCGCTCAGTCCGCGGCAGCCATACATCGTCATCAGCAGAACAAGCGCGCTGGCGAACTTATTGTCCGCGCTGCCCTCGCCGAGTCCGACCAGTCTGTAGCTCCGCTCGCTCCGGCTGTACCGAATCTCCACCGGCTTGTGAAGCAGTTCGCCTCGGATCGTGGCAATATCCTTTTTAATCGTTTCCGCATGTTTGCCGTACGTCGATACCAGCTCTTGAACCGACAATTCTTCCCCGTCCAGCAGCCGAAGCATGATTTGCACGACGCGACTTAACGAATTTAGAGCGTCCATCCGATCTCTCCGCCTATCGTTTATTTTCCTGCGCAGCCAAGGCGGCCAGCTTGGCGTTAATCGCTTTATCGGCGTCCGCCAGCCCGGCTTCGACCGATTTGAAGCCGAGCAGCATGGCCTCCATCTCCTTGATCAGCACGGGGTCCATCACGTCGGCCAGCGGCACGGTCGACAGCCGCGCATCCGCCTGCAGTTGCAGCGACGCCGCTTCGACTTCCGGATGCGACTTGGCGTAATCCCGATAACGATCAGACGCGAGCGCGCTGGCCCGAATCGGCAAATATCCCGTCTGCTCCGCCCAGTAAGCGCTATTCTCCGCTTCGAGCAAATAGGTCATGAACTGCCAAGCCCCTTGCCTCTGCTCCTCCGTTCCCGTATCGAACATCGACACGTTCGTGCCCTGAATGAACGCGACCTGTCGATTGCCCTTCGGAACGACGGCCGTCGACCACTCGAATTTGCCGCCGACCGTCTCTCTGACGAAGGCGATTCCGGCCGAAGATCCGACGTACATCGCCACGTCACCCCGGCCGAAAGGAACGGACATGTATTGGTCCTCTCCGGCCAATCTCGCGATTCCATCCCGGAGCATTCCCTGAACGAAGGAGATTCCGTCTCTCGTTTCCGGCGTGTTGAACGTGCTTCTCCCGCTCTCTGGGTCGAAGAAACGTCCTCCCGCCTGCAAGGCGTAATAGTAAGCCTCGCGATACACGGCGTTCTCGAAACCGGTTCCGACGATCGTTCCTTTGCCTTCCGGCTTCGCCATCGTCAGCTTGGCTGAAGCCTCCTTCCATTCCTCCCAAGTCGTCGGCACGCCGACTCCGTACCGGTCAAGCAGCGTCTTGTTGTAGAACAACACTTGGACGCTCTTGTTGAAAGGCAGGCTATAGTAGTCTCCGTCCCGCTCGTTCTCTTCCAGGAATACGGGGAAAATGTCCGTCAACCCATCGTTCTCCCATCCGATCTCGGGATCCGACAGATAGGGAGTCAGCTTGCGGATCAGTCCCGCCCGAATGAATTCATCATTCCAGTCGGAATACGTCTGGGCCAACACCGGAGATTGTCCCGCTTTCGCTGCGGCGACCAATTTGTCATGAAGGGAAGTATAGTTGCCTTGGTTGACGAGCTTGACGCGAACCCTCGGGAATCGCTCGTTAAAATCCGCGGCGACGCGCTCCAGCGCCTGCTCCAGACTGCCGCCCATAGCGTGCCAAAATTCGAATTCCGCCGCCCCGCCTTTCTCCGTTCCCGCACCGTCCGATTTGCCGGAACAAGCCGTCGCCAGGCAGAGCAGCGCCGTCAAGACCGCAGCCCATCTTGCTTTCACTCGAAGTCCTCCTGCTGTTTTCACGATTCGTTTTTCAAGTTTTCGGCCGAAGGGACGGCCTGAACAAGATGTTTCTGCACAATAAAATAAAGAAAAACCATCGGAACGACGAGAATGACCGACATGGCCATCAGCAGCTCGTAGGACGTGCCCGCCTCGGTACTGAGCGCCAGCAGCCCAACCGGAAGCGTCCGCATCTCCTTGCTGTTCGTCACGATGAGAGGCCACAGGTAGGCGTTCCAGTTGGCGATCGATTTCAGCAGGGCGAGCGTCAGGATCGAGGGCTTGCACAGCGGCACGACCACTTTCCATAAGAAAGCCGAGGGCTTCGCCCCGTCTGCGCGCGCGGCGAACCGATACTCGCGGGGAACGGCCGAGAAAACCTGCACGAGATAAAACACGGCGAAAGCGTTCGTCATCCAAGGAACGGCGAGCGCCGCGTACCGATCCGTCCAGCCCAGCCCGGCGACGGTCATGTAATTCGGAATCAGCAGCAGTTGTTCGGGAATCATGAGCGTCCCGAGCAGCGCGGCGAGCAGTATTTTCCGTCCGTAAAAAGAAAAATGCGTAAACGCGAACGCCGCGCAGATCGTCACAATCGTCCCGAACAATACGCTCGTCGCCATAACCAGCAAGCTGTTCTCGAAGTAACGCAGCAGCGGCAGCGTCTCCCATACGGTGCGGTAATTGCTCCATTCGAGGGGAAAGGATGAGAGCAACTGCGGAGACATCGTTTGGTCCCCGGGCCGAAGAGAGATCGCCGCCATCCACAAAAACGGAAACAGCATGGCGGCGCCCAGCGCGCATACGAAAATGTCCAGCAGCAGTCCCGCCCAGCGGCCGGTTGGTTTGGAAAAGCCCTTAATCCACATATTCTCGTTCGTTCCTCTCATCCGCCGCGCCTGTCGCTCATTTTCAGCTGGACGAGCGTAAGCGCAAAAACAAGCAGAAATCCCGCATACGCCGCCGCGGACGCGATGCCGTACTCCGATTCAGAATAAAACTTGCGAAAGACGTAGTAGACGACCGTCAGCGCCCGATCCATCGGACCCGCCCGTTCTCCGCCGAACAGAGCGAACACCTCGTCGAACGTCATGAATGCGTGAACGACGGATACGATGGACACGTAATAAAGGACGCGGCGGAGCATCGGCAGCGTGATTCGCCTGAATCGCGGCCACCGCGACGCGCCGTCGATTCTGGCCGCTCTATCGTACTGGGGCGGAATGGCCTGCAATCCGACCAGAAAAAGAAGAACGTTGTAGCCCAAGCTGTGCCAGACGGAGAACAAAACGAGAGACGGCATCGCCCACTCCGGCGAGGTCAGCCAGCCGACCGCAGGCAGACCGAGCCCGGCGAACGTCGCGTTCGCCAATCCGTATTCCGTGTGGAACAGCCAGCGCCATGCCAAAGCCGCCGCCAGAACGGAAGCGACGAGCGGCAGGAAAAAGGCCGGCTGCAACCAGCGGCTCAGCAACCGTCTCGTATGCAAGAAATAGGCGATGGCCAGGGAGGCGACCATCGATGCCGGGACGACGGAGACGATCAGCAGCAGCGTGTTTCGTAGCGCCAGACGGAATTCCGGATCTTGAAAGACGAAAGAGAAATTGTCCCAACCGCGCTCAAAAACGAGGTTCCGGTAGTAGTCGTAGCGGACGTGCAAGCTGAGATCGAACGCTTGAATGACCGGATACAACCCGAATACCGCCACGATCATCATGGCGGGCATGAGATATGGCCACGCCTGATGCGTGCCGCGCCAACTCTTCTTGTCGTTCACCCTATGCCCCCGTCCATCTCAGCTCGGATAGTTCCGGTCCGGCCTCGAGGCGGCTGCCCGTTCGGGAATCGAACCAATGCGCGCGGCCGGGCCGAACCCGAAGCCCGATCTCCTGTCCGACCGCCACCGGCCACTCCGCAGAAGCGTAGACGCGCAGCAACGCGGAAGGAGCCCGCACCTTCAACAGCGTGTCCTTGCCCATCTTCTCGATCGCCGCTATTCGTCCCCGAATGAGCGCTGAGTCCCCGTCCGCCAGCAGCCAGTCCTCCGCTCGCGCTCCGAGCGTCCAAGGCCGCCCTTCCACTTCGAGAAAATTCATCGGAGGATGCCCCGCGATCTCGGCGGCCCTCCGGTTCGACGGGCGATGGTACACCTGCTCCGGCGTATCGTACTGCAGCATTCTCCCGTCCTCCATCACCATGATCCGGTCAGACAGGGACAGCGCTTCTTCCTGGTCATGGGTCACGAACAGCGTCGTGATGCCGAACCGTTGCTGAAGAAAACGAAACTCCTCCCGCAGCTCGAGGCGCAGGGAGGAATCCAGGTGGGAGAACGGTTCGTCCATCAGCAGCAGCTTGGGACGCTTGGCCAACGCCCGAGCGATCGCCGCTCTCTGCTGTTGGCCTCCGGACAGTCGATCGGGCCTGCGGGCCAGCAACTCCCCGATACGGAGCAGCTCGGCCAACTCGTCGACTCGTCGCCGGATATCGGATTTGGGCCATTTCTTCATCGTCAAAGGAAATGCGATATTGTCGTACACCGTCATGTGAGGATACAAGGAATACTGTTGAAAAACCATGCCGACGTCCCGCTGTTCAGTCGGAATCTCGTTCATGATCCGGCCGTCGAACCGGACGCTGCCGGCCGAAGAGTTCAGCAGCCCCGCCACCGCCAGCAGCGTCGTGCTCTTCCCGCAGCCGCTTGGCCCGAGCAGAGCGACCAGCTCGCCGCTTGCGATCGTCGCCGTCAAATCGGCGACGGCCGTCTTCTCTCCGTAGGCGACGGACAGCCCGTTCAAGCTGACCTCCAAAGCCGACCACCTCTAAGCTGCCGATTTTATTTCATACGATATCGATCATATCATAGAGAGGTAGATTTAGGAACGAGAGAGCCGCTCCTCCGCGGCGGACTTCGCCGAAGCTTTGCCCTTAACGGACAGCAGCACCGGAGCAACGGCTGCGGTCAGCGCGATAATGAGCCAGAACGGCAGGCTCCTGCCCGCTTGGTAGAGTGTTGTCGCGACGATCGGCGTCACGATAGCGGTCACGCCCTGCACGGAGGCGACCAGGCCGGCCACGCCGCCCTGCTGCTCCTTCGATACGGAGAGCGAAGCCGCCGCCATAAAGCCCGGCATCGACAGGCCCGCGCCGATTCCGAACAGGAAGAACGCGAAATAATAGAAAGCCGTACTCCCCGAATAGAGAAAGACCAGCATGCCGAGCAGAATGAACAACGAACCCGCCAGCATCATCGCCTTGGGCTGAAGCTTCATCCAATTCACCTGGGCGACCTGTACGAGCAGCATCGCGATTCCCGCCAGCATCAGCCCGACGGACAACATACGCGCCGTCTCCTGTCCGCTCAGATGCAGCATGTCCTGAAAATAAAATCCGCCCACCACCTGGATGCCGATAATCGCGGTCATCGTCGCGAAGCCCGCCAGCAAATAAACGCGCAGCCCGGACCGGAACGGATTGACCTTGGGCGGCTTCTCCCGCACGATCGGCTTGGCCGGGGGAATGAGCAGCAGCGCCGCGGCGAATGCCGCGAAGGACAATGCCGTGCCGAAATAAAGCGGCCACAGCAGCCCGATGCCGGTGAACGCCCCTGCGATCGCCGGCCCGAACACCAGTCCCATTCCGTTCGCCGCGCTGATGAGGGCCATGCCGGCCGTACGTTCCCGTCCTTCGGTGACGTCCCCCATATAAGCCTGCGCCGAAGAAAGCACTGCCGGGATGAACAGTCCGATCATGCTGCGCGTCACGATGAGCAGCGCGACCAGCAGCCCTCCGCCGATCCAGCCGCTTAACCCGGAATACAGCGTCAGAGCGAACAGCAGACAGCTCGCCCCCATACCGATGAAGCCCGCTAAAATGATCGGCTTCCGTCCTCTGGTGTCACTCCACCGGCCCCAGACCGGGGCCATGATCGCCATCGAGACGGAGCCCAGCGAAATGATCCAGCCGGAATGACTCTCGGTCAGGCCAAGCTCCCGGATAAGCGGCGGCATGATCGGCGAGATCAGCATCAAGCTGAGCATGGCCACGAATACGCTGAAAAAGATGCTTGCTTTGATTCTGAGCATATTGAGCTTCTCCTCTCCTTCTCTGGTCTCGAAACCAAACGATACAGGAGGGGAGGTGACGTTCGCCGCCTCCGTACGGATTTTCTTGCTGCTGCGCGGATTATTCAAGCGCCGGCTCCGTCTTTAATAGAACCGCTTGACCTCCGAAGGCTTGATGCCGAACGTTTTGCCGAATTGCTCGGAAAAAGCGCTCATATTGCTGTAGCCCGTCTCGACCGCCGCTTCCGTCACATTGCAGTGCCCGCCGCGCAGCAGCTGCATGGCGTGCTCCATCCGAATTTGGCGCAAATAATCGAACGCGGTCGAACGATATATCGCCTTGAATCCTTTCTTAAGCTTGTAATCGTTGATTCCGACCCGCTTGGCCAGCGAGAGCAGCGATGGCGGCTGCCGCATCTCCGCCTGGAGAATTTCCGCCGCCCGCCGCACCCGGCGCATATCTTCCCGCGACAGCCCCTCGCAGACGGGAACGGGATCGAATAGCTGCGTCAAATACAGATTAAGCAGCTCGTAGGCGGCCGCTTCCATCAGGAGGGGAGACATAGCCCTTCCTTCCAGCTCTTCGATAAGCCGGTTCGCCAGCTTCATCCCCCGCTCGTCCGGCACGAAGTCAAGCTGTCTGAACGCACAGCCCTTCGTCAGCCGTTCGAAATGCCTGCCGCCGGAACGATCCGGCCCCGGAAGAGCGTACTCGAACAATTCGACCGGAATGCCAAGCGCAAACGAACGGATCGGCTCCTCGCAGCCAATGTCGAACCGGACGTCGAAGTCCTGCATCAGGAGCAGCGCCCCTTGGCCCCTCTTCAGCGTGAATTCCCGGCCCGATACGCAAGCGGAACGGCAGCCGGACAAGGCGAATTGCAGCTCAACCATCCGCTCGCGCGTCGCGAAGCGATTCATCTGCCGCGAATGCAGCCGATACTCGGAATAGACGATCTCAATTCCGCTGTATGTGCTCAAACGATGGATCGTCCCCTCTCCCACGGACGGCGCGATGGCATACGTCGTCGGACCGATTCGGGAAAACGGGGAGGTGTCGAAATACAGCTGATAAATAGAATCCAAGGAGGCGTTCATGGCTAATCCCCCGCATTATATGAGAATCATTCTCAATAGAGTGTATCTCATTCCCCTCTCTTTTTCCACTATGGAAATTTCAATCCTTTATTGCCAATTTATCTTTACTTGTTCATAATCTTAACTGGGAATTCCTAGGGCGTGTATGCAACCCCCGAGGATAGCAGATATTGCCGAATTTTTGTTCCATGCAAGGAACTTTTGTGAAGGCGTACCGGGGGTACGTCAAGCAAAAGTGACGCAGCAGGGGGCGAAAAGGCGGTGATAGATGCCTCTGAGCGGGTTTGCATACACACCCTAGTATTTTTCTCAAATTTATAGAGCAGGAGCTGCAGCACATGACGCTTACGAACGCCGCCTCGCCCCATTCCTTCGGGGAGTCGCACTACTTGACCTTACCGGATGGTCGCAAACTGCACTATATGACGAACGGTACGGGAGAACCGACCGTCGTCTTCGAATCTGGCCTGGGGTTCTCCCGTTCGACTTGGGGACTCGTGCAGCCCCTGATCGCCAAGCACGCAAGAGCGGTCGTATACGATCGCGCAGGCACCGGACGCAGCGACGACGACGCAAGCCCGAGAACGCTGAAGCGAATCGTGGACGATCTGCTGCTGCTGTTGGACGAACTCGGTCCGGGTCCATTCATTCTGGTCGGACACAGCTGGGGAGGCCCGATCGTTCGCGCGGCGGCGGCTGCCGACCCTTCGCGAATCCGCGGCATCGTGCTGGTCGATCCGAGCGACGAGAACTTCGAGCATTATTTCACGCCCGGCACGGCCAAGCAGTTTGCCATGTCGCGTTGGCTGTATCCGCCTCTGGCGCGATTGGGTCTGTACCGCATGTTCGGAGGTAAGTTCGGCAAGGGTCAGCCGCCCGACGTCTACAAAGATCATCTCGCAGAAGATTTCACCCCAAGAGCCGCGCGCACGGTAGTAGCCGAGATGAATACGTTCCTGAACGACATGGCGGAGCTGCGCAACCGTTCACCGGAACTGGGAGAGCTGGAAGTGAGCCTCATCTCCGGAACGAAAGTCAGCAGGCAAGATCGTAAAATCCGCCTCGGCGTCATCCAAGCCCACAAAAAAACGGTCGCCTCGTTAAAGCGCGCCCGTTGGGTCGAAGCCGCGAAATCCGCTCACCTGGTCATATTTACCGAACCCGACATCATCGTCGGGGAGATTATGGGGATGCTCTCGGTCAACCGAGAAGCTGAATTCCGGACAGCACAAGGCCGATAAGGAAGCCGCATAAAGCCCCGTTGACGCGTATCCATTGGAGATCTCCGCCGATTTTCTCCTCCAGCATGTTGACAAGCTCCTTGTCGTTCATCTTGTCGATGTTGTCCTTGATCAGCAGCCCGATGCGATAATGATTCGCTTCCACCGTGTCCGCGACGAAGTTGAGCACTCTGCGCTCCACGCCTTCGATCGTCTCGGGCTCGGCTTGAAGTCTGCGCACGACGTAGCGGAGAACGGAGACGACCTGGCGTCCGCCACGCTCCATCTCCCGCTCCAGCGCCGAGAGAACCGACTGCCGCAGCGACTCCATGCGCTCAAGCAGAAAGCGGCCGCTGTCCGGATGCTCGATTTTGTCCACGACCCAGCTTTTGCCCCGCTCCAGCAGTTCCTCGTTCTCCGCGGCCAAGCTCAACTGGCGCCGGATCTCCGCCAGCAGCTTGTCCCGGTTTGCGTTGCCCGGCACGAGCAAATCTCGAATACCCGACAGCAGCAGCTGTTGAATCATGCCGCCGAGCTTGTCCTCGCTCATGAATCCCGTGAACGCCTGCACCGCAAAGCCCATAAATCCGCCGACTTTGGCCTCGGACATTTTTTGCATGGCGATCGATCCGAGCATGTAAGCCGTCTCCGGCTTGCTCACCCATGCCCCGCCTTGACGCAGCGCGTAGTCAAGCGCCCGCTCGTCCATTCGTTCCCGGACGACGGCCTCCGCAGCCTTGCCTGCCAAAGGCTGAAGATCGACCTGCTTAACCGCCTCGGCGATCGCGCGCTGCGCGTAAGGCGCGAACGTGTCCACCGGAAGCCGGGCGACGAAGGCGTGCGCCAGCTTAAGGACGCCGACGCGGTTGCTCCTCTTCGCCGCCAGGCGGGTCAGCGCCGCCCCCGCCGTCCTCATCAGCTGAAACTGTTTCAGCTTCTCCTTGATGCTTTCCTTGTTCAGCAGCTCGTTCTCCAGCGCGGAAATGAGCGATCTGGCGATTTTGTCCCGGTTTTTGAGCAGCAGCGACGTATGGGGAATCGGAATGCCGAGCGGATGGCGGAACAGCGCCGTCACGGCGAACCAGTCCGCGAAGCCTCCGACCAGCCCTGCTTCGAACCCTCCCTTCAGCAACTCGGTGACGGGATGATACGGCAGCAGCAGCGTCACGACGAACCCGGCTCCCATCGCAACCAGCGACAAGGCGGCAACATATCTCGTTCTCATTGTTTTCATGGATGATGACCTCGTATGGAAAGATTAGGCGTTATGTTCTAGTATAACCGAAACCGGCGGCCAACCTGAAACTTGTCGAACGGTTCCGGCGAAGAACCGCTCGGCGATTGTTTCGGAACACAGCAGAAAACCGCGCGTTGCCGCGCGGTTCTCGCTGTATGGATGACTTATCTATCCGCTAAAGCGGCTTTCTGCTGGGCTTCCGCTTCCGGCGCTTTCGTCTTCTTGAGGAACAGCGCCAGAACGACCGCGACGATCGCGAAGATCATGCCGATCTTGAACGAGTTGTGGATGCCCGCGTTAAGCGCGAGCGCCGGAAGCTGTTCGGGAGCGGCATCGGCCGGCGGATTGGCGAAGTAGTCCTTCGTTCCGTTGGTCATAATGCTGATGAAGAACGCTACGCCGATCGCTCCGGACACTTGCTGCAGCGTGTTGAGGATCGCCGTTCCGTGCGGGTAGTAAGCGCGCGGCAGCTGATTCAGACCGTTCGTCTGCACCGGCATCATGATCATCGAGATGGCGACCATCATAATGCAGTGGTACAGGATGATCAAGCCCTTCGTCGTCTCCAGGTCGATCGTCGTGAACAGATACATGACGACGGCAAGAATGATCGCGCCCGGAATCGCGAGCACGCGCGGACCGAACTTGTCGAACAGCTTGCCCGTCACCGGGGACAGGAAGCCGTTCAGAATGCCCCCCGGAAGAAGCACGAGTCCCGCCGCGAACGCGGTCATCAACAGCCCTTGCTGCAGGAAGATCGGCAGCAGCATCAGCGTCGAGAACAGAGACATCATGACGATGATAAGCAGAACGGTGCTAAGCGAGAACATCGGCGACAGGAACGCGCGCAAGTCGAGCATCGGCTGCTTGGACACGATCTGTCTCCAGACGAACAGAACGAGGGCAAGCCCTCCGACGATGAGCGTCCAGTACACTTTCGGCTCGGACCAGCCGCCTCCTTCGGTTTCGCCGACGCTGCTGAAGCCGTAGACGATGCCGCCGAAGCCGACCGTGGACAGAACGATCGACAGAACGTCGACCTTCGGCTTCGTGACGTCCGTTACGTTCTTCAGATAGATCGAAGCGATGACGACGGACAAAATGGCGAACGGCAGCACCAGGTAGAACAGCCAGCGCCAGTCGAGCGACTCCAGAATAAGACCCGACAGCGTCGGTCCGATCGCCGGAGCGAACATGATGACGAGACCCATGCTTCCCATCGCCGCTCCGCGCTTCTCAGGCGGATACAGCACGAGAATCGTGTTCATCATAACGGGCAGCATCAGGCCGGTGCCGAACGCTTGAATGATCCGGCCTACCAGCAGGACGGAAAAACCCGGAGCGATGGCGCATACGAGCGTTCCGATGGAGAAGAGCACCATCGCGCCGATAAACATCTGCCTTGTCGTGAACCATTGCACCAGCAAAGCAGATACCGGGATAAGTATGCCGACGACGAGCATGTAGCTGGTGGACAGCCATTGAATGGTCGTATAGGGCACTTCAAGATCTTTTACCAGGTCGACGAATGCGATATTGAGCAGAGTTTCGTTCAGGATGGAGAAGAACGCTCCGATGATCAGCGTGATCAGGATCGGCAGGCGCTTGACGTTCTCGAGATCCTTGTACTGAGACCCCGCTGTGTTGTCTGCGGTATTCACTTTTCTCTGTTTCCTCCATATCCAATGATGGATTATTATGTCCAGCTTTCATACTATACCATCCGATTGACAAATCTTCAAACACGGTTTTTTATCTGTTTGCAGCTTGACAAGGAAAATAAAGGACGCCTATAATAGCACCATATTACACGCAAGGAGGCTGAGGAATATGGTTAACTTCACGAATGGATCGGTTGTCGAGTCGGTTGTTCGCGGGCATAGTCCCCGGTCTCTACGGAATGTTGCGCTGTAATGCCGTTCGATTGAGCAAGCGGATTTGACGTTTGCTTGGCCGCGTTGCAGATGCAGACCGCCAGAGACCATCCGGTTTCTGAGCGGTTTTTTTGCGTGCCGATCCGTTCGGCACTCTCTGAACAGCCGCAGGGAATCCCTGCGGCTGTTCGCGTTGTTACGCAAAATTCAATTATGAGGAGTTAACTTAACCTATGAATCCTATAATCAACGATCAACTGACGGCTTACGGCTGGAACGACGGCTGGCAGCAAACGCTCGCGGAGATGGAACAGCCGCTGCGCCAGTATTCGCCCGCCCGAGTCGTCGCCCAATTTTCCCATTCGTATAACCTGATGACCGCGGACGGACTGCACAGCGCGGCCGTCACCGGGAAGTTCGAGTTTCTGGCCGCGAAGCGCGGCGATTACCCCGCCGTCGGCGACTGGGTGCTGACCGAGCCGCTGCCCGGGGAGAAACGCTCCATCATCCACGCAGTTCTGCCCCGCCGGTCGGCGATGGTTCGCAAAGCCGCGGGATCGGTTATCGAAGACCAGATCGTCGGAGCCAATCTCGATTATTTGTTTATCGTGAACGCCCTGAACCAGGACTTCAATCTGCGCAAAATTGAGCGCTACATGATCGCAGCCTGGGAAAGCGGCGCCTCCCCGGTCGTGCTCCTGACGAAAGCGGATCTGTGCCCGGACCCCGAAGCGTTCGCCGCCCTGGTCGAGGATGCCGCGCCGGGCGTACCGGTTCATTGCGTCAGCGCATTGAACGGGTCCGGCAAGGAAGCGCTCGGCGCCTATCTGAAGCCCGGAGCGACGATTGGGATCACGGGCTCGTCCGGCGTCGGCAAGTCGACGCTGCTGAACTGGCTGGCCGGGCACGACCTGCAGCTTACGCAGGGCATCCGGGAAGACGATGCGCGCGGCCGCCATACGACGACTCACCGCGAGCTGTTCCTGCTCGCCGGCGGATCGCTCGTCATGGATACGCCGGGCATGCGCGAGCTGCAGCTGTGGGATGCGCAAGAAGGCTGGCAGCTGGCTTTCTCCGACATCGAGCAGCTCGCTTCGGGCTGCCGCTTCCGGGATTGCAAGCACGACGCCGAAGCCGGATGCGCGGTGCTCGAAGCGCTGAGCTCCGGCGAGCTCGATCCGAAGCGATTCGCCAATTACCGGAAAACGGAGAAGGAGCTCGCCCACCTGGCGCGCAAAGAACGGTCGGCCGCCAAAGGGAACTCCAAAGGCAAACGGCCGCGATCCGCGGGAAGGGCGGATCGGCGGCCGAATAGACTGCTCGAATATATGGACGACGAATAGGACGGCGATTCTGCTTGGGCGTGTATGCAAACCCGCTCAAATTCGGCAACATCTGCTATCCTCGGAGGTTGCATACACGCCCTAAGCCAAATACTTGTCTTTCACGATGCGAATATGGTGCAGTCCGTGACCGGCGACGACGTAGGCAAGCGCCTTCGCGCTCATGACGGTGTTGCTCGCCGTTCCCGTTCTCGCCCACGCTTCGTCCGTCAATCCCCGAACGAGCGACAGCGTCGCTTTGCGCACGGAGATGTAGTTCTCGATCAGGTCGGACAACGTGTAAGCATCGAAATCGACGTACTTCATGTATTCGTCCTGATCGAAGCCCGGCAGCGGCGTGTTGTCTCCCCGCGCGATGCGGAGCAGTCTGTAGCTCATGATCCGCTCGGTGTCGGCGATGTGTCCGATGACTTCCTTGATGCTCCATTTGCCCGGCGCGTAGCGGTGCTCCGCTTTTTCCAGCGGAAGATCGGACAGAAACTCGGACGTCGCTTTCAAATCGTCCGCCAAGATATCGACAATGTTTCCCTCGGGGACGATGTCGATATACGTTCCGAAATGTCCGCCGTATTCTTCCTTCGTCGGGCGTTCAGTCAAGCTGCTCATCTGTCATCTTCTCCCTTGTCCATAATGTAGGCAATCAGCAGCGAGGCGGTGTTCGCGACGGCGTCCGCATGCGTTCGCTCCATTCCGTGCGAGGCATGCACGCCGGGACCGATCAGCGCCGCGCGAATGTTGCTGCCTCCGCGAAGAGCGGCGGATGCGTCCGAGCCGTAATACGGATAGATGTCGACGGCATGCGGAAGGCTCTCCCGGCGGGCGAGCTCGATCAGCCTGGAAGTCATGCCGTAGTCGTAAGGGCCTGACGAGTCTTTGGCACAGATCGAGACGTCCCGCTCCGTCGTCGACAGGTCGTCTCCGATCGCGCCCATGTCGACGGCGATCAATTCCGTAATATCCGGCGGAATGTGGGAGCTGCCGTGTCCGACCTCCTCGTAGGTCGACAGGACGACCTTAACGGTTCTGGCCGGGCGAACGCCTTCGCGCTTCAGCCAATGCATGACGCCGAACAGGGCGGCGACGCTCGCTTTGTCGTCCAGATGCCGCGACTTGATCCATCCGTTCGGCAAAATCCGGGTACGGGGATCCCAAGAGATGAAGTCGCCCGGAGCGATGCCGAGCTTCTCCGTCTCTTCCTTCGTCCGGACGAGCTCGTCGATCCGGATTTCCATGTTCGCCTCTTCCCGCTTCTGGTCGCGCACGTCGGCGTAGACGTGAACGGAAGGCTGCGTCGACAGCACCGTGCCTTCGTACGTTCTGCCGTCCCGGGTATGCACGAGGCAGTATTCGCCTTCCACCGTCTGCATCGCGTATCCGCCAATGGGCGTAAACCGCAGCATGCCGTTCGGCTTGATCGAACGAACCATCGCGCCTAGCGTATCCACATGCGCAGTCAGCGCGAGCGTACCGCCCGCATCTTCTTCCGCTCCGGGCAGCGTGATGACGGCATTGCCCTTCGGCGTCATCTCCAGCGCGAAGCCCAGCTTCTCCGTCTCGGCGCGCACCCGCTTCATGATCTCCATGCAGAAGCCGCTCGGGCTCGGCGTCGCGAGCAAAGCTTCGAGTATTCTCATTATATATTCCTTGTCCGGCGCAGGCTGTAGTGCTTTTGTCATGTTTTTCCACTCCTTGTATGTGTAAAAAGCCGCGTTTCCGCGACTTCTATATGCGACTTTAGAGGCTGAATCTTTGACGGTAACCGCACTTGCGGCATAGCTCCTCGACGACTTCCCTGCGGGAGAAGCCTTCGTACAGCCGGTTCGCGCGCTCGCCTTCGATGATTTCCGAGAACGGCTTGGCATGCAGGTTGCCCAGGTTGATGACGCCCTCCCCGTCCAGGCAGCACGGGATGACGGTACCGTCCACAAGGACGCCCGCCTGGTTGCGCAGCGCGTGGCAGAAGCCTCGCCCCTCGTCTTCCTTCTCCTTCAGATCCGGCCACTTGAACTCTTCCTCGTGATTCAGGTAGACGCGGTCGGCGATTTTGATCCCTTGCCCCCTTACGAAGCGTTCCTCGATCCGGAAGTCCAGTTGAAACGCCTGCTGAATCTGTTCCAAAATCTCGCGATTGCGGTCGTTCTGCACGTTCGTCTCGTTATCCGGCGTCAAATTCCACAAGCGCAAAGACACGATCATGTCGGAGGTTGCGACCGCTTCCTTGGCGAATTCGAGCACGCTGCCGACGTAGCCCTCCTTGTCGACCGAGCCCTCATGCCCGTCGAAGCTGTGCAGCGAGAAATTCATCTGCCTAAGCGCCGGCTTGCCCAGCAGCTTGTGCCGGTTCTTGCCCAGAAGCGTGCCGTTCGTCGTCAGGTTGACTTTGAATCCTTTCTCATGGCTGATATCGAGCAGCTCGTCGATCTTCGGATGCAGCAGGGGTTCGCCTTTTACGTGAAAATAAATATGCTCGGCATGGCCCTGAATCTGGTCGAGCGTATGCTTAAAAGCATCGATTTTAATGAAATTCGCCTGCCGCTTCGTCGGAGGACAGAAGCTGCAGGCCAAGTTGCAGATGCTCGTAATTTCGATGTAGAACTTTTTGAATTTCTTCAAGTCCGGTGCTCCAATCTGGTTTGCCCATTCGATCGCTTCCTATTATAGCATACCTAGCGACGCCTCTCAGGCCTTATCCTCGTAGAAAACGTGCTTCGCCCTCAGCGCGCTCCCGGAGATATCGAAAATACCGAACGAATACTTCGGCTGCCGCCTTTTGTCCGTCGGAGACCCGGGGTTGAATACGAGCAGCCCTGCGACCGTCTTGCGTACGGGAATATGGGAGTGTCCGTACACGAGCGCGTCCAGCTTCGTCCCCTTGAACGCTTCGATCGCGTGCGCTTCGGTCGACGAGCGCTTGGCCGCGCCGTGCCCGTGGACGACGCCGATCCGGCATTCCTCGAACTTCAACAGCTTGCGCAGCCCGAACTTGGCCTGCAGCTCGGCTCCGTCGTTATTGCCTGCCACTCCGTAGACCGGACCGAACGCGGCCAACTGCTCATACACCGACAGCTTCGTCCAGTCTCCGGCATGCACGATCGCATCCGCCCTCTCCAGCTCTTTAAGCAATCTGTCCGGCAGCTTTTTGGCCATTCTCGGCATATGCGTATCGGATACGACGACGATTCTCATCCGCTCCGACCTCTTTTCGCTCGCGATATTATAGTTTCATCATATCGGGAGGAACGGTTTCGGGCAACCGCATCCGCAAGGAAGCGGCAAAAAAAGCCGGCAAGCGGGCAACGGATGCCGCAAAGCCGACCTTCACTTTATTAGTGCCCACGATAATCGTCGTGCTCGACGCCCAGCGCTTTGTTCTTCTCCTTGAAGCGGATATTGTGAGAGGACACATAAGCGGCTTCGGACGCTTCCGGCTCCAAGTAGCGCTTGGCGCTGTTGACCGCCAGAGCCGCATCGGTGAACGCGCCGGCGATCAGCCACAGCTTGCTGTCGTAGCTGGCGAAATCCCCCGCGGCGTATACGCCAGGCAAGTTCGTCTCCAGCTTGCTGCCCGCGTTGACGTTCCATTCTCCCATGTCGAGGCCCCATTCGGTCAACATGCCGAAGTCGTATTTCAGGCCGTGGTTGACGATGACGGCGTCCACTTCGATTCGCTCGGTCTCCTCCGTGTCGACGTGGTAGACCGTCACCGAAGTGATGTTCTCACCGTCATCGCTATGAAGCGCCTGGACAGCATAAGGCGTACGAACGTCCGCCGAAGACTCCTTCATGCGGATGACGTTCTTCTCGTGGCCTCCGAACTTGTCGCGGCGATGGACGACCGTCACCTGCTCGGCAACCGGCTCCAACTCATTCGCCCAGTCGACCGCGGAATTGCCGCCGCCGGAGATCAGCACCTTTTTCCCCTTGAAGGCGTCCAGCTCTTGAACGGTATAATGAAGGTTCGAGACCTCGTAGCGTTCTGCTCCTTCGATCTCCAGCTTCGCCATTTTCAGAATGCCGTAGCCGATCGCCAGAATAAGCGTCCGCGTCCAATGCTTCTCCCCTGTCGCGGAGGTCAGCAGCAGCGTCCCGTCCTCCTGCCGCTCGCAGCCGCTGATCTGCTGTCCCAGCACGACCGTCGGGTCGAACGTCGTCGCCTGCTTGCGAAGCTCCTCGATCAGCTTGGAGCAGCGGATCGGTGCCGCCCCTCCGACGTCCCAGATCATTTTCTCGGTGTAGCTGAGCAGACGTCCGCCCAGTTCCTCCTTCGCCTCGATCAGCTTCGTCTTCATGTCCCGCATGCCGCTATAGAAAGACGCGTACATCCCCGCAGGGCCGCCTCCGATAATCGTCACGTCGTATAATTCCATGGATGGCTGCATGTTCTCGCGTGTCCTCCCGCCGATGTCCGGCCAGCCGCGAACGCACAAATCGTCTTCGTTCGATGCAGGCCTTCACAATTGATATTGATTCTCAATTACGCCTGCATCTATGATAGAATGTTGCTTCTGTTCGCGCAATGGACAAAAAGGACAGTTTTGTTGGACAAAAATCACCGATGCCTGCGATGCCTGTATCCAATGACAGCGAAGACGACGGCTGCAGCCCCGAGCAGCCAGCCCTTCAGCCCCCCTAATCTGTCGGACAAGCTTTCCTCGTACTCTCCCCCACTCTCCTGCTCCTCGCTCATTCCTTCGCTTGCATACAAACTTCCCCCGTACTTTCCCCCGTACTCGGAGAGCACATATCGGCCATCTTCCGTCCGAACGGCAATCCCCTGCTTCTCGCTCATTCCTTCGATCGCATAGCAGCGCGTTCCCTTCGGAAACGCATTGGAGAAATTGCCGCTATACGTCCCTTCTCGATCCGAATAACGGGTAACTTTGCCGAGGAGATTGCCGATCCTCTCCGGCTCGACGACCGTATCGGTCACGACGTATATGCTGCCGGAATACACGACGAAAGGGTATGCCCAATCGGCCGAAACCGCAGCGGGCCGGATCAGCAGCGCAATCGCCAACATAAAACCGCATAGCTTCACAATACGCATGACGCTATCCTCCTCCCGCGCACGGTAATCTCAAAGCCTCAGCTGCGTCGCAAGATACCCTTCCAGTCTCGTTTTAACGACGGGCCATTCTTCTGCGACAATGCTATAGAAGACGTAATCGAGCCCGTAATACTTTTTGCGCAAAATACCTTCCCGGACGGCTCCCAATCTCTCGATCGCGCGCTGCGAGCGGATATTGTCGGTGCTCGTGATGATCTCCACCCGCACGGCCAGGATACCCTCGAACGCATGGCGCAGCAGCAAATATTTCGTCTCGGTGTTCACTCTCGTGCGCCACACCTCCGAACTGTACCAGGTAGAGCCGATGTTCAGGTTGCGATGCTCCTCTGCGATACGGAGATATCGCGTCGAGCCGACATAAGCGCCAAGCGTCTTGTCATACACCGCGTAAGGATACTGCTCGCCGCGGTCTCGCCCGTCCAGCGCTTTCCGGACGAACTGCTCCATCTGCTCGATACGCTCGATGCGAATCGGATAGGCGTCCCAGATCGCCGGATCGCGGGAGCAATCGAACAACGGCCGAACATGATCCAGAGACAGCGGAACCAGCTTCACCCGCTCGCCTTCCATAGCTTCAAACGCGAACATGCCCGCTAGCCTCCCTTCCCAGGAACGATTCGATCTGCGCGCGATGATGCCGATTGTGCCAGACGAACCGCTGCAGGGCAATATCCAGCGTCACGCTTCCCAGCGCCTGCGTGCGCAGCTTGCGCTCGAAAGCCGCAGGCTCCAATTCGGTCAGCAGCGCGGCGAATCGGGCATGCAGCGTCTCCAGAAGCAGCAGCGAATGCTCGGGCGGCAATGCGGCGTAATCCGGCAATTCCGCCCATAGATCCTCGCGATACGAGCTGGCCAGCGGCTCTTCTTCCGTTAGCGCCCGCTTGAAGCGAAGATAAGCGTTCATGTCGTTGTCCGCCAGATGATGAACGATCTGCGCGATCGTCCATCCTCCTTCCCGGTAAGGAACGAGCAGCCGCTCCGGCGGCAGGCCGACGATCAGCTCGCGAAGCCGGTTCGCAAGCCCGGGAATTTCTGCGATCAGAGCGCGGCGTCCGGCACCGGTCTGATCGTCAATCGGCTCGAAACGTCCGAGCGGAAAACGAATATCGTCCATTCTTCTATTCCTCCTGTAATTTGGCGATCGGCAACCTCAAATCCATTTGACCACCATGCCGATAAAATAAGCCGCCGGAACGAGCACCAACTGGGCGAGCATCGTGCCGAAAAACCGGGTCGTCATCATCAGTACGTAAATTTTGCCGAGCTGCTCCCGCCGCTGCGAGTCGGTTAACGCTTTGTCCGTGATCAAGCCGAGCTGAGGGTCGATGAATACGGTGAGCAAAATGGTCGCGATCCCGTTGATGATGCCCGAAGCCTGCGACGCGGTCGTGCTGAACTGCGGCAGAAGATGGGCGGCGTAGAGCGAAGCGAGAACTCCGACGGTGTAGAAGGAGGTGACGACCATATTGAGCAAAATGAACTTCTTGGATATGCCCAAATACCGGTACTGGCTGATCCGCAGCCGCGGCGCCCGCAAGTAGCGCTTGGTGTTGCGCAGCTGGCCGAGCGTTACGCTGGAGATGAGCTTCGGAATCGAGCCGGTCACTTCCAATCTACGGATGATAATGGCGAACAGGCCGACAAAGCTCGGAAAAAGAACGATCGCGATGAGAGTGCCGACGGACGAAGCCAACAAAATGACGCGTAAATAATGCAGCAGATCGAACGAAACGTGGTCTCTCGCGAAATCTACGAATTTCGCGGTCAGCGGCGCCTGTACGAGGTTCGCCGTCCGGGATACGAGCACGATAATGCCGGTCAACGACAAAGCGACGGCGATCTTGTTCAGCCTCACGCCGGCCAATCGGATCGAGTAGGACAACGTCTCGGCAGCGTGTATAATCATCGTCATCGCGAATACGATCAGCAGCTGTTGTTCCATTCGCTCAGATCAACTCCGAATCCGGTAATCGTCTTCCCTCGGCTCTAGCTTTTTGCCTACAACTCTTTAGTCAAATACAACAGCAAATCGTCGTCCACAGTCACCGTCTGACCCGGCCGAACGGCTTCGTTGGCGTACACCAGCCCTCTGCCGTCCATCACGTAACCGCGCTTGCCGTAGAGGCGCTGAGCGTTTCCGTAATCGGCATAGAGCCCTACGCCGAGACCGACGCTCTTGGACGTTCGCGCCGCAATCTCCTCCAGCTCGTCCAGCAGCGCTCCCGCGATTCCCTTGCCCCGCATGTCGGGGAACACGTTCAGATCGTTAATTTCCGGAATCCCGTTTTCACGGAAATAGGGATAGTAGGATCTGTAGAGCAAGTGACAGCATCCGGCCAACTCCTCTCCCAGAAACGCCATCAGCGTCACCCGGCCGCCTTCCCGGTTCTCTTCCAGACACTGCGCAAAATAATTCCCCGGCTTATACCAGGCATAGTTCCGCGCAAAGCGCTCGTCCAACAGCCGCGTTTCTTCTATTGTATGCAGCCGCCGTACCGAAATCTCTCTCGACAACAAAGCCCCCTCCTTCCAAACATTGGACATGCATACTATTATAGCAAAGCGATTCATAGGCGAGTACCCGTTGGTTGGATTGGTTGGCAAAAAAACTGCGATAACCCCACCATTCACCTGCATGACGCTCTTTCGATCAGTTCGTTCTATCTCTCTCCTTCATTCTCTGTGCCTTTTGCCGCTATCCCTTCCCTCATCCTCAAAATCTCGTTTTTTTCAAACGCTGTTTTCTTAAATATTGTTGCTTTCTGGGAGAATACAAAATAAAATAGGAACATTAGTTCGTGTTTAATCTTAAAAACATGGAGGTTTCCGATATGATTAGCTTAGGCAAAGAGACGATTCATCGGTATAACGAATTTATAGAATGGACGGATACATTGCGGGATTTGGACGATAACATTTGGTTAACTCCAATCGCTGAAGGGAAAGCAACAGTCGCGGAAATCATTTCGCATCTTCAAAATTGGGATCATTACCTCACCAATACGATTATCCCGGCAATTAAAAATGGCGAAGGAATGGTCTTTCCAGATTTCGATTCGTTCAACCAAAAAGCTTACGAATATGCTCGTTCGGGCGTTTCTAAAGAAAGCATGCTCGACGAATTCAAGCAAACTCGTCTTCAGTTGATTGAGATACTGCTGACAGAGCCAGACGTTACCGCCAAGCATGTGACTGCCAACGGCGTAGAGAATTGCCCTCATACAGGTACTCCGTACTCGTTGCTCTACATCATTCATGAATTTATTGAACATGACATTCATCACAAGAATCAGATTTTATCGGTTATCTGATTTTTTCGTGAATAACGAAATTTAGCCGTCCCTTATATTCTAAAGAACAGGCCAACCGGAATGCTGCATTCCGATTGACCTGTTCACGAAAGAATGATTTGCGTCTCTACTATTCCCCCACCCGAACGGAATGAGTCCGTCCCGCTTCGACCCGAATGAGCGCATAGGTCGTTACGGCGCCGTCCGGTGATGTCTCGATGCTGACCGGAACGGGAACGCCGTCGTGCAGAAGCGCGTCATGCCGTCCACTGAAGCCTGCCTTCCACTCCACCGGCTCGCCGCCGCGCAGCGTCAGCCTGGATTCTCGTCCTCCGACGTGCTCCAGATCGAGTACCCGGTTCAGCACCGGAACGCGGCGCAGGCTGGCATGCGCCAGCTCGTCCGGCAGCTGGCCGAGCGACGATACCGTAGAACGACCGTCGGCGGACAGGCCCATCAGACCGGAGGCGATCGCTCCGACGACGCAGAAGGATACCTCCGGGTACTCTCTTCTCTTCAGCGCGGGATCGACCAGCTCCAGCAGCTCGCGATAGGCGTTGTCCCGATCCCCGCTGCGATAGTACAAATCGGGCATGTACGTCTTCGCTTCGACGATGGCCGCGCCGTGCCGTGCGACTTCGGCCAAGGCACCGCGCAGCTTGCGCGGGTCCTTCACGATGCCGAAATACAGAGGCAAATAGTTGCCCTCGGCATAATAACGGTCGTAGAACGTTCCCCCGTGCAGCAAAGCTCCGAAGAAAGCGCCCCGCTCTTCGTCCCACCATCCGCTCTCGTACAGTGTCCGCAACCGCTCGGCCTCCGCTTCGTAACGGGCCGCTCCCGCCGCGTCCCCGGCTTCGGCGAGCAGCTTCGCGTATGCCCGGCTGCCGGCGAATTGGGCCGCGACCAGATCGCCGCCGACAAGCGGCTGCAGACCGTCTTCGTTGTACGAAGCGATGCCTCGCCTGCCGTATTCCGGCCAATGCTCCGGCACGCCGTCGCCGTCCTTGTCCCACGTTCGAATGTAGTCCTCGAACGTGCGCCGGTAGAAACTCGCAAACGCCGGATGCCGCACGTAATCGGTGTCCCCCGTCCACAGCCACTGCCGGTAGCAGGCGTCCACCAGGTCGAAGTTCGCGGGCAGGTTGTACCAGAAGTCGGCATCGTCGGTATAGTCGACCGGCGCGGGCTCGTTGTCGCCCGTGATCTCCCAGTAGGTGCACCAATCCCGCGATTCGGCGATGTTCTCGGCAAAGCGCAGCAGCATATTGCGCGTATGGGCGGACAAGCCCAGCACGGAGGCGCCTGCGCTGTGATGCGCGACGTCTCTCATGCAGAAGGCGTTGCGGCCGGGCAGCGCCGCCTCGTACCATAAGCCGACAGGATCGAGTCCGCTGTGCGCGTATGCGAGCGCCTGCGCCTTCGCCCAGCGGAAGCCCGCGTCCAGCTTCGGCTCGGAAGAGGCAAACTCCGCCTCCCCTACGTTCAACCGTTCGTTCTTCATCATTAAGCGTACCTCCCTTATCCTTTGACCGACCCCAGCATAATGCCGCCGATAAAATACTTTTGCACGAACGGGTACACGAGCAGGATCGGCACCGTCACGACGATCGTCGTCGCCGCCCTCAGCGTCAGCGGGGACAAGTCCCGGTACCGGTTGTACAACACCTGCTGATCGCGAATTTGCTGCAGGCCTTCCATCTCGAGCAGCAGCCGCCGCAAATACACTTGAAGCGTATCGAACTTGCCGCTCGGATTGTACAGCACGACGTCGAACCACGAATTCCAGTGCGATACCGCCAAATAGACGGATACCGCCGCGAATACGGGCACGCAGATCGGAATGACGATTTTCCAGTAAATGCGGAACTCGCCGGCTCCGTCGATTCTGGCCGATTCGAACAGCGCGTCCGGCTGGTTCTGGATGTACGAGGAGATGAGCAGCATGAAGTACACGTTGAATAAGGCCGGCAGCCAATACACGTGGAAGCTGTTGGTCAAGCCGAGATTAACGATGAGCAGATACACCGGGAAGAAGCCCCCGTTGAAGTACATTGTAATGAAAAACAAAATCCGCATAAACTTCCTTCCGGAAAAATGGCGGATGTTCACCAGATACGCCAGCAGCCCCGTCGCGAGCAGGCAGGCGACCGTGCCGACGACGACGCGGAGAATCGACCACATGAAGCCGTTCAGCATTTTCTTGTTCTGGAACAGCAGCTCGTAAGCGGAAAAAGAAAGCTTGCGCGGGAACAGATAGATGCCGCCGCGCGCCGCGTCGACGCCGTCGTTCAGAGAGATGGCGAGCAAATTCAGGAACGGATAGATCATGAGCGCGCAGAAGACGAGCATAAAGACGACGTTGGCCGTATCGAATACCCGGCTGCCGAGCGTTGGTTTCAAATAGTCGCGCATTCTCGTTCCCTCCTTACAAGATCGAAGTATCGAAAAACTTTTTGGCGATCCGGTTCATGCCGATGACAAGCAGTACGCTGACGACGGCTTTCATCAAATTGACGGCGGCTGCGAACGAATAGTAGCCGAGCTGAACGCCGTACTTGTAGACGTAAGTGTCGATGACTTCGGAATATTCCGCCGTCGTCGGCGAGCCGATCAGCAGCTGCTGCTCGAAGCCGGCGTTCAAGATGCCGCCGAGGCCGAGAATCCACAGCAAAATGATCGTCGTCCGAATGCCCGGCAAGTAGATATGCCAGACGGTGCCGAACCGGCCGATGCCGTCCACCTTGCCCGCCTCGATCTGCTCGCGGTCGATGCTGGCCAGGGCGGACAAGTAAATGATCGAGTTGAAGCCGACGTCCTTCCAGACGTTCGAGGTCGTCAAAATGCTCCAAAAGTATTTGCCTTCCCCAAGGAAGGAGATCGGCTCGCGAATGAAACCGAAGTCGATCAGCAGCTTGTTGAGCAGGCCGTCGCTGCCGAGCAGCGTGAACAGAATGCTGGCCACGACGACCCACGAGATGAAATAGGGAATATAGGAAAGCGTCTGGGTAAACCGCTTGAACGCTTTGTTCTTCAGCTCGTTAAGCAGCAGCGCGAGAATGAGCGGGGCCGGCAGGCCGAACAAGATGTTCAATCCGCTGATCGCAAACGTATTCCTCATGATTGTGCCGAAATCGGGAGAGTTGAAAAACCGCTCGAAGTGCGCAAAGCCCACCCAATCCCCCGAGAAAAAAGAATTGCCCGGCACGTAGTTCTGGAAAGCGATAATCATGCCGTACATCGGATAATAGGAAAAGACGAGCACCCAGACGATCATGGGCACGGCCATGATCCAGATTTGCCGTTCCTTCGCGATCCGCCGTCGCCAAGTGTTCATGCCAAGTTGCCTCCTACGGCCTTTAACGAAGCGAAGAGGAAGCGGCGCGGTTCAGGCACCCTTCCTCTTCGTTTCGGACGGCCTATTGATTCAGGATTTCCAATTGTTTCTTGTACTCTTCGGTTCTGTATTTCTCCAGGTCCTGCAAGCCCAGCTTGTTCGCTTTGTCCCTCAGCTCGTTAAACGTGCTCACGAATTCGTCCTCCGTCTTGCGGGTGACCGCTTGCGCGAAGCCGTTCTTCACGAGGTCTTCGATCTGCTGGTTGACGAGCGTGTACGGATTGTCGACGGAGAAGACGACCCGGCGAGCGGTATTGTCATAGACCGTGTCCTTCGTATTGTCGTACATGAGCTTCTTCCATTTGTCTTCATCGACAAAGTTCTGGTCGTACCAGGCCGTGCTCTTGTTGTCGTCTTCCAGCAAGCCTTGACCGTGGACGAGCCAGAAGCGGTTGCCGCCGAGCTGGTCGGATTTCTCGTAATCAAACGTGCCGTCCAGCAGCGCAGTCTTCTGCGCCTCGTTAAAGCTCCACTTGTCGTCTCCTTCGTAATTCCAGAGCGAGTCCTCTTCATTCGGAACTCCCCAGCCGAGCAGACGCGTTCCGATCGGAGACATCGTGAAATCGAGGAATTTGATAATCGCTTCCGGATTCTTCGCTTTGTCGGTCAGTACCGTGTAGTTCCATCCTCTGGCATCCTTCGGCGACAAATACGCATTCTCCGCACCCGCCGCTTTGATTGCGATCTGAACGTAGCGCATGTCCTCCTGGTAATCCGGCACCGAGTTCCGCCAAATCTCGTGACCGGCGTTCCACGAATGCCACCACGATCCGATATGGCCGACGATTCTTTCGTTGGCGAACTTCGTTTTCCAGTCGTCGAATTTGTTGATGAACAGATCCGGATCGAGCAGGCCGTCGCGGTAGATCTTGTTGTAGAAACGGGCCGCCTCCAAGCCTTCGGAAGTGTTGAGCCAGTGGACGAGATTGTGATCCGCGTCCTCCTTGTAGCCGTCCTTCAGTCCCCAGATGCCCATCACGTTGTTGATATTGACCTGGTCGTTCCAGGACAGCGCGTACACTTTCTCGCCCTGGGCGTTCGTCGGATGGGCGGCGACCATCTGCTTCAGCACCTCGTAATAGTCCTCCGGCGTTTCGATCTTCGGCGATCCCATCTCTTCGTACCAATCCATGCGGATATGGGCCGTAAAGTCGGGTCCCGGAAGATAGCCCCAGCCGCGGGGCAGCCCCCACAGCTTGCCGTCCTCGTCCAAGTACGTCTTGTACTTGTCGCCGAGCGCTTTCTTGATGTTCTGACCGTACTGATCCACGTACGGGGTCAGGTCGATGATCTTGCGCTGGGCTTTCCACTTGTCCACCGTATCGTCGTCCATGGCGGCGATGACTTCCGGATACTCGCCGGATGCGAGCATCAGATTGAGCCGTTCCTTCGGATCGACGTCGTATACGGTTTTCTTCAGGTCCACGTTGAAGTTGTTCAGCAAATAATCGTGCAGTCGAACCGTATCTCTGGCTACCTTGTCCGGATTATCCCGATCCGCCTGGTAGAAGTCGATGACCGTCGTCTGCGCGGGCTTGATCCAGCCGAAGGCGTTAGGCTCTCCCGCCGACTCCGCTCCGGAAGACGACGGTTGCGCCGGGGACGCCGCCGGTCCCTCCTCCTGCCCGGACGAACAACCTGCCAACAACCCGACTGCAAGTGCTGCCGCTATGATGGTGCTAGATGTCTTTTTCACTCGCGTGAACTCCCCTCTTCTGTGATGGCCTCGGCAAGCCGGCAGTCGCCGTCCGCCTCGTCAATTGTCATTGTAGACGGCGCGGGACGATCGGAACATGTCGTTACCTTCGCAAAGTTGCGGTTTTCGCTACCCGTCGTGAAGCGTTTTCAGTAGCTGCCCATATTTTTGCGGAACTCGCTCGGAGACAGTCCGACGTACTTTTTGAACAGCTTGGTGAAGTGCGGGTAGTCCGGATAGCCGACCCGTTCGGCGATTTCGTACGTTTTCAGGTCGCCCTCGCGCAGCATCTCGCAGGCTTTGGCGATCCGGTATTCGATCAGATAGGTTTTGAAATTGCGGCCCGTCTCTTCTTTCATCATCTTGTAGAAATAAGCCGGAGACACGTCGGTCAGCGCGACGAGCTCCTCGAGCGACAGCCCGGGATCGGGGTAACGTTCGTGAATGTACGCCAGCGCGGTACGGATCGCTGCCCGCTGGCCCCAGTTGCGCTCGGAGCGGATCGCGTCCGAATAGAAGTCTGCAAGACGCCGAAGCCCCGCAGCTCCGCCTTCGAACGGAATCGCCGGCTCTTGAACGCCGAGTCCGCGCTCCCGGATCAATCTTCGCAGACAGGCGGCCAGATCCCCGTAAAGCTGGGCCTGTTCGCCGTCCGTCAGGCGAGCTTCGCCGATTCGTTCCGCGACGGCCGCGAGGCTGCTCATCTTGCCCGCTTCGTCCAACAGCCACAGCTGCTCCGCGAGCCGCTCGACGATCGCCGTGCACTCCCACAGGCAGCTTCTGTATCGCTCCAGATCGGCCATGCGCCGTAGCCGGGAATCCCGCAGCCCGTTCAGCAGCTTGCTGACCGCCTCGACGTTCATCGGCTTGAGCAAATACTCTCTGACTCCATAGCGCAGCGCCTCCTGCGCGTATTTGAAATCGTCGTAGCCGGACATGACGATCAATTCGGTCGACTCACTTCGCTGCCGGATGTTCGCGATCAGCTCGAGTCCGCTCATCACCGGCATCATGATGTCCGTGATGACGACGTCAGGATCATGCCGGGATACGAGTTCCAACGCCTCCTGGCCGTCCTCGGCCTCGCCTACGACCGTAAAGCCCGGACAATATGTCTCGATAATTTTCCGCAGCCCCTGCTTGACGGCGCGTTCATCGTCTACCGTAATGACTTTAAGCATAGGAGTTCACCTTTTCTTCGTGGTCTTCGCCGTCGGGCATCGAGAACGGCAGACGGATGGCGATCACCGTGCCGGCCTTGTCCGAACGAACGATATGCAAACCGTACGACTCGCCGAAGGTCATGCGGATCCGGTTGTGGACGTTCCACATGCCGATATGGTTTTCCACCTCCGCAGCTTCCTTCTCGGAGCGGCCGAACAGCTCGTTGTACCGTTCCATCGTCTCCGGGCTCATGCCGCCGCCCCGATCGGTAACGAGCAGCTCATAGCCAAGCGTCGTGGCCCGTCCGAACAAACCGATATAAACCGGTTTAAGCCGATGGCGCTCATAGCCGTGCTTAAAGCAATTCTCGACGATCGGCTGGAGCATCAGCCGAATGGCCGGCACCGCGGACAAGCCCGGCTCGTCGATGAGCACGTCCGTCTGCAGACTGCCGAACCGCTCCATCTGGATTTCCAGATAAAAGCGGGTATGCCGGACTTCCTGCCGCAAGGAGACGCGTTCTCCGGGATTGCCGACGCTGTAACGGAAAATTTCGCTAAGCGAGACGATCATTTTGCTGATCTTGAAGTTGCCTTCGACGATCGCGTTGGAATTGACCACCTCCAGCGTGTTGTACAGAAAATGCGGATTGATCTGCGATTGCATGTAGCGCAGCTGCGATTCCTTCTGCTTGACCTCCATCTCCTTCTCCTTAAGCCGAGCATTCTGCACGATGTTGATCAAATGCTTGATCTCGCTGACCATCCGGTTATAGCTCAAATACAGGCTGCCGATCTCATTCTTGCGATTCTCCGGCGCGAGCGCGTCGAGGTCGCCCCTCTCGGCCCGGAACATCAGCTTCTTGAGCAGCAGCAGCGAGCTCGTAAGCGGGTGGACGATGACGCCCAGGATGACGAGGGATAGAACGAGCATGAGGACGATGACGATCAGAATGGACATCCGGCTGAACCGGACGAGAGGCGCGTTCAACTCGCGGAAAGGAACTTCCGAGACGAGCACGAGATTCGTCTTGTCCGAGTAGTTGAACAGCACGAGCTTCTTGCCCTCGGGCGAATCGATCAGCTTGGAGCCGCTCTCTTTGTTGAACACTTCGGAGACGTAATCCGGCAGCTTCCGCCCCTTCATCAGCACCTCGTCGGGATGATAGAGAATGTTGCCCTGCTCGTCGGCGATCCACATGAAGCCGGTCCGGCCGAGCGTGACGCTGCGGCAGATGCGGATAATCTCGCTCAGCTTCAGGTCGACGATCAGCAGCCCGCTGGCCTGCTCCCGCTTAATGTCCAGAAACCGGATCGCCATGGCGATGACGTTCGTGTTGATCATCGTTTCCTGTCCCATGATCTGATACTTGCCCGTCTCGGCGATCCGCGACATGTAATCCGCGTATCGCTCCTGAGCGGACAGAAAGCTCGTGCTGGAGCTGGCGATCGCCTTGTCCGACACGAGCGAAATGCTGTGAATATTCTCGCGGTTGATCAGAATCGGAGTCAGCAGTTCCTTATCGATCGCGTTGGACAGCTCGTAGCGAACGTACGGGTCGTCGAACGTCGAGCTTAGAAACCGCTGGGTGAGCGGAGCGGCCAACAGCGGGAACGTCAGCTCCTGGATGTTCTCGAAATACGTGTCCAGATGCGAATTCACCTGTTCGACGATCTGGTTGGTGTAATCGATCGCGTTCTTCTCGATCGCTTTCGCGGACGTCGTATACCACAGCATGCCCATGATCACCACGATGAGGAAAATCGCCAGCATGAGCAAATAAACTTTCAGCTTAAGGGACAGGTCCCGGAAATAAGCCATTGCCAATCTCCTTCCAAGCAGCGCCAAGATGCACAGTTTTGCCGAGATAACGCTTACAGTATAACACGGCGTTCGACGCCCGGTATGGGCCCCTCCCCTCAGGGATTGTCTCTTTCTCTACTAACTTGTGTTTTCCTTTCCTAAAATAAATGCAGGCTGTCTCTTATAACATCAAAAAGGCAACAGGTACAATTATCGAAGAATAAGTCGGGGGTATGTATCCCCTATCCTATCTCGATAATGCCTGTTGCCCTTGGGACAGCCTTCCGTCTGAGGCCAAGCCCGAATGAAGAGCCTCGTCAAGCTGAGAGGTTCTCGTTCTCATCAAATCTTTTCCTGCCAATAAGCCGACGCTCCGACACAACAAGGCCAACGAGGGTCAGCAGCGCTCCCGCCAATGCCGTCGCGGTAATCGTCTCCTCCAGCAGCAAGTAAGCGGCAATGACCGTGATGACCGGAACCAGGTAGATGTAGGCGCTCGTCCGGATCGCGCCAAGAACGCCGACGCTCCAGTTCCAGGCGACGAAGCACATCGCGGAGGCGCCCAAGCCGAGAAAGAGCAGATTAAACAGATTGGCCCCTTCGGCAATGCGGTGCAGATCCCAGCGAAAATCAAGCATTGCCGTCGCCGGAAGCATGAACAGCATGCCGTAGAAAAAAACTCGCCTAGTGCTCCCCAGAGCCGGGCGGTCAAGACGGCTGACGATGCGCATCAGGACGGAATAGAACGCCCAGCAGACGCAAGCCAGAACGGCCAGCCCGTCCCCGAGCGGATTCAGCTTCAGAACGTAGCTGCCGTTGAACGAGATTAGAGCAATGCCCGCAAGCGCGATCAGAAATCCGATCAAGAAGGACAAGTGCAGTCCTTCGTCCTTCAATATCAGATGAGCGGCCGCTGCGGTAAAAAACGGAGCGACGGACACGATAATCCCTACGTTGGATGCGTACGTGTACGTCAATGCGATATTTTCCAGCAGAAAATACAAAGTAACCCCGCACAGCCCGGCCGCCGCGAACAGCAGCTCCTCTCTCCATCGCCGAAAAGGGACGAAGCGAGGATAGACGGCCCACAGCGCCGCATAACCGATCAGAAATCGAAACACCAAAATTTCCAGCGGGCTGAAGTCGCTTAGCAGCACTTTGGTCGAAATAAACGTCGTGCCCCAAATGACGATCGTCAGCAGCGTGGCCGTATGAGCGACGGCCCTTAAGCGCTGATCCGTCATCTCGCCTCCCGCACCGGAGATCTCCGTTCGGAACGATCCCGCGCAAAAATTCGCATGTATTGGCCCGGCGTCAACCCGATGTAACGCTTGAAAAAATTCGTAAAATGGCTCTGATCGCTGAAGCCGGTCCGATGGGCCGCATCCGCCGGGGATACTCCGCCCTCGAGCAGCTTCTTGGCGTTGCCGATCCGAATCGTCTCCAGATAGCTGTAAGGAGAAAGGCCCTCTGGCGGGCAAAGGAACGGAGAAAGTGATACTTGCTGAGACCGGCCAGCCCGCTCAGTTCCTCCAACGTAATTTTGTCCGCATAACGGGCTTCCATATATTCGCATACCGCCTCGAAGCCGGACAGGGACTCGCCGCCCGGTCCTTCCTGCTGTTCGGAAGCGTCCGAATGCTCCTGAAGCAGCTGACCGATCAGGAAGAAGCTCAGCTCCTCCTTGACGAAATCCGTCTCCCCCTGCAGAATCATCTCGTGCAGCTGCTGCAAAGGCGCCGCCAGCTCGCTGCCAGGAACGACATTGCGCGAAAATCTCGGCAATTCGTCGTTGCCGGCAATCTCGCGCACGATTCTTCGCATGCCCTCTGTACCGATATTGAGACTGCGATAATCCATCGGCCTGCCGTCGACCTGCTCGCAGGAGTGAACGTCCCTCGGGTTGAACAGGATGATGTCGCCGGGGTTAATGATATAGCTCTTGTTGTTGCACTGCATGTACCGTCTGCCGCTCTCTATGAATCCAATGACATAATAATCATGAAAATGATGGGGAAATTTCTGCATCAATCCTTGAAAACGATAGGCTTCGATACGCAAATCCGCATTGTAGCATACCGTTCTGAGCTCGTCCGGCACTTCTTATCCCTCCTAAGCGTTTCACCAGAAAAGCCGCTTCGGGAGATTGGACGATATTGCTCAAAGCCTCGCTCCGGCTCTATTCGAGACGATGCGCAAGGATGTTGACCAGCTTGCCGAAAGGATCGCGAACGTAGAAACGGCGGACGCCCCACGGCTCGTCGACCGGTTCGTACTCGATCGCAAAGCCGGCTTCCTTCATTCTCTCATGCGCCTCGTCCACGTCGTCGACCTCAATCGACAGGTCGGGCGTTGGCGTCTGCGACCCGCCTTGCGCGGCAAAGCTGATTTGAACGCCCATTCGCTCGCCCGATCCGTACGTGGCGATCCAGCCGTGGTCCATGAGCAGCTCCAGCCCCAACACGTCCTGGTAAAAGCTGCGCGCCGCCTCGATCCGCTGCGTCTCTATGTTGGCTACAATTCGTTTGACTCGCATCGTTCATTCTGCCTCCTTCGATCGATCGTTGTTTCTCAGTCTCCCACGTGCGCCAGCTTGTCGGGATTTCGGACAATATACAAGTTGCGAATCGCTCCGTCTTCGACGTGAAGCATCCCGACGGTATGAACGCCTTCGCTTGATCGGAACAGAATGCCGTACTGTCCGTTCAGACGGCGCACTTCCATGCTGGAATGGCCTTCGTCCGACACGAACCGGGCCAGCGTCGCCAGGAGGAAGCGCGCAATGAGGTCCCCCGTCTTGATCGGCCTGACGGCCGCCGTAGCTTTGCCGCCTCCGTCGGCCACGAGCACCGCGTCCGGATCGAGCAAGGCCAGCATTCGGTCCATGCTCCCCTGCTTGAGCGCGTCCATAAAGCTGTAAGCCCATTCGGGATCAGCCGCTTCCGCAGGAACGCTCTGGTCGTCTTCCCGTCCAAGCTTAGCGCTCGCGCGGCTGAACAGCTTGCGGCAGTTCACCTCGCTCTTGTCGATCAACTCGGCAATCTCCCGATATTCAAAGCCGAGCGCTTCTCGAAGAACGAAAACGACCCGTTCCGTCGCCGACAGCCGCTCCAGCAAGACGAGCATGGCATAGGACAAGAGATCGTCGCGGGCGACCGCCTCCGACAAATCCTCGTCCGAACTCAAGAGCGGCTCGGGAAGCCATTCTCCGAAATACTCCTCCCGCTTCTTGCGCGCCGATTTATTTAAATCTCTGCAGCGGTTCGCGGCCATTTTGCACAGATAAGCTTTCGGTTCGGCCAGTCGTTCCGGAGGCACGTCGTATACTTTCAGAAAAACGTCCTGCACCACGTCTTCCGCGTCGGATACCGATCCGGTCAATTGATAAGCGAGCTTGAACAGCAGCCCCTTATACTGCATATATAACTCTTGCGCGTGTCCCTCCTGCATTTCCCTACCTACTCCCTTTTCTTTTTTCGCCTATAGATAGCCCTATGAATTAAACGAAACAGAGACCGTTTCTGTGACATCGCCCTCCGGCACGGCTCCTCTTCGCGTATCCTAACTTCTCCAACTTCCAACCGAATATGTCTTCGTTATACGGACAATGTCCCAATTCCGCATACTGTTTTTGGCATTGTACATACTACCAGCAAGCAATACGATGATGCCGGAGTGATCGTTCATGGGTGCCGTAAGCCAAAGCGCTGAAATCAATGAAGCTTATTTGCGGGCTCAGTTCCAACGCTGCTCGGACTTCGTGCTGCGTTCTTTTACGTTAAGGGACGAAACCCGGCTTATGCTCGTCTATCTCGATGGAATGATTCGATCCGAAAGCGTAGAAGACAACTTCCTCAAGCCCCTCCTGTTCGACGGATTGCCGCAAGGCATAGACCGAATATCGTCTCTCGTCGAGATGTTCCGGCGCGAATGGCTTCCGTTAACGAGCATAAAGACGGAGGATTCCTTGGACGGTTTGGTCACCTGCGTTCTGCAGGGCTGTCTGGGAATATTGGTCGACGGAGAAACTTCCGCGCTCGTCGCTCAAGTGCAAGGCTATGAGAAGCGAGGCATCGAAGAACCGCAGAAGGAATCGACCTTGCGCGGCTCCAAGGAGGGCTTCGTCGAGCATCTTCGCACCAATACGTCGTTAATTAGACGGAGAATCGTTCACCCGCAGTTGAAAATGGAGTCGTACACGGTCGGCAAATATACGCAAACGGAAGTCGTCCTGTCCTACATGCAAGGAATCGCGGATGAGCAAGTGCTGTCGGTCGTCCGCGACAAGCTCGATAAGATCGACACCGACGGCGTCATCGATTCCGCTTATATTGAAGAATGGCTCGAAAACAACTCGTTCTCCATCTTCCCGCAAGTGCAAAATACCGAACGTCCCGACGTCGTGGTCGCGAGCTTATTGGAGGGCAAAGTCGCTCTGATCGCGAACGGAACGCCTTCCGTCCTCATCCTGCCGATCACTCTATGGTCGGGTCTTCAGTCGGCGGACGACTATTTCGAGAGATTCGTCTTCGTCCTGCTGATCCGAACGATCCGGTACATCATGACCTTCATCTCCTTCGCCCTGCCCGCCATCTATGTCGCGCTTTCGACTTTCCATCCGGAGATGATCCCCAGCTATCTCATGATCAGCATCGCGACGGCCAGAGAGAGCTCGCCGTTCCCCACCGTCGTCGAAGTGTTCCTCATGATGTTCATCTTCGACGGCTTGCAGGAAGCCGGCGTCCATCTTCCCAATCAGCTCGGCCCCGTCGTCAGCATTATCGGAGCGCTCGTCATCGGACAAGCCGCCGTCGAAGCCGGCATCATCTCGACTCCGATCATTATCGTCATTTCCTTGACGGGCGTTGCGACTTACACGATTCCGAGATACAGCGCGACGCTGCCGTTCCGCCTGATTCGCTACCTCCTGCTGTTCGTTACGGGCATGCTCGGATTCGTCGGATTCGCGTTCGGCATCCTCTTTCTGCTGATTCACCTGGTCATGCTGGAATCCTTCGGAACGCCTTACTTAAGCCCGGTGGCCCCGTTCGACGGCAAACGGATCAAAGACATTCTGATCCGCTACCCTTTCGCCCTGAAGAGCGGGCGGAACAAGAAAGGAATGGGCAGATGATTCGCTTCCTTCTCCGCACGAGCGTCTTGATGCTTCTTGCTGGCGCCGCCTCCGGCTGCACCGATTTTATCGAGCCGAATCAATTGGCCTTCGTCATGGGGACGGCCGTCGACCATGCCGACGACGGAGAAATCGAAGTCAGCCATCAGATCGTCATCCCCACGCAGAAGAGCGGCCCATTTGGGGGCTCGGGGGATTCGGACAGCTTCGTCGTGATGTCGGCCAAAGGGAAAAACGTATTCGAAGCCATTCACAAAGTCCAGAAGAAGATGACCCGCAGATTGATGCCGAGTCACCGCCAACTGATCGCCATCAGCGAACAGTATTTTCAAAAAGATGACGTAAGTACGTTATTCGATAAACTCAACCGAGACCCTGCCAACAATTTAAGAGATATTACCGTCCTGGTCAAAGGCGATCTCGCCAAAAACTTCCTCCTGCTTGACCATCCGATGGAGCATCTGTCCAGCATAGCCACTGGAAAAGAGATGGAGATCAACGGGATGAACCGCTTCTCGACCAGGCAATTCATCATCGACAGCCTGTCCGAAGGGACCCGCCCTCTCGTGCCGGTGCTGCAAATCGAACAGGTCAAAGTGCGCAGCAAGGAGACAGGGCCGATTGCCGCGTTATCGGGCTTCGCCGCCTTGAACAAGAAGCTGAAAATCGCGGGCTTCCTGAACGATGCCGAAGGGGCCGGAGCCGTCTGGATGTCGGGGAAAGGCACTTTCCATGCCATTACGCTTCCTTGGAAAAACGGCAAAGATACCCTGTCGTTCCGGCTCACTCATCTTGGGCGCAAGATCGACTCGGCGGACGACCATGATCCACAGCGCATCGTGCTCACCGTTATGGCGCAAGCTTATCTTCTTGAAAACACGACCTCGCTCGATTTATCCGAGACGCATTACATGCTGGAAGTCCAGAAATACATGAATGATAAAATTCGGGAGGACTTGCAGCTTACGATGGATAAAGTCCAGGAGTGGGGATCAGACGTCTTCGGAATCGGCGAATACTTGCACCGCAGCTCCCCCTATTGGTGGAAATCGCAAAAGGACGATTGGGATCATAAATTCAAAGCTCTCGACGTTACCGTCCGGTCGAACGTTCAACTAAGATCCGTCGGAGCAAGCGGAACGTCGTTTAATTGATCGAGGGAAGGAATGGCGGCAAAGCATGAAAGTGAGCGGTTATCAGATGTTCTGGCTGATCAGCATCTCCTCCTTGATCGTGTTCTCCTTCCTTCCCATGCATCTGGCCGTAGAGCAGGCGCGCCAGGACGGCTGGATCTCCATTCTGCTTGGCGGCATGATTATGCTGGCGGCTACCTGGATCACCCTGCGGGTCTGCATGCAGAACAAGGACAAAACCTTGGTCGGCTTCGTCAAAGACCTGCTGGGCACCGTGCTGGGTAAAATCGTCGTTGTGTTCTATTTCCTGCTCTGGTTTACGCAAATGGCCACGATCGTAAGAGGAATGGCGGAATTTCAAAATCTGGTCATGCTCCACAACACGCCGATGGTCTTGATCTTGCTGTGCATGCTGTTTCTCGTTGCTTATGCGGTTTATCGCGGGGGAATTATCGCCGTCAGCCGCTGCGCGGAAATCATCGGTCCCCTGTTCGTACTCCTGCTGTACGTGCAGCTGTTTCTGAATCCGCAGGATATGGACGTCAAAAGGGCGCTGCCGATCTATGCCGACTCGGGCTGGCTCGCCATTCTGACGGGTACGCTGCATTCGTTCAACTACATGGTGGACCCTTCGATCGTGCTGATGCTGTTCTTCTTCGCCGAGAACAAACGAACCGCCTCCCGCGCGATTATGTGGGGAACGGCGGTCGCGATGCTGTGGGGCGTATTGGCCACTCTCGTTCTCGTATTCGTGACGGGCCCGCGTATCGCGGCCGAATTGGTCGTTCCCGTCTATTCGCTCACCAAGTTCGTATCCATTCTCAATTTCGTGCAAAATATCGATGCCTTTTACATCCCGTTCTGGTTGTTCGGCGCTTTTATTAAATTATCGGTAGGCTTGTTCATTCTCAGCTATGGGATATCGGAATGGACCGGCTTCAAAAACTGGCGGCTGATCGCTTGGCTGGCGGCTGTCGCCTGTCTGGCGTTCGTGCTGTTCAGCGCGCACCGGATCGAACTTTCCAATACGCTTAAGAACGCGTATCTGATCGGACTGGTGTATCCCGCTCTCTACATCGTCCTCCCCTTGATCTTATGGATGCTGGGAAGCCTTCGGCGAAGGCGCAAGACGGCGAACGCCGCCTGAGCCGGCTTGTCCGTGTCACAGAATAAATCCGGTCATCGTTATATGTACGAAGGGAGAAATACGGAGCAGCGTATTCGAACTTCAAACCAAAGCAAAGAGAGGTAATTAACGATGGCACAACGGATCAACTATATGCAGCAGTCCCCCGAGTTCTTCAAGAAATTGCTGGAATTCAGCAACACGGAACAGGCGGGAGCGATCGAAGAGAGCATCCTTCATCTGGTTCATATTCGCGCTTCGCAAATCAACGGATGCGGCTTCTGCCTGGACATGCATATCAAGCAGGCCAAAATCCACGGAGAAAGAGAGCTTCGCCTCTATCATCTGCCGATTTGGCGGGAATCGACTTTGTTCGAACCGCGGGAACGGGCCGCTCTGGCCTGGACCGAAATCTTGACCAAGCTGCCTGAGCACGGCGTTCCCGACGACGTCTATCAACGCGTTCGCGAGCAGTTCTCCGAGAAGGAGCTCTCGGATCTGACCTTCTCGATCATGGCCATCAATGCCTGGAATCGCGTTAACGTCGCTTTCAGAACCGTTCCGGGCTCCGCCGACGCGGCGTTCGGCTTGACGAAAGCGGGATTGAACTAATATGAAAATCGTAGTGATAGGCGGCAGCGGGCTTATCGGAGCGAAACTCGTCAAAAACCTTCGCGGGCTCGGTCATGAAGTCGTGGCGGCGTCGCCTTCTCTGGGCATCAACGCCGTCACCGGCGAAGGGCTGGAAGAAGCGCTTCACGGCGCGCAAGTCGTCGTTGACGTTGCCAATTCTCCTTCGTTCGAGGATCAGGCCGTATTGGAGTTTTTCGAG
>Ga0065721_10049231_pt1 | contig 40953 bp, 30 predicted proteins | sample Mesricmetagenome_FD_59108 | JGI IMG/M metagenome (GOLD analysis project Ga0065721, IMG submission 59108) | Mesophilic microbial community from rice straw/compost enrichment Sample: eDNA_1 v2 (version 2) | ecosystem: Engineered > Solid waste > Grass > Composting > Bioreactor | place: USA: Davis... | reverse complement strand
ACGGTCCGATTGCACCAGACAAGTTTGCGTTTTCATCCGAACCTAGCACAGCAAAAATCCCGTCCCGTGTCTAGCTCAAACTTTCAGCTATGTTCCTCAACAACTTCCGCCCTCTGGGAAAAAGACCCTGCTCCCATGTCGGACTGAAAAGCCGGACCTCACAATGAACCCAACACCGCCGCCAGGGCGGCGACGGCTTCGCCAAGCTGCGTCTGGCTGATAGTCAAAGGCGGTGTGAAGCTGATCACGTTGCTGTGTTCTCCCTCCGGCAAGAGGATGAATCCGCGCTCAAGCATTGCCTTGATGATGTGGATGGAAGCGTCAGTAGCAGGCTGGCCATTCTCGTTCCGAAGTTCCAACCCAGCCATCAGGCCAACCCCTCGTGCACACAGTTTCAGTTTGCGGTTCGACAGGGCTGAAAGGTCGTTCAATAGCGTGTGACCCAGCTTTGCCGCGCGGTCGGGAAGGTTGTTTTCCTCGATTTCGCGAATTTGCGTGAGGGCCATCGCGCAGCCGACCGGATGGCCGAGATAGGTGCTGGTGTGAATGGCTTCCCCACTCGATGTCGGCCAGGCGGCATCCATGACATCCGCGCGTCCGACACATGCCGAAAGAGGAAATCCACCGGTCAACGCCTTGCCGAGGCAGACGAGATCGGGAACGACTGCGCCATGCTCGCAAGCAAACCATTTTCCCGTGCGACCGAATCCAGTGTAGATCTCATCGAGAACAAGGATCGCTTTGTGTTCGTCACAGAGACGGCGAAGCAGCGGGAGGAAACCAGGGGGTGGAACATTGATTCCGCCGCGGGCTTGAACGGGTTCGACGAGAACGGCGCCGATCCATCCGCGTTGAAAGAGGCGGCGGATGAGAAGCTCCACCACCGGCAGATCGGCGGGTTTCGACGGGAACTGGACGAAATGCCCGAATTCCTTGAGCTGCATCTTGAATGGTCCGCGAAAATGATCCCGATGTGTCGCATTCAATGCGCCGTAGCCGAGACCGTGATATCCGCCGTGAAACGCGATGACTCCGTGCCGACCGGTGGCAAGCATCGCTGTCTTCAGTGCCGCTTCGACCGCTTCGAAGCCGGAATTACAGAAAATGGTTTTACCGAATGTCGGTTTGATTTTCGGCGGCTCGCTCGGGGAGCTTTGCGACTGTGCCGAGGACCAGAGTTCGAATGAACCCGCCGCGGACGGGGATTCTGCCGTCCAGCGTTCGAAAGTGATCCGGCTCAGTTCTCGTGCAAGCCTGGCTTTCAACGCATGAGGATGCACGTCGCCCATCGCGTGCAGCAGCGTTGCCATCTGTTTCTGACCGGCCTCGACGACCTTGACATTGGCGTGTCCTGCAGCAGCCACGCCGAAGGCGGCTGTGAGGTCGAGATACTTTTTGCCCTCCGCATCCCAGACCTGAACGCCCTTCGCTTTGTCCCAGACAATCGGCCACGAGCCGTCCGGTTCGGTGAACAGGACGTTGCGCGATTCGTACTGGCGGAGCAGTTGAAGCGTTTCGTTAGTGTTCATCAATGCAGAGACAGATGTTTCGTGTTCCGAGTTTCAAGTTTCGTGTTCCGTTGCCGAACGCTCCGATCCAATGCCGTCCCGTTCACCCAGCTTCAAGAACAGTTCGCAACGACAACTTGAAACTCAAAACCCAAAACTATTTATCAGACTCCCCTCTGTTCCGGCGGCCAGATGACCTTGTGCATCTGGAGCTGAAACCGAACAGGCAGCGCGTCGGCCACAATGCGTTCCACCAATTCCTGGCGCGAGATCGGCGTCTGCCCGGCAGGAACGCGCTTCAATGATTTGTCCTGCTGTTCCGGCGCAAGCGGATGAACCCATGAAAACAACAGCGGACAGATGGTGTGAAGCGCGTGGCGCTGAATCGTTTCTTTCGCCCAGGCGTAGTCTTCGTGGGTGCCGAGCACGAATTTGATTTCGTCCGTTTCCTTCAGGTGCTGAATGTTCTCCCAGCGATTCCGTTCCACTTCACCACTGCTTGGGCATTTCAAATCCATGATGCGCCGAACCCGCGGATCGACCGTCGAAATGTCGTGTGCGCCGCTGGTCTCAAGCAGGACCGTGAAACCTTCGTCGCAAAGCTGTTTCATCAGCGGCAGCGCATTTTTCTGAAGGAGCGGTTCACCACCGGTCAGTTCAACGAGAGGCAGTGAAAAGTTGCGGATTGCGGATTGCGGATTGCGGAATGGCGCCGCCAGGCGATGGACCTCGGACAAAATTTCTGCGGTCGCGCTGCGTTTTCCTTCGGTGAAGGCGTAGGCGGTGTCGCAATAGGAACAGCGGAGATTGCATGCGGTGAGCCGGATGAAGATGCAGGGAAGTCCTGCAAAAGTGCTCTCGCCCTGAAGACTCAGGTAAACTTCATTGATCACCAGGGATTCGGACATTGCGGAATGTAGCCACGAAAGATCCGAAACGAAAAGCCTGTTTCCCCTGATGACAAAAAAACGGCCGCGGGTGGCGGCCGTTTCAATTCAAGCGGACTTTTACACCACGCGCATCTGCACGGCATCCACAATCTGTTCGCCGACGACGATCGAGCCAATGACGACGACGGTGGTGCCTTTGTGGATGCAGCCCTGCTCGACCAGAATCGGGAGCGAGGCTTCGATGGTGTTTTCCGGATTGATCAGGTCGAACGGAACCACAAACGGAGTCACTCCCCAGCTTAAGGTCAATCCCGCCGCCACCTTCTCATTCGGGCATAGCGCAAAAATCTTGGAATGACGCGGCCGCAGCCAGCCGGTGTAGCGCGCCATGTTGCCGCTGCGCGTAATGACAATGATCGCCTCGGCCTTCAGCTCGTTGGCCATCACGACCGCGCTCTTGACGAGCTTCTGCCGCGGACTGACGAGATCGGATTGTTCGTAGAAGTTTGCGCCACCGCTGCGTTCGATGCGGGTCGCGATGCGATCGAATACCTCGATGCAGCGGACCGGATGTTTTCCAACTGTCGTTTCGCCGCTCAACATGATGGCATCGGCCTGTTCATAAACTGCGTTTGCGACGTCCGTCACTTCGGCGCGTGTCGGCATCGGCGATTCGATCATGCTTTCGAGCATGTGCGTCGCGACGATGACCGGCTTGCCGTAGCGGAGGCAGGTTTTCACGATGCGGCGCTGGACGATCGGCAGCTCTTCGTAGGGAATTTCGATTCCCAGATCGCCGCGGGCAACCATGATGCCGTCCGCCTCGCGAACGATCTCCTCGAAGTTCGCGACGGCCTGTTGATCCTCGACTTTGGCGATCACAAGCGGACGCGGCTTGCCGTGTTCGAACAGTTCCTTCAGCTGAAGCAAATCGCGGGCTTCACGAACGAACGAGAGCGCGATCAGATCGACACCCAGTTCGATGCCGAGCAACACATCCTTGATGTCCTTTGCAGTGAGCGCGGGGAGGCTGACTTTGACGCCGGGAAGATTGATGTGACGCCGGCTGCCAAGTGTGCCCTGGGTGAGAACTTCGCATTCGACCTTGTTCCCGGACTTCGCGAGCACCTTCATTTCGATCGCGCCATTGTCCAGCAGAACGACGTCGCCGACGCTGATGTCGTTGACGAAGTTTGCGTAGTTCACATCGACGGAACGTTCTTCCTCGCTGCGTTCGCCACGGACCGTGAGAGTGAATTTCTGGCCCGGTTCGAGATTGAGCGGAACGCTGAGATCACCGGTGCGAATGGCGGGACCCTGTGTATCCATCAGAATCCCAACAAAGCGTTTGCGCTCGGCCGAGGCGGAGCGGATGTCCTTGACGACGCGCCGCACCCAGTCGTGCGGGGCGTGGGACATGTTGAGACGAAAAACATTAACGCCGGCGTCGATGAGCTTGCCGATCATCACGGCAGACTCGGTGGCCGGTCCAAGTGTCGCTACAATTTTTGTTTTGCGCTGAGCGCTCGATTGCATGGCCGGGAAGGATAAGAGCGGGCGGCGCGATTAAAAGAAATTATTCCAAGGAGATGAATTGGAAACGGATGCGCCGGCTGTATTGCGGCGGAGATGCGTCGATATTTAATCCACTTGCCTTGCCCGGGAGCGAACCGCATATTTTCCCAGCCCACGAGAAAGGCGAAATTTTATGGCTGATGTAGCAAATAAATACCCGGAAAACGTCGAAGGAAAGTATTACGTCGATAACCAGTGCATTGATTGCGATCTGTGCCGCGAAACGGCGCCGGACAATTTCAAGCGCAATGACGATGGCGGATACTCATTCGTTTACAAGCAGCCGGAAAGCCCGGAAGAGGAAGCCCGCTGCAAGGAAGCCAAGGAAGGATGCCCTGTCGAGGCGATTGGCGACAACGGCTAAGACAGCTTTCGATAAAAAACCGCAGGTCAAACCTGCGGTTTTTTGCTTTCTCAGTCGAAATCAGGCCGGTGTCGGTTCGGGTTTCACGGGTGGAATGGATAGTTTTCCGCCTTCAATGCAAACGCGGACAGCCTTCACGAGCGTCGCAAAGTCGTACGGCTTGGGAAGGAAATTGATGCCGTGAATGAAAATTGAATCCTTCTTCAGGATTTCCGGGCTGTAGCCGCTGGTGTAGAGAACCTTTAGTTTTGGATTCTTGCCCTGAAGCACCTTCGCAAGTTCACCGCCGCTCATTCCGCACGGCATGATCATGTCAGTGAGCAGGAGATCGACCGGAGTCGTCGCGCGCTCCCAAATCGTGACGGCTTCCGGGCCATTGGACGCCTTCAAAACCTGATAGCCTCTCTTTTCCAGTGCGGAACAGGCCAGTTCACGAACGGCCACTTCGTCCTCAACGACCAGGATGGTTTCGCCCTTTCCGGGTTCGGCCAGCGATTGGGTGAATGGAACCGCGGCACGGTTTCCCGCACGTGCGTCGGAAGCGGGAAGATAAATCCTGAACTGTGATCCACGTCCAACTTCGCTGGAAACTTCGATCCATCCCTCGTGCTGTTTCACGATGCCGTGAATGGTTGAAAGACCGAGACCGGTTCCTTTGCCGACTTCCTTGGTGGTGAAGAACGGATCAAAGATGCGGGCCAGGACCTGCGGTTCCATACCGCAACCGTTGTCGCTGACACGAATCTGAACGAACCGGCCGGGGCGGGCTTCCGAATTCGCTTCCACCATGGACTCCTCGACAACGATCTCACCGATGGAGATTTCGATCTTGCCGCCGTTCGGCATCGCGTCGCGTGCATTCAACGCCAGGTTGATCAACACCTGTTCAATGCTTCCTTCATCTGCCAGCACAGAAGGGAGTCCATCGAGTGTTTGCACCTGCACCTCGTATTTTTCGCCAAGCAGGCGCGAGAGCATCTTTCGCGTGTTCTGAATGGTTTGGGAAAGATCGATGAGGCGAGTCTGAAGCACCTGCTTGCGGCTGAACGCGAGCAGCTGTTTCGTGAATCCGGCCGCGCGCTGGCTGGCGAGCATGATCTGGTTCAGCAGCGCATTGCGATCGAGCTTGTTGCTGTTAACGGATTGAAGGAGACCGGTGTTGCCTTGAATCACCGTGAGCACGTTGTTGAATTCGTGCGCGATGCCGGCGGCCATGCGTCCGATCACTTCCATCTTCTGGGCTTGACGCAGTTGAGCCTCCAGCTTGACGTGATCGGTCATGTCCTCAGCGACCAGAAGAAGACATTCAGCAATGCCGACTGTGACGGGCTCGGAAGAGAGAACAATCTGTCGGATCGAACCGTCGCTGCGGCGCAACTGGCACGAGAGGCCGCGCAGACGTCCTTCCGGCAGGAAGGAACCTGCGGCTGAATCGGCGCCCTTCAGCCAGATTTTAAGATCGTGATCGGTCTGACTCGAAAGCTGATCGGATGAATAGCCGGTCAGTTCGGTGAAGCTCTGGTTGTGATCGATGAACTTCCGATCCACGAGCGACAGAATCGCCGCCGGATTCGGGCTGCAGTGAAACGCCTTGGAGAAACGCTCTTCGCTGCTGCGCAACTCCGCTGTCCGCTGACGCACCATCCGATCGAGATCCTCCATGCGCAACCGCGCCTGCCGGGCCAGCGCCCATTTCTGCGTCATCGCATGCGCCAGCTGGAGCACTTCGACTGTTTCGAACGGTTTCTTCAGGATGAGCAGGTTGTCTGTCTGCCCGAGCCGCCGGGTCATTTCATCCCAGGAATAATCGGAGTAGGCCGTGCAGATGACCGCCTGGAGTTCGGGCGAACATTGCCAGATGCGTTCAAGTGTTTCGACGCCATCCCAGCCAGGCGGCATGCGAACGTCCACGAACGCCATTACATAAGGGTCCCCCTCCTGCATCGCCTTCTGCACCATGGCGAGGGCTTCCTGCCCCTGGTGCGCCGATTCGATGCGGAAGCCGGCGCGTTCTACCGGCGATGCGCTCTCGCCGAACAGTTCCGCCTCAATGCTGTCGAGCCGCGTGTGGGCCTCGGACCGCGCTCCAAGGATTTTTCTGAAATCCTCGTGAATGGCGGGATTGTCATCGACAACAAGAATTCTGGGTTCGGCTTCAGCTCGCGACTGACTCATAGACTTTGTTCTCCGGTTCTGCCGCGACAGGTTCGTGAGGCAGCAACAGTGTAAAGGTGGCGCCACGCCCCGATCCCTCGCTGTGCGCGGTCAGGGAGCCACCGAGCTCCTTCACCGCAATGGCACTGCTATGCAGTCCAAATCCATGCCCATTTCTGCGCGTGGTAAATCCGTGGCCAAAAATGCGCGTCAGATTCTCTTTGGGAATGCCAACGCCGTTGTCGATCACATCGATCCGGACATTGCCATCCTCCAATCGGATGCGAATGATCAGAATCTTCTTCGGCGGCTTGGCGTCATCCATCGCATACTTCGCGTTGCGGATGAGATTGACCAGGATTTGCAGAACCTTGTGCTTCTCGGTGCTGATGGGCGGCGTGTCCTGAAAATCGCGTGTGACGTGAACGTCGTGGCGGACGAGCGCCGCGGCATTGATCTGGAGCGCGTCTTCTACAAGCTGGTTGGCGCTGATCGTCTCCTTCACGCCGGCGACCTTCGCGTAACTCTGCTGCATCGCGACAATCTGCTTGATGTGATCGATATGCCGCAGCAACTGCTCAAGTTCCTTCAAGAGATGGGCCTGGTCGTCGCGGAGATGATCGGCCAGCGCGCTCAGGTAACCCGGAATCTGCTGACCGCGAGGATCGTTGCTCAAGAACTCACCCAGTCGTTCGCGATGTTCCGACAGCAGCGCCGAGACTTTTGAGAGACTCGTCATCTTCGATGTCTTGATCTTTTCAATCGTGAGCGAGCAGGAAATGTTCACGCTGTTGAGCACGTTGCCCACGTTGTGCAGAACATCTGTTGCCACCTCGGCCATGCCTGCCAGCCGGGAAGTTTCCACCAGACGCTGATGCACTGCTTCCAGCTGCGCCTCGGCTTCCTTGAGCGCGGTAATGTCGCGGGTGACGCCGAAGGTTCCGATGATATTTCCTTCGCTATCGACCCACGGCATTTTCGTGATGTGGCTCCAGGCGGTCTTTGACGTGTGCGGATCGATGTAACGGGTTATGTGGCCGATGAGTGGTTTACCGGTCCGGATGATCGCCTGTTCCTCCTCATAGGCGATGCGGGCCTGATCCTCGGGTGCCACATCGAAATCCGTCTTTCCAATCAGGTATTCAGCGCAACGCTCCACCGTGGTGAGATGTTCCGGAATCGGTTCACCCGGATGTTGCTGCTGAAACCGCTTCAAAAGTGTCTGCCTCGCGCGTTCCGCCTTCCACTGGCTGATTCGAACGAAACGGGATTGCCGGTCCTTGAAGTAGATGGCATCCGGCAGCGTTTCCACCAGCGCCTTGAACAGTCCCTGTTCGTACGCGAGCCGCTGTTCCGCCTGCTTCGTTTCGGTGACGTCCTTCGAAATGCCGAACGTGCCAATGATGTTTCCATCCTGGTCGCGCCATGGAAGTTTTGTCGAAAGCGCCCAGGTGATCCGGCCGTTGGTGTGAGTTTCCTTCTCGGGTTTGCCGACGATCGGCTTTCCGGTCCGGATGATCTCCTGTTCATCTTCAAATGCCTGCTGGGCGTGTTCGATTTGGAAGAGGTCGAAGTCGGACTTTCCGATGAGTTCATCCGCGGAATTCAATCCGAACATCATTGCCAGGGACTGGCTGGCGCGGACAAATCGGGACTCGCGATCCTTGAAATAGATGTAATCCAGGCTGTTTGAGAGCAGGGTTTCCAGCAGGCTGCTCGCTTTTGCCAGAGCGGCCTCGGCATGCTTTCGCTCAGAGATGTCTTCGTAGGTGCCCAGGACGCCGGTGACGTTTCCGGCTTTGTCGAACAGCGGGACTTTGCTGATGCGGAGCCAGCTTGGCGCCTCATTGGACCAGGTGTGCAGAATTTCCCGGTTCAACTGTGCCCGGCGGCCCGCAATGATCTCGCGATCTTCCTCCTGGTAACGTTTCGCAGCTTCGGCGTCGTGAATGTCGAAATCGGTCTTGCCCACCACTTCGGCCGGATCAGCAAAACCGCAATCCGTCGCATACGCCTTGTTGCAGCCTGTGATTACCGAATTGACATCCTTCCAGAACACGCGCTGCGGAATCGTATCGAGAACCGAACGCAGCATCTGACGCGAGTTGAACAATTCCTCCTCTGCCCGTTTTCGCGCGGTGATATCAACGCCAGTGCCAAGCACGGCAGGCGCGCCGTTGAAATCCGTTCGGCTGCCAAGCACTTCGAAATGGACAATGCCGCCATCCTTTCGGAGCCCGCGGAAAGTGTAATGCGCGGTGGTAATTTCTCCGTTCACGCGGCGTCGAACCTGTTCCGCGACCAGTTCACGGTCCTCCTCGCAAATCGCAATGCTGATGTCCTGCATCTGCATCATCTCCTCGGCCGTGTAGCCGAAGATTTCGGCGAAGCGCGGATTCACGTAGGCGAATCGGCTGTGTTGAATGATGTAAACACCGACAAGAGACTGCTCCACGAGTGCGCGGAACTTGGTTTCGCTGCTCTGCAAGCTGGCAGTCTGTTCCTGCACCTTGCGGCGAAGCATCACGACCCACAAGGTCGTCACAGCCACCAACGCCAGCAGCGCCCCGACCAGCGTGAGCGTATGTTTCAATTCCCACCAGGATGGCTTTTCCAGAACCTGTATGTCGTCGCCGGACGTAAACAGCATTTGAAAACCGGTAGGCTTCCTCACCTCATCGACGAGCAGGCGGTAAATGCCCTTAATTTTCAACCGGCTTCCGACGGCGAGGGTTTCCACATTCGGAAGCGGCGCTGCGGAATGCGCTTCGAAGGTCATTCCCGGAATTTGCAGCGTCAGGATATCGCGGTCGGCAACCCGAGTGACATAGTTCAGGTGCGCTTCCAGCTCGACAAACCGGTTGTTCATTTCCTGATTCAGAGGCTGTTCAATTGCCAGCTTCCGACCTTCGGGACGCGTTTCCTGCCGGACGATCTCCAGTGTTGCATCGCGAAGCGCGCTGCCGTTGTTGACGAGGGACGGATAGCCGACTGCAATGACACGGTCGCCCACCTTTGCCGGAGAGTTCAGCTCAGCGGTATGGACCTCAACGCCGGCGGTTTCATCCTCGATGAACAAGGAACGTTTGTTCTGTTTGAGAGTGACAATTCCTTCGACCTTCATCCGGCGCTGAAGGGCGTTGTACGGCCGGAAGTGACCGAGAGTGGCAATCGGTTGCACCTGGAGCATCGATGGATCGTTGATCCCTGCCTCTTCAATCTGCAGATGCTCGATGGAGGGAGACCAGATGACCAGGCTCGACAGCTGCCGATTGGCATTGGGATGCGTCGTGCAGACGCCACGGAGTCGCACCACCGAGTCGATCAAATTGGTCGGAACCGTTTCCGTCGGGATGTATGCGAACAGGGTTCCATCCGTGTCGGTCAGTTTGATTCTCAAAAGATTTTTCGTGACGGAGTAATCGCGAACCACTCCGAACGCCTCCACCCATTGGCTGTCGTACTGGCCTGTCACCATCTGGAAAAGTGTCACGCGGCGGGCATGTGGCATGGCGGCGGTTCCCACCAGCTTCACTTCCTGCGGAACAACCATCGGGGCATAACCTCCGGGATCGGAATAGCCGCTGATTTCGACCAGGTCGCCGGTGCGAATGTCGCTTCGATTCCAAGGACCCGAAACATAGAAACCCGCGGACTCGTCATGAACGAAGAACTGTCGTCGTTCGGGGTAATAAAGCAGCACCACACCGCGCAATTTCACGGGAAAACGCCAGGCGGCTTCCTCGGGTGCCAGGGCCAGCAGACTGGAGCCCCTTGTGATGACCGGCAACTCGTCGGGTTTTTCACGCCGGATTCGTCCCTGCACGGCGGCATAGGACTGATCGGTGAGTTTGAATTTGGCATTTCGAAGCGATGCCACACCCGATTCCCAAACCGGCGTGCCCCAGACATCCACACGGCTTTGAGGCGGCACCAGCGTCATCTGACGCGAATCCGCCCTCAACGTTCCCGAACTGTCGCGCAGGATCAGATGTTCCCCGATCCGCTGATCCAGCACCGTGCCCTGAATGCGGATGATCTCGCCGCCGCTCCCGATCGATTCACGTGTGAGCGAAGAAATGGGAACGATGGGCAGCGTCTCCGGATCCAGCTGAGGTTTGGGATTGCCGGTTTGAAGAACGACGATGTCGGCGGCGGACTGGGCCAGGATCGCCGGCTTCACGGATTCTCCCCAGTCAAAAATCTGTCGGACGCAGATTCCCCGAACCTGCACCGTTGCGTCCATCATCGAAAGGATCGGAACGTTGTCATTGGTGTTGCGAGAAAGTTCGATCCAGAAATTGTGTCCTCCTGATTCCAGTTCGAGGTGCCAGCGGGACGGCTTCTCCTGGATCTGAATGACGCGGCCCTCAGTTTCCACGCGGCGATCCAGATCGGCGAAAGTGTTCAACTGCCTTGCCGTCCTTTTCAACGGTTCAGGCAATGCGCCGCTGCTCAGCACTTGAACATCCTCCGGCGCCACCATCGGACCGTTCTCTCCGGGAACAACCACGCCCTTCACCAGAACGCGATCGCCCGGTTGAACCGGAAGGGTGCGGTTGCGCAGATAAAGGCGAACACCGTTGTATTCATCTTCAATCCAGGTGTAGGAACGGCGGGAAATCCGGAGTGTGACGACCGCCTGAAGTTCCACACGCGGCGATTGCTCGATCTCCGCCGTGGAAAGTGCACGCACCTGACCAATGCTGGACAGCACCTTTGGAACGGGCTCCTGCGCCACGATTTCCGCAGCCATCGCCAGCACCGCAAATATAGATATGCAAGCCGCTTTTTTTGAACTCATAGGCCAACTCCGCTGACTGCATGCAATCCAGACCGCGTTCTCCTCCCGCCAGCACGAATGCCGGATTCAGATTCTCACGAGACAACGCGCCTCCGGCAGAGCCGATTACCTCTCCGAAATCGACTGGAACGGTTTTCAGTTAAGAAAAATCTTATCTGTAACGATGTCTTATTTCGCTACAGGAAGCGTATTGCTGTTGAAGGAAATGATCGGGATGGTTGCGCTCGGAGGAGGAAGACTCGGACAGGCACCGGTCTTTGATACGTTCAATCCGTGGAAAAAAAGACTGGCAGCGAGGGAGGATCCGCACCCACCGCCATTCATCCTGTCTGAATTTTAAATCAGAACACTTCGGCTCGCAGTCCGGCAACGGCGCGAACAGTTTTCGCGATTTCGGAAAGGGTACGTAACGGCAAATGACTGCAACCCGATCGCGCCATTGGTCGGGTTGCCGAATAAATCTGAACCAGTGGAATGTTCGCGCCTTCTTCCTTCAACTCCTTCAAACGCTGCGCGTACTCCTCCACTTCCCGTTTTGCAGGCGCGGCACCATCGATGGCAGGAAAAAGACTTTGAATCACCACTGGCCGCCGGCGCGCCACCTGAAGAATGTTGGCGAGAACTTTTTCCAGCGATGTTCCGGGACCGTTGATGCGATCGATGTATTCCTGGGTCCCGCCGTCCAGTTTCGCCCAAACTTCATCGTGACGCGTGAGAAGCTTGAGTCCTTCCTGAACCTGCGGTCGGTCCAGCGAAGTGGAATTGGTGACAAGCACCAGCTTGAACGGAACTCCGATGGCCCGGAAATGTGTGATGGCCTGCACGGCGGGCAAAAAGTCTCGCGACAGCGTCGGTTCTCCATCGCCGCTGAGCGCGACGTGTCGAACTGTCAGAAGATCGTCCGGCAGACTTGCGTATTTCGGCCACTTCTTCAGCCATCCAACTGCCGCCAGTTCGAGCGTCTGCTTGAGTTCGAGAACCATCTGCTCGAGGTCAAAGGTCGCCGCGCGTGCTGGAAGCGAGCGATCGATCTCGCAATACAGGCAGTGAAGATTGCATGTGACCGCCGGATTCAAATTCACACCGATCGAAAGCCCGCCGGCACGCGATGATATCACGAGGTAAACGAACCGGTTCGAGAGAAAGTCGCGCGGATACTCAAAGGCGGCGTGAGCCGTGACCGGGCACGCTAAAAAATCCGCGTTTTCGTTTCGCCCCGAAATCGAGTGGTTGAGCTGACGCCGGTATTCCATTGCATCATTACGGCGTTTCGGCGGGCGAGCACACTACACTGATTTTGCCGGAACCTTGCTTCGGATTGGCAAAACTTATCCGCAAAAAAAGCAGGCCGCGCTCGTTTGAACGCGGCCTTATCACACGGTTGAATTGCGATTCGAATAATTACTGGGCGGCCATGTCTTCCATCAGCTCCAGCGCCACAGCCTCCGCAATCTCGTTCACGCCATAGCTTCCCAACTGAGCCGGCGGAATGCGTCCGGCAACGTCCTCGGAGGAGGCCTGCGCGAGAATCTTCGAATCCTTGAGACTGATCGCCGTTGCCTGAATGTCCGGAATGGTAACGCTCTGCGCTCCGGATATCGCCGGAACCGTGATGTTCTTCGACGAAATCAAAATTTCGATCACCGCATCGGCCACTTTCTCAAGGGCCTCACGATCCTTTCGCGCCTGCGGACTGTCCGTGGAACCGATCAACTCCGCGACAGGACGATCCGCAATCAACTGACTCGCCACCCGTTGATCAGCCAGACTGGCACCGGCCGCGCGAAGCGGGCGTCCGAAAAGGCGTTCCACATCCCGCACCGTCTGCCGGTCTGCAAGCGTTGGAGCCGCTTTGCCATCGGAACGATAGGTGTTGCTGGTGGTGCTGTGAACTGATGAATCGTTCGTGCTGCCGGTGGAACTCGACGCCCGGATTTTTTCCTCGCGTTTGATCAGCTTCATCCCGCCCTGTTCATCGACCAACTCACGATTCACGTAGATCAGAAGGCGAGGATTGCCGAGGCGCGGATACGCCTCGCGGAAACGATTGATGATTCCCTGCGCCTGTTCCTGTGTGACCAACGACGTCCGCCCGCCATAGACTCGCTGTTCGTAAACATAGACCGGTGCCGACCGGCCGGGCTGCGACTGAGCCTGAGATGAAGCCCACGGGTTTTGGTAATTCTCATCCTGCCAGAACTTCGGCGGAGGCGGCGGCGTTTCCTTCTGCTTTTCCGGTTCGCCGAATCGCAGCGTTCCCTTCTGGGCGTGAGCCGCGATGGTCATCCCAACAACAGCAATCAACAGCAACAGGCATTTCGCTTTCATGTCTTCCTCCCGGTTATTCCATCAATTGTCCCGCCTGACGAACCCGGATCGTGTAACGGACAGCGCGGTCGTTCATGGATGTGAACTTCACCGATTCCTGAGAGTTGGAATCGAAGAGAACGTTCTCGTAAGGGGTCGAGTCGATCGTGAATCCCTGCGCATCCTTGAATTCACAATTCGCCTGCACCTGAATCTTTCGCTCCTCGCGATTGCGCAGCTGCGCGACCACTTGAAGCCGTCCGTCCGGCAGCCGCGTTTCCTGAATGCCCGGACAGGTCACTGAATTGCGCACGCGTTTGTCGAGCAGCACGAGCGACGCGCGATTTTCAACGTCGTTTACCGTGGCGTTGATCGGGACGTAGGCGCCGTGATCGACCACTGCGGTTTCGCAGCCGGTGACAATGACCGCCGCGGTTCCCAGGCTGAACAGTGCTTTCAGAGTTCGTTTCATAAATGCTGTGGTGTTACGGATTGATCGCTCACAAAAACAATTTTGTCGCCCTCGGACGGAACATTGATCGTGACCGTTTTCGTCATGCCACTCAAAGGACGTCCAGCCGCATCCTGAAATTCAACCGTGGCCGTGTGTTCTCCCGGCGGAAGCTCCAGCGTCGCAAATGTCAGATAACGCGGAAGATTGTCCCACGACCGGATGTCTGCGGAAGGCGTGGTCGCAGCCGAAAGAAGTTTGCTGAGCAATCCCGCGGCAACAAGCCCCAGTCCGACTTCATCCGCCACCGTTTTGCGACCTTGCTGCCCGGTTGCAAGCACGGCACCGCTGATGATCGCGGCGTCTCCAATGCCGCTGGTGGTCGATTTGAAAACAGCCTTGTTGCCGAGCACATGATCCATCACACGTCCGCCACGGGTGGTGGCCTGATAAACCAGATCGTCACAGGCTCCGGCGGTGAGTTGCTGGCCGTTCACGGAAATCGTTGCGGTTTTTGCCAGTGATGGATTGTCGCGGAAACGCAACTGTTCGCCATATTCGCCGCCGGCGTATTTCGTCGGACCGCGGCCGTATTCGATGAAGAAGATGATGTTCGCGTTCGGATTGTACGGGGGAAGTTTCGAAAGCTTGGAAAAACTTTCCGCCCGCTTGAGTGCATCCGAACCGTCACCCCCCAGCTTCACCGTCGCGTAACCGTCGAGGTAATCCAGAATCGCGTAATCCGCCGCAAACGACTGATCACCACCACCGGCATCTTCGAGCTGTGCCGAGCGGAAACAGGCGCGCGCATTGTCGGGTTCGCCGTCCATCCAGTAAAGAATGCCGCGATAGTAATACGCCATCACGCGTTCATACGGTTCGCCAATGAATGTCTTCTTCGATTCTTCGTGGAAGTAGCTGCGCGCCTGACGCGCTGATTTGTCCTTTCCATAAATGCCACCGAGCGTGAGCAGCGCGTCGTCGAGATAACGTTTGGCCATCTCAAATTCGCAGCGTCGCATCGCTGCCGCCGCCGTACGGTATTGCCAGAGAACCTTGTCCTTTGCCGGACCGCGTTCAATTGCATTCGGACCATCGACCATCAGATTCCCGGTCAGAACCACGGAAGGCTGCGGTGTGACGCATCCGGCAAGAATCGCGGCCAAAGCAACAGCCAGCAAAACACGGAACGTCCGAAGCGCAGCCAACCAACCACCAACGCACACCGGTGAGCGTCCGCCCAATTTCAGGCGCCGCCCCGAACTCTGAACGTTGGCTGCTGGGAGTGGTGTGTTTCCCGTCATCAGAAGTCAGAAGCGCCGAACAGTCGCGTCCGGCGCTTCATTCCATTTCAAATTGTCGATCAACGATACGCGGCGTCTTCCAGCCCCTGCTTTTTGATCTCAGCAGAATCTTCCCAGACGATGTCGCTCGTTCGGGCATCGATCAGCTGGAAGCTGTAGAGAATGTAATCGCTCGTTCCCGCGCTGGTGCGCGTGGACAATCCCTGCAGCGTTCCGGTGAGGAAGAAATCAGCGCCTCTGAACTCCACCACATTCGGATCGGCACTGGCGGTGACCTGGCCGGATTGTTTCAGCGCACGTTCCTTTTCCAGCGCCTGCATGCGATCGCGCGCCAGGAACAACACCTTGCCCTGCGCCTTGCTGTTGAGCTGAACGCGAATGCGCGTCAGGAAAATGTCCTTGTTGATCGGAAACCGGGTTTCGTTCTTCACCGGATCGAGCACGATGCGTGGAGTGCCCTGCGCATTGGCGATTTGGGGAATCGACAGAATGCTCCGCGCCATCTTGTCGGTGACGACGACGAGATCCTGCGATTCAACTCCTGTTCCCGCGACAAACCCGCGTTCGTCCGCGCGCATTTCCGTTACCGGAACCCCGGATGGATTCTTCACACCGCTGGCACAGCCCGTGACAATGCCCGCCAGCGCGAGCGCAAAAATGGAATGACGAGTTCTGATCATAAATAAATTCAATGGAGATTCTCCCTTCTGATTGAAAAGCGTCAACGCCCGAAAAGGCTGTTCGCACCGCTCATCGCGCTCGCCGGTCGATACGTCGATGCCGCCGGAATCTGGGACGCTGCAGGAACGGTCGGCGCATCGTTTACCGTAGGGGCGTCCTGAATATAGGACGGTTGTACGGCGCTCGATTGAGAATAAACAACCGGCGTCGAAACAGCCGCGCGTTTACGAGCCCGCGCGTTGCTTTCGGCAATGCTTCCGAGCACGAGGCCCGTCGCAGCTCCAATCCCGGCCCCTTCCCATCCCTGACGATGCACGTTGTGCCCGATGATCCCGCCCGCCAGAGCGCCGAGAAGTGTCCCGCCCACCGCGTAGTTCGGGCGCGAATAGCTGTAGTCGTAAACCGGGGCACCATACCCGTAGGAATAGCGCGGAGAATAAACGTAACCCGACGAATACCACGGCGCATATCCGTAGTAAGGCGTTCCGATATGAAATGAAACCGAGGCGTGCCGGTGATGATGGTGATGCCGATGTCCGCCATGCCATGAACCGGCGTTGGCGCTCCATCCAACCGAGGCCACCACGAGAGCGATCAAGATCAGTTTTTTCATAGCCAACATTTCATCAGACGCCTTGCGGGTCTAAAAATTCACCCGAAAGCGCCCCACCATAAACCACCTTTGCCCAGAAACAAAACCCTTGCGGCAAATTCAACGATCCTTGTTGGAACAGCCTGAGGTCGTCGAAAAACGAAAACCCGGCACAACTGCCGGGTTTTCGGATTCGGAGCTGACGACAATCAGCGGCGCGACAGGAACAGTCGCAACACGTACCAGAGCATCATCGCCACTGAAGCAAACAGCTCCAGCGCCGCGGCCACGTGCCGGTCTTCGGGGTAATGATGCAGGATGTTGGATGTGTCATAGAGGATGGCCGCGCCCGCCAGTGCAACCATCGCCACCGAAAAGAACGTGCCCAGTTGAAAACCGAAGACTGCCCCGGCGCCAATCAAAACCAGCGCAATAATTCCGCCCCACATCAGAATCCCCCGCAAAAAGGAAAAATCCTTCCGCGTATAGAATGCGATCAGCGAAAGACCGGTGAACGCAGCGAAGGTTACGGCTGCGGCGCTGGTGATGGTTCCCGGCGCGTAATAATTGGCCACATAGAGGAGCGGCACAAAGATGATGGCCTGCGCAAGAACGTAACCGGCAAGCGCCGCGTATTGAGCGGGTTTCGATGCGGCACGATGCGCCACGCTGCGAGCCAGCCACGACACCACCACGAATCCGCCCAGCACCAGCAGCCACGAGACGCTGAGCATGCCGTTTGCAATCGGCGCCGCCAGCCCGGTTTTGAACAGGGCGATTTCGATCAGCGTGAAAGCTGTAATGGAGCAGAACAGATGAGAATAGGTCCGCGAAATGAAAGCGCCGCGAGACTGATCGCTCATTTCGCTGACCGGCCTGGCTCCGTAATAGGTTTCGTTGGTGTTCATGTTTATTCCTGTTGCGGGCTGTGTTCTATACTGCCGCACCCGCCGGGTCAATTCAGGGAAACAGTGGGTTCACCGCAGGCGCAGAGGCGCAGAGAGGCTTCCAGCCTGGGCAACGCTGCGGCGGTCCATTGCTTTTTGAATCCAGCTCTCGGATCGCCTCTCGACTTCTTTGTTCCCTTCGTTCCCTTCTGTAAAAACCTCCTTTCCCAGCGCCTCAAGGCAGGCCCGGGCACTTGGATTCGTCCGTTTTCCAACTCGACACCCGGAAACGGTTGCGGCTTACTTTTCCGAATTTGAATTTGAATGAACGCTGAACTTTTAGCCAAAGCCAAGTCGCTCGGCTTTTCCGACCGCCAGATCGCCCACCTGACCGGCCAGAGCGAAGACGCTGTCCGCGCCGAACGCAAGAAACTCGGACTTGTTCCCAGCTACCGGCTCGTCGATACCTGCGCGGCTGAATTCGAAGCCTACACGCCCTACTACTATTCCACCTACGACCGCGGCGATGATGAAGTCCGCGCCACTCCGAAGCGCAAGGTCATGATCCTTGGCGGCGGCCCGAACCGCATCGGGCAGGGCATCGAGTTCGACTACTGCTGCGTTCATGCCTCGTTCGCGCTCAAGGAAGACGGGTTTGAAACCCTGATGGTGAATTCGAATCCGGAGACCGTTTCAACCGACTACGACACGAGCGACAAATTGTTTTTCGAACCGCTGACCCTTGAAGACGTTCTTCACATTTACGAACGCGAGAAATGCTGGGGCGCGATCGCGCAGTTTGGCGGTCAGACTCCGCTCAACCTGGCGCTCGGCCTGCAGAAAAACGGCGTCAACATCATCGGCACCTCGCCGCAAAGCATCGAAATCGCCGAAGACCGCAAGCTCTTCGCCGCGATGCTTCACAAGTTGAACATTCCCCAGCCGCCGAACGGCCTCGCGACGAACGAAGCCCAGGCGCTGGTTGCCTCCAAGCAGCTCGGTTATCCGGTGCTGGTTCGCCCGAGCTTCGTGCTCGGCGGACGCGCGATGCAGATCGTTTATTCCGATGCGGAGCTTCAGCATTACATGCGCTTCGCCGTGGAAGCGTCGCCGGAGCGGCCCGTGCTCGTGGATAAATTCCTGGAAGACGCCACCGAAGTGGACGTCGATTGCATCGCGGACGTCGGACATCCCAATGGCGGAACGATCGTGATCGGCGGCATGCTGGAACACATCGAATTTGCCGGCGTGCATTCGGGCGACGCTGCAATGGTGCTTCCGCCGCACACCCTTTCCGAGAAAGCGATCAACACGATTCGCGAATACACACACGCCATGGCTCGCGAGCTGAAAGTGATCGGGCTCATGAACGTTCAGTATGCGGTGAAGGACGAAACCGTTTACGTGCTGGAAGTAAATCCGCGTGCGTCCCGCACGGTTCCGTTCGTCAGCAAGGCGATCGGTTATCCGCTCGCAAAACTCGCGGCGAAGGTCATGGCCGGAAAAACACTCAAGGAACTCGGTTTCACCGAAGAAGTCTGGCCGCAATACTGGGCGGTCAAGGAATCGGTGTTTCCGTTCAATCGCTTCCACGGCCAGGACATCCTGCTCTCGCCCGAAATGCGTTCAACCGGCGAAGTCATGGGCCTGGACAAGGATCTCGGAACCGCCTATGCGAAATCGCAGATGGCGGCCGGCGCCGGCCTGCCGCTCAGTGGACGCGTGTTCATCAGCGTTGCGGACGCGCACAAGGACGAAGCAACCGAAGTGGCGCGGCAGTTTGCGGAACTCGGTTTTGAACTGGTTGCCACTGGCGGCACCGCGACAATCCTCGAAAAAGCCGGCCTGCAGGTTCAGCGCATCTTCAAACTGCAGGAAGGCCGTCCCACGGCGATCGACCTGTTGAAGAACAAAGAAATCCAACTCGTCATCAACACGCCGTCCGGACAGGTGCCGCGCGCGGATGAAGTGAAAATCCGCACCACAGCCGTTTACACCGGCACGCCGATCATGACCACGCTCAGCAGCGCCAGAGCCGCGGCACTGGGCATCGCGGCGTTGAAGAAGTCCGGTTACGTCGTGAAGACGGTTCAGGAATATCACTGACCCCACGCGCCGCTCGTGAATCGGGCGGCGCTTGAAGTTCACGGCCGCGGAGGTGCGAAAGTCCACGTCTGCAGCGTCAGTGGACTGGCCGTTGAATCAAAGGAAATTGCCACCGCGCCTGTCCATCCTTGTGCAGGTGCGAGTGTAAACAACTTCCAGTTGCAGGCGGCTTCAGCTGAACCATTGATCTCCCGCAGCTCAGCCGGTTCGCCCGGAAGGAACGAGACTTCCACTCGATTCAATCCACCGGTGATACCTTCACCGGTCGCCTTCAGCAAAGCTTCCTTGCGAGTCCAGAGATTGAAGAACGCCTCGGGCTTGTGCACCGGCGGCAGCTTCTGAAACAACGCGTTTTCCCGATTTGAGAAAAACCGCGCGACGAGATCATCCGCGTCCTTCACGGATCGAATCCATTCCACGTCCACGCCAATCGGGCCCTGGCGCGAAACCGCCACCAGCGCCAGCTCACCCGAGTGGCTCAGGTTGAAGTGCAATGGAAATGGCAGTGCGGGCATTTGCAACGCCGGTTTGCCGTGAGCCGCGTAATTGAATTGCAACGTGCGCGAATCGATGCCGAGAAAATCGCCAAGCAATCTGCGCAGACCGGCGCGGGCGAGAATGAAGCGGCGTTGATGCTTTTCGAAACGAAATCGCGCGGCGCGTTCGCGCTCGTCATCGGCCAGAAGATTTCTGGCGGCTTCAACCTGTTCCGACACGGCGTTGAGCGGAACGGCGACGACGTGAATGTCGCTGTCGCCGAGCGAAAGATCGCGCGGTTTTGGCGGCCAGATGAGTTCGGGGATGGCGGTGTCCAATCAGCTGAATCGCGGCCACATCGCTTTGTAGGCCGCGACGAGACTGTGCCAATCCGAGCCGTTCGAACGCAACTGGTTTTGCAGGAAGCGGGTAGATTCAGGGCTCAGACTCGGATACTGCCAGAGCAACAGTGGCAGGCTGTTCAACAAACGTTCACGCGGATATCGGAAGCTCTGGCGGTCAAACAGCGAACGCATCCCGAAGGTTCTACAGTTCACAAGGAACGCATGCAGCGGCGAGCATTCAGGGCATTTCGCGACTTGAGCGAACGCATATTCCTCCGGCGAAGCGAATTCACGGCCCAGCCGTCTCGATTCGAGCCAGGACCAGACTTTGTAGGCTCTCGACGCGATTCGAATGGACAAGTCGCGCAGTTGGATTTCGCTCGAATCCGATTCGATTGGATGCAATTTGAATTCCTTCCCCGTCGCATGGTATCGCCGCAGAAAATCGACTGGGAGCTTTCCGGCCTCGGCGAGCCGGCAAATCCTCGAATGTCTTTCGATGCAGCTCCAATGATATTCGCCAAACGCGGTCAGCACGGCGTCGCCCATGGCCAGCTGCGCCTTCGCGAGGTTGCGTTCGACGAAGTCGAATTGTTCATCGTTCCAGCCGCCGGACTGTCGATCAACAATCTCCATTACCATCAACAGCCCCGTATAGCGATTCATCAGCAATCGCGTGGCTTCATGAAGTGGAATGCGTGAGGCTTCGAGATGATGCGCACAGCCGGGAAACTCACCATCTGGCGCAAACAAGGTGCGGTGTCCCGCCACCAGGTCGTAGCTGAACATGCTGACGGGACTCCGCCGGAAGCGTTCGAAGGAATCGATCTTGAACTCCACATGCACTCCGGCTTCGGGCGACAACTCCACTTCGAGCCCGCGAAGAACTTCCTGATAACGACGCTCGTTCAACAGCCGGTTGCCGCGAAGGAAAACGTAGAATTCAAGATCGTTGTAAGGCACCTCGCCGAATGGCGATTTAAAGACACCGCCTTCTCCACGGCCATATCCGCCGCCAAGAATCAGCGCCTCCAGCTTTCGCGCAGGGATGACCTGCTGTACGCGTTCCAGAACCCGGCTGCAAATGTCGTGGAGACGCTGTTCCAGCGCCGGGGTGCCATCGACAGTGAAGCGCTGCGCTGTGTTCTCCGTCCGGAAATGTTGAAGCTCCGATTCCAATGAACCACGTTGCGACGGATCGGAAATGACGCCGCCACTTTTCATGCGTGAAGCGGAGCGGAGCGGTAATAATTCCATCCCTCACGGAAGCCGACGAGTTTGGCCCGCCGCTGTTCCCAGCGGATTCTGAGTGCATGCGGCCATTCGCGGAGCCGGCCGGTGCGGAGGCAGAATCCAAAGTCGCGCCTCGCATCGTTCAGCCAGCCGAGCAGCACCGTGGAACTCCAGTTGATGTCGTCCGGTTTTCCCGTCCAGACAGCCGCAAGCGCCTTTGCTTCTCCAAAGCTGCGTCGAAACGCCTGTTGCGGCGTGTAGTTGTGGGAATGCATCGCCACCGATTCCGGAACGTAAGCGACGCGATAGCCCTGTCCGACACACCAGCGTGTGTATTCGTCGTCCTCCGAATACTGCATCTTTTCCAGAAATCCGCGTTTCGACCAGATGTCCTTGCGAATCGCGCTGCTCGCCATGCTGAAGAAATGTTCCCATTGCGCCGATTCGCGATTCGGTCCGAAACAGCGTTCGTAGTCATGCGCGAACACGGCGCGGCAATCCGGACGCGGAACCTGTTTTCCAAATGCGGCCGCGGTTCTCGGATCCTGGATCGCCTTCACCAGCGGCGCGAGCCAGTTGGAATTCTGCGGCGTGGCGTCGGCATTCAGGAAAATTCCAAACTCCGATGTCGCAAGCCGCATTCCGAGATTCATCACACGGCTGGGATTGTATTCAGCTGACGGAATCTGAACGAAGAATTGCGGAACCACTTTCTGAATCAGTTCCACCGATCCGTCGGTGGAACCGGAATCGATCACGATCAGTTCCCAGTTCGTGAAACTCTGCGCTTTCAGCGCAGGCAGCGTTTCCTTCAACGCCCAGCCTTCGTTGAAGGACCGGATGATGATGCTGACAGGTGGCGTCATGGGAACATCGGGAGAAAGGAACCTGAAGAGTGGAAACCGAAACGGCGGTGTTCTCCGAAAGCGGTGAAGGACGACACGGATTGAAGCGGACGTTCAGCTTCAGCTTCAACAGTTTCTTCGCGCTTCGGCGCCGGGCTTTCCGGCGTTCCGTTTCGCCCGTTCGCTGTTTTTGCAATCTGCGCGTCGCGCGTCATCAATCGAAACACATCGGGAATCGCGGCAATCTCATCCGGCAACTCCGGCTGATTCGTGCACAGTGCGGCGTAGCTTTGCGGTTCCAGCGGATGATAACCGTGCATCGCGCGAATCGGACGTTCACCCATGTGACTCGGCACAATCAGAACGCCTTCGCGCACGAGAAAGATCAGTTCGCCGAAATAGTTGTCCGGAAACCATGCGCGCAGTTCCTTCAATTCACTTTCGGGAAGAATGCGGCCCTCAGATACCGCGTTCAGTTCGGAAACAATCTCCGCGCGAGCGGCGTCGTTGAAGAACCAGAAGCGGGCCATCGTGGAATCGTAAACAACCGCGTAATCCTCGCCGAACCGGCACGACAGCTTCTCAATCCGCGATTTCAGATCGAGATGCACGTCGCAGTTCGCCATGCCGTGGTCGCTGAAAACGTAGAGCCGGATTTCTGAATAATGTTCCTCAGCGGCTTCGAGGATCTGGCTGATCCACTCCTCATACTGACGGAGCTTCTCCGGGACACGATCGGACTGATTCCCAACCATGTGCAGCAGGCCATCGAGTCCCGCCCAATAGAGAAACGCGAAATCGATGCGCTCGGATCGGATGTCGGCAATGAGCGCATCGCGATTCGTTTCCTCGGGCTGTTCCGGCGCGCTGACGTGATAGGCGATATCGTTTTCTTCGAGGTAATTGAAGATGTTCGGACCGACGTTCATTCCACCCGGTTGAAGCGGACTTTTCTTTTCGGAAAAGTCGAACAACGAGATGTGACGGAACGGGATGTTGTAGAGATCGAAGTATCCGCGGAAGTTCAATCGCAACTTCACGAACTTCGAAAGGTGCCGTCGGAAAATGCGCCGACTCGTCAATGCGGTCGGCAACCATTGCAACGATTTGAGAAATTGAAACGGCGAGTTCCGCGGATCGTAAACGAAATAGCACCAGTTGCGATGTTCATCCGGCCAGCGCCCCGAAAGGATCGATGGCACGCACGCCGAACTGTAGCCAAACACCGACGTCAGCTTGCGCCGGATGGGGGCGCAATTGCGCACGAACGGATCGTTGCGGATGATCTCCCATCCACACGCATCGACAAAAATGAATAAAGGCAAAACCGGTTTCATGACCGTGCTGTTTCGGTTTTATGCAACACGGAGGGAGGCGACGGTTGAATTGGGTGATGTACCCAAACGGTGGCGGGTTGACGCGTGGGTGTGTGGTATGTGGGTGTGAGAAGAGGGGCGGAGGGGAAAGGGGGAAAAGGAGCTTTATTCAGTGCGGTCGAGGATGGAGCGGAGGCGGCGGGCGAGTTCGGAAACTTCGTGTTCTGTGAAATCGTGCGGGAGGACGACATCCGCCCAGCGTTTCTGCGGCGCGACGAACTGGCGATGCATCGGTTCTACGGTTTCCTGAAACTGTTTCTCGACGGACGAACGGGTGCGTCCGCGCGAAACCACGTCGCGATCGATCCGGCGTCGCAATCGCGTCTGACTCGGACACTCAATGAAAATCTTCACATCGAACAGCCTGCGCAATTCCTTGTGATGCAGCAGCCAGAGGCCTTCGATCAGGATGACGCGCCTGGGTTCGATGCGACACGTTTCCTCTTTGCGGCAATGTGTGGTGAAATCGTAACAAGGCAGATCGGCCGCTTCTCCTTCGAGGAGTTTTGAAAAAACGCCGTGCAACCTGATCCAGTCGATTGCCGCCGGATCATCGAAGTTGATGTTCGCGCATTCCTCCGCCGGAACGTGCGATCGATCGGAATAGAAATCGTCCAGACAAAGGCGCGCTGCCAGGTCGCCGAGCACTGTGGCCAGTCGTTCTGAAAGCCACGTCTTGCCCGAGCCACTGCCACCGACGATTGCCACCAGCAACGGTTTTTCCTTCATCGCACCGCGGCAGTTTGCGGCGCTTCAACCAGCCGCGCAAACATTCGTTCCAGTCCGTCGATGTATTGCTCGAATCCAAATCGCTCCCGAGCGATGCGCCTTCCATTCTCGCCCATGCGTCGCGCCAAATCTTTGTCGGTGAGCAATTGATCGATGCGTTGCGCGAAGGTGTTCCGATCCATCCACGGAACAAGAAATCCGTTCTGACCGTCGAACAGCCATTCGCGAATGCCACCGGCGTCGAATGCCACCACCGGCACGCCGAACCGCATTGCTTCCAATCCCACCGCACCGAAGGGTTCGGGCCAGACCGAGCTGACGACCGCGACCGATGCGTCGCCGTAAAATTCGGCGACTTTGTCAGACGGAACATAACCGGTGAACTGAACGCGATCACCCAGCCCGAGTTTCTGCGCGAGTTGTTCGCAATGCGCCCGATGACTGCCGTCGCCGACGATGATGCACTCAAATGAAGATCGAACTCGCGTCAACGCTTCAAGAAGCACATCCACGCCTTTGCCGCGAATGATCTGGCCGGTGTAAAGAATCCGGTTGCGACTGCTGAACGTGCTTTGCGGATGCGTTTCCGTGCTGCGCGGCACCGGCGCATGAACCTCGATTCGCGCCGGATGAAATCCATTTCGCAGCAGTTCTGTTCGCATGAAGTCCGTCGCGACGACCATGCGGGCAAATCGCCGGTTCAGTTCAAGTTCTCTGCGTTTGGCGGAAAAGCTCATCCAGCGGAACGGAAAACGTCCACCTCGATTTCGCGCGATCACCGCTCCGCACGGAAACACACATCGCCAGCCTGCCGCACCCGAGCAAATCTTTCGCGACAGCGGGAAATATTTGTAACTGCGCATGCAGTAGAGGTCGTGGTCGTGAACCATTCGAACCACGGGAATTTCCGAAGCCACCAAAGCCTTCAGCACCGACAATTCCGCCATCTTGTGAATGTAGATTGCGTCGGGATGAAACCTCACCACGGCATTGCGGACAGCGTCCCCGCCGCTGCTGCCAGGAGCGAATCGCGATTCGAACAACTCGTTCCAGCGGGATTCGTCTTTGCCCGTGCCCGGTCCGTGGAGGATGGCGACGTCATGACCGCGGGCTTTGAGTTCAACGGCGGTGAGATAGAGGTTCACCTCCGCGCCGGCCATTGCTCCAAAACGATCGTGAACAAAGAGAATTCGCATGCGAGCGGGAATCATTCTCAGGGAAGCGCCCGAAGCAACAAGTGGGAAAATGCCGTAGGCGCGAAGACAGTCGAGAATCTTCGCCGTGGATCAAAGAGCGGAATCTGACTTCGCCGGATCAACCAGCTGGAGGAACTTTTCAATGCCGGCAACAAACGCCTCCTGGTCGGCAAGCGGGTCGTTGTGTCCGCCTTGAAGTTCGCAGAACAGCTTCGGTTCGCGCGCCGCGGTAAAATTCCGCTCGCTGTGCTGGAAGCGGATCAGGCCGTCGTCGCGACTGTGCATCACCAGAACAGGAATCGAAAGCTGAGGAAGCTTTCGGATCGTGTCGTAACGGATGCTTCCGAGCAATCGGACCGGTAGCCACGGAAACAGCTCCGCTCCGATGTCGGGAAGACTGGTGAAGGTGCTTTGAAGCACCAGACCGCCTAGAGTTTCGCGAAGGCAAAGTTCGGTCGCGACACCGCCACCCAGCGATTCGCCATGAGCGATGATGTGCTTTACTTCAAATCCCTTGTTCCTAAGCCACTGATATGCCGCCTGCGCGTCGAGGTACGTGCCTTGTTCAGAGGGACGACCTTCGCTCAGTCCGTAGCCGCGATAATCGAATACGAACACGTTCAGACCCATTCCACGCAACACAGAGCAGACATCGACGCGATGGCTGATGTTGCCACCGTTGCCATGGCAGAGAAGCACTGCGAGATGGCGTCGCGTACTGTTGGTGGGCGCCGGAAAGAACCAGCCGTTCAACTGGACATTGTCCCGCGTCCGAAAAAAGACGTCCTCCGAAGGACCCGCAAACTCCCGCACTGCGACGTCCACGTTGCGGCTCGGATGATAAGTTTGTCTGTGTTCGTACCAGCGGAACAGCATAAGAACGATCGTGAAACCGATGATGGCCCGGATCAGTATTCCAATCCATCGGCGGGATCTCTTCATGCGGCGGACTTTGCCACGACGGAGTGCGATTGGCGAGCCTGCGGACTTGATCGCCGGCAACCTGGAAATCATTCTTCATGCATGCCCGCGGACAATGATTCTGAGGCCTGCCCGATTTCCGGAGGAACCGACGACGGAAACGTCGGCGAGTATTGGCGCTGGTGTCCGCGTTGCGGTCATGAACTGCACAATGAAAAGTGCAAGCTGCGCTGCCCGCGCTGCCATTACTTCATGAGTTGCTCGGATTTTGATTAACCCCGTTGGCACCGAGCACCTGGAAGTTCAAAAACGCCACCGCACCCTTCACCTGCCTCGAGTTCATGCGATCCGGCTTTGCGCGAACTCACTTTTTTCGGGATGTACTCCGGATCATGGTTTAGGCTCCTGCGGCATTCAACGAAAGGAATTTCATGAAGATTGGTTTTGTCGGCGTTGGACGAATGGGCGCAAACATGGCGCGTCGCCTGAAAGACTGCGGATTTGAGATCGCGGCGGTTTATGACGTGAACTCCGCAGCGGCGCAATCTCTTGCCGGCGAACTGGCAACCATTGCAGCGGAGGACTTGCGAACGGTCACACGATTGTCGGACGCAGTCATCACCGTGGTGACCGATGACAAGTCGATGAAGTCGATCTACACCGGCGGTTTGCTGGTTCGTGCGAAGGGAAAGCTGTTCATCAATTGCGCGACGGTTTCACCGGCAATTCATGTCTGGGTGGAATCCAAGGCGGAAAAGGCCGGCGCACAATCGTTGGAGGCCTGCATGGCATCGAGCATTCCGCAGGCACGCGACGGCTCGCTTTACCTGATGTGCGGCGGCAAACAGGAGGCGTTCGAACGCGCGAAACCGATTCTGGAAAAGCTCGGCTCGAACGTGCGCTATATCGGAGCGGCCGGACAGGCCGCGCAGTTGAAAGCCTTGGTGAACATGGTCATGAACATCAACACTGCCGGGCTGGCGGAGGGATTGGCGGTGGCGGATGCCCTCGGACTCGATCTCGGCGTGGTGCGCGAGGTTTTTTCGCAAACCGGCGCGAATTCCCGCGTGCTTCAGACCGATGGCGAAGACATGCAGAACCGCGAGCATTCGTGCTTCTTTTCGGCGGCGCATGCAGCCAAGGATTCCGGCATCGCATTGAAGCTCGGCAAATCACAGGGTCTGACCCTTCCGCTGGCAACAGCGACAAAGAAGCAATTCGACCTCATGGTGGAAAAAGGACTGGGCGACCTCGATAAATCCGGCGTGGCAGAACTGACCTTCAAAGGCAGGGGTCCGGCCGGGGGAAGTGAGCCCAACGCGGAGGCTTGATCCTCAACCGGCATGACCGAATTTCAAAAACGAATCTGAACATGACATTTCAAACAATGCACCCGGCATCGACCGCGTTTGCTTTCAACTTCGGCACAGCTAATTTCCCGTCGTGAACAACGAGTTTTCCATAGCGGCACACTGGTCGGATGACTTCGACGAAACGGCACTTCAAAAATGGGCCGCGGAAGTTCGTTCACATCTTCGTGCGGATCATGTCGATCTCGGACTTGTCTTCATTGCACCGCGGTTCTTTGACAGCGCCCGGCAGATTCTGGAGATTCTTCGTGTCCATGCGCGCATTCCCCTGCTGATCGGCTGTTCCAGCCAGGCATTGATCAGCGGCGGAGACGAAATCGAGCAGAACGCCGGAATCACGCTTGGGCTTTACGCATTGCCGGGGGCGCAGTTGAAGGCGGTTTATTTCACGCAGGAACAGGTGGAGGAGGCGAATGGTCCGGGCTACTGGCGGTTGGAAACAGGCATCGAGCCCGAACAGACCAATGGCTGGCTGGCGTTCATCGATCCGTTTCATCTCGACAGCGAATCGTGGCTGCGGGGATGGAACGAAGCTTACGCGCCACTGCCGGTGACCGGCGGCCTGGCGAGCGGCGAGTTCAGCGAACAACGCACGCAGGTTTACTTGAACGGCGATGTTTTCGAAGAAGGCGGCGTGGCGCTGTCGGTCGGCGGCGACATAAGTCTCGCAAGCGTCATTTCGCAGGGCTGCACACCCATCGGCGAGACCTGGACCCTGACCAAGGTCGATCAGAACATCATTCACCAGATTGGAAACCGTCCCGCATACGAGGTTCTTGCCGAAACCTACAGCCAGCTGAGTCCCGCCGAGCAGCGTGTCGCCCGCGGCAATCTTTTCATCGGACTGGTCGTGAATGAATACCTGGAAGACTTTCATCGCGGCGATTTTCTGATCCGAAACCTGCTCGATGCCGATCCGAACACGGGCAGCATCGCCGTCGGAGCGTTTCCGCGATTGGGCCAGACGGTTCAGTTTCAACGCCGTTCAGCGGCGGCTGCGATGGAAGACATGACCGAGTTGCTGGCGCGTGCTGGAAAGCGGCTTGAAGGAAAAACGATTTACGGTGCCTGCCTTTGCAGCTGCAACGGGCGTGGCGAAAATTTGTTCGGCCGCCCCAACCACGACGCCGGCAGCGTGCAGAATCAGTTTGGCCCGATTGGACTGGCGGGATTTTTCTGCAATGGAGAAATCGGACCCGTGGGCGAGAAAAGTTTTCTGCACGGCTTCACAGCCTCGCTCGCTTTGTTCGTGAAGAAGGATTGAGAAGTTCGATGTCAGGTTGATGTTCATTCCGGCTGCTTCGCCCAGTGATTGGCGAAGATTCCGTTCACCAGCAGCTGCAGCGGATGATAAAACATGATCGGAAGCAGGATCAGCGAAAGATCCGTTCGCCGGCCGAAAATCAGAATCGCGAGCGGAACGCCCATCGCCAGGGTTTTCTTCACGGAACAAAAGTACGCGGCAATCTTGTCTCCACGGTTGAGCTTGAGAATCCGGCAGGCGGCGAACACGAGAGCAGACATGATCCCGAAGAGCAAAACCGTTCCGACCAGAACCTGCGCCGTCAGCACCGCACCAAACTGCTGCCAGATGCGTTCCTGAACGGAATCGCAAAAAGCGGTGTAAACGATGAACACGATCACCGCATTACTGATTCGGGTGGTCCATGCTTTATGGGCATCCACCTGCCGATGCACATAACGCCGGAGAAACATTCCAACGAAAAATGGCACCAGCGTCAGCAATGTGATCTTCACGAGCAGCGGCCCGATCGGCGTCGATTGCCCGGTGGTGTGCATCAACAGTTGCACGAGCAGGGGCGTGATGAAAACACCGAGGATGTTCGACAACGCCGCATTGAACAGCGCACCCGCGGTATTTCCATGCGCCACCGCAGTAAGCACGACTGAAGTGGAAATGGTGGACGGCAGAACGCAGAGGAACAGAAATCCCGATCGGATGGCGTCCGGCTCCGATTTCCAAATCAACGGCGCACCCAGATGAAACATGACGCCGACCAGCGGAAAGATCACGAATGTGAACAATTGAATGGTCACATGCAGCCGCCAGTTTCCCGCGCTGCTCTTCACTTTCTCGAACGCGAGTGACAGTCCCTGAAGGAAGAGAATCAGTGCAATGCCGGCGTTCCCCGCGATGTCTGCGTGAAGGATTCCGTCACGTGAACCGGGTTTCGGAAACAGAAAGGCCAGCCCGACCGCCGCAAACAGCGCGAGCACGAATCCGTTGCTCCGAATCCAATGCACTTTTGCCGGAGGCGAAGGTACGCGGTCCCGTTTCAGGTCTGACAAATTTTCACGTTTGTTCACAAAACAATCCCGCGAAGGATCGCTGCCCGCCGGAAAAAATCAACGCACGGACGTAATCAAAACGAACGAACGTTCCCTAAAGAAAAGCTGAAGCGGCCGTCGCCGGGGTTCTCGCCAGATCAATGCGGCACACCGGTCGCATGCTGCCAGGCGTGGACGATGTGGTCGATGATCTCGTCCACACCGACGCCATGTTTCACCTGCGCGAAGACAAATGGGCCGGAGCCGCGCATTTTTTTGGTGTCCTGTTCCATCACCTTGAGATCCGCGCCCACAGCCGGAGCCAGGTCGGTTTTGTTGATGACAAGAAGATCGGATTGCGTGATGCCGGGTCCACCTTTGCGCGGGATTTTGTCGCCGCCTGAGACGTCGATGACCTGGATCGTGAAATCTGCCAGCTCCCGGCTGAAACAGGCTGCGAGGTTGTCGCCGCCGGATTCGATGAAGAGCAGTTGCGGCTTGAACTTCGCGTGCAATTCCTCGAGCGCGAGCAGGTTGGCGGAGATGTCCTCACGAATCGCGGCGTGCGGGCAGCCGCCGGTTTCGACGGCGCGGATGCGTTCGGCGGGTAGTGCGTTGTGTGTCGTCAGAAACTCGCCGTCCTCTTTCGTGAAGATGTCGTTGGTGACGGCGGCGATGTTCATGCGGTCGCGCAGCTTGAGACAAAGCTGGAGCATGAGTGCCGTTTTTCCACTGCCGACCGGGCCGCCGACACCGACCGTGAACGCGCGCTGGTTGAAGTCGCGGTCCAGCGGCAGTTCGCGTTCGTGGAAATGTCCGGGGCTGTCAGCGTGTCCGTGTTGATGAAGAAGAATGCGCATAGATTGGTGGGGTAGAATCAAAATCCAAATTCCAAGTTCCAAGTCTCAAAGAAACTCCAGTCGCCAAATCCCGAGTTCCTGTGCCGGACACCGTCGAGCCCTCATAGCTTGATGCTTGAACGTTCTTTGGAACTTGGAATTTGGAATTTTCAAAATGAAATTTTCGAAACTCAGCTCTGGAACAGTCGTGAATACAGCCGGTCCTGCGCGCCCTGCCAGAGATCGAGCAGCGGGGCCGTTTGCGCGAGATCGTCGAGCGTCAGTGACTCACAGCGCGCGAGCATCGCATTGGCGCGCGGATAAAGGCGGTTCTGGAGAATCTGCGCCTCCATGGGGCCGATGATGTTCAGTCGCACAGCAGCGGCGAAGGTGCTGCGAAGGTGATTGAAAACAAACATCCGGCAGGTGGTTGAGCGCGAGACATTGAGATGGCGGAGGCTAGCGCCGAACACGGGAGCGAAATGGGAGTGAATTGCGGATTGCGGATTGCGGATTGCGGATTGGTTGATTTCGTTTGGCGTGGATTGGCCGTTGGCGGCAGATGGTTGGTCAGGCCGAGTAGTTGATGGTGGATTGAGAGGCGAGGGGCGATGGGCGATGGGCGATGGGCTACTGATTGGCAATCGGCTACTGGTTATTGGCGATTTTCCGAAAACGCGTTCGACGGCACTGGCAAACGCTTTCCCCTGCAACCGGCTCGCGCGATTCGCCACATGATTGCTTGTAAACGCGTCACAGAGTTCATCCAGTTCAACCAGGCGATCCGGCTCGTTCCATGCCGTCGTCACAAACGGCAGCGTCGCGCGTCCCAGCTGATTCAAACCCGCTTCGACAAATGAAAGCAGCTCTTCGCGATTTCGCACTTCGCCATGCTGCCAGGCTGCTTCCAGTCCGGACGAATGCGCAAACCCGCCCGTCGGAAATGCGGAATCCACCAGTTGCCAGATGAGGAAATCATTCTCATTGCAGAGCAGAGGCGCAGAGGAAATTCTATTTGCCAGACTTTCCTCTTCACCCGGCGTCTCTGCGTCGCTGCGGTTCATCAAAACAGATTATACCGCTGCGCGAGTGGCAACACCTTCGCCGGTTCACATTTCAGCAATTCACCGTCTGCCCGCACTTCATACGTCTCTGGATCGACAGTGATCTTCGGCATCGCATTGTTCCATTTCAGATCCTTCTTGCCCACCTTGCGGCAGCCTTTCACCGCTTCAACGCGCTTGGTCAGCCCATACTGTTTGCCAACGCCCAGCTTCTTCGCTGCCTGGCTGACGAAGGCAATGGAACACGGACCCGTGGCCTTGCCGAAGCTTGCGAACATTGGTCGCATGTAAACCGGTTGCGGTGTTGGAATGCTGGCGTTCGGATCGCCCATCTGCGCCCAGGCGATCACGCCGCCTTTGATGACCATCTCCGGTTTGGCTCCGAAAAATGCCGGCTTCCACAACACGAGATCGGCAAGTTTTCCTTTTTCAATCGAGCCGATGATGTGGCCCATGCCATGCGCGAGGGCCGGATTGATCGTGTATTTCGAGATGTAACGCTTGATGCGAACGTTGTCGTTGTCGCCCTTTTCCTCCGGCAAACGCCCGCGTTGCTGTTTCATTTTGTCGGCGGTCTGCCACGTGCGCGTGATCACTTCGCCGATCCGGCCCATCGCCTGCGAGTCCGAGCTCATCATGCTGATCGCCCCCATGTCGTGCAGAATGTCTTCCGCTGCGATGGTCTCGCCGCGAATCCGGCTTTCGGCGAAGGCGACGTCTTCAGGAAGATTCGGATCGAGATGATGACAGACCATCAGCATGTCCAGATGCTCGTCGATGGTGTTCACCGTGTAGGGACGCGTTGGATTGGTGGAACTCGGCAGCACGTTCGGCTCGCCGCAGATTCGGATGATGTCAGGCGCGTGTCCGCCACCGGCGCCTTCGCTGTGATACGTGTGAATCGTGCGTCCCTTGAACGCTGCAATGGAGCCTTCGACGAACGTCGATTCGTTCAATGTGTCCGTGTGGATCGTCACCTGAACGTCATAGTCGTCCGCAACACCCAGGCAGCAATCAATCGCCGCCGGCGTCGTGCCCCAGTCTTCGTGCAATTTGAGTCCGATGGCGCCCGCCTTGATTTGATCCGGCAACCCTTTTGGCAGCGCGGTGTTGCCCTTGCCGGTGAATCCGAAGTTCAACGGCAGAGAATCCACGGCCTGCAACATCGCGCGGAAATAGAACGGCGCGGGTGTGCAGGTCGTCGCGCAGGTTCCCACTGCCGGACCGGTTCCGCCGCCGACCATCGTTGTCAATCCGGCCGCAATCGCTTCGTGCGCCTGTTGCGGGCAAATGAAATGAATGTGCGAGTCAAAGCCGCCTGCAGTCAGGATCAATCCCTCGCCGGCGATCACTTCGGTGGTAACGCCGACAATCATGCCTTTCGTCACACCGGCCATGACGTCAGGATTTCCGGCTTTTCCGATGCCGGCAATGAGTCCGTCCTTGATGCCGATGTCGGCTTTATAGATTCCCGTGTGATCGACGACCAACGCGTTGGTGATCACGCAGTCAAGCGCTTCGACCGCACCAACGCCGGCTGCCTGGCCCATGCCTTCGCGAATGACTTTGCCGCCCCCGAACTTGCATTCGTCGCCGTAAACCGTGAAATCCTTCTCGACCTCCGCAATGAGCGCCGTGTCACCAAGACGAATCTTGTCGCCGGTGGTTGGACCGAACATGTCGGCGTAATGGGTGCGTTTCATTTTGTGCATGGTGAAACTTTCTTTTTACCGCAGAGGCGCGGAGACGCAGAGGGAAACAAAATCTTAACTCTGTGCCTCAGCGTCTTTCCGGTTAACTAGGTTGTCGCAAATCCTTTGGTCTTCACCCGCTTCAGTGCAGCTTTCTTTCCTTCGACGGAGACCTTTCCGCTCGCGAGATTGTTGCCGCCGCGAATGACTTTCTTTCCGGCAATCTCCACCAACTTCACGGTTTTGGTTTCTCCAGGTTCAAATCGAACTGCGGTCCCTGCCGGGATGTCGAGTCGTTTGCCATAAGCCGCCCCGCGATCGAACTGCAACGCGGGATTGGTTTCGATGAAATGATAGTGGCTGCCGACTTGAATCGGACGGTCGCCGAGATTGGTGACCGGCAGTTCAATCGTGGCTCGACCGGCATTGAGTTCGATCTCGCCGTCTTTGATTTCCATTGAACCAGGGATGCCTTGTAGCGCCGTCGTCTCGCTCGTGCTGCCAAAGAGCGCCACATCCGGCACCGGAAGAAAACTGCCGTGAAGCGCGAGTTTCAAATCTCCATTTTCTCTGGCAATGGGATGGTGGACAGTGACCAGCTTCGAGCCGTCGGGAAATGTGCCTTCCACCTGCACGTCGTAAATCATTTCCGGAACGCCCCGCAACACCTGGTTGCGGCCGAGCAACTGCCGTCCGAGCTGCATCAGTTCGGAAACCGATTTGCCGTCGCGGATGAATTCGAGCAACTGCGCCGCGATCAACGCCACGGCTTCGGGATGATTCAATCGCAGGCCGCGCGCGAGACGTTTCTGCGCCAGAAAACCGGCCTGATGCAACGTGAGCTTGTCCAGTTCGCGGGGGGAGAGGTGCATGGTTGGATTTGTGATTTATGATTTACGATTGCTGATTTGAAAGAACGTCCTTTCGCACATGGCTGACAGTGCGCAAATCATAGATCGTAAATCGTAAATCATAAATTCCCTGTTCTACCATTTCCGCGCCCACGGATCTTCTCCGACGATGTCGCTGGCGCACGCAAGATGTCGATGCAATTCCTTTCCAACCGACTCCACATCTTCGCCAGCAATGCGAAGAACCGCGCCGCTGGCAATACGACTTGCGCTGCGAACCAGGGACGATTGTTTCGAAATGGGAAGCACCTCCACTTCGGCAGCCAGCACGTCGGCGATGTTCTTCAGCGGAGATCCAATCACCAACAATGTGGCCAGACAGTTGAACCGGCCCATGCGATGAGTGTTCGTCAGTTCGCCTTCGTTGGGATCCAATGACAGCGAGTCCAGAAAAGCGCGTTGACCATCGATGAACACTTCGTTGCGGCTTTGAAACGAGCTGAAACTCCAGCGTTCGCCACAAGCCGCTCGGCCCGAAGTGAACCAGTCCAAAAGGATCAACCCGGCGTCCGATGCGAGCCGGAATTCCTGGCGTTGTGCATAAATGGAATCCGCAAACGCCTGCACCGGGTCAGGTGCAAAAAGGAGAATGGAACCGGTTTCAAGAACAGCTGCCGTTTCGTGGCTGCACGGCAGCCCGCCGCGACTTCGATAGACTTTCGTGGATGCCTGAGTGCCGAGATAACATCGGGTGCCGACGCCCAGCCGAAGATTGAGACGAGTCTGATCGCCGGCGACAAGTCCGCCGCCAAAACTGCTGGTACAGGCCCAGACGCTTCGGCCGCGGGAACGCGGCGTCAGCAGCTTCAACGGACTGCTGGCGTAGGCGGTCGTGACCGTGCTTTCTCCAAAGACAAGATCGATTTCAAGCGCGGCCAGTCCGGGACGCGTCGCGTTGTCGGAATCGGAAACACGAATGACGTTCAAGCAACTCTCCATGCGATGGCGAATGTCGGCAAAAGCCCCAGCAACCGAACCCGGACACGCCTCTCAACTTTCCTGGCGGCATCCGGTCGCACGAAGCAGCGATCCTTAAAAGCGTGCGACGTTTCGATGAGCGATCCGACGGTCATGGCGCGCATTTAGCAGTGGATATGCCACAACTGCAACGGCATTTGCACAGAAACGGGAGTTCAATTCTACGCATTGGAATTCGCGCGTTTCGCAAAAATCGGAATCGCCGCAAATGAAGTTGCTGTTCGTTTTCATCCGCAATCGCATGACCGGAAATGAACAGTCTGCGCAGAAGAAAGCATGAGACGCGGAAGATTATTGATTCGCCAGAGATGTCGGTCAGCAAGGAATGATTCTTGTGCTTTTGAGAGGCCGTTGACGATTTCTTGCTCGAAAACATTTTTGCTGCATACTTGCAGCGGCTTTGCAGAACGATTCGATGAACCCTCAGGTTCTGGTTTTGCAACGCCTGGAATCGGCGATTTCATTTCAGCACCCATAGCTCAATTGGATAGAGCATCTGACTACGGATCAAATCTTTCAGTTGCTTCTCCTGTTGAGTATCAGTCACTTACGGCGCGCTGATACCAAAATTGATACCAATCTTCCACCCTCAAGGCCGGAACTGTTTCAGCTCCTCGGAGTGGATTCGGTTGGCCAGGCGGCGGACGTGGGCTTGTGCCTGGGCGGGTTCCATGCCGGCAATCTTGTCCATGTCCTTGGTCAACGCTTCACGGATCTTCGGTCCGGTCTCCGCAACGAACTGATAATATTCCTCCGGCGTGATCGGCCGGAAATAGTCGGGGCCGCGCTGGCGATCGCCGACGACCATGCCATCGATGCCAGGCAACGGCACCCAGGCGTTGCGGCTCGCGATCACCGTCATCAGCAGATCCGGCTTCGCCGGCGTCGTGAAACGTTCAAGCGCGCCTCGTTCGATCGGTTCGCCGAACACATTCAGCGCGGCCCGATTCTGCCGGCGCGCGACCGGGATCTGCTGATAGACCAGACCCTTCACATCATCGGCATCATAAACGGCCGGATCGAACACCTGGTCAATCCATCGCGCGGCATTCGGCACCAGAAAGCTGGCGGCCGGACGGGACAGGAAGCGCGTCAGCTCCTTGCCGCTGCCGCTCGCGCTCTCGTTGCTCATGGCGTCCATCAGATCGGCCACGCCGCTCAACATGCGCTGATCCAGGATCGTGTGGATGCTGTTCTGCAGGACGTAAGCCGATCGCGTGGCGGCATCTTCCTCGCTCAAATTCCGGTAGCGGATGGCGTCGAAGTAATTGCCCAAGATGTTCAGCGGAATTGCCAGGTGCGATTCCTGGTAAGAGTAATAACGATCGCCGATCTTGATGCTGTTCGGCTTCCAGCCGGTCGAGCGCAATTGCTCACGCTGGTTTCGCGTCCGCGGGCCTTGGCCGGAGATTGCAAATGCCGGATCGGGATCTTCCAGGCTTTTGGCACCGGCGATTGTGAGCGCGCCAAACAGCGCCGTGCCGACCGCGGCGCGTGCGACGGAGTAGTGCACCTCTTCCGCGCTGGCGATCGCCTTGCCGTTCAGTCGCCGAGTCTTCGACGCGATCACGAGGCGCGCGATGCCGACCGGCGGGAAGTAGTTCAGGGATTCATTCGTCAGATTGGCGACGATCCGGACAACTGGCACTGCGAAGCGGGTCACGACCAGTTTTTGATTCGCGTAGTTCAGCACTTCTGCGATCGCGCCGGCGACACCGTAGGGCTCTGCATTGAACGTGTGCTCCAGCCCATAGTTGCGCGCCAGCTCCGTGCTACCGGGCATAGATGCCTCACGCTGCTGCTCGATGAGTTCGTGCGCTCGGCGCTGCAGGTCCATGCCTTTCAACCCTTCGGTGGCCGCTTGTGCCTTGGCGGCCTGCCATGCCGCGTCCGTGTTGTGCAACAGTTCGTTCACGCGCTTGTCCAGCGCTTCCCCGATCAGGCCTTCGCTCTTCGCCACACGTCGGGCCTGCAGCATCCAACGGATTTCCTCGTGCGCTTTGAACGGCAGCACGTCCTCGGCGGCCAGCAATCGCCCGACCATCGCCCATGGCGTGAACACCTTGTTCCATCCACCCTGTTGGACGCGCCATTCGAGCGGTCGCGCCGCTTCCGCCTTCAGCAGTCGCGTGCCCTCCACTTGGCCGGTGCGCAACACGTTGGCGGCTTCCAGCCCGCCCTTTTCCGCGCCGCGCGCGAAAGCGCGCAGGATCTGCGGCGCCGCGATCGGCCGCTTCAGGATCTCGATACCGAGAACCTCCATCGCCTTGAACGTGTTTCCGATCACGTTCGCCGCGTGCGTTGCCGGCGAGCTGAAGACGTTCGCATACCAGACCGCCATTGGCACATCTTTCCAGCCCATTTCACCCTTCAGATGTTCCTGGAACGTCAATACGCGCGCGATAGCCCGCTGCTTCTGCCACCCTTCCGGAGCGTCGTGCGCTGCCTGCACCAATCCGCGCAACTGTTTGGCATCTGCATCCGTCAACCGCTTCAGCTTCAGGGCATCCTTCACCACGCCAAAGAACTGGGTGTCATTCAGCGCGCCCAGTCGGTCCAGTTCCACGATCCGATCGAACGCAGTCCGCACCTTGCCTGTCACCTTCACGCCGGACCGCTTCTGGATTGCCTCGAGCGCGCGGCGTTGCCCGTCCGCCACCAGAGCATCCCATCGCCTGCGGAGAATGTTGCGGAACGTCTCGGCCTTGCTGCCTGTCAGTCCAGACGCCTTGACCACGCGATCGGCGATGTGCTCTCCAGTTTCGCCGCGCCGGCCGGCTTCCTGTCGCAACACCTCGCCCAGCTTGAGATTGTGTTCGCGCAACTGTCGCCGGATGGCGCTGTCGAGTTTGCTGTCTGGCTGGTTTAGCTGGTTGGTGTCGCGAATCTCCATCTCGCGGCGAACCGCCTTGCTGAGGGCGCTGGCTGTAGCAGGTTCCACTTTCAAGACCTCCAGCTTGGCGGCGAATTGCTCATCCGTGAGCGCGCGCGTGTCCAGCTGTTCTTTAACTGCGGCCCGCACGGGGTCCGGTGCGCCTTGCTTGCCCCAGCCCAAAGTGTCCGACTGGCTGCGCGCGAATTCGCCCAGGATCTGATCGGCCGATCGCTCCGCGCCCGCTTTCGCGGTCTGCTCGGCTCGTTCAACTTTCCGGCGTTGCTGCTCGCGCTGCCTGGCGATCTTGTCCGCCAGCTTCTTCTGCGCCTTGGCGATCTCCGCCTCAAGGCCCTGGCTGAGAGTGGTGGCCAGCTTGCGGGCGGTGGCGTCATCGAGCCCGAGCCGGTCCTGGAATTTCCGCACGATCGATACGCCCGGCTCGGCGCCCTGCATGTGCGCCGCGAAAATATCGGCCGCCCGCCTGCCCAGGTCATCCATGATCTGCCGGAGATGCTGCGCCGGTGAAAGGCCCGCCGGTCGCGGCTGCCGGTTCAGCAGCTGATCGGCTTTGGCCCGCACCGCTTCACGCGCGTGTTGCACGATGTAGGGCACCTGCGAAAACACTTCCGCCAGATCCATGATGATGGCTCGGCGCGTTTCAGGGCTCTCGATGATCGCTTCGTCCACGGCCGCGCGGGCGGCGGTGTTCGCCTCTTCATCCATCCGCACCGCTGCCGCTCCGTTGCGCCGTCCTTCCTCCACGGCCTGTCGCACCTGGTCGATCTCGCCGCGGCGTGTCTCGATCTCCTTGGTGCCGGCGCGATCCATCTCGCGGCGCACGCGCGCCACATGAGCGTCTGGCGACATGTCCACCATGTCGCGCATCGCCTGAAGACTTTGCGCCATGTCGGTGATCTGCGGCAGGGCTTCGTCCCAGATCGCCGCCTGCTTGTTTGCCAACGCCTGGGCAGCGGCCGGATCGGTGGATCGTAGTTGCCGCTCTTGTGCGGCCAGATCGCGGGTGATCGCGCCCAGCAGTTGGCTCCTTACGGCACCTGGTAATTCCGGCGGGTTCTCCCGCCACAACTTAAACGCGTCATCGATGCCGACGCGTTCGAGGATCCCTTGAGCCAGGGCTGTGTCTGTCCTGTTGCCCCTTGGCTCATATAGATATTGGGTGATTGCGGCCTTTACCTCGTCACTGATGCGATCGCTCGTCTGTATCTTCTCGCCGGTGGCGCGTGGTGTTCCCTCGTGGATGCTGAACTTTGTGCGGCCGCCATCGGCATCGATGCGTTCCCGGCCGCGAGCGAAATCCGCCACCGCATTTGCCATTATGCCGCGTGCCCGTTCCAGATCGGTGAACCATCGCGTTCCCTCGAAATCGCGCAGGCGCCAGAGTATCTTGTCCAGGAATGATCCGATCGCATCCGCCAGCCTGGTGAACAGTCCAGCATCCACCCTTTGCAGATGTTTCCAAAACTGAGGTTCGCCCATCTGTTCCGAAAGGAAGTCGGCATACAATTCCTCCCTTGCTTCGCGTTCTGTCAGCTTCTCCAGCTTGACTCGCTCGTATAGACCATCCAGCCGTTCCTTGAACTTTGGGAAATCCTTCAGCAACGGTGTCAAAAAAGAATCGAGGGCGTGATACAGATCGGGGCGGGTGCCGCTGATCTCGTGCATCAATTCGTGCGATGCGATTGCCAGTGCAGAGCTTCGGTTTCGCACGTCCAGAAACAGCACGCCAGGCGCAACGCTGCTGCGCAATCCGTTGAAGGGGAGTTTCCGATCCGCGAGAAGGAAGGCGAGCTTTACGCCGAAAGTTTGCTCAAACGCCGCGCGCGCTTCCGGGGTGATGCCGAGGATTTCCGCAGTAGCTGCGTCGCGCAAATTGGGTTCGACTCTGCGGACAGATCGGACAACGTCGGGGCCGAAATCTTTAAGCAATCCGGCTTTGACCCTTTCGACCGCAGCATCAGTTGCACTGTCCGAGCGCCTTCCATGTTGCGGCACCTTACCACCGCTTTGCCCTTCGTCAACGGCGAACTTGAGCGTTCCATCCGCCAGGGTGTGATTAAAAGTGGGTGAGAAAAGGGAGGAATTGTTGAAGAATAAAGTGTACAAATTTAGCCACATTGCTATTTACAGTGGGGATGAAGAACAAGAAGACAAAGTCTCTGGAGCTGACGGCG
>Ga0065721_10049229_pt1 | contig 40967 bp, 38 predicted proteins | sample Mesricmetagenome_FD_59108 | JGI IMG/M metagenome (GOLD analysis project Ga0065721, IMG submission 59108) | Mesophilic microbial community from rice straw/compost enrichment Sample: eDNA_1 v2 (version 2) | ecosystem: Engineered > Solid waste > Grass > Composting > Bioreactor | place: USA: Davis... | reverse complement strand
TGTTCAACCAGAACATAGTGTTCTTTCATAATGGCAGTAACCTTTCCGGTACTATTAATCAGTGAGAGCATTTGGTGTAGGGTTTGGGGAAACTCAAATGCTCCATTGAACTGTATCGAATCGGGTATTTGGCCTTTATACCTTACTTCGATATCGTAGTGCCTTTCTATTTCATCGAACAGGTTCTTTACTGTTTTTTGTTCCAGCAATAAGGTGTTTTTTATCCAAAGAATGTAATCTTCTGCTTTTACAGTGCGGGTGTTCACGCCCGATGCCTGTACCTGCACCTGTTGCCCCGGCTGCAACACGATGTTACGCTGCAGGCCGCTCCATTCAATGCTGCCCTGTAAAAGGGTAACCGCTTCACTGCTATGATATGCATTTATATTGAAACGGGTTCCCAGCACACGCACTGTTTTATCTTTATAACTAACCGTAAAAGGTTTTTCGGTGGCATGCGCCACTTCAAAATATCCCTCGCCTTCCAGTTCTACATGGCGTTTGTTGGCAGCAAACCTGGCTGGAAAGCGGAGCCTGGAATCGGCGTTCAGCCATATCCTGGTGCCGTCTTCCAGGGTTAACCGGAATTTTTTACCACGCGGTACCAGTATGGTATTATAACCAGCTGTTTCCGGTCCGTCTTTTTCTGCCCTGAAAACAGCAGCTTCTTTTTCAAACGATATATTTACTATGCCCTGCTGAATAGATGCAGTGGCCGTGTCCAGTTCTATCTTCCGGTTATCGGCAAGTAATAAGGTTACTTTATCAATAGCAGGTGTAACAATACGATCCGATACGGGTTGTGGCTCATCGTTCCGGTTCACCAACCATAATCCAACTGTGAAAACAATACCAACTGCTATGGCTGCGGCAGCCAGTTTTTTCCAGTTCCACCAACGCGGCTCAGCCTCCTGTTTTATTTCCCTGCTTTGGAACAATTCCCAGGCAGCTTTGGCATTGGTATGCGCCGCCGCCCCCAGTAAAGCCGGGTTGGCCTTTAATTCCAACATCAACTGCGCCATGGCCAATTCATCTTCATTCAGGGGCAATGAATGTTCGCCGTTGAGATAATTGTCCAGCTTTTCCCAGTCGATATTATTTGATGACATATGGTAAATATTAAAGTCGCACGGGTTTGAAAAAAGGGTGAATGAAAATTTATAAAAAAATAAAATGCAGGAAAAAAACCAGCAGCATTTCTCGCAACTGGTTCATAGCCAGTCGCAAATGTGTTTTTACGGTATTTACCGAAACACCCATTTGTTCACTGATTTCGGTATAGGACCTGTTGTGATAATGCGCCAGCAGAAAAGCCTCTTTACGTTGCGCCGGCAGGGCATTCAATGCTTCCAGCAGCTGCAGTTCCCGCTGCCACTGGTCGGCCTGTTGTTCTGCCTCTATCCTTTCATCGACCACCAGTTTATTGGTTGCTGCTTCCAATAAATCCTGCCTGGCCGATCTGCGCAGCAGGTCGATGGTCTTGTATTGCACGGCTTTTATGGCATATGAAGCGAAATGAGAGGTGATTTGATTCCAGCTTTTTTTAGCCCATATATCGGCAAAAAACTCCTGAACGGCATCTTCCGACATTTGCCAGTTATTGCATAACTGCCAGGCCTTAGCGGTTAGAAATGAATAATATTGTCTGAACAGCTCCTCAAACAGTTCCGGATCATTGCTGCTGAAATCACTCATACCAAATCGAAATGCTTGTTGATTGCATTGTGTACCAGATTGCAGCTTCAAGTTAAAGAAATTTGGCGAAGGCATAAGCAGCAACAAAAGGACCATCTTGCGATGGCCCTTATACACCCCTCCGGGATTCTACAAAAGGATAAGGCTGGAAATCTCCTCAAGGTTCAGCCTGGGTGCGGTATAGCAACTCTCCGTACTTATTTTTTAAGCTTTCGCTTTTTGTAATATTGTCGCTCCAGTATCTTAAAAATAGTCTCACTGGGCACCTCCAGTAATTCACTCAGTTTAATGATTCGCTCCAGGTTCATTTTACCGGTATTGTCGTTTAAATCAGACAAAGTAGACGTATGTGTGCCCAAATCGAGGGCAACTTTAGTGAGTGTGATGATATCGAAAATTTGCCCGAACTCTGTGATTTCCCCTTTCTCGATTAACGCTTTCACGCTTCGGTACTTTAGGTCCTTCTCCATTACATAAAGAAAAAATAAAATTTTGATGAAATTTAAACTCTTTAGAAATAATCTTTTTCTATTCATAAATCATCCTTTTTTGTTAATGATTTCTCACTAACAAAATACGAATCGTATTTTTTCATGTATGTATAATGACAAAAGGAGCCTACTGGCTCCTTTATAGCTAACGGTTATATAACGCTAATATCTATCCACCGGTGTAGTGCCCATTTGCATCGTCAGCCGGCCTCCTTTCATAATATCTTTGAACGATACAAAGGGCTTGCGTAATTTTTTTCCATTCAATTGCATGGACTGAATGTACCTATTTGCCTCACTGTTATTAAATGCTTCTATAATGAATTGTTTGCCGGATGGTAATTGAATGGTCACCTTGTCAAACAGGGGGCTGCCTATACCCATGGCAGGTTCTGTATCGGTCAATCCTTTTACATCAAACAAACCCATAGAGGCAATCACATACCAGGCGCCCAGTTGGCCCTGGTCTTCATCCTGCCCAAAACCATAACCATGTACGGCTTCGGTACCATAAAACTTGTTGCAAATAGCACGCACCCATTTTTGGGTTAAAGAAGGTTTGCCGGAGAAATTGAACAACCACGATATGTGCAGCCCCGGTTGGTTGCCGTGGTTATACACGCCGCCAACTCCGGCAAAAGCGTCAATTTCGGCGCCGCCGCCAAATATGGCTTTTTCCGAAATCATAAAGGTGCTGTCGAGCCGGGCATTGAATGTTTTGGGGCCAATCTTTTTGATAAGTGTATACGGATCGTGCGGTACAAAATAGGTGTATTGCCAGGCATTGCCTTCCTGGAAACCACGCCAGGGTTGTGCGGGATCGAAATTATCTATAAACTGTCCATCGGCTTTTTTGGGGCGCACCAATTTCAAATTGGGATCAAACAAATGCTCCCATCCTTTGGCCAGGCGTTGAAAAGTGGCATAGTCTTCTTTCTTTCCCAATCGTTTGGCAAACTGCGCCAGGCTATAGGCGCTGAACGAATATTCAAGCGTATGTGAAGCAGAGAATTTCCAGGTTTCATCCCAACTATTTCCACTGTCTAAATGATTTACATAGCCGTATTTGATAAAACTGTCCACATCCAGCTTGCCGGCTCCACGCGGACGGTCCTTACCCTCCAGTTCATTTTTCCTGGCCGCTTCGTAAGCCAGCTGCACATCAAAACCTGTAATACCGGCCATATAGGCGCCGGCTATTGCCAGGCTAACCATATTGGTGCCAACACCACTTACATAACGGCTGTTGGCAATACCATCGCCCAGCCAGCCCGCGTCTTTATACACCAGTAGCTGGCTGTTTACCCACGCTGAATAATATTCGGGGTAAGCCAACGCCCATAACTGGGTAAGGTTCCAGTAAGCACCCCAGATGGCATCAGAATTATAAAAGTGATGCACAGGCTGTCCGTCTTTTCCCAAAGCTATCTGTCCAACGGTGCCATCGTTTTTGGGATAGGCGCCATTTACGTCACTGGCCAGCCCGCGGCCCAATAAAGCATGGTACAATCCTGTATAGAATTTTACCTTGTTGCTGTCTGCAGTAGTTTTCACCTGTATACGGCCCAGGTGTTCGTTCCAGGAATCCAGGGCAGCTTTCTTTGCCTGGTCGAATGAAAGCGTTGCTGCTTCAGTTTGCAGGTTCAAGCGGGCATTGGCTATTGAAGTATACGACAGTCCTGCTTTAATAGTAATGGCTTCATTTTCGTTGGTGGTGAAACTGAGATAAAGCCCGGCTCCCTGCCCGCTGATCTCGTTTTTACCTGCTTCCACCGCATGGCCCCTGAATACACCAAAAGCCGTTGGCTTTTTGTCAATAACCGCCGAGAAATACATGGTTACCTCGGCGCCGGGTTGGTACTTTTGAACATATACCGGCAGCGTGGTAACAAAACCCTCTACCCGGCCATCGGGCAACAGGGTTACTTTTGCATCTTTCACCGCACCGCTTTCGCCCTGTTTGTTACCGATATCAAAAAGAATATGTGCCTGATCGGTTTTGGGAAATGTGTATCTGTGAAAAGCCACACGTTTGGTAGCAGTGAGTTCGGTGCGAATATTATAATCTTTCAGCAACACGGAATAATAACCCGAGTTAGCTATTTCATCTTTTTTATCAAACCTGGAGCGGTAGCCTTCATCCGGGTTTTCAAGTTTACCGGGTATGGTTTGCAATGCACCGGTAATGGGTACAAAAACAATTCCGCCTATCTGAAACTCATGAAAATTGGGAAACCCTTCAATAGAGTTATGCCTGGTATCGTAACCCGTGGCCTCCCAGCCACTGGCATTGCCATAACTGCCGTTGGTAGAAGGGGCGGGCTTGGCCATGCCAAATGGAACAGCACCGGGTGTGTAATGAAACCAGCGGCAATGTGCAGTACCAATATTGGGATCTACATACATTGTCAGGTCCTGCGCCCATACAGGCTGGCAGGCAGCAATCGCAAAAAACAACAATAATTTTTTCACTGTTGAACACTTTTAAGTAAGAAGAAACTGGCGGCGCCCATCAAAGCTGATTGTTCGCCTAATTGGGATGGAGAGATCAATACATCGTGTTGTATATGGTTGAACAGATCTTGCTTAAACAACGGAAAGGCCTGTGCAATATTGCCACCAATCACCACAGCCTCTGCGGCGGTGTTTTTAATAAATGTATTTAGAAACTGCGCCAGGTTTTGGCCAAATTCAGCAAACAGCGCATGCACCTGCTCGTTGTTCGGCGCCATTTGGGCCAGCTCACGCACACCGCTTACACCGGCATGGCGCTGCAAAAACCACCGGGTACTTAAATAATTTTCGGCCATACTTTCTTTAAATGGCATCTTCCACAGGTCGGCGCTGCGCGCCCGGCCATTTTCGTAGATGGCCGAACCCAACCCGGTTCCCAATGTTACACCAATTACCCGATTGTAATCCTGTACGCTGCCGCAAAATGTTTCGCCCTGTAAGAAACAGGCAGCATCGTTGTTGATGTGAATATCATCGGGCTTTATTCCCAACAACTCGGCCAGTGGCTTTTTTACATTCATCCCATATAGTTTGGGATATTTGCTTTGGTCCTGTATCAAACAAATGCCTTCTTCATAATCAAAGGGGCCGGGCATGGCCAGGCAAAGTATTGAAATGGGTGAATTACCTGCTGCCTTTTTGATACAGGCAGCCCATTCATCCATCACCTGTTGCGGCTGTGCCAGTGAATTTACATGACACCGGTGTAACGATGCCTCCACCATTTGTTTATGTTCAAGGTCAACCTGCGCCGCAGTAATATGCGAGCCGCCTATATCTGCTCCTATAACCAACATCCTGTATAATTTTTAATGCAACACCACCTGGTCTTTCCAGTCTTTTTCTATTTGTTCCAGCGTTTTGCCTTTTGTTTCTGGCAGTAATTTGTATACGGTAATCAGGGCTATCAAACAAAACACAGCAAATACCCAAAAGGTAGCGGCCGTACCTATGCTTTTCAGCATTATAGGTGTTAGCTGCCCCACTATGGTATCGGCAATCCACATTACCATAATGCTGATGGCCATGGCGCGGCCGCGAATGGCAGCAGGGAAAATTTCGGTTGCCACTACAAACTTCAGCGGACCAATAGAAAACGCAAACGACGCCAAAAAGGCCAGCACACAAACCAGCAGGGCCATACCGGTAGTGGCGCCCGCAAAAAAACAAAAGCCTGTGGCCAGCAGGCTCACGGTGGCGCCGGCGGTACCTGCAATGTATAAGGGCCGGCGGCCCAGGCTGTCTACCTTCCAGATAGCAATCAGGGTAAACAACATATTGGCGCCGCCAAAAATGATCTGGCTCATCAATGAATTGCTCAATGAAATACCGGCATTGTTCAAAATACTGGGACCGTAGTAAATGATGGCATTAATTCCACTGAACTGAGAGAACAGGGGCAGCAAAATGCCAATGATCAAAGCCTTTCGCCATTGCGGCGCCAGCAGGGCGCTGTAGGAAATACGGGCTTCCTGTCCCGCCTGTTTGGCCTGTTGCAAACTGGCCTGTGCCTCTATGGGATTATTAATACGGTTGAGTATGGCCGTGGCCTCCTGCAGGCGCTGTTGCTGAATCAGCCAGCGCGGACTTTCAGGCACCAGCATTAAACCCAGCAGGAATAACAAGGCCGGTAACAATCCCACGCCAAACATGCCCCGCCAGGCTTCGCTTACAAAAATAGAATGCATGAAACCGGTGATATTGCCGCTGTGGGCAAGCGCATAATTCAACAAGGCCGAGTTGGTAAGATAAGCTACCAAAATACCCAAGGTTACGGCCAGTTGGTAATAAGTCACCAGCCTGCCGCGAATACGCGCCGGCGCTATCTCTGAAATGTACAGGGGCACTACGTTACTGGCCAGACCAATGCCTATGCCGCCAATCATACGCGCTGCAATAATGCCTGTAAGAGTGGGCATAAAAGCACAACCCAATGCTGATAATAAGAACAGGAAAGCGGCCAGCAGCAGCGGTTTTTTGCGGCCCAGCCGGTCGCTCAGTTCACCCGATATGGCTACGCCTATGATGCAGCCTACCAATGCCGAACTCACAAACCATCCTTCCCGGAAGGCCGATAATGAAAATTGTTTTTGCAGCAGGGGCAATATGCCCGATACCACGGCCATATCGAACCCGAATAAAAACCCGCCCAACGAAGCCACCAGGGTTATTATAAAAAGATAACTACCTTTATTTCGTGTGCTCATATCTGTAATTTATTTTTTCTTTGCCCTGAGTGGCGCCGACATGCTGGGTGGCGCATCGCCTGGCTTACTGCCCCAATTCATATTGGGTTCGGGCCCCATTTCCAATACCAGTGAACCGCCATCTACCAGCTCGCTGTGATAAAACCAGGGTTTGTTCAAAGGCTTTCCATCCAGTGTAGCGGATTGAATATACCGGTTGGTATCTGATACATTGCGTGCTTCAATGGTAAAGGTTTTACCGGGATAATATTTGGGATCGAGCTCGATGGTTATTTTCGGAAAAATAGGACTGCCTATTTCATAAAAAGGTTTTTCCGAAGCGCCGCCATTGGTTTGAAACAGCCCCATGGCGCTCATCACAAACCAGGCGCCCATCTGGCCTTCGTCTTCATCGCCCAGCCAGCCATGCAGCGGAGTGCTACCATAATAGCGTTTCATGATCTCCCTGGTATAATGTTGCGTAAGCCAGGGTTTGCCGGAATAGTTGAACAACCAGGCAGCCTGCATGTTGGGCTGGTTACCATGGTTGATGGGAACGCGGTCGTACAAATCGGCCTCTGCATTGAAATTGAATTTGGTGCTTTTGATAAAACCCTGCTCCAGCCGGTTGTTGAAAGTATCCTTACCCATCAGGTTCAGAATGCCCTGCACATCGTGCGGATTAAAAAAGCTGTATTGCCAGGCATTGCCTTCCAGGTAACCGGTGCCGTTGAACGAGGTACAGCAATATGGGTCCCATTCCTTTACCCAGCTGCCGTCTTTATGTTTCATACGAATGTATTTGGTGGCCGTATCAAATACATTCCTATAATTGCCGGCACGTTTCATGAATTGTTCGTACTCTTTCTTTTTACCCAGCGCTTTGGCAAACTGCGCCACGCACCAGTCGTCATAAGCATATTCCAGGGTATTCGAAACCTGTCCTTCTTCATGCGGCACATAACCCAGCTTCATATACGATTCAAAAAACTTGTTGCCGGCAAAACCACCTTCGGGTGTTTTAACACCGGGAGTGGTTTGCTGGTGTATCATGGCTTTGAAAGCGGTTTCCACATCAAAATCGCGAATGCCTTTTTGATAAGCGCCCACAATCAATGCTATTTCATGCGAGGCTTCCATAATACCGGAGTACTCAATGCCTGCCGGTCCCTTGGGCAGCCAGCCACCGGTTTTGTAAATCTCCAGGAACGATTTTACCCAGCTGCTGGTAATATCCGGATTTACCAATGCCCATAACTGGTTCAGGTTCCAGAAAGTATTCCATAAGGCATCGCATCCGTAAACAGGCGTACCGGGGTCTACCTGCCGCACCTGTTCGTTTACATCCACATATTTACCATTCACATCGCTCCAAATAGTACGGGCAACATAGGAGCGGTAGTAGTTGGTATAAAATTTCTTCTTGTCTTCTTCTGTTCCGCCTTCCACCTTTATTTTACTCAGCAGGGCATTCCATATATTGCGGGCGTTTTGCCGCACCGCATCGAAATCCCACCTGAAAGGATCCATTTCGGTGGTAAGGTTCAGGCGTGCCTGCTCAATGCTTACCAGCGATATGCCCGTTTGCATCAGCAACACTTCTCCTTTTTGTACATTAAAATCGGCAAAAGCGCCCATCGCTCCGCTGCCGGCTACTTCCTGTACATCCCTGAGCCGATCCTTGTCCTTCCAGCCCCCAAAACCATCCATTGGCCGGTTAAAGCGCGCCACAAAATGAACGATGTATTCCTGCCAGGCCCATTTTTGTTTGCTGTACCCTTCAATTTCGGAATCGCTTACACGGGTAATTTTTGCATCCAGTATTTGTGCGGTGTTCTCGAAGGGAATATCCAGGTCAAGCAGTATATGCGCATGTTCTGCATCGGTAAAGGTGAACCTGAAAAAACCAGCGCGGGTAGTACTGGTCAGCTCGGTATGAATATTACCGTTCATAAGGGTAACGGCATAATAACCGGGACTGGCCTTTTCGGTGTCTTTATAAATGCGCGAGCGGTAGCCTGTAGTCCAGCCCGTGGTGGGACCATCAGCCGGACCGCGCCGGGTGTTCAAGGCACCCACCGTAGGCATTACCGATAAACCAGCCATGGTCCAGGAATGAATATGGCTAAAGCCGCCAATATTGTTCAGGGTGTATTCATAACCCGATTTCCATACAGCACCCTGGTTATCGGGCGCCAGTTGCACCATACCAAAGGGCATAGTGGCGCCGGGATTCAGCATCCAGCGCGATTCGGAGGTGCCCAGTAGCGGATCAGCATAATCAACCGGCTGTTTTTCCTGGGCGCTGGCAGTAAACAACCAGCAGCCCGTTATGGCAAACAATACTGTTTTTTTCATTTTGTAATAAGGTTATATGATTCGGTTATTTATTTACAAAACGCTTTTACCACTTTGGCCATGCCGGGGCCATTATTGGTCAAGGTATACTGTTTAGCAGCAGCCGGCACCACAAATGTTTCCGCATAATTAAATATTGCCTTTGTACCATCGGCTGTTTCCACGGTTACACTACTGCCTTCTACCAGCATCAGCACATGGCAGGTATTGTGGGTGGGCACATTTACCCGGGTGGCAAACTCAAGGCGGTGCACATCATAAAAATGTTCGGCATGTGTTGGACAATGCACCAACTGCCAGTCTTCACCTTTTACAATCACCGATTGTTTCGATATCAGTTCATCGGTTACCCGCTGGCCCAGGCGTTCAAATTTCAGGTTGTTGAAAGCATGTTCAATATTGATGGCGCGCGGTTCGCCGTTCAGGTCAAGACGCAGCCAATCGTACATTTTAAAGGTGAAAATATAGGGCGTGGCGCTGATCTCCAAAACCAGGTTGTTGATGCCGGCGCTGTGTACGGTACCATTGGGAATCAGGAACAAATCGTGTTTATGCGCCTTGTGCGCCTGCACAAATTTCTCCACTTCCACTACTTCGTTGTTGGCCTTGCTGTTTTCCAGCTGCTGCCTGAATGCCGCAGGGTCAATGCCTTCCTGGAAACCGAGGTATACCTGCGCATCGTTCTTGCAATCGAGAATATAATAGGTTTCGTCCTGCGTAATGGTTTCTCCAAAATGCTCCTGTATATAAGAAAGACTGGGATGGCATTGAATAGAAAGGTTGCCCCCATCCCAGGTATCCAGGAAATCGAAACGAATGGGGAACTCGTATTTAAACCGTTCCGCATGTTTACCCAGCACCTGTTCATGTTCCTGGAACATCAGGAAATCGAACGATACTTCCAGTAACCTGCCATCGCTTTCGAACACGATACCGTTTTCGGGCACTATCATTTCGAACGACCAGGCATAGTTCACTTCATCCTTATTCAAATCCCGAATATGCTGTTTCATCCATTGCCCGCCCCAGGCGCCGGCTTCAAACCAGGGACGAACGCGAAACACACTGCTGCTTATGCGGTTCAAACCCTTGCGCAGTTCATCGGCCATCATCCAGTTCAATGTTTTGTTCCATTGTGCGTCGGCTACGATAGTTATCTGACGGGCTATATTTCTTTTATGCTCGTTCAGCACCACCCAGTCTACAAAATAAAACCGCTTGTACATCTCCGATGAACGGGCTGTGCTCCTGCTGCCCAGGTTGGTAATAGCGCCGGCGCGCATGCGGTACTGTATTTCGTTCTTGGGTAAATCGAGATACACCACCGGGGCGCCCCAGTTCAGCAGGGCAGCACCGGTACCCAATGCAATGGTAATGTCTGCACCGCCGGCAGGTTTTGTATTGTACAATTCTTCTTTAAAAAAATCTTTCAACTCCAGGCTGGTTCTTTTACCCCATACCGAGCCGGGATGGCCCAAAAAGGGTTCCACCATTTTTTGAATGATATCTGCCGGTTTCAGGAAATTGCTCACATCGGTCCAGGCCACCTGCAATCCTTTGGCACCCAGTTGTTCCTGCAGGCATTGTTTCACTTCTTTCCAGAAAATACCGCCATAGCCATCTATCACCACGCATTGTTGCCTGGAAATCCATTCGGCCAGCGAATCGTAACCGCTGAAAATTTTCCCCGAACCCAAAGCGTGAAAAGGATACATATTATAACCGGCATCCTGTTGTTGCGTTACAGATACCTGTTGTGGTAACAGCGCTTGCGAGCTAATCCGTCGTTTACTTTCCTTTTCCTTGCTTTTTCCTACCATGTTGCCCGTAGTTTCGTACATAGTGTCTTTGTTTATTGTTGGTGCTTTTTTATTATCAATTTTCCCGGCAGTATTCTGGCCGGACGTAAAGATAAGGTATGCCCGGCATATGTACAAACATATAAACATATAAACAAACAGCCAGATTTTTCTAATTTTGTCCACCAACCAGCACAAAAAACCGCCGCATGAAGCTTCGCATCGATCACAAAAGCCATGTTCCTCTACACCTGCAGGCCGAAGAATTGCTTCGAAAACTGATACGTGATCCCCAATATGCCAATGGTAAATTCCTGCCCAACGAAGTAAATCTGGCTAAAGAACTGGCCATTTCGCGCACCACGCTTCGGCAGGCGCTTAACAAGCTGGTATATGAAGGATTGCTGGTTCGTAAAAAAGGCATTGGCACCAAAGTGGCCGAATCGTCGGTGAGCTCCAAATCGAAGAACTGGCTGAGCTTTTCGCAGGAAATGCAGGCGCGCGGCATTCCCATCAAAAATTTCGAATTGCATGTAAGCTGGGTATATCCCGATGAGGCGGTGGCCAATTTCTTCGAGATCACCACGCAAAAAAAAGTGCTGAAACTTGAAAGACTGCGCGGCCGGCCGGAAGGGCCTTTTGTGTACTTCGCCTCTTATTTTCACCCCCGAGTGGGCCTTACGGGCGAAGAAGACTTCAAACGTCCGCTGTACGAAATACTGGAAACCGATTACCGCGTTGTGGCCAATCTTTCCAAAGAAGAAATCAGCGCCAAAGCCGCCGATAAATTCATTGCCGGCAAACTGGAAGTAGAGCCGGGCAGCCCCATCCTGTTCAGGAAACGTTTTGTTTACGACCAGGGCGAACGGCCTATTGAATACAACCTGGGTTATTACAAGGCCGATAGCTTTGTATATACCGTGGAAAGCCGGCGCGAATAAACATTATTTTTGTATATACATATATTCCTTCCAACACCGGCGAAAAACTCCCCCCTTTTCTCGTTATATTACAACCATGAAGATAGCGCCGGATAAATGGAAACACTTTTATGTTGGAATATTGATGGGATCCGTACTACAAACCATTGCCTTATGGGTGCTCACGCCTGTTATGGCCACCGTTATTGTACTCTTTGTGGTAGTATTTATCAGCTATGGTTTTGAACTGTTCTCCAAAATCACCGGGCTGGGTCACTATGATGTTATGGATGCGGTAGCCTCCGTTATTGGCGGCCTGCTGGGCATGGGGCTGGCAGCTTTGCTGATCTGGTGGTTTTAAAAAAGCAAAATCCCCTTCGGGGTGAGAAGGGGACAATTGCCATTGGCCTGTCTCTATTTACTGATACTCGTACTTCAAATTAACACCATCGAGGCCGGATGTAATGGGGTAACCAGCGGCATCGTAGGTATAGGTGGTGGTGAACTCCAGGTCGTACGTATCGCCCGGCAAATCTATCAGGGTACTGATCAACGCATTGTTGGCGGCAAACTCCAGCGAAAAACCCAGGTCAAGCACCCATTTGGATAATGTAGGGAAAGCGGGTTTTTTATTTCCATACGTATACACCACGGAATAGCTATAGTCTTCATGACCCGAATACACAGCCTTCTCTAAATTTCCATTGGGTTTATAGCTGAGTGTAATGTCGTATTCAAGACCATCGGTTTTATTTTTCGTGTGAATTTTGGTTACCTGGTTATTGGTAACAGTATAAGTGAATTCATCGTCCTGTTGCAAATCATCGGGTTCACCGGCTACTTTCAACTCCAGTTTTAATGTACCCGAAACCGGTATGCCATTGTTATAGGTATAGGTAAAAGTGGTGTAATAATTACCTTCCTTTCTTTCTACTTTGGTAACATTACCGGCATTGTCGTATGTAAAGCTGGTGGTTTCAGAACCATCGTTGCTGGTGATGGACGTGAGACGTTTGTTACCATCGTAATTCAGGTTGTACGCAACGGTATGGCCGGCTTCTGTTTTGGTCACTTTCTTTAACAGCTTACCGTTGCCGCCACCGTTACTACCGGAATGGTTGTCTTTATCTTTTTTACAAGCGCTGAAAACCAATACGGCCATGGCTGCGGCAATCAGGAAAAATTTTTTCATACAATCAAAATGTGTTTGGCGTTTAAGGACGTGCGCCTGCATGCACGAAATCTGTTGGCTATACTTTTTTAGTTCCGTTGGCTGCGAAGCGTGGTGCAATATTAGGCCGGGTTCACAGGCACGTAAATGGTGGCCGGAATGGACTGTGGTATCGATTGCATGAATTGTAGCGAACGTGGAATAAAATTTTTCGAACGGGTTGATAAAAATTATCAAACAATACCCTACTTTATTTATCAACTATGTAGCCAAACCAAACAAACCCTAAATAAACGTTTAAGCACCAGCCTGCCCCGCATTGCAGCCAGTTGCAAACCATGCCAAATGGATTTAATTTGCAATCATGTCCATTCGAATTTTTACCACCGGTGGTACCTTTGATAAAGAATACAATGAGCTGAATGGCGAGTTGTATTTTAAAGACACACATTTGCCCGAACTGGTATTGATGAGCCGTTGCAAGCTGCCTGTGAACATCGCTACACTCATGATGATCGACAGCCTCGATATGACACAGGAACAAAGAATGCAGATTGCCCATGCCTGCCGTGAATGCCCCGAAGATAAAATTGTAATCACGCATGGCACCGATACCATGGCCGAAACCGCACGTTTACTTGCATCCGAGGTGCAAGGTAAAACCATCGTGCTCACCGGCGCCATGATACCCATAACATTTGGCAGCTCCGATGGACTGTTCAACCTGGGCAGCGCCCTGGCCTTTGTGCAGTCGCTACCGCCCGGCGTGTATGTTGCCATGAACGGCCGTTGTTTTCACTCAGACAATGTGCGTAAGAATAAAAAAACCGGTGTGTTTGAAGAGCTGGTGTAATCTCTTCCACTAAAAGGGCAGGTCGTCGTCTGCCGGAGGTGGTATATCAACCTGGTCGGGCAGGCCGGTATGGGTGGCAGTGTTATTTTTTTTATTCACTTTCCAGGCCTTTACATCGGTATACCAGCGGCCATTAAATTCGCGGCTTTCCACATCAAATGATACATCTACCATATCGCCGGGCTGAAAACTGCTCATATCCACCTTATCGCCCCAAACCGCAATACAAACCTTTTTCGGATAGGTGTCGCCCGTTTCCAATATGAACTCCTGTTTTTTCCAGGTTCCGTTCCTGCCCTGGCCGGTTTGTACGGGTAATAACTGAAGTATCTTGCCGCTGATATCCATATTTAGTCTTTTAATAGGGGCGAAGTTCCCAAATCATAGATCATGGAACAAATTTTTACATCAAACCAGTCCAAAAACATTTTATAGGTTCGGTTTTTGGGCCAGTCGTCCTGGTCATCGGTCCATTCGCTCAGCTCATTGGTGAACACCTGGCCGTAATTTTTCTTCAGCCATCGTTCAACGGCTTTTTTATCCTCCAGCTGGTCTACCAGGTACATGGTATTTTCTTCCAGCAGGTGTTGCTGTAATTTGCCAGGAAAGAATGTTTTCTCTACCCAGTCAAGAAAAGGTTGTTTGGGCACTACAGCAAAGGAAGTACGGTTCAGGGTGTCGCTCAACGAATCATCCTCTTCCGCACCACCCAGCAATTCGTCTACAAACTCTTCATAGGTTTTTGAACTTACATTGATGCGTACCTCGCCCTTTTTATTGGGAACGATCTCACAGTCCATCAATATCACATTGTATTCCACGAAGCCCTTTTCCTTACTGCGGATCATTTTCTCCAGCAATTGTTTTGCCCGGTTTTCGAGTTGTATTTCCGAGAGGAATTTTTTACTGTATTCGTTATAAAAACCGGTGTCGTTTTGTTTTATCACGGCCATATTCCAACCTATCAATCCTATGTTCAACGCATTTTCCAGTTCTTCCAGGTCGGGCACGGAGGCCATAAAGGGTTGCACAAACTGAAGCAATACTTCGGCATATTCCATGTTGCGTTGCAACCTGGCGTCCATCATTTTTTTAACCAGGCCTGAAGCCTTTTTTGGTGAAGGTTCCCTGCCTTTGCCGGCATCCTTTCCTCCCTTGATCGCTTTCATGTGTTCATTATTTTTTTTGTTAGCCATGAACCAATCTCCATAGAGAGCGCATGCAATGGCACATCGTTGAGCGTAGTCGTTACAAGGATTGAACAGGAAAGGTAATTAATTGCCTTTACATAAAATAAAAAGCAGGAAATTTTCATTTCCTGCTTTTTCATTGAAAACAATATTGGCAACGGCCTGCCTAGGCCGCCATACGGTTCAGATGCTGTCCAATTGCTTCCTCTACCTTCTGAGGTATCGATCCTGTTCCACCGCCCTTTTGAATGGCCGTTATCCGTTTCAACACGGGGTGCCATCCGAATATATACACCGGACTTCCATTTACACTTACCCTGTACTGTGTTTCCAGAGTGTAGGTTTGAAATGCAGTGGCTTTTACAAGCATAGGGGTTCCGTCAACCGTCAGTTCAAATGTCTCTGTTTTTGTTGCATTCCTTTTTGTTTTCATGAGAAACCTCCTTTTACTATATAAAAATTAAAACACATAGTTTTCAACAACTATGCCGGAATAGCCCCTGTTTTAGTTAAAATGCGGGCTGATTTTTGCACATTAAAATTTGCTGAAAAGCAGGCGGGATCTGCATTATAATCACATTAAAAAGAACGATAGTGCGAACAATAAAAAAGGCGAAGCTGATTTGCTGGTAGCGGCAAAATCAACTTCGCCATAATAAAAAAATGAAGTAATTGAATGAGTTGTTGAATAAGGCAATCACTAGGAGCCACGCTGCGCACGGCCGGTTACGCGGGTGGTTTTACCGGCAGCCTTGCTGTTACTTTTTCCCCTGGCAGCTGGAAATCCCGGTTTGGCTATGGGCTGGTTACCCTTCTTTTTGTCTTTGTTCTTGTTGGTATTAAAAAGTGACATAGCTGATGGTTTTTTAATGTTCAATAAAATTAGAGAAAGCACGGCATTTGCTACAAGGTAAGAAAAAAGCCATCCTGCAACAGATGGCTATCTCATGGCTATACGCTGATTTGTAATGAATTAACCCGTAATTGCCGACTAAAATTCGGCATAAGCAAACACAAATATAATATTTTTCTTAAAATATGATCGTTAGCAGAATTTTATTCTGAAAGTTAGTAATTTTACAGAAAATTAATCGAAATGGAGGTCAGCCTGGACAATACAGATCTGCAAATTCTGGAACTGATGCAAGCCAATGCCCGCATTTCCAATGCCGATCTGGCCCGTGAACTGAGTATGGCGCCCAGCGCCGTATTGGAACGGGTGAAAAAGCTGGAACAAAAAAAGGTGATCCTCCAGTACAATACCCACATCAATCCCGCCGCCGTCCAGCAAAAATTACTCGCCTTTATTTTCATCCGTTCTTCTGAAGGCTTTACCTGCAGCAGCAATACCGCACAGGCTCTTGCCGGCATTCCCGAAGTGCAGGAAGTACATCATATTGCCGGTGAAGACTGCTATCTCATTAAAGTTCGTACCGCAGACTCCGCTTCGCTGATGCAGCTAATGCGTAGCTCGCTCCAGAAAATCCCCAACATTGCTTCCACAAAGACAACCATCGTGCTCGAGACCGTAAAAGAACAACAACAATTGGTGATTCCTAAAACGAATAGCTATGATAAATGATGCACAGAGAACCGCTAGCCCAGTAATGGTCGTTATTGCCTTTGCGATTGTTTACATTGTATGGGGTTCCACGTATTTCTTTATTCAAAAGGCCATTGCCTCTTTTCCTCCTATGTTGTTAGGCGCCATCCGTTTTATAATAGCAGGTGGTTTGCTCATGGCCTGGTGTGCCATCCGGGGCGAAAAACTATGGAACTGGCAACAAATTAAAACAGCCGCCATCAGTGGTTTGCTGATGCTGGGTGTGGGCAACGGCGGCGTTATATGGGCCGAACAAACCTTACCCAGTTCACTGGTTGCAGTGCTGGTTTCGTCGGCGCCCATCTGGTTTGTATTACTCGATACACCCAAATGGAAAGAAAATTTCTCCAGCCGTTCCACCCTCATAGGTCTGGTAGTTGGTTTTATTGGTGTAATACTGCTTTTCAGCGAACAGGCCACCGCCGCCCTGGGAAAAGGGAATAGTGTACAGGTGATTGGTTTGATCATACTCATACTGGCGGCCATGAGCTGGGCTGGTGGATCATTGTTCTCAAAGTATAAATCATCCGGCAGCGCCACCACTAATACCGCCTGGCAAATGATGGCCGCCGGACTGGCCTTCCTCCCCGGCAGTTTTATCAACAACGAATGGAGCGGTTTTGAATTAAGCGAGGTGACAGGCAGCTCCTGGTTTGCGGTCATTTACCTTATTACTATGGGTTCGCTGGCCGGCTTCAGCGCCTATGTGTGGTTGCTGCAGGTACGACCCGCCACCCAGGTAAGCACCTATGCTTATGTAAATCCGGTGGTAGCCGTTTTGCTGGGTGTATTGTTTGCCGGGGAGCATATGACGTTTTTACAAATACTTGGTCTGGCGGTGATACTCACCAGCGTATTGCTCATAAACCTGGCTAAATACCGCAGCGAAAAACCCACGGTACAAAATATTGATATCAAAAAAAACAGGATAATTACCGGCGCACGCAGAAAGGTTACATTTTAAAACAGGCATTATATTCGCAGTAAGAGTGAGTTGCTGATGAAGCGACTCACTCTTTCATTTTCAACCAAGTTTAACTACTTTTAACGCATCCAAACCCGTAATCTTTAACTATGAAAAAGGCAGTAAAAATCTTCTGGTTAGTCTTTCTTGGCGGCCTTCTGAGTAGCATTCTCCTGATACTGATGGCCAGCTGGGGCTTTTTGGGTAAAATGCCCACCATGGAAGAACTGGCCAATCCCCGCGCACTGATAGCCAGCCAGGTATATGCCGAAGATGGTACCCTCATGGGCAAATACGTGATTGAAGATCGCCTGGATGTGGATTATAAAGACATCAGCAAAGAGGTGATCAATGCCCTGGTGGCTACCGAAGACGAACGTTTTTACCAGCACAATGGCATCGATGGCCGTTCGCTGGCCCGCGCCTTCATGTCGTTTGGCACCTCGGGCGGCGCCAGTACCATTACCATGCAAACCGCCAAAAACCTGTTTACCGAAGGCTGGAGCACCCGCAATATCTTACTGCGCAGTCTGCAAAAACTGAAGGAAGCCATCATAGCGGTTAAACTCGAACGCAATTTTTCCAAACAGGAAATCATCACCCTGTATTTGAATACGGTGGCTTTCGGCGATAATGTGTATGGCATTCGTAATGCCTCGAAAACCTTTTTCCAGAAAGAACCGGCCGAGCTGTCTACTTCCGAAGCTGCCGTGCTGGTAGGCATGCTGAAAGGCGAAATATATAATCCGCGCCGTTTTCCTGAAAGAGCCAAAAACAGGCGCAACACCGTACTGGGCCAAATGGTAAGAAGCAATTTTATAACCGAAGACCAGGCTGCCGCCATGAGCAAGGAACCCATCAAACTCAACTATAAAAAGCTGAACCAAAACAATGGCCTGGCGCCCTATTTCAGGGCTGTGCTGGGCGAACAGTTGAAAAAATGGTGCAAGGAACATGAGAACCCTGCCACGGGTAAACCCTATAACCTGTACAAAGATGGTTTGCGTATTCATACCACCATCAATCCGCGCATGCAGGTATATGCCGAAGAGGCCATGGCCAAACATATCAGCGCCATGCAAAAATTATTAAATGCACAAAAGAATATCAAAACGGGATCGGTTTGGAAAGAATGGGAAAATGTGCTGGAAGCGGCCATGAAACAAAGCGATCGCTGGAAGAACCTGAAGAAGGAAGGCATGGGCAACGAGGAGATCAAAAAAACATTCTACGAAAAAACACCCATGACGGTATTTGCCTGGAACAAAGAACGCGAGATAGATACCGTGATGACACCGCTTGACAGCATCAAGTATTGCAGACAAATGCTGCAGGCTGGTTTTATTGCCATGGACCCTACCACCGGTCATATCAAAGCCTGGGTAGGCGGCATCGATTTCAAAACTTTTAAATACGACCACGCCAATATCAACACCAAACGCCAGGTGGGTTCTACCATCAAACCACTTTTATATGCGCTGGCAGTTGAAAACGGCGGCTTTACTCCCAATACACCGGTAGAGGATGTGCAACAGGATTTCGAAGGCTTTGGCAAGGTACCGGCCACCGATGCTTCCTGTACCATGCAAACCATTCCTATGGCTGAAGCACTGGCCCAATCACGCAACTGCGCCACGGCCTATATTATGAAACAACTGGGTTCAAGAGGCAACGAAGGCGCCGTTCGTTTTGTAGAGTTCCTGAAGAACTGCGGCGTAACCACCAGGGTAGAGCCCTACCCTTCTATTTGCCTGGGCTCCGGTGAAATTTCATTGTTTGAAATGATGCAGGCTTACAGCATGTTCCCCGGCCAGGGTTTCAGTGTTAAACCAACCTATATTACACGAATAGAAGATAAGAACGGCAATGCACTGGAAGTATTTACCCCCGAACGCAAAGAGGTAATCAGCGCCATTACCGCCTACAATATCGTCAGCATGATGCAAGGGGTTATGAAATACGGTACCGGTAAACGCACGGCCAGCTATGGTATCAATGTAGCCAATGTGGCCGGTAAAACGGGTACCACCAACGATAACAGCGATGCCTGGTTCATGGGTTATACACCGCAATTGCTTTGTGGCGTGTGGACCGGTTGTGATGATCGTTTCATTCGATTCAACAGCACCTCCATTGGCCAGGGTTCATCGGTGGCCCTGCCGGTATGGGCCTATTTCTATAAAAAATGCCTGGACGATAAGGCGAAGCTGGGCATCGATCCCAAAATGGCTTTTGTAAAACCCGAGGGACTGATCACCGATTCGCTGCCCGACTGGACAAAGATTCAGCAAAACCACAACAACATGGTAGAAGGTGGGGTTGCCGATGGTGGTGACGATCGTGGTTATGGCGATGTACCTACACCACAGCCGGAGAATATTGCGCCCGAAAGCCAGTTCCCGGCCGATGCCATACCGCCTTCAACGTCTCCTGCCAATAAAGACAGCGCAACAGTACCTAAAAAACCAAAGAATCCGTACTATCAGTAAAAGATTCTTCATAATACCCATGCGCCACCCTGAAAACGTGGCGCATTTTATTTTACACACGTTATGGATTTAAAAGAAAAAATATTTGTGCTGGGATTGGGCCTGCTGGTGATTATATTGGTATCGGTAGCCTTTCTTAACAAGAACGATGCGCTAAAACAACTGAAAGAAAAATACGAAGCCGCCCTGCTGGGTACTGATCGCGAAGCAGCACTGGAAGCAGGAAGGGCCTATTATCGTAGCTTGCGTGGTCGCGAACTTACAGCCGCCGATGAAGAAAGGATATTGAGGGATATGATGCATATGCCCGAAAATGAGGCAGGAGGTAGGAGGTAGGAAGTAGGAAGTATGAAAATACCTGGACTATCTTACTTCCTCCCTCCTACTTCATTTATTCCGGTAAATCATTCAACTTCACCCCGCAACCCAAATATACCGTTCCATTAAAATTCACTTCCACCTTATATTCATACCAGTTATCACTCATGCCATCACTGCAAAACTGGTGAGTGATCACCATCTGCAGTTTATCTGTTTCGGTTTGTACATTATACACCCATTGCCCGTTCTGCACGGTAGCGGGCACATAGGGAAACACGGTGGGTTTTTCATTATCCACCAGTAAGAAACTCAGTTGTTTATCCTTTTCCACTTCCAGTAGCCAGAAGGGTTCGTTGCCAAGCCCAAAAAAGTCAATGCCGGCCGCCTTTTTCTTCATCCAGGCCCTGTTATCGGCGCCAATGGTCTTGCGGGTAAGATAGGCATCGGGGCGTCGGGTTACCGGGGCGCCTGTTTTATCCAGTTCGCTCAGCCCGCGTGAGGTAACAGCAAAGGTTTTGGTAACGGCACCGTTCACCAGCAGGCGCAGTTGGTGGGCATCAGCTTGCCACTGGCCTTCCAGGTGCACGGGCGGCGTATCCTTACCTTCATATTCTTCCGACATATGAAAACGATGGTCGGGCAGCAACAGCATTTTGCGGTGAATAGCCTTGCAATCTGTACAGGGCGCCGTACCGGTATAATAACCGGTGGTGAAATCGGCCGGTGTATCCTGTTCCGTTTCGGAATAGGTGGTTACAGGCGTGGTGTCGGTAATTTGTGTACTGTCTGTGAACGGTGTATCATCGGGTGGCGGCGCATCATTACAGGCGAGAACAACCAGCATAAGCAGGCTATAGCAAGGTTTCATGTTCAGGCATTTTTGGTGAATTACATGAGCAAGAATGAAGCCAGAGGTTGGAAGTCGGAGCTTAGAAAACACCGGTTTCTTCCGACTTCTGACCTCCGACTTCCTACCTCTGAATTCCCGCCTCAGGTCTCCGCTTTGCCCTTGTGCTCCCAAAACTCCTTTACAATCCTGCCATCGCTCATTTGCCTGAGCCGCCTGGTAAATCGTTCCCCCTTGATCTGACCTTTTTCGTTCTTGTGGCCAAGCACCAGTACAATAGCATCCCCTTCCCGGTCTGTTTTGAAGGCCAGGTCGTATTTGTGGCAATGCGTTTCAATAAAAGAAGAAGGCTGATACTTCTTTCGTAAAATCTTTAAAACAGGTTCTTCCAGCTCCATAACAACAATTTTAACATGATGAAATTGAATTTTCATGTTGTGCAGGCAGGGTAATACTAATTCAGAACCGTTGTTTCAGATTTTTTCCGCGATTAGAGGGGAGCCTATATGTGGAGGTCGCTATCGACGTTAATTATTACAAATGTCGCATAAATTATACCACTATGTCCAAAACTGGTTTCCAGGCATCGTCGGGCGACTTGGAGGGTGATACCAGCGGTTTTTTACGCTTTTCAATACGGCGCGAAATGGCCGATGCCACCAGTCCGCCGGTAATATACAGGGCCATGGTCAGCCACCTTCTTTTTGAGCTGCCATTGCTGTGTTCTCCTTTCAATCCCAGCTTGTTGGGCAGTTTTACGGCGCTCCACCCCATGGCGGCGCCCATAAGGGTGCCCATCGAAAAGGGTTTTTTGCCGCTCATGCCGGCCAGGCTATAGGTCAATGTATTGGTTAATATGCTGCCTGCCAGACTACCGGCATACAACGATTTTCCGGTGGGAGGTTGATACCCGGCTTTTTGAGCCAGTTTTTGGGTGGCATTTTCGCCCAAAAGGTCTAAACGGGGCGCCGAGGGGTCCAGTTTACGGGTCAACTCGTGCAAAATAGTCACGGTGAGGGCGCCGGCCAGGCCGCCGGCAAGTGCTGCCAGAAATTTCATATAACACGGTTTTTATATTTGTCAATGCCTTTCTTGTAGCGATGCCATGAGGGGTGTTCCTCCTGTATTGTTAAAATAATAATGCCAGCGGCGCATGCCGGCAACTGTTTATTTTTTTGCACAACTCCCTACAGGGAGGTGTCCTTTTCCTTGTGGGCGTCCCGCTTGTGAATCTCTACTTTCCGCATGAATTTGCCTGTTTCCGTATCGGCATAATACCCATAGGCATCTACCAGGGTGCCCCTGCAGCCGTCATTGGTTTCTATCGCATACAGGATAGACATATCGTCGGGATCAGAAATACCCTCAAAACGGTAAAAATTCACCACTTTAATGTCCTGCGGCCCATACTCATTGTTGCTGGTAATACAACGCAGCCGGTCGTTTTCCACTTTATAATGATCGGTAAAACCCTTTTCTTCCAAACTGTGCAAACATTTTTGCATTTCTGTCATATAGGTGGTTCTGTCATTGGCAGATTCTATCGGCATAATCATTTTTTATTTTACCACTGAAAATTTAATACCTCGCTTGCCCGCTGTTGCATGGCATCTTTTATGAATAGCAGTTTACATTTGCCTGGAATGGATTATTTTAAAAAGTATAAAAGCTTTTTATACAGTTATTACCTCAGCGCCGGGGTGCGCATCACTATTGGGGTGGTAATGCCCGCGGTAATACTCAGTTTTTTCAACCTGCTGGAAGTAGGTACGGCCATGTCGCTGGGCGCCCTTTGTGTAAGCGCCACCGATAATCCAGGGCCCATTCACCACCGCCGCAATGGTATGCTGGTTTGCCTGTTGTTGCTGGTAGTGGTGTCGATACTCACCAGCCTGGCGGCGCCCTTTCCTGTTTTGCTGGGCATTCTCATAGTGGTGTTTTGTTTTGTGTTTTCCATGATTGGTGTGTATGGCAGCCGGGCCATCTCCATTGGCGTGGCCGCACTCATCATTATGGTATTGCAAATAGGCCATCCCGGCCAGGCTTCGGAACTGTTTTTACAAGCCCTGTATATTCTGCTGGGCGGTTTATGGTACACCGGTCTCAGCCTGCTGATGTATGCTTTTGCCCCCTACCGCATGGCCCAGCAGGCATTGGGTGAATGTATAGCCGTTACTGCCCGGTATTTGCGCGTGCGCGCAGCCCTGTACGATGAAAAGACCAACTTTGAAAAAGTATACAGCCATCTCATCGAAGAGCAGGTGCATGTGCACCAGGAACAGGAGCTGGTGCGCGAGTTACTTTTCAAAAGCAGGGATATCATCAAGGAAAGTACCAATACCGGCCGCACCCTGCTCATGATCTTCCGCAGCCTGGTAGATCTGTTTGAAAAAATCATGACCAGCTACCGCGATTACCAGCAACTGCACCAGGTATTCGGGGGCACCGGTATCATGAACAGGTACCGCCAACTGATTCTTCAAATAGCCGCCGAACTGGACGATATCAGCATTGCCGTGAAAAGTGGCCGCCCCTCGCGTGAATCCAATGCTTTGGGCGATGCCATTCGTGAAACAAAAAAGTTTTATGTGGCCATGCGTGCAGCCAAACGCACGCCGGAGAATTTTCAATGGTTTATTGTTCTTCGTAATATTTTGAACAATATTGAAGATGTGGCCGGCCGCATCCATACCCTGCACCTGTATACTACTTACCGCCAGCCATTATCAGCAACTTCAGAGCCGGGTGAATATGAAAAATTCGTTTCCCGGCAGGATTATAATCCCAAAGTATTGTTCGATAACCTTACCCTGCAAAGTAATTTCTTCAGGCATTCGCTTAGGGTAAGCCTGGCTACGCTGGTAGGCTATATCATTTCACAATGGCTTACCGTAGGACATAGCTACTGGATATTGCTCACCATCATCGTCATTCTCAAGCCCACTTACAGCCTCACCAAAAAACGCAATTACGAAAGATTGTTCGGCACTATTGCGGGCGCCATAGCCGGTTTGATCATCGTGTATTTTGTAGAGGACCGGAATGTATTGTTCGGCATCATGATTGTGCTCATGGTGGGCACCTATAGCCTGCTGCGGTACAACTATATGTTGAGTGTAATTTTTATGACACCCTATGTGCTGGTGCTGTTCCAGTTGCTGTTCAATACGCCTGTGGAGAATGTTTTTACCGACAGGCTGATAGATACGTGTATTGCTTCGGCCCTGGCCTTTATAGCCAATTTTGTATTGGTACCGGTTTGGGAACATGAGCAAATCAGCACGTATATGTCCATGGCCATTGAAAAAAATATTGCCTGGTTTAAAAAAGTAGCAGCTGCCTTTATTGGTGAACCGGCGCCGGTGATAGATTATAAGGTGAGTCGCAAGGAAGCGCTGGTAGCGCTGGCCAATTTATCGGATGCTCTTACCCGCATGCTGGCCGAGCCCAAACGCGCACAAAAGAACAACCCCGAAATACACCAGTTTGTGGTGTACAATCATTTGCTCAGTTCGCATATAGCCACGCTTTCACACTATGCCCAGCAATTTGCCGCTACCCATACCTCGCGCGAGTTTGTACCGGTAATTGATCATATCGAGGCCGAGCTTATTGCTATAAAGAAAAGCTTCGAGGGCGAAGCGGCACCAGCAGCAGAATCGCAAACGCCCTACTGGTTATCGATCAACAAAAGGGTATCGGTATTAATGGAAAAACGCCAGCAGGAACTGCAGGAGGGCTTAACCGATACCGAAACCCGCCGCAACCTGGTGGCGTTAAAATCTGTTACTGACCAGTTCAAGGTAATACTGGAACTGGTGAATGATATTAAAAGGGTAACCAGGGTAGTACATGAGAAATGAGGAATCACTTTCTCATTCCTTATTTACCTGATAACCTGCATCTCTATTCTTCTATTAGCCGCCTTACCTTCTTTTGTTTTATTATCTCCCACAGGCTCTGCCTCGCCCTTGCCATCGGTTTCCAGCCTGCCTTCATCAATACCATATTCCTTTATCAGCGCGGTTTTCACAGCAGCCGCACGTTTTTGCGAAAGCTCCAGGTTGTCCTTGTCATTGCCATCGCTATCGGTATGGCCGGTGATCTTTATCCGCAGGTCCTTATGCTCTTTTAAAATACCGGCTACTTCCTTGATGGTGCCATACGATTCGGGTTTCAGCGTAGCTTCATTTACATCGAACAAAATGGCGGTGGTGCTGAACCTGCCTTCATCAACCAGCTTATGCCGGGTGTCGGGCAAACCTTTGGCAAATTTGAAATTGCTGATATAAATGGCATACTGGCTGTCGTTGTAATTGGTAGAACTGATGTCTATGTGCAATTGATTCATGATAGGACCCGGTGGTACGGCCTTGGGAATATCAAAAGCCTTTACTTCATTTATCCATAAACGGTAACGTTCTTTCTGCACCTGTATGGCCACATGTACGGGTTTACCATACCATTGCTCCAGTTCGCTCAGGGGTTTGCCTTCACCATGAAAATGGTTCTGTAACTTCACATATGATTTTACATAAGCCCTGGTATTCCTCGATTCACCGGGATGAATCAGGGCGCTTACACTGGCTTTTTTTCTGTATTCTTTCAGGAATTCGTTGGCGGTGGTTGATTCGGTATCCGATGAAAACAGACTGAAGCTGATTTCGGGGTACATCCAGCCCAGGTTTTTGAGCTGCAGAATGAGGTCGAATTCAATAGTAAAGTTTTCGCCCAGTTCTTTGGTGTTGGATGTGAGGTAGGCAAAGGGTGCATGCAAACGCAGCCATTTACCGGGATATTTATCCAGGGTGGTCACCTCACCGGTGCCGTTGGTATTCCATCCGGTGGGCAGTTCGCCAATGGATTCTTCTTTAAAATCTTCGTAGTATACAATATCAGCGCCGGGCACAAAATCAAACTTCATGGCGCTTTTAATGCCGGGCTCTTCAGCAGTTTGGGTTATTTCATTGGTACTTGTATTGTCTGTTTTGGTACTGACCGGTTTTTTCCCTTCGGCTTTATCCAATCCCTTATCGAAGGCTTCATCCACTTTCCGGTCTACCCGCTGGTTCACCTTGTTTTTTACTTTATTTACAAAACCACCCAATTGGGCAGATGCTATACATGGAACTATTAATATGGCAAAGGCCAGGGCTGCACGTTTCATATTGATTGATTTAGGTTCACAAATCTATTTGTGGCATTGCGCCCTGTAAAGCGGCTTATGATTGAACTGTCAAAAATCGCGTTTGGGTTGTTACTACCCATTAGCCGGCTACCAACACACCTTCCATCAATACCTCCTGTATCAATTGCCAGCGCCCGGGCGCCAGTTCATTGGCGGCCATATTGAACAATTCACGGAAAGCAGGTTCAGGGGCGGTGCTGCGCACCTGTTTCAGCCAGGTTATAATCTCGGGATTGTTCAGGCTTTTAATCATCCACCGGCAGGCCAGTCTAAGAGCTTCGGGCGGCACATGGCCTATGATTATTTTATTCAGGTTCATTAATTGTGCATCGTTGTACTGACGCCACAGTGCAGCATTCAGTATCTCTTCTTCCCTGGCCATATGCTCCAGGTTGAACACTACAAACTCAGTAAAAGCAATATGTATGGATATTCCGGCTTTTGTTTTTTCGGCGGCAGAAACCGTATGGGGAAAGGCCTTTATCAAAATAGCCAGCCGCTGCACCAACGCATGGTCTTCTTCATGCTCCTGTGTAAACAGTTTTTTCAGTTCAGGCTCCGGCTTTTGAACGGCGGGTAGTATAAAATGGTCTTCTGCAAAAGCATGCACTTCAAAAGCTTCCAGTACCTGTTGCAGGCGGGCCAGGGTTTGTTCGGTCTCGGTGGCATCTGCAAAATCGGTTTGTTGCACCATGGTGGCGGTATCATATAACAGGGCACGCAATGCTTTGTGAATCTGGTTGAAGATATTATAGCGCATAGGGGTGCTATTTATATATAGTGTGGAATTACACGGGATGGAGATGTTGAAAAAGGCCCGAAAGCCTTACGGGGCTTAAACGGGCAGCCTTTCCTGTTTCTGGTTTCTTTTAAGACTGTGTGCGATACACAAAATCCTCCAGGATGATATCTGTTACACCGTCTTTTTTTGCAATGCGCATTTTAGTTGGATAATAACCGGTTTTCTGGAATTTGGACGGCACACCCCATGTTCTTTCAAACGAAGGGTGGGCATCCAAAAATGCTTTGGTGATCATGGGTTCATAGAAAGTAACCTTACCATCGAAGGAACCCATTAAAAAGGTTTGGGTGAACTGGGCGCCGTTCAGTTCGGGGCTGGTTACATCAACCCAGTGGGCGCCCATTTGCGGTACACCACCGGGAATGGCTACATAATTGGCGGGCATATATTCGGGCGCGGGTACATTCAGAAATTTGTTGCTGTCTGCTTCGTATGGCGGAATAGCCTCTCTCTCTTCGGCGGTAGTAGCATAAAAATGGAAGTCGAAATGCGGCAGGGTGTATACGTTATCAGGTTCGTGACCTGCCGGGTTCCAGTCAAGCAGCACATGCTGGAAAGGAGTGGCGCCGGCCTTGTTATGGAATTTCAATACCAGGTGATTGGCCATATTGCCCATATCATGTCCCATATCGCCGGTAGCGGCAGGCAGGCTGTTCATGGCGGCATCGTCGATGCTGATGGCTACACACTCGGGCCTGTTCTGCGAATCCAGTTGTACCCAGGTCCAGGCTTTTCCATTATGGAATTTCGATACAGGGCCTTTGAATATACCGTTCTTTCCCTGATCATCGTCATTTTTGTGGCAGGATGCGAAAGCCAGTGTTGCTGAAGTCAGCAACATAAAAACACGTTTCATGATTGTTTTTGAATTTAAATTGTTGTCTGGAATTATGGTTAAGCTATACTTTTCAGGCGCTGGCCATCGATAGCAGATGGTCGTAGGTTACTTTATGGGTAGGTTGAATGGTTTCGGCAACATATCCTGCCACCAGTTCCTGCGGGCGAAACATAGCAAATTCACGCGCCAAAGCCTCCACATTTTTCCGGTACAGTGTATTCTCCAGCACCTGGTCTACTGCCTGGCGTATTTGTACGGGCGAAGGCGTTTCGGTTTTCAGGTTTACGCCTAATTTGAAATACCCTACCCGCGCACAGATCTCGTTCTTTCCCTCGTGCACACCGGCCACCACCAGTGGCAACTTGTTTTGAATACCCAGCATTACACCGCCATAACCGCCATTGGTAATATATACATGGGCATAAGGCATGATGTCGGCAAAGGGAATAAAATCCTCGATGATCAGGTTGCTTTGCGGGTAAGCCTGTTTCAACCCGGCGGTTTGCGAACCACCGGTGGTGCATATCACCAGAGTATCGGTGTTTTTGAATGCTTCCAGGGCAGGTACCAGTAATTTGGTCACATCTTTTTCCACGGTGCCCTGGGTAAGCACTGCAATGCGGGAATATTGTTTCAGGCGTTCGTCGAACCAGGGCAGCTGCTGTTTTTTTGATGAATAAGGCAATAGCGCCCCAATAAAGCGCACGTTCTTGCTCATATCACTTCTCCTGTATTCAATACCTGGTGTGCCGCTTTGCAGCAATAAGGTGGATTTATGCACCAGTATATCAAAAACAGACAGGTTGTTATGGTGAATCCCATGCGATGCCAGCAGGTTTTGCATCATTTTGTTGGAGGCTTTGAACAGTACATTGGCTGCCAGGTAGCGCAGGACGCTTTGTTTCAGCTTGCCCAACAGGGAATAGGAGGGCGTCAAACCCAGACCGGAGGGAGGCAGGTCCCTCGAAGTTTCGGTGAGGGGCAGCACACCAATGGCAATCACTTCTTTCTTCATTTTATCCCGCACAAAAGGAATGGCCGAAAAACAATTGTCGGATATCATCAGATCGAAATCGAAGTTTTCATTGATATCCAAAATGTCTTCATAGTATTCCACCGAACGCAGAATGAAGAATTCCTTCATATCGAGGTTCAGTTTTTTGATGGGGTTCTTTATTTTATCACGCCCGGGCAGCATGGTTCCCAGGTTGGTGCCGGTGATTTCGCGGGCCTTTTTATAAGGATAGTGATGAATCTGCAGCCTGTTGATCCTTTCAGCATATTCATGGGCACTATACCATCTTACATCGCAACCCAGCTCTTTCAGGTACATGGCAAGTCCGGTTAATGGATTGAAATGACCGTCGGCGGGTGCATTGGCAAATAAGATCTTTCTGCCTGCCAGTGACTGATGGCGTCCGGTATGTTTCATGTTCAGGAAGATTAGAATGAATGAATAATGATGTCGATGTAAAATTGCATCGAATACAGGCGCATGGAAAGTCAAGGTTGCATGAAGTGTTAAGCGGGCTACATGAATTGCCTGGCGCGGGTTTCACCGTTTTCAGTTCATCGGCGGTTTTTGACTGTTCAACAGTAACAACAACAGTTCGTCGTGTAATTTCCACATTTTACATCGTCAAAGTTTTATATTTGGTATTCATTCACTGAATTGTGCAAAAACAAGCCCTGACCCTTTTTGTATTCCTGGCAATAAGTGTAACAAGCCTGTGCCAGCAGGAAAGGCAATACACTTTTGTACGTTATGGCACCGACAAAGGATTGTCTGCGTATGAGATCACTACTGTATTACAGGACGATGATGGTTTTATATGGGTAGGCACAGTAAGCGGTCTGCAGCGTTTCGACGGCACCCGTTTTATCACCTTCCGGCACAGCGCCGATGACCCGTTTTCGATACCCGAGAACAATATCCGGCAAATTATTCGCGACAGTAATCGCAACCTCTGGGTGCTTACCAGTTCCGGTCATATAGGTACATTCGATACCCGGAACTTCACATTCAAAAAGGCATTCGTACAACCCGCCCGGCCGGTTTCCCTTTTACAGGAGAAAAAATTATTTACAGATAGCCGCGGACATGTATTCCTAGTTTGCTTTCGCTCTGAACTGCTTACCTATAACCCGCAAACCAATAGTTTTGCCGCCACCAACAATTTCATCAGCCTGCCGCCTAAATGGCCCGTTATTGCATTGCGTGAATCAAAGGCCACCGGTAAATATTATATAGGCACCGATTCGGGCCTGGTGGTATTCAATCCCAAAACGAAGAACATCAGTTACGCCGGTCATAATACCGAACAGGAAGCGGTGATACAGCATATGGGCCATATACTGTATACCACGCCTGTGCTCATCGATAGTAAACAAAGGCTCTGGTTTTTCAACTGGCATCCTGCCGGTGGTGGTCCCTATATTCATTGTTTCGACCTGCTACGCAACCGCACCGTTTTAATGAAATACGACTTTGCGCCGCTGATCAAAGAATACCATGAACCCGCCGGCATGCTGGAGCAACGAAACGGCACCATCTGGATCAGGGGCGGCAACATCTTTGCCCGCTATATTGAAAAAACAAACAGCTTTCAACTGGTGCACAATGGTTATGTAAACGATCAAAGCATTTTTTACGAGCATGTGCATGATATACATGAAGACCGCGAAGAGAACATATGGGTAGCTACCAATAACAATGGCCTGTACCGCTTCAACCCCACCAAAGAGCATTTTCTGAATGTGCGGCATACGAACCGGGCCCGAAATACCCCCGGCGAAGGTTCGCCCCTTAGTTTTATTGCACCCGGCGATGGCACCGTACTGATGGGCGCCTGGGGCAACGGCATCTATCGCTACGATTCGGCCTTTAATAATATCCCGGTCAATATCAACGGCATCATCGAGAAAAATGCCATCAGCGCATGGGATATGTGCCACAGCCAGGACGGCCGCACCATTTGGATGGGTGTTCAGCCCGGTGGCCTGTATCGCTACGACCTGCCTACCAACAAAGCCACCTATCACGAGGTGCCTGCTATTGGAGATTGTACCATACGGCAGGTAGAAGAAGACCGGAACGGTAATTTATGGATAGGCACCCAATACAAGGGTTTGTTTAAATACAACCGCCGCAAGGGCGACCGCGATTTTACCAGCACGGTTGAAAATATCACCGCCGTGGATGCCGGGCTTATCAGCGCCATTTGTATCGACAGCGCGGGTTATGTATGGGTAGGCACCCATACCAATGGGGTGTACGTCATTAATCCCGATAACAACCAGGTGCTGCATCATTTCACCGAGAAAGGTCCCAAAAACCAGCAGCTCAGCAACATTGGTATTTCCTGCTTGTATGTTTACGACGATAGTACCGTGGTAATTGGCGGCGAAGGACTAAGCCTGTACAATACCAATACACAAACCATTCGCTCGGTGCAATGGCCCTCTACCCTGCAGCCGGGTATTGCCTCTATTCAAAAAGACCGCAATGGTTATCTCTGGTTTTCCATTACGAGCGGCCTGGTACGGTTCAGCTTTGCCTCAAAGATCTTTATTCATTTCGACCGTATTGATGGCATCGTAAACGATCATTTTATTGCCGGCTCGTCGCTGGCATTGCCCGATGGGCGGTTGGTATTTGGCAGCAGCAACCAGTTTGTGGTCTTCGATCCGCACAAGATCAACATGGCCGACTCATTGCCCGATGTACGCATCACCGGGTTCAAGGTGCGGCACCGTTTTCTTTCCGTGGATTCTATTTCAAACCTGAAACTGGTTGAGCTGGCCCCCGATGAAAATTCCGTGACCATCGATTTTTCGGCGCTGAACTATTATTCGGCCTACCTCATCAGGTATAAACTGGAAGGCATAGACAAAGATTGGTTGCACAGCGATATGACCAACCAGGCCGTTTACCCCTATCTGCCGCCGGGCACCTATACCTTTAAGGCGCAAACCGAAGACAGTGAAGGAAAGCCCGGCGCCCACATCACCACCATGGTCATTAAAATTAAACCCCGCTGGTGGCAAACCTGGTGGTTTTTCGGGTTGGTGGTGTTTGCCGCTGTAGCTGTAATTATTTGGGTAGACAGGCTGCGCACCCAAAAGCTGCGGGCTACCGAAAGTGTGCGTACCCGTATTGCCCACAGCCTTACCGAAGATATGAGCAACTCGCTCAGCAGCATCAACATCACCGCCGAGTTGGCCAAAACCAAGGTTGATACCGACCGGGAGAGAACCCGTGAATACATCAACCAGATCAGTGACAGCAGCAATCGCATGGTGCAGGCTATGTACGATATGGTGTGGAGTATCAATCCCGAAAACGATACCCTGCAGCATACCGTGGAGCGCATGAAGGCCTATGCCGCGGAAATTGAAAGTTTGTATAGTCCCAATATTGTTTTCCAGGTAGATGAACGTTCGCGTGAAATTCATTTGCGAATGGAAACGCGGTATGAAATGTTGAGTATTTTCAAGGAAGCAGTGAGTAATGCCGCACGGCATGGGAATGCCAGGTATATACAGGTGAGTATACAATTCAGGCGGCCGTCGTTGACCTTGTGTATTAATGACGATGGGAAAGGTTTTGATGTGGATGCAGTGGCGTTATCCAGGGGGATAAGTGAAATGAGGAGAAGGGCGGGTAATATCGATGCTTCGCTGAGTATCAAGTCGGAGATAAATACCGGGACGATAGTTAAATTGGTTTTGAACGAGAAATAACCAGCCTGTTGCCTGCAGCCCTAACCGCAAAAACGCCCCGGCCTTAGGCCCGGGCGTTTTCGGGAGAGTAGCCTGCGCCACTTGCCATAAGATTACACATGCAATCCCTACTTCCCCATCCACTTCTTAAACTCCGTCACCTTCTCCCTGCTCACTATCGCCTCCTTATCCACGGCCGGCTTCAAATGCAACAACAACCTGTTCCCAAAATAATCGTGTATCTGATCAATACTATCCACCGATACATAAAAAGCCCGGCTGATCCTGAAATACTGGTCAGGATCCAGCATCTCTTCCAGGTCATCCATGGTATAATCCACCACGAATTTCCTGTTATCGTTGGTCTTGAAAAAATTCAATCTTCCGTCGCTATAGAAATAAGCAATCTCCTCCACATCCACACTCACCAGCTTTTGCGCATGCTTCACCAGGAAACGCTTGCGGTATTCTTTGGGTTGCAGTTTTTGCTGCAGCTCCTTTACCAGGCTGTCTACATTCAGCGAACCGGCGCCGCCTGTACTGCTGTACATCGATTTGATGTTCTTCAGCTTTTCCAGCGCAGCCTGCAGGTCTTCCTTTTGCACAGGCTTCAACAGGTAATCGATGCTGTTTACCTTGAAGGCCTTTAGGGCATATTCGTCGTACGAGGTGGTGAATATAACGGTGCTCCTGACTTCTACCTTATCAAAGATTTCGAAACTTTGGCCATCGGCCAGCTCTATATCCATGAGTATCAGGTCGGGCGTGGGGTTGGTTTGCAACCAGTTTACCGATGAACGAATGCTGTCGGCCACGCCCACCACTTCGGCGTCGGGGTCAACACTGGCCAGGGTTTTCTGAAGTTTTTTTATAGCCAGTTCCTCATCTTCTATAATTAATACTTTCATCAGTGCAATTTTAGTTTTGAGTTTAGCCTGATGAATCTTACCATACCAAAATTTTCATCGTTTTGATGGTAAAAAAAATTTTGGCACGGACGATTCATATGCAGGTTTTAGTGGGTTTAACCAAACAAATGTACAAACAGGCCGGCACCCGCACCATGCGGGTTGGGGTGAACTGTAATTACAGCGGCTGAATTGTAATTTTTCGGGTTGAACTGTATCAGGGATGTATCAAAGGAACAATTACTGCAAAGTCCTTCCCATCGTCGCGCACCAAGATCTCCTCCTGCTTCATCAGGCGGTATTTCTTTACAATATTGGTGAGTCCCACTTTGTTGCTGGCCACCATCCTGTCTTTACGTTGCAGATTATTGCTTACGATCAATTTGGCGCTATTGGTGGTCAGTATCATGATCTGCAGGGGGCTGTCTTTTAATATCATATTGTGTTTCACGGCATTCTCTACCAGCATTTGCAGGGTAAGGGGCGGCAGCTGGTAGTTCAGGAAACGCTCGTCTATATGGGTGGTCAGGTTCAGCCCATCGCCATAGCGGGTTTTAAGCAGGTGAAAATAAGAGTATATAAAATCCATCTCACGCTGCAGGGTAGTGAGCCCGTCTTCATTGGTGCGTAGCAGGTAGCGGTATACCTTGCTCATTTCGTCGAGGAACTTTTCGGCCTTGGCCGGGTCGTCGCTGATGAGCGAAGACAGGGAATTGAGACTATTAAACAGAAAATGCGGGTTCACCTGCCCTTTCAGCCCTTCCAGCTGGCTTTGCAGGTTTTCTTTTTTCAATTGCTCGGCCTCATCCACCACTTCGCGCCAGCGCTCATAGAAGGCGGCGCCTTCGTTCAGGCTCGTAGCCATGATATTGCACACGGCCCCCACGATCAACGCCCATATATATTTATTTACGTTGATCTGGTATTCCATAAAATTAGTATAGTCGTAGCCCCAGAAAATGATGCTCAGTGCGGCAATGGTGATGGCAATATAAATACCCAGCCCTATCAATATGCGTTTGAAAGCCTGGCTGTATCTGGGAAAACGGTTGCGCAGTACCACGGCTATCATGCCGCAGCTTACATACAATATCAGCACCACCACCGCGGTTAAACCGGTGGCCACCAGGAAATTGCCGAGCGATGAAAAATAAGCTTTTTCAAACAGCACATAATTCAAAAACATCGTGAACAGCGGGACGAAAATTACCGCAATGATCCATTCTTTTTTAGAGTACGACAGGGGTTTAATATCTTCTGCAAATACCTCCATTCCCTACAGTTTAATTTAAATTACAATCAATTTATACCCCCTTACAGAGGTAGCAGATGAATTGTTGATAATATGGATGGATTGTTGGAAAAGCATTATGAGTTGTGCAATATATTCATAAAATTCAATAACTTTTTATAACCATCCTGTCCTGATGGCTGCTTTTTTTTTGCATACAATTCATACAGTACTAATAGCAGTTCATTTCCAATACACTTCTTTCCCGGCGCGCATCTTCGCAATTTTGCCCTGTCATTAATAACTCCAAAAATGGAAAAGATACAATTCGCCGCGCAGGTACTGTTGTACGTTACCGTAATACCGCTTTTGTTTGTAGGAACACTCGCAGGCCAGGAAGCCCGTATGCAGCAACGTAAAATGCAGGCAGAATACTGTTCAGATAACAAGGCGCCTCGCACCTACGCCGCCAAAGACCCGCGTGTTGCCCGCATCGTACTTTCCTGCCGACCCGTGATCGTCAAAAAATAACAATCAACCACGTATTAAACAAATTGTCATGAAAAAACAAGCCCCCTTAAACCAACTGCGTTTGGCTGCCGGCTCATTCCTGGCTATAGTAGCCTTATTAATGATGTTTGCCTTTACCGCCCGCAAAAAAATGATCGGTGATGTGTGGGTACAACTGGGCATGAACAAAGAACGCGGCATGGAAAGCATTCGAAACAGTTTCCTGAATGGCTACCTGCATTATTATGGCGCCCGTAATATCAAAAACATTGCTACCGGCAACCGGGTAGCAGTAGCAAACGACCTGCTGGTTGCTGTAAAACAATATATAAGCAGCGATGCTTTTAAAGCCGAATACGAAAAGGCCCGCCAACAGGCCAAACCACAGGAGCCCAATGGTACAATTCGTTCCAAAGAAGAGATTCGTAAGGAAAAGATTGCCGAAGCGGAAAAGGCTATAAAAGAAACCCGGGAAAGCATCAAAAAAACAACCCCCGAAGTAGCGGCCCAGTTGATAGGTGTGATAGAAATGTACCAGGGATATATCGATCAATACAAAGAACCCGATAACCCCATGATCGATCTGTTTTGGCAGGGCGAGAAGCAAAATGTGGAAATGGCCATCAAAAAATACAAGGAAGATATGGCCAAATGGCAAACCCGTTTTCCCGAAGACAGCAAACAACTGATCAAAAACAGGCTGAAACAATTTATCGATATCGCCGCCACAGTCGATTTCAATGCCCAGTTAAAAGAAGTGAACGGATTAAAGAAATTTGTAAATCCTGCGTACGAACGCAAAACTGCCGAATGGAAACAAATGTTCCGCGCCGGTAAAGACGTTACTGAAACCACCAAAAACTTTGCGGAAAACTGGCTGGCCGAACTGAAGTAGCCGCTTATTCTTTCATACGGCCGCTCTTTTTCAAATACCGCACAAACTGGTATAAGGCCAGTAGCAGGGGAAGAATGATAGCCAGCAATTAATCTCTTACACGCTCATCATAATTCGTGAGCTCAGGATATTTGAACAACGTTATCAGCGTAATGCCACTGAGTCGGATGTATTGGGTATTGTATTCTTTCAAAATCCATCTGCGCCATTTGAACTGCATGCTGTTAGAGGTATTGCCCAGGCCCCGTAAACCGGGTACCCAGCGGTTTACGGGGCTGCAATACCGGTTGTATTGTTCGCCGAATTTGTTACGCAGAAATTTTTCTTCGGCCAGTACTATAGACTGGTACATAAATATTAAGAAGGGAATAAAAACAACTACATAGATCAGTGCGTTCGACAAAATGCCCACGCCGCATAACATTAGTATATTACTCACCTACAGAGGATTGCGGCATTGATTAAAATGCCGGTAGTAACCAGATCTTCGGCATACACCTTACCCTCCTTACCACGCACGCAAGCAAAAGGTAATCAATATGTAGCGTTTAAAAAACAGCGAAAACCAATAATAACCTGAAAATTAGACGTAAAGCCCTATTGAGTCGACAATACAGAGTTAATAAAATGATAATATAACCGGTCAGGAAATATGCTTATTTTTACTTATATCTTTCATGCTCTGATTTGTGTACCAAACCCAAACCGCCTGCAATAATATTATAAAGTTTTGGTACATGAAACGAAGATTGTCCTGCATTTTATTGGTTGACGACGACGAACCCACCAATTATTTAAACAAGATGGTAGTAGATGAGCTGAATATTGCCAGGCATGTGCAGGTGGTCACCAATGGACAGGAAGCGCTGGATTATCTCACCGGCGCCGGTCCCCGGCCTGATTTGATATTGCTGAACATCAACATGCCTCTGATGGATGGATGGGAATTCGTAGACCAGTATAAAAGGCTGGGAGCTTCACAAAAAGCCAATGCCCTGGTAATGCTTACCACTTCGTTAAATCCCAACGACGAAAAATCAGCCCTGGCCCATACAGAAATTTCCGGCTTCTTAAACAAGCCGCTGCATAAAGAAAACCTGGAGCAAATCATCGATCAGCTCTTTCCCTGATCGGCCATTTGTTTTACTACCTGCCGCACCAGCTCGGGCTCATAACCTTTTTGCAACAGGTAATCGGTGGTTTTGCCCTGTTTTACATATCCGCCCTCTTTCACCTGCCCCCATTTCCGGCGCGCCAGCTTTTCGAGGGTTTTTACATAATCGCTTTCGTCAATTTCTTTCAATCCCTTTTTAATACAATACTCGCTTACCTGTTTTTGCTTAAGGGCATGTTTGATCCTGATGCGGCCCCATTGTTTCATGCGGAATTTGCCGCCGGCAAACTGCTTCGCAAAACGTTCTTCGTTCAGGTAATCTTCTTCAATCAGTTGCGCCAGGCATTCTTCCACCACCTGCTTTCTCAAACCAAATGAGTAGAGTTTTTCTTTTACCTCGGCATGGCTCCGCTCCTGGTAGGCGCAATAATGCCGCAGCTTTTGCAGCGCTTGTTCTTTGGTGAGTTGTTTACGATACACTGTTTATTATTCTTCAATCCTGTCTACACAACCGTATTCGCTTTTCAACAGGTCGTCGTAAAAATCGGCTTTCCTGAACAAGTTATCAAATGTATGTACACCCGATTCTTTGGTAATATCCAGGTCGTACATGATGCAGCTCAATACAATATTCTGGTTGGCGCAGCTCAATACCAGCCCGTTCATGCGGTAATTTTCCTGCAGCAGGTACTGGTACAGGGTTTTTATTTTTTGTGCATCCTGCGGCAATTGACACAGGTAGGCATCGCCCACCACAAAATAGTTTTCTGCATTATACGTAATCCTGATACGGGCGCTGCCCTCACGCACTTCCCAGCGGTTCACGCCATCGCGCGCCAGTTTGATGTCTTTGCCCAGTTCCTTCAAAATATCCTCGATGGTTTTGGCTACCCCGGTAGGCGCCACTTCCTGCTCGGGCATTTTGGGCAGCTTCACTTCCGAACCACAGGCCGGGCAGTATTTATCGGCATCTATATTTTCAGGTAATATCAGGTAATCGCAGCTATGGCAACGGGTGCTTACGGTACCACGGTGCGGCGCATACAATTGCAGGGCTGTGCGCAGGTAACTCACCGGCAGGGCAAAACCCAGGTTATCACCTCCCTGTATGCGGAAGGAGTTCACGCCAATGACTTCCCCGGCGGCATTCACCAGCGGACCGCCGCTATTGCCGGGGTTGATGGCGGCATCTATTTGTATAAACTTCAGCCCGTCCCGTATGCGGTCTACTTTCGAGATCACGCCATTGGTCACGGTATAATTAAATCCATAAGGGTGGCCAATGGCCATCACATCATCCCCATCTTTCAGGCTTTCGTAATTGCCCAGCCTGATCTCGGGCAAATCGGCGCCGGCAGGTGCTTCCAGGAAGGCCAGGTCGTGTTTGCGGTCGGTATACCATACCCGCGAAATGGTTTTTTCAAAGGTTTTGCCGGCAATGGTCACTTCGGCATTGTCGGCTACTACGTGGTCGTTGGTAACAATAAGGTCGAATTCTTTCAGGTAAAAGCCGGTGCCTGTACCTATTTGGGTGGCTATTTGAATGATGGCAGGATGAAACTGCCCGATAATGTCCTGGACCATGACAAATGAGTTTTTTTTAGTTTAGGCATCAAAATTCAGTTCGGCTATTTCATTAGCGAACGAGGTGTTGAAACTGACCAGGTTATTGAATTGTAGTTGCTCCAGCCTGAATTGCAGTTTGGGATATTTGGCTATCCAGGCGCCGGTGATCTCCTCAATCCTTTCCCTGATGGCCCCGGGGTCAAAGCGATTATTGGCGGCACCGTAATAGGGAACAGAGAAACCCAGCGCTTCAAAAAAATTGCAGTAGTTCACCTGCATAAACAACAGGAACAATTCGCTCAAAGGTTTGGGCAGGCTATAGGAATACTGGCTGAACGAAAGTCCGTATTCCACCACCTTGTTGGCAATAATGGGATAGTTATTATCGCGGTACCAGGCCAGGTTTTGGGCGGCGCCCTGTATGGCATCGGCCACAGCCCTGTGTTGGTGGGGCGCAACAATGGCAAATGTGTGTTTGGAGCGGAACAGGAAGGGATACACATCTTCCTTTGTTTTTTCCATCAGCTTTTTAAACCCTTCTATCATGCCCAGGTTGCGTTCCTGGGTTTGTTTTTCGTCTTTTCGGAAATAGATGTCCACGATCTTTTCCAGCTCGTTCAGTAATTTGCCATCGGGGCAAAGCAGGTAATCGATGCGGAAAGCCAGGGTGAGCAGCAGGTAGGCGATGCCGCCGGAAAATTTATCGGGGTCCAGGCTGGCAATATAATCCAGGGTGTCTTTTATCCAGCTCATCATAAACCGGTATTTCACCTCTTTTTCCGCCTCGGGGATTTCTATAATATGTTCAGTATCTACAGTTTGCAGGGCGGCAAATTCCTGTACCAGCAGGTCGTCCAGCTTATCGGCCTTAATGGCCAGTTCTTTCAAACCATAATAGAGTTTATTGGGATTGGCGCTCCTGATTTCGCTGTCGAAACGCATGCACAGCCGGTCGTTGTCCAGCGCATAGCGGCTATAGTACAGGTTGAAATTCATTTCCAGCAGCCGGCGCATTACCGGAACGCTGGGCTGGGGCATACGCGCCAGGGTGATTTCGGCCTGCAGACGTTCGTTATCAAACTCTCCCCGCACCACCTTGCTGCCCTGGTACAGCCTGAATTTACCCCTGTCGGCCCCTCTTTCCAATATTACGTTCTGCTGGGCATCGTCGCGCAGGTAATCAAAAAATGCCTCAATACTGTTGTGATATTCCTGTTGTTTGAACAGGTTGTCGGCGGCTGTCCAGCGGGCTACCTTTTCCACTGTTTTGTTATTATCGGAGTAGCGGCCAAAAGAAATATCCGGGTTGGCCGATTTCTTTTTGCTGCGTCCGAATAGTTTGTCCAACATATCAGTTTGAATTGTTTTTTACATGTATAAGCCATGCCTGCCCATAGGCTTTCGGGGTCACCAGCCTGTTCACCGACAGCTTCCAGGCGTATATAAACGAAAACACAACCAAAATGGTATCGGTGGGAATGCTGCCTTAACCAAGCCAGGCGGGTGTTAAAATACTCGTGTTTTACGAATGATTTCCGGACCCGGTACTTTTTACCCGGTTAGGGTTTGGAAAAGAGGAGTTGATAAATTCAGGCGCTGTATTGTCAGGCTGACCTGTTCGATGGCATCTGAACGGGCGGCAAGATAGGCTATTTGTGGATTTCGCTGTTTAAAAAATCCGGTAATTTATTCATTCATAATTCTATATTTGCTCAAATCTTAATTAGATATATGAAGTTTATCGTTTCATCTTCGGCCTTGTTGAAACAATTGCAACAGATCAGTGGGGTTA
>Ga0065721_10049230_pt1 | contig 40969 bp, 34 predicted proteins | sample Mesricmetagenome_FD_59108 | JGI IMG/M metagenome (GOLD analysis project Ga0065721, IMG submission 59108) | Mesophilic microbial community from rice straw/compost enrichment Sample: eDNA_1 v2 (version 2) | ecosystem: Engineered > Solid waste > Grass > Composting > Bioreactor | place: USA: Davis... | reverse complement strand
GAGCCGCTCCGCGGCTCACGATAAACAACGATTAAAGAAAAAAACATAACCAAAAATGCAAGATCTCAAACAACTCGAAGTCTGGTTCGTCACCGGCAGCCAACACCTATACGGCGAAGAAACCCTGCGACAAGTCGCCGACCACTCCTCCCAAATAGCCCGCTCCTTCGATAAAGACCCCACTATACCGGTTCGCGTGGTATTTAAACCCGTGGTAAAGTCACCGGAAGAAATATTCGGCCTCTGCCAGGAAGCCAACATCAACTCCACCTGCATAGGCCTCATCGCCTGGATGCATACCTTCTCCCCCGCCAAAATGTGGATCGGCGGACTGAAGATTCTGCAAAAACCCATGCTGCACCTGCACACCCAGTTCAATCGCGATATTCCCTGGAGCAGCATCGATATGGACTTCATGAACCTGAACCAAAGCGCCCATGGCGACCGCGAATTCGGATTCATGATGACCCGCATGCGCCTCAACCGCAAAGTGGTGGTAGGCCATTGGCAGGAACCGGAGCTGGTAAGAAGTATCGGCGTATGGATGCGTGCGGCGGCCGGCTGGAACGACTGGCAGAACGCCAGATTCTGCCGCTTTGGCGACAACATGCGCCAGGTAGCAGTAACAGACGGCGACAAGGTGGAAGCAGAAATAAAGTTTGGCTATTCAGTGAATGGCTATGGCATTGGCGACCTGGTAAAGGTGATCAACGAAGTAAGCGATGCCGAGGTAAGCAAAACCGTAGCCGAGTACGAAGAACTTTATAATGTAGCCGCCCCCCTGCGCAAGGGCGGCGAACGCCACAATGCCCTGCGAGATGCCGCCCGCCAGGAAATTGGCATGCGCCATTTTTTACAGGCCGGCAATTTCAAAGGCTTTACCGATACATTTGAAGACCTGCACGGCATGGTGCAACTGCCGGGTATTGCCTCGCAACGTTTGATGGCCGAAGGATATGGTTTTGGCGGTGAGGGCGACTGGAAAACCGCAGCCCTGGTACGCGCCATGAAAGTAATGGCTACCGGCCTCAAAGGCGGTAACTCCTTTATGGAAGATTATACCTATCATTTCGATCCCAATAACCAGCTGGTGCTGGGCGCCCATATGCTGGAAATATGCCCCTCTATTGCCGATGGCAAACCCTCAGTGGAGATTCATCCCCTGGGTATCGGCGGCAAGGCCGACCCGGTAAGGCTGGTATTCAATTCGGCTTCCGGCCCTGCCATCAATGCCAGTATCGTGGATATGGGCAACCGTTTCCGCCTGCTGGTAAACGAGGTGGTGGCGGTAGACCCTATTCAAAGTCTGCCCAATCTGCCCGTAGCCCGCGTGCTATGGAAACCCTACCCGGATATGAAAACAGGCTGTGCGGCCTGGATATACGCCGGGGGCGCCCACCATACCTGCTATAGCCAGAACCTGACGGCGGAGTATATGGAAGATTTTGCCGAAATGGCAGGCATCGAGTATGTGCTGATTGGTAAAAACACCAATTTGTACGATCTGAAAAACCAGCTTCGATGGAATGAAGTGTATTATAGGTAATTCTGTTGAAATTTTTAAAAATAATTCCACATATTGCACCCTTATTCAACAAACCAACTTGATCATTAAAAACTATTGCAGCCCATTATGAAGCAGCTTGCGACGTCAGACTACATTGTTTTTATTCTCTATTTCATATTGGTAGCCAGTTACGGGTATTGGGTGTACAGAAAAAGAAAAAGCCAGGAACACGATTCCAAGGCTTTTTTTCTGGCCGAAGGTTCCCTTACCTGGTGGGCCATTGGCGCCTCCCTCATCGCCTCCAATATCTCGGCCGAACAGTTCATTGGAATGAGTGGCGAAGGATTCTTTGTGGGTACCGCCGTCGCAGCTTATGAATGGATAGCTGCTGTAGCCCTGATCATCATTGCCATATGGTTCATGCCGGTGTATCTGAAGAACAAGATATACACCATGCCGCAATTCCTCACCCAGCGGTATAATGGTACGGTGGCGCTTATCATGGCCATATTCTGGTTATTCCTGTACATATTTGTTAACCTCACCTCCATATTGTATCTGGGCGCCATGGCCATTGCAGGCCTGGTGAGCGATCAGGCAGCCGGTACGCCGGGATTCGAGAACATGCTGCACCTCATCATGGTAAGCCTGGCGGTTTTTGCCCTGATCATTACCCTGGGTGGTATGAAGGTGATTGGTTATACCGACGTGATACAGGTAGCGGTACTGATCGTGGGTGGTTTGGCCACCACCTACCTGGCCCTCACCATCGTAAGCGAACGCTTTGGCCTGGGCAGCGATGCCATTGCCGGTTTCAAGGTGCTGATGAACGATTCGCCGGAGCATTTCAAAATGATACTGCCCAAACCGGAGGTCACCACGGCTACCATCAACGACCCGGTAAACCTGGATATCCAGAAATACGTGGTGCTGCCCGGTATTGCCATGTATTTTGCCGGTCAGTGGATTGTGAACCTGAACTACTGGGGCTGTAACCAGTACATCACACAGCGTGCACTGGGCGCCAACCTGCAAACAGCCCGTACAGGTATCCTGTTTGCGGGTTTCCTGAAACTGATGATGCCCATCATTGTGATGCTGCCCGGTATTGCCGCCTATGTTTTGCATAAGCACAACCACCTGGAAAATTTCAGCGGCGTAAAAGACGGTGCCTATTCTGCCATCCTGGGCTTTTTGCCCACGGGTTTGAAAGGCTTGTCCATTGCCGCCCTTACGGCCGCCATCGTGGCCTCCCTGGCCGGTAAAGCAAACAGTATTTCTACCATTTTTACACTGGACGTTTATAAAAAATACTTCGACAAAGATGCCGAGGAAAGAAAGCTGGTGATTATTGGCCGCTTCACGGTATTGATCGCCATGATCCTGGCTATTGCCTTCACCTGGAAAGACCTGCTGGGCATCAGCGGCGAAGGTGGGTTCACCTTTATACAGAAATATACCGGCTTTATCAGCCCCGGTGTATTCGCCATGTTCATCCTGGGTATGTTCTGGAAACGCACCACCGGCACGGCCGCCGTAGTGGGTGTGATACTGGGTTTTGTACTGGCCATCTTCTTTAACAACTATGCGGTAGATATCTTTGGTAAAGAAACCCTGTTGTACACTGCCTACGAATACCAGAAAATAGAAAAAGGCGAAGTGATCACCGTCACCGAAATTCCCTTCCTCATCAATATGGGTTGGTCTTTCTTCTTTACGGTAATTACCATGATCGCTATCAGCCTGGCCGGCCCCAAAGTGAATCCGAAGGCATTTGTGCTGGACAAGGAAATGTTCAAATTACAGCCTCGCACGGTAGCACTGATCGTAATCACCCTGTTGCTGATCACAGCCCTGTACGTGCGGTTCTGGTAATGAACAGCAAAATAATTTTAGCGCCACGTCATTACAGACGTGGCGTTTTTCTTTTTATACCACATGTATTACGCTGGCAAATCATTTCTTCCCGGCGGGGTTCACTGTTTTCCAGGTACTGGAAACAATCACCTCCCGGAGCATTCTTCTCAAATCGTCGTACCAAACAGGCTTGGTGATACACATCGAGGCGCCGAGTAGTTTCAGCTCGTCCACTTCATGAACCAACTTCATGGTAGAAAAAATAATAATAGGTACTTTTTGTAAACCGGGAATCTGTCGTAATCGCATCAGGCATTGCCTGCCGTCTACCTTAGGCATGTTCAAATCGAGGAAAATGAAATCCGGGATAAGGTGACCAGGTTTGTTGAACAATTCCAATGCGTCGTACCCATTATTGGCGGTAATAAACCTGGCATTCCTGTAAACCTCATGCAGCGCTTCACGAAATAATTCGCGATCATCCGCATCATCGTCAATAACAAGGATGACTTTTTCCATATTCTTACAGATAAGAGTTTATACATAAGTAGTCTTATGGGCTGGAATATAGCTTAAGCATGGGTGTGGATTACAAACCTAACGAAAAAAATATTGATTAGGTTACAATTACATGTTTTAATTTTAGTCACCTTAACAAGATCCTTTAACTGGTGTGAACGCGAAATGACATATGCGTACCTGAAGTCTCCACAAAAAAGAGAGCAGTTGTTTTATATAGTGGCCATTGGTGCTGCAACGGGTGGGCTTGAGTCGGCCGTTGAGTTGTTCAGTCATTTACCCGATAGAACGGGTATGAGTTATTTTTATATACAGCATGCCAGTCAGATAAAAAATAATGTTGTTATGACATTACAGGAAGTCACCAATATGCCTGTATTGCATATTGCTAATGGATATCCTGTATTGCCCGATCACTTATATATTCTACCTCCCGATAAGGAGGTAAGCGTAAGGCAGCATCAGTTTCGAATACGGCCACTCACCTACGACTCATCGCAAATGCTGCCGGCCGACAGGTTGTTCAAGGAACTGGCGGCCACATACCCTCAACGTACTATTGGCATTGCCTTATCGGGGCTCACGCCCGACGGATCTGCAGGACTGCGGGCCATACAGGCAGCAGGTGGCCGCACCTATATACAGGAATACACCGCCTCCAACAACCAAAGTTGTGGTACGGTAAGCGAACCGGAACTGATTGGGAAGAAACTACAGCCAAAACAAATGGCACGGGAACTGGATGAGATAAGGCTGCGATATCATCCGTTACAACCCAGGCCTGCCATGAATGAAGCAGTGACCCTACCAAAAACGGCACCGCCACCCACCACCAGCGCTACGTATCAACAGGCCGACAAAACATTACAAACCCTGAGTGCCGATCTGCAGCAGTTTACCTATGTGGCCAGCCACGACCTGCAGGAACCCTTACGAAAGATCGTTACCTACAGCGACCGTCTGCGACAGCGATTTATTGATATGCTGCCCGATGCCGGCAAAACCTATATAGAGAAGATCATTAACAGCGCCCAGCATGCATCGCATCTGCTGGACGACCTGGTGAACTACTCCAAACTAACGGTTGAAGAGCCCGGGTTCATAAAAGCCAGCCTGAACGAACTGATGGAGCGCGTGCTGAACACACTGCACAATGACATTCAAAACAAGCAGGCTGGCATCAGCTATATGTCGTTGCCCGACATCGAATGCATCCCCCACCAGATGGAGCAGTTGTTTCACCACCTCATCGATAATGCCCTGAAGTTTGCCCATTCCGCAAGACCACCTGAGATCACTATCCTGGCGAAGCGGCTGAAGCAACAACAACTACAGCATTTCCCCCATCTCAACCATTCGCTGAATTATTATGAGATCACCATTTCAGACAACGGCATCGGTTTTAAACCAGACTTTGCAAAACAGATTTTTTTAATATTTCAACGCCTTAACGATAAAAAGGAATACTCCGGCACAGGTATGGGGCTGGCCCTTTGTCGTAAAATTGTCCACATTCACCATGGAGAGATTTACGGGGAATCGAAGGAAGGAGAAGGATCGGTTTTTCACGTAATATTACCAGCCACACAACAGTAAATTGTGGCATAAATTACACAACCATTCCACACTCAGGCAATCTTGTTGTTGTTCTGTAGAAAGGACCTGGACAAAATCCAGGAAAGGTTCTGTTTCAACTCGGAATAAGTGGATGGTTTGGTTAGAAACACGGCAGCGCCCAGTTGCCTGGCCTCTTCGGCTTCATCGTACTGACGCGTGTTGCTGAAAATGATCACGGGAATATGCGACAGGCGATGGTTATTTTTTATGAGCGAAAGACATTGTTTGCCGCCAAGACGGGGCATATTCATATCCAGAAATATAAAGTCCGGCAAGGTGAACTGTGGTTCGCTCAATAGGGCAATGGCTTCGCTACCGTTGGCCGTACAAATACATTGAATGGAGTGGTCAATCTCGTGCAGGGCATCACAAAAAAACTCCCTGTCATCAACATCGTCATCCACTATAAAAACTACTCGTCCCATGGATAAATAAGATTACTGGGCTGATTAGCTTAAATAATGATGCCAGGGTAGCACTTAGTGCACAACGATGTGGATATCCTCCCTGTTATCACCAGCCGTCTTTACAAAAAGCAACTTCCTGTTACCATCGTAATACCAGCCGGGGACACCTTGCAGCGCCTGTTCACTGGTCACGTCAGCTATGGGCTTACCGTTTTCAGATATAGCAGCGGGCTTGTTTTGTAAGTGTATTTTTAACAAATATTGGTGCCGGGGCGGGTTAAAATCCCCTGCGGGCTTCTGTATAACGATGCTTTTTGCCGTGGCGTTTATTTGGGTAATGGCAAAGCGGCCTTTTTGATAATCGAGGCTTTTCCCGTCGTCTTCATACAATTCAGCCTGTGCCGGGGCGCCGGGATAAATGTCCAGTGTGATTACATCAGGCTGCTTCTCTCCTATATAGCTCATCACGGGTTGCATGGGAATAATACTACCGGCTTTTACAAAAATGGGCAACCTGTCAAGAGGTGTTACCATGTTGTAATAGCGGCGGCCGGCCAGGGTTTCACCGGTCCAGTAATTCACCCATTGGCCCTGGGGCAGGTATACTGTACGTGTTTGTGCGCCCTTGGTGGTAACCGGACAAACCATCAGGGCATCGCCCAACATATATTGATCGGTGATATTATATACGTTCTCATCATCCTGGTAATGCAGCACCAGCGCACGCATCATGGGCGTACCGGTTTTGTATTGAATATAAGCCTGGCTGTACAAATAAGGCACCAGAGCATACCGCAACGAATCGTATTTCTTAAAATTGCGCAGGGCTTCTTCTCCATAATTCCAGGGCTCTTTGTACCCCGGATGATCCATACCAAATACCATGGCCAGCGGGCTGAACATACCAAACTGCACCCAGCGTATATACAACTCGGGATCGGCATTGTGTTCAAAACCGCCCATACAATGCGTCCAGTACCCTACCCCGCTCAAACCGATATTTAAACCGGCGGTGATCACCGGTTGAAAATACTGCCACTCACTGGGCCAGTCGCCGGCAAAAATAAAGGGATAGCGTTGTATGCCTGCATAACCTTCGCGCGTATGGTTCAGTCCGCGCATTTTGTTATACTGTTGAAACTTTTCATAGGGCGCTTTGGCATATGCAATGGGAAACAGATTGTGCAGGGCAGGAATTTCTTTTCCCTGCGGCCCGGTTTTGTCGCTTTCATTGGCCAGTCCGCCAAAAGCGCTGCCTTCATCGGTTTTCAAAAATCTGGCGCCGATCGATGCCACACGCATCACACCATGCTGCCACCACCAGTCGGTAGCGCTGGAGTCGAAAAAGTTCACAAACTCACCGGCATAATCGCCTTCGGGATAAGTATATTTTAATCGTTGCGCCGTGTCGAGTAATTTCAGGGTGGGACCATTATCAAAACGCGGACGCAAATGCAGTCCTACCATATTATAGTTCATAGCATATAAACTATCGAACATGGCAGCGGGGTTCCTGAACGTTTCGCGCCATTCGAAGGAGGTGGCGCCTTTGCCACCGGTTTTACCAAAAATACGCCAGGTACTGTCCAGCCAAAGCAGGTCGGCGGGAATGCCCATTTGTCGCAACTTGCGCGCCAACGCTATTACATAAGTATCCGATGTATTTTGTTCATGCCCCCAGGTGCCGCCCGAATACGTGCCCACATGCAAACCCAGTGCAAACTGCGGCAGCAAAGGCGAACGGCCGGTAAGAGAAGTATATTGCTCCAGCAGTTTGGGAAAACCGGGACCATACATAAAATAATAATCCAGCTCGCCGCCTTCGGCACTAAAGCGATAGGTATGGGCATTGGTAGCTCCCATATCCCAGTTGGTGGGATAGGCGGTATGAAAGAAAATGCCATAGCCCTTTGTGCTCATAAAAAATGGTATGGGGCTGTAATTGGCTTCAAGAATATTATAGGCGCCAATAATATGCGGCATACCCTTGCCACGGCCCACATTCAGGGTGACCTGCTTTTTGCGGCGGTCCAGGAAATCCATACGTTCGCCAAAACCAAAGAAATGCTCATTGGCAGCCAGTTTTTTTTCACAGGCCGCTTTCTCCGTTTTTACATCCGATGATATGAGCTCGCCTTTTGCATTGTATACGTCGATGCCAAAAGGCCATTTCCTGACCCTGATTTGTAATTGCGATGTGGTGAGTTGATATCCTCCCGCTATTTGTTTGGCGGTTACCGTTACCGGTTGAAACTGGTATTGCACCACCATCCAGGGGTCATTGGCCGCCTGCGGGCTTTTAACCCGGAACATGGAAGGGTTGCAGAATTCGATGATAAATTGATCAATAAAAAAACGGTTGCCTTCTCTTTTTAATTGGGCGCCGGCACTTGCAGAGATGCACAACACCAATGCGCCTGCAAACAATTGCTTCATACTCATTTTTTCAGTTTATACACTTCGCTGCCTGCCAGCAAAAAACAGCCCAGGCCATAGTCTTCAAAATCGGGTGTACTGGTATAGGTTACTGGCTGGCCGTCTTTGGGCTCCTTGCCGGTGCCCTGCACATAACCCAGTTTGCCGTTTTTATGCACACAATCTTTTACCATGGCGTTCCATGCCTTGAGTAATACCGGCAGGTAAGTATCCCTGTCAATAATATTGTTGTTTACACCCCAGGCCATTCCATAGGTGAAGAGCGCCGTACCGGTGAGCTCTTTGCCGCCAAAATGGGTAGAGTCGTGCAGGCTCACGTTCCAGAAACCGTCTTGCCGTTGAATGGGCAGCAGAGCCTGTAGCATGTCTTTATAATCCTGCAGGTATTCGTTGTAATGGGGATCTGTTTTGGGCAGGGCATCCAATGTTCTTACCAGTGCGGCCACTACCCAGCCATTGCCACGGCTCCAGTAACAGTCTTCACCATTGGGTTCTTTATAGGGCGGATCAAAATCCTTATCGCGCCACCATAAATGATCGGCAGGATTGTACAGGCCATTATCACCATGTTTGTATTTGGTGAAGGCATACATTTCGTACATGCGGTTGAAATAACTGGTATCATTAAACAGGTTGCCCAGTTTTACAAATACAGGCATGGCCATTTGCAGGGCATCTATCCAGTTCCAGTCGCTCACGGTATCGGTGGCTTTCATGCGGTCTATCGATGCTTTGATATCGCGAATGCGCTCTTCTCTTTTGTCCATCAGGTACAGATCAATATAGATTTGTCCGCAGCACTGGTTATCGGCATTGCGGGTTTTGATGCCGCCACGCAGGCCCCAATTATGTTTGGTACCCCAATCCACCGCATAATCATAGTACACCTTCTTTTTATCGATGGCGTACAGGGCCATCAGGCCTTCATAATACACCGCCCGCGTCCATATATTGCCCGGCCTTTCAATATTCGTTACAATCGACTTGCCCGGATCGGGCCATTTGTTCATAAAATACTGGTTGGTGAGGCGCATCACCTTCAGCACGCTTTTTTTAGACGGGACCTTTTGTGCGTGCAGGGTGGCGCCAAGTAGTAATGTACTGGTAACAACAATTAGTGATTTATTCAGCATATTAGATAGTTTCATTGTTCAATATCCTCCTATGGGTTTACCTTCAACTCATCCGGGGCATCCTTCGTATACCCGTTCCATGTTTCATACGACGGCTTACAAAATAAAGCCTGTATTGTTGATAACGGTACCTCCATGTCCGGCTTAAACGCATCAGACCCCACATATTGCTTCAAGCCATACAACAACTGCCGCGCAGCGGGATCGTCATTGGAAAAATTAAGCGTACTGATCAACAGCCGCCCCTTCCCTACCCGCGCTTCCAGCAAAAACGCCAGTTTGCGGTTGATAAACCAGGTATCTATGGATTGCAGCAGCGGTTGAAAGTTTTTGGGAAAATCTTCCAGGTGCATGACCTGCGCCTTGTTCACCAGGCCCCACCAGGGCATATCGCTGTAATAGGAAGTTGGGAAACCGGCAAAGGCCGGATGCTTTGGATCCAGCACAAAACCCAATGTATGCGGCGGCCGCATTTTAAACCAGCTGGTATTCCAGAATACAGGCGTAAAATGATTGATGATTTCTTTACCCTTTACAATTTTGCCGGCGGCATTTAAAAAAACCGCACCACCGCTTTGCAGCAAATTGACAGCTTTTTCATCGAGTGTATCGGTATAATAAACGGAAGATGCCGTTTCAGGTAAACTGGAAGGAAACACCCAAATATTCCAATCGTTGACATAGGATGTTCCGGTAATGGCTATTTCCAAATTCAAGCGGGTGGCGGATTGTACAAACGATAAAGGATATGCAATAGCCCCCACGGGTATGCAGTTACCCCGCTCATATGCTTTCTTATCAAATACGCCCTTATTTATCACTTTCCCGGAACTATCCTTCAACACCCATTGAACCACGGCCTCTTCCAATTCCCCAAAATTAAACAACTCCACCTGCGCATGCAGCGTATCCTTATTGGTGTACACAAACTTCGGCATACGCACCAGCGGCACCACGGCATTGCAAAAACGGCTGATCTCCTGCGCAGTTACATAAGGCTTATGCTGCCACAGGGCATTCAACATACCCACCAGGGCTGTACCCTGACCGGGGAAATCCTGCAGCCCCAGCAATTGAAACCCCGCCAGCCCCTTTGTGCGCAGCGCTTTTTCAATTTCATGTTTATAACACAATACCTGCAACTTACCGGATGCCATTAAAAAATCACGGGCTTTATCGGACATACCATGCGCGGCCAGTTCTTCACGGAACAGTTCAAAATTTTTGGCTTTATATACACCGGTGTATTGGCCTACCTCCTCAAAGTCGGGGAACACACACCATTGCCCCATTTCATGCGTGATATAAGGTACGGGGAAACGCTCCACCACGGCACGATAATCCGAACAGCTTTCAGGGCGCGCATTGGCCCAGGTTAAACCGCGTGCGCCGGCCTTCACCATATACTCGTTCTCCGGCACCAGCGGCCAGCTATTGCCTACAGAAGCGCCGGTATATACACGCCGCTTGTCTTTTGCCTGCCAGTAATGAATCAGCTGCGCCAGAAATTTGGGATGATGGCGACCGGAGGGTTCATTGCCACCCACGGCTTCCATAATAAAAGAAGCATAATTGCCATACCAGCGGGCAATGCGATTGGTTTCATCGTAGATGTATTTATCTACAGGTCTTCCATTGCCCATTGAAGTACCATGGTTTACCCATCCGGGAAACTCAGGTTGTAAATACATGCCCACTTTATCGGCAGCAATAAATGCCGCTTCGGGCGGGCACCAGCTATGAAAACGCATATGATTCAATCCATGCGCTTTGGCAATAGTATACAAACGTTCCCAACCGGCCACGTCCATAGGGGGGAAACCAGTCAATGGAAATTCACAATTATTTACGGTGCCGCGTAAAAACACCGGGCGGCCATTCACCAATATATTCCTTCCTTCAATGGTAACAGAACGCATTCCGAATTGCAGCCACTTACTATGCGTAACACCATTGTTGGTTTTCAGTGTTACCTGCAATCGGTACAATGCCGGATGAAACTCATCCCACAATTGCACTTTATCAGTCATAGGCAATACCAGTTCCACGGTATCGGCAATGGATTGCCGCACAGCGGGCACCTGGTGCACAACAGCACTGTTAAAACTTTTTGCCGACACTGTAATGGTGCCCGCCACGGCATTATTAACGGTCACCCGTACCCGCGCCTGATTAGCCACTACATCGGGATAAACCTGCACATCTTCAATCCTCGTTGTGGGCATGGCCTGCAGGGCAATGGTTCCAATGATGCCATTCCAGTTGCCCTGTGTATGATCGGTAAGACTATGCGAATCGGGACCTACATTAATATCTTTAATACGGTTATCGATGCGAATGGTAATGGTATGTTTCCCCGGCGCAGCCAAAGCCGACAAATCATACACATGCGGCGCCGATAAACTGTTTTGCATACCCACCTCCTTACCATCTATCCAAACGGTGGTTTCGGTATGGCATCTCTCCAGGTACAATTCAATATGCTTTCCTTTCCAGTTGGCAGGAATAGTAACCGTTTTCTGGTACCAGGCCACACCCACATAGTATTTATCCGGCGTTAACCAGAAGGGAAATTTCAAATTACCCGGTATCCGGTATTTTGCCAGCCGGGGGTTGAAATACCAACTGCTGTCATAAATGCTGCCGGTCCATTTGGTATGCAGGGTTACACTATCGCCCTTGCCATTGGTGAGCATGGAGCCGGGTAACTGAATTTGATCATCGGTGATCACCTGCCGGTACCATTGCTCCTGCACACCGGCATCGTTCCTGTCTATCCTGAAATGCCATTCACCGGCCAGGGATATGCTTTGTGCCATAACAGGCATCAGGGCATGCATTACCAACAACAATGAAAAACAAACACGCATCATTTATTTCAGGAATTTTCTGAGTGGGCACTTACGCAAATTTTTTATTCCTTTTACCACCATATCGGCATTCAATTCCGATCCTGCTCTATTGGGATGTGTATGGTCTTTCGGGAAGAATTTATTGACCGCATCGGCGCCCATGGCATCATACTGGTCGGCTATGAGATCGTTCAGCGGTATAAAAAAAGCACCATGGGCTTTGGCCACTTCCTGCGCCCATTTGCCATAACTTTCACTGGCGCGCACGGTTTTTCCATCCCTGAAATTGTTCCGGGGCACGGGCGAGCATACAATGGGTATAGCGCCTTTTGCTTTGGTGTCGAGAATATATTTACGCATGTACCAGCCATAGCTGTGTACGGTTTCTTTCATTTTTCGAATGGGATTATAAATAGTCACGCTGTCTTCACCAATGCCTTTGATGGTGCCGCGGGCACGGGCGGTATCATCCAGCGGACCGGCATCATTATGTCCAAACTGCATGATCACAAAATCGCCGGGTTTCAGCGTTTGTAATATACGGTCCCAACGGCCTTCTGTAATGAAAGTACGGCTGCTTCTGCCGCCAATAGCCAGGTTGCGCACGGATAGTTTTGTAGTATCAAAACGGCTGGCTATCAGGCTGCCCCAGCCCCAGAGACTGTCCCGGCCGCTTCCATCGCCATTTCTTACGGTAGAATCGCCTATGATATACAATACTCTTTTGTCAGGGTCACGTACAAAAGCAGTAACAAAAACAAGTAACAGTGCAAAAATGAATTTTGTTCCTCGCATGATCGTTCATGGATTTTTTGGTAATGAGACGCTACTGCCAGCAGACGGAAAAGCCTGTAGTTGATCGTTTGCATTACCAATCTATTTTATAAAAGACGATACCCTGCCGGGGAACGGTTGTGTTCACCAGCAATAATCCTTCTTTCGGGGTTTTGGTGAATTGGCCTGTTTGTATTAACTGACCGGCTTGCTCCAGTTGCGCCATGGCGGGGTAAACACCTTTTCCAATAAGTGTCAACGAAACGATTCTGAGTATGTGCAAGGGTTTGAGCATGGCAAAGCAATGGAATGCTTTGTAAAATAAATCACAAAGCCAGGTACACTATCCTGACGCATCCTGTAAAGGAAGTAGGAGGCAGGAAGCAGGAAGTAGGAAAATCCAGAACCATCCTGCTTCCTGCCTCCTACTTCAATTTCTCCAACTCATTTTTTGTTACAGTAAACACCGTCCCATGCCGTATTCCCTTCGGCATCTCCAGCTGGTCAGAAATATCGGTCCATTTTTTCAGATTGGTAGAAACCACCGCCCCGTATTGATGCTCCCGGTATTTATCAAAATACACGATCCAGCGTTTGCCCTGTTTCAGTACGGTAGGCCCTTCGGCCCAATACTTACCGGTAATGGGTTCCGAAGGAGCGCTGTACCCCCCGGTGAGTGTATTGCTGAAAGCCAGGCGGAGGTTCTTTTGCGGCGGATAGCGGGTTTCGTCTTTCAGGAACATCACGTATTGCCGGCCATTCTTTTGAATGGTGGCATCAATGACATTGAATCCCTGGTCGTACAGGAGTTTGGTATCGCTGAAGGTGTTGAAATCTTTGGTGGTTACATAGTACATGCGGTGGTTGTACTTACTGTCGCCGGAAGTATCGCCCTGGGGAAAACGACCGGGAATAGTGGTGGCCCAATAAATCATGTATTCTTTCTTTGAGGCATCGTAAAAGATCTCAGGGGCCCAGCAATTCAGGGCGCCGCTTTCATGTTCCATCACGGGAATATATTTTTGCTCGCTCCAGTGCAGCAGGTCTTTGGAGTTGGCATAACCAATGCCTTTTTCGTTCCAGCTCACAGTCCATACCATATGGAACAGGCCGTCGGCGCCACGCACAATACAGGGATCGCGCATGAGTTTGTCTTTGCCGGCGGTGGGAGTAAGAAAGGAACTGTCATTTTTTAAAGCAGTCCATTTTAAACCGTCGTAGCTGTAGGCCAGGTGCAAACCGTCTTCGCCGTTACCTTTGAAGTAAGAGAAGAGGTAAGGTTGGGCATAGGAGATGCATGAAAAGGTGCATGCGATGCAAAGAAGAAGAATCCGTTTCATGAACGGAAGATAGGGATTTTCATAGTATATCACCCGGGCGTCTCTGCGGCAACAATACAATCACCGCCATCACCACAAAGCTCAACACAAACATCCCCAACGCAAACATCCACAAATTCACCCCCAAAATACCGGCCAATGCATAGCCCGCCCAGGTGATACTGCGAAAGGTAAAATCAGATACAGCCCCCGTTACCATCAGGGTGTTCAAAAAGGATAAGATCACAACTAAGGATAATTTGTTACGCATACAAATCAGGTATATGAAAAATGTTACAGGTTGATATCGTCGTAATACACCAGGTACCACTTGCCGCCCTTCAGTGCAAAGCGGCGTTCCACTTTAAAACCACTTTGTTCTATCCAGAATTTTTCGGTCACAAAACTATCGGTCCGTACAAGACTGTGTTTGTAATAGGTAGTGTCTGTAATATCGCTCACAGGTGTGATGAGCATTTCCCAGTTGTCGGCCGACCATACACGGCTAACCAGGTCATCCACATATTTCCCGCCAATGGGAAATTCAACACGCGAAAGCTGGAAGGTAGAATCATTATGAAATCGTACATTAAATCGCTCGAACGATTCACCACGAGCATTATCTGTATAAGCGGTGGCTGTTAAATCGGCGGGTGCATTGATAGAGGGGTTGTTCTGTTTCCTTTTGCCACAGCTACAAATCAGGAGGGCGCTGAAAAGCACCGGTACGAACTGGCAAGGTCTCATAGTGATGAAATTAATATTTTAACTAATATCACATATTCAAGCCCTGTGTGTAAATCCAAATACCGTTCCTTTTCGGTTTAATGGGGAAAACTTATTTCGTATATGTTGGGCCAAAATTTGCCGGTAACATAAAAAGTTCCGGCAGTGGAGTCGTATGCAATGCCATTCATATCAAGTATATGCGGGTATTTTACACTGGCTTCATGACGCAAGGAAGAAAGATCTATGCGCCCTGCCACACGACCCGTGGCAGTATCGATCTTTACAATGGTTTCGGTATAGCCCACATTGGCGTACAAAAAACCTTTTACAAATTCCAGTTCGTTGAGGCGCTTTACTATGCCTTTGTTATCGGATACATGCAGCACTTTGGCAACAGAATAATCTGCAGGATGTATATACGTGAGGGTATTGGTGCCATCGCTCATGATCAAATAAGTGCCATCGGTAGTAAGGCCCCAGCCTTCTGCACTGGGAAAGAAAAAGGAATCTACCAGTTTGTAGTCATCGGCATTGTATACAAAACCCACCTGGTGTTTATAAGTGAGTTGATACAGTTTATTGTTGAGGAATGCGATGCCTTCACCAAAATACCGTTTGGGTAATACTATAGTGGCAGATATGGCGCCATTGGTGAGGTCTACCATGCCCACCACCGATCGCAAATGGGGCTTACCATCCGGTGAGCCGGTGCTTTCAAATAAACTGCCTTTATGAAACAACAGCCCTTCGGTATAAGAAGTGGTATCGTGCGGGAAATACCGGATCACGGAATAATGCAATACGGGAATATCGTCGGCGCCTGCAATACCGGAGTTGTTTTTATCAACGGGCACACCGGTATCATCGCCGCAGGCAGCCAGCCAACTGCACCATGCCATAAATAATACCTTCTTCAATAAAATGTTGCTTTGCACAACAAATTAGTAAATTTTGCATAGGTTATAACAAGCGGTTGATATCTTCCCATACTTTCTCTACTACCGGTATACCCTGCTCCAGGTTTTTTTTACGGGTTTGTAATACCCGCTCTCCCGGGTAACTCACGGGATTACTGGATTGATGATAATCATCAATGATGGCTGCAACGGTTTTTCCAATAGCATGGTGATTGCCCAGCTTGCTGATATCGATGGCCACAAATACCTGCGACAGGGCTAACTCGTTTTTTTGTTTTGTAATGGCATGCACGGCCAGTCCGCCACTGAGCACAGCCGCCAGTATATCCAGCAATAAAGCCAGCCCGGCTCCTTTCCAGTAACCAACCGGCAGCGGCCGCTTGCTGGCCAGAATGGCTTTGGGGTCGGTAGACAAATTCCCTGCTTCATCGTACCCGCCATATACGGACAGGGATTCGTTTTTCAGGGCAGCCAGTTCCAGCGCGCCAAACGAATATTGCGACATGGCCATGTCCAGCACAATGGCCTCCTTACCATAGGGCAGCCCCATTACCAGGGGATTGTTGCCCAGTTTGGCATCGGTAGCGCCCCAGGCGGGCATCAATGCAGTGGTGTTGGTCCAGCCAATAAATACAAATCCCGCTTTCGCGGCCTGCCAGCCATACGTGCCGCCACGCATCCAGTGATTGGTATTCGAAAGTGCCACGCAGCCTATGCCGTGTTGTTGCGCTAATTGCATGGCGGTATCGGTGGCATGAAGCGCATTCAACGGACCAATGCCCAGCTTGCCATCCCATTGTTGTATGCCGCCAAAACCATGTTGTAAAGAAGGGATGGCATGAATATCGATATAACCCTGCCGGATGTATTCAACAAAACGCGCAAAGCGGTTTACGCCATGTGTGTACACGCCATCTACACTATTGTTGGTAAAAATTTCGGCACATTGTTGGGCCCTGGTTGCTGAACAACCATATTTCAGCAATACCTGGTAAAACAGGTCCCTCATGTGTGAAGCGGGAATCAGTATCATGTTGCTAATATAAACAATTACATGCGCCTGTAACTAAGCAGCCCCTGCCCTATCACCGCTTTATCGTGCAACCGGCCTGTGCGCGCAAACTGCGCCCACAATGTTCGCACAGCTTTACCATGTTGTTGCAGGGTTTCCCAACGCATGCCTTTTATCAGCTCGGCTTTTTCCCAGGTTTTTTTATCGCCAAACAACAGGGGGATATCTACAGTATGCATAGCGGTGGCACCCATGAATTGGTACAAATACGCCCTGCCACCACCCCTTGCATGCCGTTTGGCAAATTGAATGGCCGCATTTCTGTAAATACGTCCGGTGGTAATGTAAACCAGTAATTGCCTGATGCCGGCGCCTGCCAGCGGTGCAGCAGTTATGCGTTGAAGCGATGGTATAAAGGGAAGAAAAAATAAAGTTTCAGCAGCGGCATAGCCTATCAGTACATCGTACTGTTTGGCAGCATGCAGCCAGGCATGCTCCAGCTCCTTTTCATGCGGTAAGGGTGCATGCCCGTATTGTACGCCAAAAGGCATTCCTGCCTTTAATCCATATTTGCGTGCGGCTGCCGACACTGCATCATAGTGCAACATAACTTCATCAACGGTGGCTGTTGCAGGAATACCGCTGGCCACAGCAGTCATAGCAGCAGTCATCTTACTGCGGCCGCGGCTGATGCCCAATGGCGCGCTTTGAATAATGGCGCGTTGAAACAAACCCTGCACACCTTCTGCAATCATCAAATGCGCAATGGCATCGCCACCCGACGATTGCCCAAACAAAGTGATATTATTGGCATCGCCGCCAAAAGCGTCAATATTCTTTTTAATCCAACGTAGGGCCTCCATAATATCCAGCAAACCCAGGTTGGCGGCTCTTTCGCCATAGCCACCTAAAAAACCAAACAAACCCAAACGGTAAGTAATATGCACTACAATCACCCGCTGTTCTTCTACCAGCAGCCGCGCATCAAAAATGGTGGCATCGCCGCTACCCGATACATAAGAACCGCCATGTATCCATACCATTACGGGCAATTGATGGCGCGGTCCGTCGGGAACAGTGACAGATAAATACTGGCAATGTTCATCCAGTGTTAAATGGCCCAGGGGCGAGGCGCCCAGCAGTTTATGCAAACGGGAATCCGGCGCCTGCGGACTGGCAGGCGACCAGTTAGTAGCCCTGAAAGGAGTTGTATAAGGCGGCGCAGGAACGGGCGGTTGAAACCGCTCCGCCCTTGCATATCGAATGCCTGTTGCCCGTATCACTCCCCGGTCTCTCCAACCGGTAATTACACCCACGTTGGTGTTAAACACAATATGATCATCACTCACCGGATAATAAATTTATACTTGCCCGAGCCCGTTTTAAATACGGCCTTCCCATTTTGATAACCCAGCCATTTAATGTCCCTGTGACTCTTCAGGGGCATATTGCTTTCGAGTATGGTAGTGCCTTTGGGCGAAGGTAGGTAAATAGTAGCGGTGGTATTGGCGGGAATGGTAATGGTAAACACCCGCCAGGAATACTGGTGATCCCATTCGCTGTAAATGGTGCCAAAAGGCGATACAAAAGAGGCCTTGCCTTTGTCTACACCAATTACCGGCTCAGGTCTGATCTCTATATGACGATACCCTACCGATGTATCGGCCTGACGAATACCGGCCAGTCCATCGTAAAACCATTGCATCAAATGGCCCAGCATCAGGTGATTATTCGATACTTCTTCCAGCGCGGCCCACGATTCAGTTAAAGCGGTAGCGCCTTTCTTCAATTGAAAACCATAACCGGGCACATCTTCACGCGAGTTCATATCGTATACCAGTTGTGCGGCGCCACCATCGCTGAGGGCCTGCACCAGGAAATGAAAACCTACATCACCGGCGGTCAGCGCTTTGCCGTTCTTGTTAATGCTATCCACCAGGTTTTTGAAAACCGCGGGGCGGTTATTTTCATCTACCAGGCCCACCACCAGGGGCATGGCCATAGCCGTTTGACTTCCGGTAGAATATACTTTGGTTTGTGCATTAAAGAATCTGGCATTAAAGGCCAACTTCACCTGAGCGGCCAGCGATTTGTATTTGGCGGCCTCGGCGGGCTTTTGCAGCAGTTCCGCCATTTGCGCCAATAAGGCAATATCGTAATAATAAATAGCGGTGGCGGTTATTTCTATGGGCGTCAATTGTGCCATACCAGGGAATTTCGGACCCAGATCGTACCAATCGCCCAAACCATGCGATAATATATGTCCTTTGGCTTTGGAGCCCAGGTAGTCCACATATTTGGTCATCATGGGCCAGGCCTGCTGCATCACGCTTTTATCGCCATACCATTTATACAACATCCAGGGCAGAATCACAGCAGCGCTGCCCCATTCGGGTGAGTCGCGAAAACCGCCTTCAAAGCTTACATATTCGGGCGTAATATCCGGCACCAGCCCTTCAGGCGTTTGATCGGCCATCATATCGGTAACCAGCTTCCGGTATAAATGATAGATATCATAATTGTAGTGGATGGATTCGCCCATCAGGTAGGTTTGCTCCAGCCAGCCCAGCTTTTCGCGATGCGGGCAATCGGTCACCACGCTTTGCATATTGCTGCGTATGGCCCAGTCTATCAATGAAAAGGTTTTGTCGAAAAGTTCTTCCGAACAACTGAATGTACCAATGCGGGGGTTGGCATTATGCGTATGCAGCATGGTCATGTTCACAATAGCGGCCTGATTGCCTTTGGCTTCGTTTTCAGGCGCAGCATGCACCACTTCCACATAACGGAAACCATAATAGGTAAAACGCGGCTCCCATTCTTCGGCACCCTTGCCTTTGAGTGTATAGGAAAAATAAAAAGGACGACCGGTATTTTTCTGGTTGGCGCGTTTGTCTTTGGTGATCAGCTCGACCGGATAAAATTTCACCTGCTGCCCCTGTTTGCCCTTTACCTGTATATGAATAATACCGGAAGCATTTTGTCCGAAATCGTAGAGATAAGTACTGTCGCTGGTTTTGATAACCGATTGTACCGGTATGGTACGCATCACCTTCAACGGATAGCCCTGCTCGGCCATCAGTTTACCGGCGGGACCTTTTACAATAGTAGCCGCCTTCCACGAAGCATCGTTAAAACCGGCCTTGTTCCAGCCTTCCTGTTCCAGGTTGGCATCGTATTCCTCTCCGGAGTATATACTCGAAAAAACAATTGGACTTTTTTCAGCCTTCCAGCTATTGTCTGAAACGATCTCGGTTTTGGTACCATCGGTATATTCCACCAGCAGTTTCATGATCATGGCGGGATTGCCAAAGGCAGTGAGCAGTTTACGGTACCGTACATTGGGGATATTGTAAAAACCATTGCCCAGCAGCACACCAATGGCATTGACGCCGTTGGTTACCTGTTTGGTAACATCGAAGGCGTTGTATAAAACTCGTTTATCATAGAAAGTCCAGCCGGGCGCCAGGAAATGATCGCCCACTTTGGCGCCGTTGATATGCAGTTCGTAATGCCCTACCCCGCTTACAAAGGCGGTGGCGCGGCGAACGGGTTTATTGATGGTAAACGATTTGCGCAATACGGGCAATATATGATCGCCGCTCACCCTGGTTTTATAATCTTTATTACCGCCGGGCGCATGAATGCCGGGCACAATGCGTTTGGCAGGGTCCATTTCGTTGTAACCAATCCATTTGGCATTGCCCCAGTCGGCAGCCTGCAGCAAACCCATTTGCCAGTAAGCTACCGAATCGCTGGAGGCAGCGCCGCCCTTGTTGTCCCATACCATTACCTTCCAGTAATAATACCTGGCGGGTTGCAGGGGTTTGCCGGCATAAGGTATCCACACAGATTCACCGGAGTTCACTTGTTTACTATCCCACATATTGCCGTTATCGCTCTCCAGTTTGGCGGGATCGTCGGCTACCAATATGCGATAGGAAGTTTGCAAAACATTCCTCGAAGTGGATTGCAATTGCCAGCTAAAGCGGGGTTGCAGGGTTTCCAGTCCGAGTGGATTGTGCAGGTTTTCGCAACGAAGGTTAGTGATTTTGGTTTGTGCACCGGCAAAATAAGTAACAAAGAAGCAGAGGGTACCGAATAAGTGTTTTTTCATGATGCGCAATGGGGATTTTTGCGGCTTAAGTTACACATTTTGCCTGAAACGGGCGGTCCCCGAAGCGGGCTGCATATCACTTATAATACTGCAACGAACTATCATTTATTTTAAACGGCTCCCCCTTTACCAACCGCAGCATCTCTGCCCCCGCCAGCAACACCGGCTCATACCCATGGGCTGCATACACATTCACCGGCCGGTGATAATAAAAAGTCGGGTCAAAAGCCATACCCGTACCCACACAGGTGCCCTCTACCTGACCGGTAGCAGTCACTTTAGTGGTAACGGCATTCCAGGCCAGCATGGCCATAGGCGCATAAGCCACCGGATTTAACCAGCCCTTATTACAGGCATGCGCTATACAATAGGCAAAAATGGCCGTGGCCGAAGTTTCGAGGTAGGAGTCGGTACGGTTCAGCAACTGGTGCCAGAAACCCGAACCCGATTGCAGAGCGGCCAGCCCTTTGGCATGCGCCCGCAATTGTTGCAATAAAAAGGGACGGCCCGGATGGTTTTCCGGCAACACATCCAGCAATTCCACGGTTGCCAAAATGGCCCATCCATTGGCGCGGCCCCAGTACATTTCAGGGTGCGGCTCCATACCCTGCACCCAGCCATGCATATATAATCCTTTTTCTTTATTGAACAGGCGTTGTGCAAACTGGCGTATCTGTTTTACGGCATCATCATAGTATTTGGTCTGGCCGGTGAGCTTGCCCATTTGCGCCAGCGCGGGTACGCTCATATACAGGTCGTCGAGCCAGATGGTGTTTTTCTGCGGCCGGTTGCGGGCCAGGGTGCCATCGGGCAAACGAAATTCTTTGGTGCTGATGAATTGTATGAAATGATCGATCATGGGACGCAACTCCCTGTTAATGCCCGCCCGGGTAGCCTTGATCATGGCGGCACACATGGCGCCCGCATCGTCCAGCGCATGTGGCTCAATGGTTTGCCTGAACAAATAATTGCCTTTTAAAACGCCTGCTTCCACCTTCTTTTTAATAGCCGGCACCCAATGCGCCATAAAGGCAAAACGCTTTTTTCATAGTCACTGTAACGGGTATCGCCACTGTTTTCGGCGGCCAGCAACATGCCCGAATAGGTCACCCCCCATTCATAACTGTTGAGCCTGAAATCGCCGGGTTGCAGCATCATCGACGTATCGAAGCGGGATGGATCGGTCACCACTTCCCCGCTTGATTTCAGCACCATTTGCGGTGGCGTGGCGGCATCGAGGTAATCGAATACTTTGTCGAGTACTTTTTTAATATCGGCGGCGCTCATGGTGCCATAAGGAACAGGATAATCGGGTTGCATCGCGTGTAAGGGAGTGGTAACATCGGTGCCCGGTTTGGGAGTAATCTGGGCTTGCAGTACAATGAAACTACAGCAGGCGGCAGCACAAGCCATCCATTTTTTCATATGCAAAAGATATTACTTAAAACTAATAGCCGGTGCGGCGGTTTTCATCCTGTTCTATCCTGAAAGGGAGGTTTACCGTCACTATGGTTGTACCAGCTGGTTGCCCGCTTTGCGATACAACTTCAGTTCAATGAGTTCCGGCGATGGGTGGCTGTTGTTCCAGTGTTTATGCACGGCCAGCGCGGCGCCCAATGCCGAGGCCTGCGCCATGGATGCGGCATACACTTCATGGGAAGGATATGCATTGGCCAGCAATTGCATATAGATGGGATTGCGGCTAAAACCACCATCCACAAAAATCTTTTTTACGGGGCTGTTACGCAGTACCAGGTTCAGCGATTCTATTTGCTGCTGCATAATATCGGCCATCAGCTGATGATAGGCTGCTTCGTAACCGGCAAAATCGTGCAGGTTGCGGGTGGCAAACAGGGACCCCTGCTGCATGGCGCTGTTGCCGCTTTTGGCGTTGGCCACCGGCGCCCCACCGGCCAGTGGAATATTGGGATCGTATGATACAGTTTTATAGTAATCATTGGCCACATGAAAATGCGCAGCCAGCCTTTTTACCTGTTGCTCATGCTCATAACCTGCAAACAATCGCGCCGCTTTTACAGGTCGGCCCCGGTATTCCATATAACACAAACAATCCTGCTGCAGCTCTTCAAACGTGAGCCGGGTTTGATTAAACGGATTAAGACTTATACACCAGGTGCCGGTGGAGATCAGCACAAAGGGTTCGAAAAAATGAAAGAGGTAGGGAATCAAAGCCGCCGAGCTATCGTGCAAACCCACACCGGTTAACAGGGCATGTTGCTGCCACTGTGAATGCATGAGCTGGTCAGACGGAAATATCGGGGCCAGCTTTTCATTGATGCCTTCCCGATACAACCATTCATGATAATGGTTCTGCGGAAAATTCCACATAGCCGTATGGCAGCCAATACTGGTGATATCGCTGTAAGCCCGGCCGGTAACCAGGTAACTCATGTATTGCGGCAAATGCAGCGAATACCTGATGCGCTCAAACAGCTGCGGCTTTTCATACTTGATGCGGTACAACTGCAGTCCCGAGTTGAGGCTGCCCAGCACGGGCGATGCCGTATGCATGGAGAAAGCCAGTTCGCCGCCATATTTCCGGTAAAACCCGGCCTGCAAGTCGGCCGGGTATTTTTTTAAGTAATTATAGAGCGGCGCCACGGGCTTCCCTTCATGATCAATGTGCACAAAGCTGGCGCCATAGGTGCTGAAATTGAGGGCACGTATGCGAAAGTTTTTGTCATGGAATACTTCCTGCAGGCTTTGGTACACCCATTGGGTAAGGGCCGGCAGGTTTTCGCAGGCATCGCCGTCTTCGTCGGTGATCTCGTCGAATTGCTCATTTTTTTCGAGGAGCATATTGTATTGCTCGTCGAAGAGGAATAGTTTTTTATTGGTTTTGCCAATATCGAATATGGCGATGGCAGAGGTGGCTGTCATGATTTTTGTGTCGTACTTGTACGTTCAGTTCACTATTCGGCCCGAGGAACAAAATAATTACAACCCGGTCGCCACGGTCTTCTCCCCGCGCTCTTTTATCAGATTTTCTCTCACCTTCAATTCTCTGAATAACTGCAAAGGCTGCAGGGCAGCCCCGGCACGCAAACGCGCTTCAGCTACCAACGAACGTACATCGGTACGATAAGCCTGCTGCAACAGCTCCTGTGCAGTCACCACATCATTGGCTTCCTGGGCTGCGGCCAGCGCTCTGGCATCTACCAGCAAAGCCTGCGCATAAGCAATCTTGATGGCCTCCACCGATTGCAACAAGTCTTCCAGCGGATCTTTTACATTATGCGAAGCATCAATCATCCATCCCAAATCACTGGCATGCTGCATACCACGGGCATCCATACCCTCTACCAGTTCGTTAAATATCAAAAACAATTGATAAGGATTGATACTTCCAACAGTAAGATCGTCATCACCGTACTTGCTGTCATTAAAATGAAATCCACCCAGTTTGCCTTCTCCCAGTAACAAAGCAACAATCTGCTCAATATTAGCATTGGGCAGGTGATGACCCAGATCTACCAGGGTATAAGCTTTGGGACCCAGTTTGGTGGCATACAACAACGACTGTCCCCAATCTCCTACCGTCATCGAGTAAAAATTGGGTTCAAAAGCCTTGTATTCTACAAACATTTTCCAGTTATCGGGCAGTGCCGCATATATCTCCTGCAGCGACTCCAGCGTACGCTGAAATGCCTTGCGGAAATTAAGCTGGCCGGGAAAACAGGATCCATCCGATAACCATACGGTAATGGAATCGGATCCCAGTTCCACACCATGTTTAATTACTTCTATGTTGTGATCAATAGCCTGCCTGCGCACTGCCTTATCTACATGCTGCAGTGATCCGAATTTATAACTCAGCTTTTGACCGGGCTGGTCCTGAAAGGTGTTGGAATTCACGGCATCAAAACGCAGTCCATGCTGCGTAGCCAGTGCTTTAATAGCCTTTGCATCTTTCGGAATATCCCAGGGAATATGCAGGGAAATAGCGCCGCTGCTTTGGTTCAGGCGATGCAGTAAACCTACGTCTTCTATCTTTTCTTCCAGCGTACGCGGCTCGCCGCCACCGCTGAACCGGCCAAAGCGGGTACCGCCTGTACCCAATGCCCAGCTGGGAATGGCTACCTGGAAGGCCACCAGTTTGTCCATAATGGCATTAACATTCGAAATACCTTCTGCCACAAATTCAAAACGGCGTTTATGATTGGCGAGGTGTTTATTATTGAATTCGTCTATCTTATATTTATCGATCAGCATATGCAATCGTTTAAGGTAAATAAAATACTTCTTTTAATGGATAGGAAACGGGTGAATTGTCGGGATTGCTTTCCATGATGTCTTTCATGTAAGCCCACCATTTTTGCATTACGGGATGCCGGGGCAATTCATCGAGTTGCATGGGGTTTTCTATTTTGAGAAAACCAAACAGGTTGCCGGTGGGCGTATCGAGGAATATGCTGTATTCCTGCACGCCGGTAGCCTTCAGCAATGATTGCAAATCGGGCCATATTTCGTCGTGGCGTTTTTTATATTCGGCTTCGAAGCCGGGATATAATTGCATTTTGAAAGCTACTCTTTGCATGTCGAACCTGATTTAGTATTCCGTATCACCCACTCCCCGAAGGGTACAATATTATCTTACAAACGCCGTTGCCACCCCTCCATCTACATTAATCACATTACCGGTAGATTTATTCAACAACCCACCAGTAATTGCAAAACATGCATTCGCAATATCCTCCGGCAATATAATTTCATTTAACAACGTACGCCTGGCATAATAAGCGGGCAACTCAGCCACAGTAATTCCATAAGCTTTGGCCCTTCCCTCTGCCCAGGCGCCTTCCCATATCTTGCTATCCGAAATCACGGCATCGGGATTCACCACATTTACACGAATACGATCCTTGCCCAGTTCAGCAGCATTCAACCTGCTCAGGTGCAATTGCGCGGCCTTGGCCGATCCATACCCGGCATTATTGGGGCCGCTCATCAACGCATTCTTGCTCACGATATTGATCACATCACCACCAATACCCTGCTTGCGCATCACTTCCACCCCGGCCTGTGTTACAAAGAACTGGCCTTTCACCAGTACATCATACAACAGGTCCCAGTCTTTCTCGGTATGCTCTTCTATGGGTTTCGAAATGGATAAACCGGCGCAGTTCACTACAATGTCCAATCCGCCAAAAGCGAGTGCCGCGGCATCGCAGGCCGCTTTGATGTCTTTTGAACTGGTAACATCCAATTGCACAGCCGCATACACATCCTTGCTATATTGTTTGCCAAAATCTTCTTTGGCCTTTTCCAGCCTGCTGGCATCATTGTCGTTGATGATCACACAGGCGCCTTCATCGGCAAATTTTTTGGCAATAGCCTTGCCTATTCCACCGGCGCTGCCGGTTACCAGGGCAATGCGGCCCGATAAAGCCTTGGGCCTGGGCATACGCTGCAGCTTGGCTTCTTCCAGCAACCAGTACTCTATATTAAATGCTTCCTGCCGGGGCAACGACGTGTATTCCGATATGGCTTCGGCGCCACGCATTACATTAATGGCATTGATATAAAACTCGGCGGCCACGCGGGCTGTTTGTTTGTCTTTCGAAAAGGTAAACATGCCTACACCGGGATACAGGATCACCACGGGATTGGGATCGCGCATGGCCGGACTGTTGGGATGTTTGCAGGTATTGTAATAGTCTGCATACATGGCGCGATAAGCCTCGAACTGCGGCGCCAGTTTTTCCTTGATGGCGCTTACATTCGACAGGTCTTCGCCAGGTTGCAGGTTCAATACCAGCGGACTGATCTTGGTGCGCAAAAAGTGATCGGGACAACTGGTGCCCATGGGCGCCAGGCGGTCCAGGTGGTTGGAATTGATGTATTGCAACACGCGCTCATCATCGGTAAAATGACCAATCATTTTCTGATGGCTGCTGCAAAAACCGCGCAATACGGGCGCCAGGGCGGCTGCCTGTGCAGTACGTTGTTCTTTGGGCAACGATTCTATTTTCACGCCGCCAAACACGGCCGGCTGTTGTTTTACTTTCTCCTCGATGTATTCGGCGCAACGCTCAATGACTTCCAGGGTATTAATATAACTTTCATAAGCGGTATCGCCCCAGGTAAACAAACCATGGGAACCCAGCATGATGCCGCGGATACCGGGATTTTCATCTACACATTGTTTCAGCTTCAAACCCAGGTCAAAACCGGGGCGCTGCCAGTCTACCCAGCCGATGCTGCCGTTGAACAGTTCCTGTGTAATGCGTTTGCCGTCTTTGGCGGCGGCAATGGCAATGGCTGCATCGGGATGCAGGTGGTCGATATGTTTGAAGGGCAAAAAGCCATGCAGCGGGGTATCAATGGAAGGCGCTTTTGAATTCAAATCGAATATGCAATGATTGAATAATTCCACCATTTCATCTTCATACTGGATACCGCGATACACGTTTGTCAGACTGCGAAGGCGGTCGACATATAAGGCAGCCAGCCCGCTTTTTTTCAGCGTGCCCAGGTCGCCTCCCGATCCCTTCACCCACATCACTTCCGTTTCCTTACCGGTCAGGGGATCTTTGGCTATGGCCTTGCAACTTGTATTGCCACCGCCGTAATTGGTAAGACGCAGATCGGCGCCCAGTAAATTAGAACGGTAAATCAATAAAGCTACCTCATCTCCCTGCATGGATGCCGCTATGGCATCGTCCCACAAATAACTTACATGTTTAAACTTGTCTACACGTGTTGCTGACATAAACTATACATTATTGCTTTAGAAAGTAATTATTTCAAAGAATTACCATACCCCACTACCAGTACCGATATGATGATGGTAATTATTCCCAATGTGATCGTTGTTTTAGTTTTCTTGCTTACGCCCGACCATTCTTTTAATACCAGTCCCCACATATTGGCCACCAGTATAATAAAGGCCATATGCAGAATCCAGCTGCTGGCGCCATTGCCCAGTTTGCTTTCGCCCATACCATAGAAAAAGAACTGCAAAAACCAGGTGGTGCCCGCCAGGGCCGAGAACAGGTAGTTAGCCAGCAGCGGCGTTTTTTTATTGGCATAGTCGCCAAAGGTTTTGTTACGGGCATTCAACAGCATACACCATATAAAGTTGGTGGTCAGCCCGCCCCACAATACCACTACATAAGTTACATTGTTCAGGAACAGGTAATTGCCCTCGCCGGGATGGTTGGCCTGCCAAAGCTGGTTGGCAACGTCGGCCATGGGTTTGCCGGCTTCCAGGCCAAAATTGAAACAGGCGCTCAGCACACCGGAAATGATCGATACCAGCATGCCCAGCCCGAATTTGTATTCAGTTTTTACTGCCACGCCATGCGGATCGAGCCCGTCTTTGGCCAGTTCTTTTTCCTTGCGCATACCTGCTTTGCCACAAATCACAATGCCCAATACACAAATGGCCAGACCCAGCAAAACCGTCAGCCCCCAGATGGAGCTCACCATCATACTAAAGGTTTCTTTACCAGGGGTATTAGCCAGGTCGAAATAAATAGACGGGATGAGGGCGCCAAATACCATACACAAACCCAGTATGATGCTGCTGCCCAGCGATACACCCAGGTAGCGCACGCCCAAACCATAAGTAAGCCCCCCGATACCCCATAATACGCCGAATAAAAACGTATAGCCAATCACTGAACCACCAGCCGCGCCGATAATTTCTGTAAAGTTGGGTATGGTTAACCAGGCAGCCAGCGGCGGTACAATCAGCCAGGAAAACAATCCGCCCACAATCCAATAACTCTCCCAGGCCCAGCCCTTTACTTTTTTATAAGGTATGTAAAAGCTTCCCGAAGCAAATCCTCCGAGAAAATGAAAGATAACACCAAGAATTACACTCATTTGTAGCTATTTTTTCTAATGGAAGGCAGTCGCCGGATTATAAATGGTGAAAGTATAATGTACTAATTACTAGGCCATCATGTACTATCATGGTCTTTTTTAACAGGGCACGAACGGTTGTTAGCAATTTTTATTTTAAGTTTGACCCGCTGATGAAAAAAGACAACATATTTCAATATTTATTTATCGATTATTACTCAGCCACCCCCAAATACCTTCAATTGGCCAATTCAATAATAAAGGCAATTGGCGAAGGTAAGATACAAAAAGATGAATTGTTGCCATCGATCAATGAGCTGAGCTTTGAATTCGAAATATCACGCGATACGGCAGAAAAGGGATATAAACATTTAAAGAAAATAGGTGTATTGGGGTCGGTGCCCGGCAAGGGCTATTTTGTAAAAAATACTGAAGTGGGTCAACACCTGAAAATATTCCTGCTGTTTAATAAGCTCAGCCCCCATAAAAAGATCATTTACGATGCTTTTGTGTCTTCGCTGGGTGAAATGGCCTCGATAGATTTTTACATATATAATAATGACTTCGCTTTTTTTAAAAGACTTATCCATAATAAAAAAAGCGACTATACACATTATGTCATCATCCCCCATTTCCTCGACGGAGGCGAAAACGCACATGAGATCATCAACACGCTGCCCAAGGAAAAACTGATTTTACTCGATAAGATGATTCCCGGCGTGGATGGCCGTTATGGCGCTGTATACGAAAATTTTGAAAAGGATATTTACGACGCGCTGGAACAAAGCCTGGAAAGGCTGAGTAAATACCATACCATCAAGATCATTTTCCCCGAAGACACTTACCACCCCGTGGAGATATTAAAGGGCTTTTTTCGTTTTTGCCAGCAATATGCTTTTAATTATAAAGTAGTACATGATATTGCCAATGAACCCATCAAGGAAGGCGAGGTATTCATCAACCTCATGGAAGAAGACCTGGTGATACTGATAGAAAAAATTCTGGCCACCAAATTAAAAGTGGGTAAACATGTTGGTGTGATCAGTTATAACGAAACACCCCTGAAAAAGATCATATTGAATGGTATCACTACCATCTCTACCGATTTCCAGATGATGGGTGAAAGAACCGCACAACTGATACTGGAGCAATCGACCGAGCATATAGAGATACCCTTTTCTCTAAATATGCGGGCATCGTTATAGCCTTATCGATTTAGATCGTTACCCTGGTGAAAAATATTCACCCTCACACATGCTTGATTTTGTGAATCTGTTTTTTACGTGTAATCTTGTGTTGGCGGTATAGCAATTCCAAACCATGATTCTTACATGCGTTCAGTTCCCTGAGTGACGACATAATGGAGGCTTTGAGAAAAGGCGCTGCGCGACCGCGATCTGATGGCGCTTTTCTTTTTATATACTTATCTGCACCAGGTGCAGGATAAGGCTTCCTGTTAACCGTTAGATATATCAGCTTTGTTTAACATTTCGTTTGCACATCATCCATTTTTTACCCGCAAATTGATTTAAAACAAACCAGTAATCGGCTATACCCCCCTTTTCAACAAATTATTTTAATTTTTTTTCGGTTTTGAATAGTAATCTGAAGGCAAAAAGTTGTTTTAATACTAAACGCGTTTTTTTACCGGCCATGCGGGATGGTGGTTGAGCTGTGATTTGATTTCAATAATATTTAATAAATACTGCTCCTGAAGTATAGCCATTAAAATCACTTAGCAGATTCATTAAACAATATTTAAAAAAACGAATCATAGATTAAATCAAATACGAAGACCCATGATGAAAAGAACGATTCTTTTGGTACTGTTATCGCCTGGAATGATAGGCGTTTATGCGCAGTCGCCTGTAAAATGGTCATTTACGGCAAAAAAAGTTTCTAACGGTGTGTACGATGTACATATAACCGCCAGCATTCAACCCGGCTGGCATATTTATGCGCAGGAACAACCATCCGATGCCATTGCATTACCCACCGCCATTCATTTTACGCAAAATCCATTGATCGTAAAGCAGGGAAAGATCAAAGAACTGGGGCATAAAGAGCAATTTAAAGATGAGGAGCTGGGTATTTCTGCTTTTCAATATGAAGAGAAAGTTGATTTTGTACAACAGGTTAAGCTGAAAGCAAAGGGGAAAACCAACCTGAATGGTAATGTTACATACCAGGCCTGCACAAACGAAAAGTGCCTGCCGCCTGTAACCACCAATTTCAGTATTAACCTGGAACCATAAACTTGTTCGCCTAACAGGGCCTCGTTTGTCCGCCCGATTTGATGAGTGCATCTGTAACCCCCGTTTTTTCAGCCAGCGGGGCACGGAGTGTCGAGCGGGAATCTCATGTGACTGTTTGGTTGGGTCACTACAAGGGAGTGTTTCTACTCTCCCTTTTTCTTTTGATATTTTATTTGTCAATCATAGTTTGTCCGTAGTCTGTGTGCCCGTTTCAGGGTAATTTCAGAACCTCTTCCTTTCAAATGCCAGGGACCATTTTACCCCTTTAGTTGTAAACCTTTTAGTACCTCTTATCACGTTTACAAACTTCATTGGTAACAACCTGATCAATTGTAGTGTAATTCGGCGGTTGATCAAGTTGTTGCTATGATTGTCCGACGTCTGAACGAACCTTAATTATTCATATAGCTTAGCATTCTCATTCGCATTCCTCATGTGCATCAATTACCCTCTTCAATGGTACTGAAGAGGCGCAGGAATCCCCCGCGGCCGGGTAATCTTACCCGGCTTTTTTATGCCCGGGTGGCACAAACCCGGGTTGCACCGGGGATTACGAATGGAGCGCCCCTTCGGGGGCACACGTCCGACATTCGACAACCCTGCCCCGTCTAAAACCAACATCAATTTCGAAACCTTTCTTGATTACCGTCATATCCTTTCACTTTTTTGCGATTTCGCATAGTTCTTCCCTCCCGCCAACTTGTTTCTATATAGGAAGCTTTTTACCGAACAGCCCGGAACTATAGGCAAACCATTAGCAATCCTCCCCATTTATTAAATAATATCTTAAAACCACATTAACTCTTTATAAATCTTTAAGACCCTTTAGTACCGCACCTGTTAATGGTTGTTTCTACAGTATTGAACCATCAGTCAGCGGTCCTCGTTAGCTTGCCAAAGGTTTTGTAGTAGCAGACCGATCGATTAACCGTAAATCAGACCAGACATGAGCCATAGGCTAAACTTTTAAAACGCATTTGCATGAACGAACAACTCGTTGGGAAAGCATCACATATCGCCCACCTGATCATACGGCGAATGCAAAACAAACTGACGGACGATGAATGGACCGAACTGGAATCCTGGCTGCAGGAAGACGGGGACAATTTCCTCCTCTACGAAGAACTGATGGATGAACAAAGGCTGGGCCAGGCGTTGGACGAACTGCATGCAGTGGATCATATGCGGGCTTTTGAACAACTGTCCCAAAAATTGATGCTGCCCCCCATGGTCTCCAAACGCACCACCAAACGTTTATGGTGGTATATGGTGGCAGCCCTGCTGCTGATCACCGCCGGCGCCATACTGTATATTATTATCGATACCCGCTCCCCCCACTCCAAAATGCCGCGGCCCCTGGTTACCGCACAAAAAAAACCAGGCGGCGCCACCGATAGCCAGAAGGCCATCCTCACCCTGAGCAACAGTACCATGATCGTTCTCGATAAAGTAAATAACGGCCCCATCGCCCAACAGGGCAATAGCCTGGTGCATAAAAAAAAGAACGGTGAACTTATTTATACCTTCTCAAAAGGAAAAAAGCAATATGAAGAAGCCTATAATACCATACAAACACCCCGCAGCGCCACCTACCAGTTATCCCTGGAAGACGGCACCCGCATCTGGCTGAATGCCGCCAGCACCCTGCATTTCCCGGTTCATTTCAAAGGCAATGAACGGCGCGTTACCCTTACCGGCGAAGCCTATTTTGAAATAGCCCCGTCGCCCACCAGCACAGGCAACAAAAAAACTTTTATGGTACATGCCGGTGATATGGAGGTACAGGCCCTGGGCACCGCCTTCAATATATCGGCTTATAAAGAAGATATACATACCAGCGCCACGGTGGCGGAAGGTCTTGTTAAAGTAACCAGCCGGCACTCCCACCAGCTATTGCCGCCCGGGAAAAAACTGGTGGCAAAGGGCGATACCATTCAGGTGGTAGAAGCCGATATAACACAGGAAATAGCCTGGAAAAACGGGCAATTCGTGTTTCGCAATACTTCCCTGCAGGATGTGATGAATGAGCTGGCGCGTTGGTACGATGTACAGGTAGCATACGAACAGCCCATGCCTGTACTGCATTTCAGCGGCGAAATTACCCGCCATGCCCATATTGAACAGGCTATTGAAATGCTGGCGCTTACCGGCGGCGTACGATTTGAGGTGGAAGGCAGGCAGGTGAAAGTGTTTCCCGTTGCTCATAGTTATTAACTACATTCCGACTTACTGATGCATATCATCAACCGGGTTCTGTAATTTGCGTTAATATTGCAGCAGCCCGGAACAGTTATGGTCAGGAAAAAATACAGGCCGTCATCGGCATATATCGAGAACAACAAAGTTCAATTGGTTCGTGGGGGAAAAGATTTCTTTACCATGCTGAGCCAGTTGATTAACCAGGCCACCACTTCCATCCATTTCCACATTTATATTTTTGATGAAGACGAAACCGGCCGCCGTGTAGCCAATGACCTCATGGCTGCCGCCAAACGCGGCGTGGGCGTGTACCTGCTGGTAGATGGTTTTGCTTCCCGCAGTTTAAGCGCGGCCTTTATAAATGAATTACGTACGGCCGGCGTATACTTTCGCTTCTTTGAACCCCTGCTCAAAAGCGAGCACTTTTATTTCGGCCGCCGCCTGCATCATAAGGCCATCGTAGTGGATGGCTGGTACAGCCTGGTAGGCGGTATCAATATCAGCAACCGCTACAACGATATCGATGGCGAGCCCGCCTGGCTCGACTGGGCATTATATACCGAAGGACCGGCCAGCTTTGAACTGTTCAAGGTTTGCCTCAATGGCTGGGTACGCCCGGGATCACGCATCAGTAAAAGAAAACTCTTTCACGAACCGCTGGCTTCAAAACCAACGGGACATACCCCGGTGCGTATCAGCCGCAACGACTGGGTAAAGAACAAGAACCAGATATCGGGTAGTTATATCGAGATGCTGAAAAAAGCCGAATCGCATGTGGTCATCATGTCGAGCTATTTTTTGCCCGGCCGCATCATTCGGCACCAGTTATCGCGCGCTGCCAAAAGGGGCATCGATATATCCGTGATCGTGGCAGAAAAATCGGATATCAGGCTGGCCAAAAACGCAGAACGGTACATCTATCGCTGGCTCCTGAAAAGAAATATCAAGCTGTATGAATATACCCGCTCGGTATTGCATGGTAAAATGGCCACCCGCGATAACAAATGGGTTACCATTGGCTCCTACAATGTAAACGACATAAGCGCCTATGCCAGCGTGGAACTGAATCTGGATGTAAACGATCCGCAGTTTGCACAGGTGGTACAAAAACACATGGAAACCATCATTGCCAATGATTGCAACCAGGTAACCGAAGCCGGCTTTTTGCACCAATACAATTTCCTGCAGCGCAGCATCCAGTATTTGTCTTATTTATTGGTGCGTGTGCTTTTTTACCTGTTTACTTTCTATTTCAAACAACGTTAATTGCCTTTGATGCGGCGCCACATTGATAGCAACACGGCCTTGTTCCAGTTAGCAAATCGTCCGCGCTGTACCACCATATTGTTGCTGTAGGGCTGTTGCAGGTAATAATGAAATACAAAGCCTGCCCCTGGGTGGTGCCAGCCTGCCATCTGTCCAAAGCGCAGATCGTTGAACACCAGGGTATCGCCGGTACGCTCAATGGTATAGTACCCCTGCGAAAAACGAAACAGGTCTTTCAGTTCATCCAGGTCTTTTACGGGCATCAATAAGGAATCGTTGCGCGGGAAATATTTAAAGTCCATGGCAGGCTTACTGTCGAATACCGACCGGTGCCCGATATGATAGCCCTTGTCGTCTTCCATCACCACATACCATAACAGAATATTCAGCGGTGTGGGTGTGGTAAAGTGGCGGCGCCATTCAATGCCTTTTTCTTTGGCTATTTGTTGCACATCGCGCTCTATCACGGCTTTGTTCAGCAGTCCAAATACCAGATACACTGCGCTCCAGCAAATGGCAAATGCCGCCCATTGTTCCCGGCGCCTGTGCCTGCGAAAAAACAACAATATGATAAAGGCAATCAGGGGAAACAGCGTAAACAGCGGATCGGCCACGAATAATGCATGATAAGAAAAACGATCGTGAGAGAAAGGCTCCAGCCAGCCCGTGCCATAGGCATTGGCGGTATCGAGCGCCAGGTGCACAAACAGCTCCAGGGCAAAAAACCAGAGCCAGGTGCGGAAGGCCACATCATGCGGTCTTCGCCATCTGTGGGCCAGCCAGGCCAGTATGGGCGTGGTGAGTAGGATGAATAATATAGAATGTGTGAAGCCACGATGGGCCAGCAAATCCCTGGTGGGCGTGGTCCAGAAAGTGGCAATGAAATCGATATCAGGAATGCTTTGAGCCAGCGCGCCAAGAAACAATGCCCGTCTGCCCGTCTTTTTTCCAATACAAATTTCGCCTATACAGGCGCCTAAAACTACATGGGTAACAGAATCCATTTCGCAAAGTAACTAAAAGTGGTTTATATTAGTGATTGGGGGGACCATTGACTAACGATTGTGCGAACCGGAAAAATGTACCATTTCCATTTTAAAAATCATCATGTCCTTATTAATCGTATTGCTTTGCATCATTGCGCTGATTTTGCTGATCACATGGGGAAAATTCAACCCGTTCCTGGCATTTTTGGTCATCTCCATCATAGCCGCCTGGCTGCTGGGCATTCCGTTGAATGCCATCTCGGCCTCCATTACAAAAGGTATCGGCGCCACACTAGGTTCACTGGTCATCATCATTGGCCTGGGTGCCATGCTGGGTAAACTGGTGGCCGAAAGCGGGGCCGCTCAAAAAATAACGCAGGTGCTTATGCGTACTTTTGGCGAAAAAAACCTGCAATGGGCACTCATGATCACCGGTTTTGTAGTAGGTATTCCGCTTTTTTATAATGTAGGTTTTGTATTGCTGATACCCCTGATATTTTCCGTGGTGTATCAATACAAATTACCAGCCGTGTATACCGGGTTGCCCATGCTGGCAGCCCTGTCGGTAACCCATGGCTTTTTACCGCCCCACCCCTCGCCCACGGCGCTGGTAACGCAGTTTGGGGCCAATATGGGTATGACCTTACTGTATGGCATGTTACTGGCCGTACCGGCCATTATTGTAGCCGGACCCTTATTTGCCAAAACGCTGAAAAAGGTACATTCCGTACCGCTGCAAACCTTTCAGGCATCCCTGATGCCGGACGATAAGCTGCCGGGGGCTGCCAATAGTTTCTTCACTTCCTTGTTGCCGGTTATTTTGCTGGCCCTTACTACCCTCCTGCCTTTTTTTACTACGCCCACCGGCGCCTTCGGCGAAGCGGTAGCCTTCCTGGGCGATCCCATTATTGTGATGTTGTTATCGGTACTGGTGGCCACATTTACATTGGGTACGGGCACGGGGCGCTCCATCAAATCCATTATGAATACCTACAGCGAGGCCATGAAAGATATTGCGCTGATATTACTCATTGTGGCGGGCGCCGGTGTACTCACCCAGGTGTTTAAAGACAGCGGCGTTAGCGATACTATTGCCAAAAGTTTGCAGGGTGTGCAAATTCATCCGCTGGTATTGGGCTGGCTCATCTCGGCGGTGATACGTGTGGCCATAGGATCGGCCACGGTAGCGGGTTTAACAGCAGCCGGCATTATTGCGCCTGCCCTGCCTTCCATGAATGTAGATCCGCAACTGATGGTATTATCCATAGGCGCAGGCAGTTTGTTATTTTCGCACGTGAACGATTCGGGCTTCTGGATGTTCAAGGAATATTTCAACCTGAGTATAAAAGATACGTTACGGTCCTGGTCGGTGATGGAAACCATCGTATCGGTGATGGGACTAATCGGCGTGTTGATACTCGACCTGTTTATTTAGCACCATGATGTATCATATTAACAATATCGACGAACTGGATTCGCCGGCACTGGTTTTTTATCCCGCACTCATCAAAGAGAATATCGATGCTGCAATCAATATGGTGGACGATATACAACGGCTGCGCCCGCATGTAAAGACGAATAAAAGCGCCGACATTACAAAGCTGATGCTGGCGGCTGGCATACAAAAATTCAAATGCGCCACCATTGCCGAGGCAGAAATGCTGGCCCTTTGCGGCGCAGGCGATGTATTGCTGGCCTACCAGCCCGTTGGTCCTAAATTACAAAGACTGGTACAGCTTACGCAGCGATATCCCGATACCCGGTTCAGTTGTTTGATTGATAATGCCGCCAGCGCCACGGCCATTGCCAAAACATTTGCACAGGCGGGCAGCACCATAGCGACATACATCGATTTAAATGTGGGTCAGAACCGCACGGGCATAGCCCCCGGTGAAAAAGCAGTGCAACTATATAATTATTGTGCGCAACTGAGCGGACTGATGATGACGGGGCTGCATGCCTACGATGGCCATATCCGCAATCAAAACTTGGCGGCACGTACGGCCGCCGTGGAAGCCGCTTTTGCACCCGTGGCGGCCATGCGCAACCAGCTGCAATCGATGGGTTATCACGATATCATCATTATTGCCGGCGGCACGCCCAGCTTTCCGGTGCATGCACCAGGAAAGGAGGTGGAATGCAGTCCGGGTACTTTTGTGCTCTGGGACCAGGGTTATACCCGGCTTTGCCCTGAGCAACCCTTCAAAGCGGCGGCCCTGCTGGTAACGCGTGTGGTATCGCTGCCCGCCGATCATTTGATTTGTGTAGACCTGGGGCATAAATCGGTTTCTGCAGAAAACGATATCAGCCAAAGGGTGTTTTTCCCGGATGCGCCCGCATTAAAACCTGTTGGCCAAAGTGAGGAGCATTTGGTGCTGGATGCCGGCGCGGGGCATTCGTTCAAGGTGGGTGATGTGTTCTATGGCGTGCCGGTGCATGTATGCCCTACGGTGGCATTGTATGACAGGGCGGTGATTGTGGAGGAGAGAAAGGTTACGGGAGAATGGGAAATTACTTCGCGCAAAAGAAAAATTACTATTTAGATTTGGCCGGCCCACCGCCTGCCCGCGGTGGGCCTTCAGGGTAGTTAAAGCTACGTACAAAAAATTACACCATGATCAATGTAGGAATAGTCGGCTTCGGCATCTCTTCCAAAGTCTTTCATGCCCCCTTCCTCACCACCAACCCCAAGTTCAAACTCCTCAGCGTAGTGGAACGCCATAAAAACGAATCGGCCGAAAAATACCCCGGCGTACAGGTGGTGCGCAGCATCGACGAACTGCTGCAAAACTCCGCCATCGACCTGGTCGTTATTACCACGCCCAACGAAACCCATCTTCCCTATGCCAAAGCGGCGCTGGAAGCAGGCAAACATGTAGTGCTGGAAAAACCCATGGCCAATACCAGCCAGGAAGCCCGCGAGCTGACAGATGTCAGCGCCCGTTCAGGTAAAGTGTTAAGTATTTACCAGAACCGCCGCTATGTGAGCGATTTCCTTACCATTCGCGAGGTGCTGGATAAAAAACTCCTGGGCAATATCCATACCTTCGAAGGTCATTACGACCGCTACCGCGCCGAAGCCCGCCCCCATGCCTGGCGCGAAGCTCCCAAACCGGGCAGCGGCATTCTGTTCGACCTGGGCGCCCATCTCATCGATCAGGCCCTCTTTCTCTTTGGCCTGCCCACCAGCATCACAGCCGATATTCGCCTGCAACGGCCACATGCCAAAGTAGACGATTACTTCGACCTGCGGCTGAACTACGGATTCCTGAAAGTAATTCTGCAGGCCGGCATGCTGGTGCGAGAACCTGGTCCGCGTTATATGATCCATGGCACCACGGGCTCTTTCATTAAATATGGCGAAGATCCGCAGGAGGCCAAACTGCGCGCGGGTGAATTGCCCGTTGGCGACGATTGGGGTAAAGAACCGGAAGAAATCTACGGCTTGTTACATACAGAAAAAGGGCGTGAAAAATATCCATCGCTTAAAGGTGATTATCAGTTATACTATGATAACCTCTACGAAACCATTGTGAACCGCGCGCCGGTAAAAGAAAAACCCGAGCATGGCTACAATACCATCCGACTGATGGAACTGGCTATGGAAAGCCACCGGAAACAATGTACCATTGCCTGCAGCGGTTTGCTGCCGGTGGATTATAAATAACTATACAAGAAGGCCCCCACATTACATGTCGAGGGCCTTTTGCTTTTGCTTAATCCATATCCCGGTCGTTATTGACCGTCCACAACCGAAATATTTTTTACATCGTATTTGGCTTCAGGCGGCGCATCGTACATCATACACACGATGCAATCATTTTTTTGCGGCGCTGTTATTTTGAACTTCACAATATCCCCTGCCTTGATGGAATTGGGGATCTCGCACTTGTTGTTTGCATTGAATACATTATCGTACGTAATGTCCTTGTTCGACATATCCTTCCAGCCATCGGTACCAATAGCATCATTATTCAATACCTGGATTACAAAACTGGCGCAGGAAGTGCGTACTACCTTGCCTTCGAGCCATTCTGTGGCACCGGCCTTTTTTTGTTTACAGGTAAATGCCAGTACAGGCGTCAGCAGGGTAATAATCAATAGCTTCTTCATAGAAATTTTTTTTATTTGACATACGTATATGTGCTCACGTTGCATGGGTTATATGTTAAAATCACTACAATCCGGCCAGCAGCAGGTTGCAGCCGCGGATATCGCTGTTGTCCATACGGCCCTGCACTTCAAAACGGCCGGCGGCATCCACGGTGCCTACATCGTCTGTTGCAATAAAACTACAGGAATAAATATTGGCCAGGTCAATGATATTGAGCACACCACTGCCGCTCAGGCGCACATCCAGCGGATCGTCTTCCTGCCGCACCAGCACCCGCATCCAGTTGGGGCAACTGAAAATGCCATGCCCCGTGGAATAGGCCTGCGATAACAGTTCGGTCATCCCATATTCGGAATGCACTACTTCCAGTTGAAAGGCGGCTTTCAGCGCCTCATGCACTTCGTGCCGGGTCATTTCCTGGCGGCGGCCTTTCATACCCCCGGTTTCCATCACCATGGTATGCTTCAGCGGCATAGGATAGCGTTCTGCAAAATCCAGCAAACCAAAAGTGACGCCTATCAGCAGGGTCTTTTGCCCCGCCTGCTCCAGTTGCGCCAATACCTGTGCCAGCGCAGCATAATCGTATAAATAAAACCCGCTGGAGGGGTGTCTGCTGTGTTTGATCAGCTCATCCACCATCAGCACCAGCGATGAATGCTGCCGCTCCAGGTAAGAAGGCAGCAGCCCGATGACACACCATTCCTGCACCGGCCCGTAAAACTGCTCCCAGGCCTTCAAAAAACTCTGGCGGTAAATGCCCAGGTCTTTTACAAAATGCCTGCTGTTACGGGTTTGCGTGGTGCCGCTGCTTTCAAAAATAATGGCAGGTTCAAACACAGTGCTTTTGATTTCATGCGTTTTAAAGAAGCTGATGGGGAGAAAAGGTATCGTGTTGAGGGAGCGCACCTCACGCCCAACTGTGAACAGTGCTTTTACGTATTGCTGGTATATGAGGTTGTGATTATACTGGAAATGGAAGATCTCGAGCGCCAATTGTTCAAAATCAGCCGGTTCAACAGTAAAAATTTTATCTTCTGTTTCACAAATCATATATTTATTGCAGACCTTTGGCCTTTAATTTTGTACACGATAATTAAAATATATGCAAAAACTGGTTTTCTTT
>Ga0065721_10004122_pt1 | contig 40978 bp, 36 predicted proteins | sample Mesricmetagenome_FD_59108 | JGI IMG/M metagenome (GOLD analysis project Ga0065721, IMG submission 59108) | Mesophilic microbial community from rice straw/compost enrichment Sample: eDNA_1 v2 (version 2) | ecosystem: Engineered > Solid waste > Grass > Composting > Bioreactor | place: USA: Davis... | reverse complement strand
TCCGCCCTTGGCGGAAAACCGCCTGCCGTGATTTATTGGCAGCGCATTGACCAAAACCCAAGCGATCAGCAGGTGCAACGAGTAGCTTAATTTACGCCGAAATCTGTCTAGCGATTGGGGAGTAGTTCAAGGTGACGAGCAGGGTTCGCCTTGGGAGCAGGCCGAAAAAACGGCAGCCTCCGATTCACGCTCCGTACGCCGATTTTCGGCCCGGCAAAGACGCCGATTCACTGCGCATGAGCGATAACGCCAATGCCATTACATTCGTCCGTGGATGGGGCCCGCATAGTTTGTGCTCACTGTCCCGTCGGCTAGCTGCCTTAAGCCCTGAAGCAACGTTGCAACCCCAACGACCTCATTTCCCGACCCAAAACCTCAGTTCGATTTCGGCGGCAGAGGCTCAGCCCCGACTCACGCCTTGTAGAAATTGCTCCCACCGGTCGAGGACGTAATCCAGATCATGCTCGGATGACGTTTCTGCAGCACGCCTGCCCAGCTCGGTTCGGAGCCGATCGTTTCCCATCAGTTGCCGCAGTGCCTCGGAGAAAGCTTCTATCCTGTCATTGCCCGGCTCTACGAGAATTCCATTTACACCGTCGAGAATTAACTGGTTGGTGCCAGGACAATCCGCAAAGCCCACCGCGGGTAGACCGTGCGAGAGAGCCTCCGCTGTTGCTAGCCCCAGGCTCTCGTAGCGGGAAGGAATGGCATAGACTTGAGCTTGGCAATATTCAGCGCCTATTTCCCGAACTGTCCCGGCGAGAACGACCTGCCCCCCGACCCCAAGGTGATCGATCAGATTTTCTAACTTCGTCCGTTCAGGGCCGTCACCCAGAATACGAACAGACCAGTCGCCAAAGTCCTTCCTGAGCGCAGCGAAAGCGCGTATCAGAACTGCATGGTCCTTCTGCTCGTGAAGACGCCCCACTGAAAGTATCCGGCGTTCCTTGTCCGGTCTGCCGATTACATCTGCGCGTGCGGGTTGCGGCGTGGCAACGGGATTCGGCAGCACGGTCATCTTGCGTCGGATTGCTCGCGGATAGAGGTCCCGCATCTGCGCGGTGACAGCCGTGAAATGCTGAGTGTAGAGGCGCGAGGCCAATATGGCGAGCCAACTGAAGGGCTGCGAACGATACCGGGCGGGAACATTGTGCTCGCTGGCGACGAAGGGGATGTTGCTAAAGGCGAGTGTCGCGCCCAGCGGAACGTAGCAGGATGGCATGAAGGCCACGACAGCATCTGGGTCAGCCTCAATGATGGTGCGGCGCGCTTGCGGGAGAGCCAACAGCTGTCCAGTCTTCCCAGATATCGTTGCTCCAAGATCGATGCGACGAATGTTCTCGCCCAAACCGTAAAAACTCGGCACTGAAGTGCTCTCGAATGATAGCACGGTAATCTCGTGCCCTCGGCGTTCAAGACCATTGACGACGTCGACGAACACCCGTTCCGCGCCACCACCCAACTGGCTCAGGGACTTGATTGCAAAGATCAGCCTCATCCGCGTGCGGCGTCTTTCAGCACCTTTTCCCATCGGTCAAAGCAGCGTGCAGGCCTGTATTGTTGCATTGAGGCAACGGCAGATTCTCCCATGGCACCACGCCGACCAGCATCGGCCATCAGACTAGACAAGGCCTTTGCCAAACTGTCCGGATCGTTCATGCCCGTGGCCAGAAGGCCCGATTTTCCATGATCGATAAGATCGCAGACCCCCGAGCAATCCGCAAATCCTACCGCGGGAAGCCCGTGCGCCAAGGCTTCTGCAAGCGCATTGGGAAAGCCCTCCCATCGCGATGGCAGACAGAACAGGTGCGCGCTCGCATACTCTGAAGCGACATCGCGGGTTGCGCCGGGGAGGTGAACGCGGCCCGAAAGAGCAGGCGTTTCCCCCACTATGGCCTCCAGTTGCTCTCGGTCTTCCCCTTCGCCGACGATCCGCAGGTCCCACTCCGGAAACTGTGATGTCAATTCCCCAAAGGCGCGCAGCAGAACTTGGAAATTTTTCTGGTATCCCAGCCGTCCCACTGCCAGGAGCCTGAAACGGCCGTTCGGACCTGGAAGGGATGGCTGGGCGCGCATCTCCGCAACTGGCACCGGGTTGGGCGTTTCGACGATTTTTTGCTGCAGGTAGTTCGGGTAACTCGAACGGTACCGGTCGAACTGCACGGCGATGGTTCTGGCGAAACGGAAGGAAAACAGCTCGATCAGCCGGTTTCGCTCGGTGCTGGCATGCTCGTAGAGCGAGGGGGCCGTCCGTTCGGCCGCGACTACAGGAATCCCAAGTCCGTATGTGTAGATGAGCATAGCGCGAAAGACCCCACCCTGGAATCCAACAATGACATCGGGCCGGAAATCACTGACCATACGACGCACCTTGGGTGCTCTCTGCAGCCGAAGTCCGAGTGCAGCTCGTTTTGCCGGATTGCCCAAATCGAGCTTATACCACTTGACCTTTGGATCGATCGGGTAAAACGCTTGAGCTCCTCCGTGATCCCAACTGAACAGCGCAACTTCATGTCCGCGCCTGGCCATCTCGTTCATGATCGTGACGATCATGCGCTCCACTCCGCCCGCCATGTTGTCCATGGCCCGGGCTGCAAACATCATCCGCACGCTAGACCTCCGCCTTCATGCGCCGCTCATGGGCGAGCCGCTTAGGACCGGTGGCCAGGATATGTTCGGTGGCGAGTACGGGATTGACCACCCAGATGCGTAAAAACTGCAGGACGAAGCGTATGTAGTCGCGCTTGAAGTGGTGATAGCGCAGAACGGGCCAGTTGCGCGCATAGTGATAGCGTCGGATCGAACGAAGATAGGGCGCATGCTTTTCGGCAATGGCCACCTCCGCATCGCGATTACGCTCGTAGGACTTGTCGACGCCGGTGGTTGCATATTGCTTGACGAGAATTTCGCTGGTGCCGATGAACCAACCTCCTTCTAGTGCCAGCCGGATAGCAAAATCGACATCCTCCACACGCCGCAAATTCGCATCGAACCCGCCCAGCCTCCGGAACAGTGCCGTTCTGGCCATCAGCGCACAGGTGGGAGTGCCGCTGTTATATGCCCAGCCCGCCAGTTTGCGGTGAAACAGCAGATAATCCGCCATCGCCGGTCCATGCGGACGGACTTCCTCCGCCCCGATCGCCGGCAATTGCTTCACATAGCCATTGGGATAATGCCGTTTCCCCGCAGCATAACACGCTACCAAAACATTGCCTTTTTCGGCCTCGAACGCTTCGATCGCTTCAACCTGCGCCCCAACGCGTCCCGGCAGGCTTTCGTCGTCATCGTCGAAAAAGGCGAGAAACTCTCCCGTCGCCGCCGCGATGATCGCATTACGCGCCGCTGCCGGGCCGCTATTGACGTCCAGGCGGATCAGCCGTGCCCGCTTCTCCCCCGCGATCAGTCCGGTCACCACCTCGGCCGAGCCGTCCGTCGAGGCATCATCGGCGATCAGTACCTCGATATCGGCAAAATCCTGCGCCAGCGCACTGGCAATCGCCCGCCCAATGGTTTCGCGCGCATTGTAGCAGGTGATCCCGATGCTCACTTTCCTGTCTTGGCTCATGGGCACTTGCCGGCGCGGTGAAATCTGGAAAAGGCGCGATTGCCGTCCAGGTTGGGTAGGGAAAGCCGCACTCTTTGCCAAGTCTGTAGTGGATGCATCAGCGCTGTGCGCGCCATCCGCGCTGCGAAACGAAACCAATGCCGCGCCAGCCAGTGATACTTGGTAATCAGCCAGTCCCGGCAATAGTGGTAGCGCCGTGCGCTGTCGAAGACCTCTCGATGCTTGTCTACGAGCATCAGCTTGTAGCTCAGTTCAGATGCGAGCGACTTATCTGCTGTTTTCGTTAACCTCTGCTTCACCAGCGGCGTACCGATTCCGACGAAATGCCCACCCGCCAGCGCCAGCCGCACGCAGAATTCGGTATCCTCCACCCGCCGGAACGCCGCATCGAAACCGCCTAGCCGCCGATAGGTTTCGGTCCGCGCCATCTGGGAACAAGTTGCTAGTGCACCGTAGCCATCCTTTAGCGGCGTGCCCATAAGGATTCGTCGTGCCACGGCAACGCCGTGTGGCGCAACGACTCCGGTCCTTTCCCCCATGGTCGGCTCGATTCGGCTCCCCCCTTCGAGCGTGATCTGTCTCCTCGCCGCATGGCAGATCACAGGATTTCCGCCGGCAAACTGCGCCTCATAATCGATGATCCGCTCCATCTGCAGCCGCACTCGCTCCGGCGCGCTTTCGTCGTCATCGTCGAAGAAGGCGAGGAATTCGCCCCGGGCCTCGGCCATTATCCGGTTGCGCGCAGCAGCTACGCCCTGGTTTGTCTCCTGTCGAAATGGCCTGACGGTTCCGTTCGCCGCCGCCAGCGCGGAGATAGCCGTCCAGGTCCTGTCCTCGGAAGCATCGTCGACGATGACGATATCCAGCGCCGCCCAATCCTGCCCCAATGCACTCTCCACCGCCTGCTCGACAGTGTTTTCAGCGTTGAAGGCCGTGATGCCTATGGTGATGAGGGGGGCGGGAGCCATGAGCTATCGGTCAGCTAGGTTGACTTGGTCGCGCGAACGAAAAAGGCCGTCGCGTAGCGCTCGAGATATGCCTCTAGGCTTCCGCCGCTCCGCACTTTGTTGCGGACGACAAAAGCGAGCAGGTCAGACAGTAGCGCCAACTTCCACCTCAAGGTTTTGAACGGGCCGCGCGCGCCAGCACTGCAAAGTGCGGTTGTAGCCGATCCCCATGCAAGTGGCACCACCTCCACATCGGTAAATCCGGCTTTGCCCAAGGCAGCGCGGTACCAGCTCGGCGTTGGCCGGAAATAATCGTCGGGATGCGCATGGATCGGATAGAGAAACGGGGTAGTGGCCAGCAACTGTCCGCCTGGCTTGAGGGCCCGGCCGAGCTGCTCGATGACCTCTCGGGCCTCAAAAATATGCTCCAACGTGTTGATCGCAAGAGCCGTGTCATAGCCGGTGGCGTCTTGCGGCAGGGGCTCATCGACCGCAATCACCCAGGTGGGATCGATCTTCGGATCGATATTGACCGAGTCATAATGCTCGCACCGGAGTTCGCGACGATAGAGGGCCCTGTTGCCGCCACCATAGTCGAGCACGCGGCCCTTAAATGGCAGTTCAAACAGAATCTCGTACTGCAGCGCGCGGGTCAGACTCTGCTTCCCCACAACTGCTGAAAGTTTGAAGAACCGATCGAGCGTAGGTCGTCTCGTTCTGAACGCGTCAGTCACGGCTGTCGCCCAGCGTAACTTCGAACAGACTGCCATAGGCGAATGCATTTGGTGAGAATTTGTACAGCGTCTTTTCAAGCGGCTCCATGATCAACTTGGTGCGCCCTCTAGCTGGCAGTATTGGCTCATGTTCGACGCCATAGTTCGCGCAGTTGTGATAGATGAACTCCACCGTTTCCCTGTAGGACATCACCCAACGATGCCGATCCAGCACTGGATCCTTATGAAAATTGTACTTGCCTGAGATCCCCTTGCCCAGAAGAAAATTCATTCTGAACTTAATATAGTACATATTCGGAAGCGAAACGAACACGGCTCGCCGTGCGATGCGGCAAAGCTCTTTCAACGCACCGTGCGGATTGTTGAGGTGTTCAAGCACGTCAAGGGCGGTAACGATGTCGAACTGTCCATCTTTAAAGGGAAGCTCCTCTTCTAGATTGCATTCGAGCACGCCTTCACCAGCGATCAGGTCGGATCCGTAATATTCCCTACACTCCTTCAGCATGGGCTTGAGGTCCATGGTGCGGCAGCCGGCATCCATGAGCGTATAGTCGCTGTATTTTCGATTGATGCGTTCGGCACACATCTGCAGTCGCCTTAGGGTCATATTAGTTTTCCGATAGTTACATACGTGAGGCGACGCGATAGAGGCGCTTTAGCTGGTGTAGCGCGCTATGCACCGGTCGCGCTCTAGTTCTCAAAGTTGATTTGACGCGTGACTTGGTTCGCCAAATTTTGGATCTTACAGTCCCATATTCAGCCATGAAATTATCCATGGCCTGATCAATAATCGCCTGGCTTAGTGCCTCTTGGTCATCTCCGCGGTACTCGGACAACGCCGAGAATTGCTCGCCCGGCAGAAAATTTTTCACCAACTCCTTATTAATCGCATCGCAATAAACCTTGGCGTCATTTACAACGGACTCTTCTATTTTATAGTAAGTTCCCAAAACACTATTACGAGAAAGCCGCTTCAGGCAATGGACAACAAGTCTTTCATCGTCCTTGTCGCGCCTAATTTCGTTCAATCTTTTCTTTACCTCTATATACTCACGTGTTATGGATTCGTTGATCTTCCTATGCATCCTTTGTTCAGGAAATAGATCGGTATTTATCCCCGTTCTTGTCAGGAAGTCGACAACGCTGTTTCCGCCGATCATGCTCTTCTTTATATAGGGTGATATTGTTACCTTTTCCGCCCTGACCTGATCTGCCCAAATGGATATAATTCGATTATAATCAAGACTGGGTTTGATCATGTTAAAGAACTGATCGTCGCTTTGATATATTTTCTTATGGCTAGCAAGTTGTTCTATTTTAATCGTGTGAGAAATGGTAGAAGAAAGCCAGTCTATCTGCGGGCGAAGATGGGCGAAAAGTTCCACCTGGGCCCCGGCCAGTAGCTCGGAGAGTCTGTAGGCCTTTTCTTCGTACCGCTCCCAATATTCTGAAACGCTAGAAATGTCCCAGAGACGAGGTTGGCCACCAAAAAGGTGCTCAGCGCTCAGTATCATCGTATGGGACTTTTTCTTTTCGGCTTCGCGCCAAAACTGAGAAAAATACTCTTCTGCCGATAGAAACGGGTAGGTCGACACGCCCAGCAGTGCGTCTGCCATGGCGTTGTGGCTGCCTAGAGCGAGGGGCATCCCATGGTTTGTGACCATAGGATAAACTATCCCCTTTTCGCGCAATTGTTTCGAGCTTAAAGTTAGAAAAGACTGAATCGCCGATGTGCCGGTTTTCGACTGTCCGATGTGCAAGATGACTTTTGGTTTCATTTCAGTTGGCCTTGGGGAACGGCATGGCGAAGTCCGCAAACTTGCCTCGGTCAGTAACGGCGCCCCGCTCAATGCGGATGATTTCGTCGCAGTTTTCCAACGTGGAGAGACGGTGAGCGATCATCACAACAGTTATAGATTGCGCCAGCCGCGCCACCTCTGCCATTACTTGTCGCTCGGTCTCCTGATCTAAAGCGCTGGTCGCCTCGTCAAGCACAAGTACGCTTGGGTTGTGGTACAGTGCTCTTGCGATGCCTATGCGCTGGCGCTGTCCGCCTGAAAGCCTAATGCCCCGGTCTCCGACTTCCGTCTGGTAGCCCCTCGGCAAATCGCTCACGATGAAATCGTGCAAATTGGCCTGCTTGGCGGCGCGGTGCACCGCATCCATGTCGATTGCCTCAGGCGGCAGCCCCAAGGCGATATTGCTGGCGATGCTTTCGTCGGAAAGAAATATCTGCTGCGGCACATAGCCCACCGTGCGATGCCAGGCGCGCACATTCGCTCGGTTGATTATGACGCCGTCTACCCTGAGTTCGCCCTGGTGCGGCTCCAGTAGCCCCAGGATGATGTCGATTAAGGTTGATTTTCCGGCGCCGCTCGGACCGACAAAGCCTATGGTTGATCGGGCAGGTATGGTCAACGAAACGTCCCTCAAAGCAGTCTGGTTGGCTTCCGGATAGGCAAAGCTCACATGGTCCAGGACAATGTGCCGTTCCAAACCGAGCGGGGCGACCGGCTCGAGGTCTATCGCGTGGTCGGCCTCGAACAGGTCCTCGTGCAGTCTGTCGAGGGCGGGGCCCTCGAATCGCAGGGCGACGACTGCCTGATAGAGCACTTGTACTGCCGGCAGTAGTCTGAGGCCCGCGAAGGCGAACACAGCCAGTACCGGCAGCGTCGAGGTAATGTTGCCGTCTGAGCGGAATAGCAGTGTAAGGATCACGATAAGGATGCCGCCGACGGCAACCAGTTCAAGCAGGTGCCGAGGGATCTCCCGGATCAGGTTGAACTGCGTGCGCAACTTGGCGAATCGAAATGATGCCCCGTTAAATCGACGTAAATAGCCTCGCTCAAGCCCACCAACCTTGACCTCCTTGACGCCGCTCAGCACTTCCTGGGCAATGCCGAAGCGCGCCTGGTTTGCGGCGTTACGCTGCTGGCCCTTACGTCTTAGCCGATCTCTAACTAGATAGTATCCCAGTCCGTAGGCCCCTACGACCGAAGCCACAGCGATGAACGCAACTACCGGTTCGACAAAGACGAGCGCTGCGACGATGAAGGAAGCGATTATCGTCTGAGATACCAGTTGCAGAGCCGGAACCAGACTGCCATTGATCACTAGGTCCACCTCGGAAAGCACGGATTTGCTCATGTCAGCGCTATGGCGGTTGAGGAAGAAGGCATAGGGCCGTCTTAGGTAAGACCCCAGTAGCGTTACGCTTAGCCGATGGCTGCGCATCTGCGCGTAGTGCAGCAATCCGTAGCTTGTGAACGCCGTGAACAGCGTCCGTAGCACCACCACGCCGAACACAGCTGCTGAAAGGAAAATAAAAAAAGCATTGAGGCTGGTAAAGCCCAGCGTGTCATAGGTCAGCTTCAGCCACGGATTGCTGTCAACCAGGCTCGGATCGGACAACACTGCTATCAGCGGGAAAATGGAGGCGACACCAGCCATCTCCACTACACCCAGCACCAGCATCATGCCGAGAAGCAGCAGTGCCTGGCGCTGTTCGCGCGGGTTGAGCAGGGCGCGCAGTTTCCGGAATGTCTCAAACATGCTGGGTGTCCATCGTGTCGGCGACCTATAATGGCCTCTGAACCAACGAACAAGCCTGCTGCTGGATCGTGTCGAGATTTTGCGGGGGCTTAAGAGAAGCGCGGTTGATGTCAAGCCTGCCACTCGATACGAGGTAGGGTAGGGACGTACGTGGCGTTCGTGCAGTTGCGCAACACGGGTGGGAATGGTTTTGACATGTCCATATATTGGTTGTTTTTTGCGTGCCTTACCCTCCTCTCGTTTGTTCAACCCAAGGGACGCGGCTGGTTTGCGGCGATTGCGGTAGTTCTCATCGCCTGGGTTGGCTTGCGCTATCAGGTGGGAACGGATTGGGGAACCTATGTCGGCTGGGTAAGAGAGGCAGAGAACGTTGCGATAACCACAGCCTTCGATGGCATGGACCCGGCATACGGGCTGGTGAACTGGCTTGGAGCCAACGGTCTGGGCGGCATTTATTTCGTCAATCTCCTTTGCGCAACGCTCGCCGTCGTCCCGCTTGTTGTATTCTGCAGCACCAGGAAAAACCCGTTCCTGGCCCTGCTGGTGGCATTTCCTTACCTGGTCACCGTCGTTTATATGAACTACACGCGTCAAAGCGTTGCGATCGGTTTTGGCATGCTGGCATTGCTCTCGGTGGAGCGGCAGCGGATTGGCACTTTTCTGGCGGCTGTCACCCTTGCGGCGCTTTTCCACAAGTCGGCCCTCTGCCTGTTTGTTATAGCGCCGGCGCTGTTTGCGGGGAACATAAACCGGAGCAACATCATCAAATTGGCTTGGATCGCGGCCTATGGCGCCTGCCTTGCCTTGATCCTGCTGTGGGAGGAGGCAGCACCGATATACCGCCAATACGTGGTGCGGACCGGGGATCAGGTAGCGGCAGTGGAAGGAAAACCACCTTCCGCCGGGCTGTATTCGGCAGGGGCCGTTCTCCGGTTGGCTCAGGCAATGGTTGCGAGCGTTGCGTTCTGCGTAATCGCTTGGCGGATCAAGTTGCAGAAGGCAGAGCTTTGGCTTTGGAGCATCGTGTCGTTATGCGTTCTCGCTCTTTTCACCCTCGCCTTTGTCCGCTCTACACTGGCCGATCGGGTTGGATTGTTTTTTATCCCGCTGCAACTCTACGCGTTCGCGACACTGCCAGACGTTGCTCCAAGACGCCTTTCCGTTTTCGTCCAACTGGCGATCGTCGCATGCTTGGCCGCAGCATTTGGGGTTTGGCTAATTTATGGCAGTGACACCGCCCACTGGCTTCCCTACCAGTCAATCATCATGCAGGTGTTTTCCCAGTGACAGATGGCACCCGGCGATGAACCTGCCTCAGTGCACAAGACTGCAAGGAGATCGGCAGCTTCGGCGTCGGATGTTGACAAATGCACTTTGAGACGATGGTACCACAGCGGATCGGCATTATCGGAAACCAGGCGTTTTCAGTAGTCAATTTCCGTTTGCCGCTGATGCGGACGTTGGTTCAATACGGCCACACCGTTTACGCGATCGCACCAGACTTTGACGCCAGTAACAAAGCAGCCTTGGAAGCCGAGGGTATCACTGCAGTTTCGGTCTCCCTGTCCCGCACAGGCCTCAACCCGATCAGAGACTTGGGAGATGCTGCTCGTCTCGGTCGGGTCCTGAAGGCCCTCCAGCTCGATACGGTTTTATCCTTTGCCATCAAACCGGTGATCTACGGCACGCTCGCAGCACGATGGGCCGGAATTCCAAACCGGTACGCGCTAATCGCCGGTCTGGGTTACGCTTTTGGGGAGTCCAAGGAGAAGTCGGTCCGCCGAACCATACTTCGATGGACCGCGAGTTTCCTGTATCGCATTGCGCTCGGCCAAGCCGAGCGGGTATTTATGCAGAACCCCGACGACCTCGAGGAATTCGCCTCGATGGGAATCGTTCCGATTAACAAGATGGTGCATGTCAACGGAACCGGGGTTGAGCTAGACCAATGGCCGGTGTTGCCGCCCATCGAGCAGCCGCCCACATTCATCCTTGCGGCAAGACTGCTCAAAGAGAAGGGCGTCTATGACTTCGTTGCTGCGGCTAGGATAATAAAAAAGTCCTTCCCGTCGGCCCGTTTTATCCTGCTGGGAGGGCTGGACAGTAACCCGAGCGGAATTCGGCGGCATGATGTGGACAGCTGGGTCTCGGAGGGCGTAATCGAGTGGCCAGGCCATGTGCCAGTGCGCGATTGGCTTGGCCGGGCCAGCGTTTTTGTGCTGCCATCCTATTATCGGGAGGGCGTTCCCCGTTCGACTCAGGAGGCCATGGCATCGGGACGTCCCATAATCACCACCGATGTGCCTGGGTGTCGGGAAACCGTGGTCGATGGCCGCAACGGCTATTTGATTCCACCACGCGATCCGGCTGTGCTGGCCGGTGCCATGCAACGCTTCATCGAAGAGCCGGCCCTTATCGGCAAAATGGGTGCTCAGAGCCGAGCATTGGCCGAAGAGCGGTTCGACGTCGATACGATCAACGGCACGATGATCACGACCATGAAGCTGAACCCTTGAGTTCGCCTTCACCGGGCTCGTCAGAGAGCTCGGGGAGGCGTTCGTTGACAAACGATGAGCCTTCAGCCAAACCCGTCATTGTTTATGATCGCTCGGAGAGCGGCGCAACTTGGCCAGAACCATGATTGATCGATCGCGCTCCAGATCGAAGCGAAAACATCCGGCGACAACAGACCTTTCCCATCTTACCGAGCTCGGCGCGAGCACCCGAAGTCATCGCATCGTCCGTGACGTGCTCTCGTTCCTTCCCTTTACCCTTTTGGCGATTGCGCTTCAGTCGGTTGCCTACCTTGCATTTTTCACGCGGACTGCCCCTTATTGGCCTGCTGCACTGACAGTGGTAGTTATTCTGGCTCTGGTTCCCCTGGCTTCCGCCGCCACCCTGAGTTCCTTTCGCCGCCAGGAAGCGCCGATCATGGTTGCAGCGGTCGTGGTCGCCATCTTTTTCAGCTTTGCGGTTTCCTATATCTCCGCTCTGAGAATTCGTGTCAGCTTTGCAGGCTTTGCCATCGCTTTGCCTTTCGCCATCCTGGCGATGGCGATCGCCAACCTCAGGTTTCACCAGCGCCTCTCCGCGCGGGTGGCCTTTCTGGCTTTCAAGGGTGACGGGCTTCCGCTTTCCTTGCTTGGGCAGGCGAAGGTGGCGCTCATCTCAGACCCCTCCACTGAGGTTGGCGAATTTGACACCGTGCTGATCGAACCAAGTCGGCATCATTCACCCGATTGGTCCAAGCTTCTGGCGCGCTGCTATGTTGCCGGCATCGATGTCATGCCCTGGACCCGTTATCTGGAAATCAGCCAGGGACGCGTGCATGTTCCGAGCTTCGAAGTCACTGATCTGGCTTACACCCCGAGCCAGATTCTCTACGCCCGAAGCAAGCGCGTGCTCGACATCGTGGCGGTCCTCGTCACGCTTCCGATTACCCTGCCTCTGGCTGGTTTGACTGCGCTTTACATTTTCGCCCGCGATGGTGGCCCGGTTCTGTTCGTTCAGCACCGCCGGGGCTTCGCGGGGCGCGTCTTCCGGATGTACAAGTTCCGCACGATGCATAAAGGGACGGCTGGCGGTGCCACGGCGAAGGACGACAAGCGCATCATTCCCGGATGCAAGCTGATCCGCAGGTTGCGGCTCGATGAATTGCCGCAGCTCTTCAACATCCTGATTGGCGACATGAGCCTGATTGGACCGCGTCCGGTCGCGGAATACGTGGCACGGTCCAGCGCCAAGCGAGAGGAAAAATACGCGCTCCGCAATCTGGTCCAGCCTGGGATCACAGGCTGGGCGCAGGTCATGTCAGGCTATGCAGGGACCACAGAGGAAGAGATCGAAAAGCTTGCCTTCGATCTCTATTACATCAAGCACCTCTCCTTCGATCTCGACCTGCAGATTCTCGTCAAGACTATGAAGACAGTGTTGCTCGGAACAGGGGCCCGTTAAAGGGCCGGTTGGTCCGCCGTCGGGCCGTGTCGCTGAAACTCGGCCGCTTTCGCGAGAACAGGCTTTGGCGCGTCACATTTCGACCTCGGAGAGGCGCGGAATCATTGTGGATGTGCGATAACGCCACAATTGGCGACATTTCTACGCTACGAACCCAGGGCCAGAGCACCATTATCTCTACCCTCGACATGTATCCCAAAACTGGGATACATAAGTGAGATACAGTTGTATCCCACGTTGAATAAAATCAACAACTTAGCAAGGGTCTGACTTCGAGCTGCGAATCCTAGCACCCCAGCCATTCCCTCTCACGCTCACTAAATTTTCCGCGTTGGCGCATAGGCTGCGAGCCAAAGGCGGGCTGGCCTTTTCACTTGAGAGCGAGGAGTTCGAGAACCATGGCGGCCGTCCAGGTGAAGCGGCCGCCACCGCAGGCCTCGCCGGTGATCGGATCATAGTATTCGGCAAAGCCGGAATGCTCGATAAGGTCGAGGCTGGAGGCCAGGACGCGGTTCGAGATTTCAGTCTCGCCGGCCGAGCGAAGGCCATCGATGATCATGTAATTGACGATCAGCCAGACTGGGCCGCGCCAGTAGCGCTTGGCTTCAAATCGCCGATCGGCGGGATCGTGGCTCGCGATGATATAGCGAAGCGTTTCGGCCTGGCGGGCGATGGCCCTGGCGATGTCGGCGACGCGATGGGTGGGCACACCGGCAAAGACAGGGATGAGGCCGCCGATCGAAGCGCTGTCGATCAATTGCCCCGTGGTGCGGTCGAGGCACAGGTATTGGCCGTGCTGGTCGCTCCAAAGGTTTTCGAGGGCGGCAAGACTCTTACCGGCGGCGGCACGGTTGCGCGCGGCGATGTCAGCTTGCCCTAGTGCCTCGGCAACGAAGGCGAGATCGTGGGCACTGCGGATGAGGATGGCATTGAAGCCGGGGTCGACCACCTGAAAGGGGGAGGCGTCGTGGAGCTTTGAATTGTCCCAGTTCAGGCTGCGGAAATGTTCAACCAGCCAGAGGTAGCGGTCGTACTGTGCCTTTGTCGGACGATGGCTGGGATCAGCGTGCTGGGTGTCACGGCGCGTATAGGGCGTGATGCCTTCTGTGGGGACGCGTTCAAAGGCTTCGTCCCAGTCTATTGAATTGTCGCGACCGGCTTCCCAGGGGTGGAGAATGGCGACGAGGCCGTCTCCGCGCGGGTCGCGGTTTGCATAGAACCAGGCGTTCCACTTATCGATCTTGGGCAAAAGGGCACGGGCGCGTCGAGCGGCGGCCTCCTTGTCCTTGCTGCGTTCAAAAAGTTTGCGAAGCGCAAAGCCGGCGACCGGTGGCTGGGTGATGCCGGACGTGGGAGTGGGGCGATTGGTGCCCCAGACTTCCGGGCCGGGGAAATAGCCATCATCCTGAACGTGAAAAATGATGTGTGGCACCATGCCGTCGGGCCACTGGTTTTCGAAGAGAGTCTCGATTTCGGTCCAAGCGCGGTCTTCGTCGAAATAGGCCTGACCAATGGCGGTGAAGCAGGAGTCCCAGTTCCACTGAAAGGGGTAAAGGCCCTTGGTTGGCACAGTGTAGGTGCCGCGGTCGTTTTCCTTGAGCACCTCGACGGCAAGATCGTAGATGCGCGTTATATCCTGAGAGCTCACAATAGCCTCCAGTTCGTCGGGGGAAGTGGCGGTGTGGCTAAACCGCCAGGGTGGTTTCGGGATCGAACCAGCGGATGCGGTCCGGTTTCGGCATGAGACGGATCTCATCGCCCGGAGATATCTTGAGATCACTGTCGAGGACGGCGCGGAACGGCTTTCCGGCGACATCGGCAGTGACAAGGGTGTGGGCCCCGAGCGGTTCGATGACTCGAGCGGTGGCCGCAAAACCCTCTTCCGCGACGCTGAGGTCTTCGGGGCGAATGGCGAGTTCGAGCGCGTCGCCAGCGGCTGGACCGGAGAATTCAACGCCGCCGACGGTCCATTGACCGTTGGGAGCGCGGGTGGCCGGCAGGAAATTCATTGGTGGGTTGCCGATGAAGCTGCCGACAAAGCGGGCCGCGGGATTGCGGTAGACCTCCACCGGGCTTGCCGCCTGCACGATCTTGCCGCCATTCATCACCGAGATCCGGTCGGCCAGCGACATCGCCTCGACCTGATCGTGGGTCACGTAGATCGTGGTTGTCTTGCTGTCGGCGAGGACGCCCTTGAGTTCAGCGCGCATTTCGAGGCGCAGGAGCGCGTCGAGATTGGATAGGGGTTCATCCATGAGGATAACGTCGGGCTCCATGGCCAGAGCACGGGCCACGGCGACACGCTGGCGCTGGCCGCCGGAGAGCTGGCCAGAATAGCGCTTGAGGAGTTGCTCGATATGCATGAGTTCGGCAGTGCGGTTGACCCGCCGGTCGATTTCTTGCTGTGGGAGCTTTTTCATCCTGAGGCCAAAAGCGATGTTTTCGAACACCGTGAGGTGCGGAAAGACTGCGTAGTTCTGGAACACCATGGATATGCCGCGTTCGCGTGGCGGCAGGTGATCGACGCGACGGCCGCCGATCCAGACTTCGCCCTCACTCGGGGTTTCAAGGCCAGCGATGATGCGGAGCAGGGTGGTCTTGCCACAGCCGGAGGCACCGAGAAGCACCATGAATTCCTGATCGGAAATGGTCAGGTCGATGGAGTGAAGGGCGGTGAAGGCGCCAAAGCGCTTGGCGACATTCTTGACGACGATTTCGGCCATGAGAGCCTCCTAGCGGTTGGCGATGCCCCACATCGCAAACAGGTATTTGCGAACGGCGAAAATGAAGATGAGAGCGGGAATGACCATGGCGGCCCCGCCGGCGAACTTCAGATGAAGCGGTGAGACGTTGAGGCTCTGGATGAGGAAGGCCGGGAGGGTGCGGTTCTCGATGGTGAGTACGGCGGCGGCGAAAACCTCATTCCAGGAGATGGTAAAGGCAAAGACAGCCGAGGCCGCAATACCGGGAAGGACCAGAGGAAGGACAACCTTGCGGAAGGCCTGCCAGCGGTTGCAGCCAAGGGTCCACGCCGCCTCTTCAAGCTCGATGGGAATGCCGGAAAAGAGCGAGAAAGTGATGAGGACCGCAAAGGGAATGGCGAGCACCGTGTGGACGATAGCGAGGCCGATTGCGGTGTCATCCAGGCCGGTGCGGATGAAGAGCACGGCCAAGGGAAGGGCGAGGAGCGGCAGCGGGAAGGCGCGGGTCATGACGACCAGCATGCGGAAGACTTCCTTGCCCGGGAACTCGAAGCGAGAGAGGGCATAGCCGGCTGGCGCGCCGACGCCGATCGACAGGATCATCGTCAGCACGGCAACCAAGAGGGAATTGCCGAGCGCCTTGAGCACGCCGGAAAAGCCCATGAAAAACTGGATGGAGCCAAAGTCCCATCCGGGAAGACCGGACTTGAGGAAGGCGCTGACCTGGCTGGGCGAGGAGAAGGTATTCACCAGCAGGAGGTAGATCGGCACCAGGACCCAGGCACAGATGAGAACAATGGCCGCGATGAAGAGGAAGCGGCCGGCGGAGCGTGCCTCCACAGCCCGCGGAACGTCGGTTGTGGTGCTCATATCGTGGCTCCCCTGGGGACGCGCAGCACACGCAGGAAAAAGAGAGTGGCGACGATGGAAATTGCCAGAATGACCATGGCATAGGCTGAGGCCACGCTGCGATCCTGCAGGGCAAACTGCCATTGATAGGTCTCGCCCATCAGCACGGGTAGCGTTGTGCCGCCGAGAGCGGAGACGACCGCGAAGACCTCAAATGCCGCCAGCGTTCGCAGGATAAGCGCCGATTGCAGGCTTGGGCGCAACATGGGCAGGGTGATCTTGACGAAGCGCTGCCAGGCGCTGGCGCCGAAGACCTCGCCGGCCTCGTAATATTCCTTGGGAATGAGGCCCATGCCGGAGACGAGGATAACCATGACGATAGCGGTGGCGCGCCAGAGTTCGGCCAGCACAACGGCTATGAAGATCATCCAGATGTTCTGGTAGCCAAGGAAGAGGATGGGCTGTTCGGTGATGCCCAGGCCCACCAGCATTGAGTTGAGAAAGCCCGACTGCTCGAAGATCGCGAGCCAGACGATGCCAGCGGCCAGATCCGAAAGGCCGAGAGGGATGGAGAAGATGTAGAGGATGGCGCTTCGGCCAGTCTTGAGCTTGGTGACGATGGACGCCATCGACAGCGCCATGACCAATTGCAGCGGCACAACTACAAGTGCGAGCAGCAGGGTCCAGCCCAGGGCGCTGTTGAACTTCCAGTGCGTCGCCATGGTTGTGAATGGCTGGAGCGTAAACCCATTTGGTCCCGTAACTGAAAGAATGGCGATCTGCACGAAGGGATAGACGAAGAAGACGAGCAGGAAGACAGTCGCGGGAAGAAGCAACAGGTATGGCAAGGCCTTTGCGGGCATGGCGCGCATCCTTTGCGTCGAGAGGGATGAGGTGCCCGGCGCCGATGCGCCGGGCTACTCCGGGAGGAGTGTTTATTCGACCGGGCAGGGACCTTCGGACGGCGCATCCGGCAGCCAGCAAGGGGCCTGGGCCTGATCAATCAGTGATCGCAGGGTCTGAGCCTGCTGATCGAGCACGTCGCGCACCGGCTGGTTGGCGAGGACAATGCGCTCGAACGTGTCGGTGTACACCTGGTTGAACTGACCACCGAGCTCCCCAAGGCCAACCGGCAGCAAGGCTGGAAGTGCGTCATCCGCAGCCGTCATTGCATTGACCGCCGGGCCGAGGGCGCGGGCAGAGGCGGGCAGGTCTTCAGGCAAGGCGGCGTCGGTCGTAGGGTAGAAATTGGTGGCCAACAGTGCGGCCACCTGCGTTTCGGGCTGCATCATATAGGCGGCCAGACGCATAGAGGCTTCCATATCCGGGGCCCCCTTGGGGATCGCAATTCCGGACAGCACTGGCATGAAGCCACGACCCTGGGGACCTGACGGCGCGGGGAAGGCGACGAAATCGTCCGGGCGCTGATTGAACGCATCGGCGAGGCGGGCGATGTGGTCGAATGCCACCCAGACATCGCCGCTGAGCAGCGGCTCCTGCATGAAGGCGTAGTTGGTGGATGCCGGGTTGGTGTACTGCCAGAGCTCCTTGAACATGGTCCAGCCTGCTTCCGCGTCAGCGGAGGCAAACTTCGTCACCGTCGAGCCGGCATAAGAGGGCAGCAGGAAGCCCTGGAAGAAACGGTGCTTGAGGCCTTGCGGACCAGCTGGGAAACCGAATTTTGGCGACCCGGAGCCTTCGGCAATCGCCTTGGCCCAAGCAACGAGCTGGTCATAAGTCAGGGCGTTGATATCGGCCCCTTCTGGAAGATATTCGAGCGCCTGCTTATTGGCAGCCATCACGTAGTTGGCCTGCATCCAGGGCAGGTACTTCTGTTCGTTGGTGCCGAGCTTGCCGAGCTCTAGGAACGCTTCAGAGATGGTAATGCCTTCAAGATCGACGCCAGAGAGGTCGGCCCAGCTATCAGTATAGGTGGCCAACTCGCCATGGAGCGCGCCGACAAGGCCGATCTGACCGGAACCGGCCTGAAGCTCTGCCTGAAGACGGGTGTTGAACGGACCGGGGTCCTGGGGCTGGAAGTCGACGCCGCCTTCGAAACCGGAGAGCACGTTGTCTCGCATCTTCTGGGTTTCTTCGACCGGGGCGGCCTGGGTGGACCAGAAGAGGATCTGGGCCTGGGCGGGGGCAGCGAGCAAAACTGACAGGGCAATGCCTGAAAGCCATCTGATTGTTTTAGTCACGTGTAGTCCTCCCTATCATGTTTCAAGCTTAGGTCGGGGCAGGTCCGTGGCTGGCGCGCAGGACCAATTCGGGACGCACCAGCCGCGTGATGGGCTCTTTGGGGCGGTCCTGAATGGCAGTGACCAGCATGTGCGCGATCTCGCGGGCGCTGGTGCGGATACGGGCGTCGAACGTCGTGAGGCCAGGCGGCGCATAGGCGCTGGCAGTAATGTTGTCGAAGCCGATGACGGAAAGATCGCGGGGGACGTTGAGGCCCATTCGATTGGCCTCCTCCATCACGGTTATCGCGATTTCGTCAAAGAGGCCAATGATCGCGGTTGGGCGGTCCGGCATGGATAGCAGGCTTTGGGCGGCGGCCATGCCAGCCTCCCGATCGAAACGAGGGCAGGAGGCGACACTCAAGCGAATATCAGGATCGCCCTTTTTCTCGATAGCAATGTGCAGGCCTTGCTCGCGAAAATGGCGGAAACTCATTGGCTCGGTAATGGTGAGCATGCCGATATGGCGGTGCCCATTGGCGTAGAGAAGCTCGAAGGCCTCGGCAAAAGCGACCTCGCCGTCTGAATCGAGCCAGTTATGTTCAGTCCCGCTGAGCAGACGACCGTGTGAAACGAACGGAAACTTGTGCATTGAGAGATAGGCGAGGCGCTGATCGCCCTCGGCAATGCGCGGAACAACCATGCCATCTGCCCGACCGGACTCAACGACGTGGCGCAACACATCGAGCTCGCTCTGGCCCTGCTGTACGGTGGCGAGGAAAAGGTCGAGGCCATGCTCGACCAGACCTTCCCCAAGGCCGGTTATGAACTCGCCGAGATAGGAATCGACAAAGTTCGGGCCGCGCACCGGCATGAGAAAGCCGACAAAACCACTGCGGCCGGACGCAAGCTGACGGGCGGCACGGTTGGGAACATAGCCCAGTTCGCGCGCCGCATCTGACACGCGCTGACGGGTCTTGAGTGAAATCTGTTCGTGCCCGGCGAGCGCGCGCGAGACGGTTGCCATCGACAGATCGAGGTGTTCGGCGAGTTCGCGCAGCGTTCTTGCTCGATTGTCCAGCAAGCTGATTTCCTCCTTTAAAGCGCTTGCATGCGTTGTTTTTGTCTATGCAAGCGCTTTAAATTGATTGCATGCTTGCTCCGTTGAGTCAAATCGGCGCTCAGTTCAGGGCTAAATTACTGGTAGAATGCGATTTGCGGCCGGTATTGGGCGACCCAAGCCGCCGATCGGCATCTATGAGATTTCGAGGATCCAGGTAGAGCGTGTCGCCACGCGCATCACCGCTTCGGCGAGGGTCGCGGAACGCGCTGGGGCCACGGGACTCCATCGTCAACGAGCTGTCCGCACTCAAGTCCAGCTGCGGACTTGCTAGCCTAGGAACAACCGAGGGTCGTCGGTGATGACCCCGGTGAGGCCTGCATCCCAAAATGAGAGGAGCTGGATTGGGTCGTTGCAGGTCCATGCCCGCACCTTGATGCCGCGCCGGTATGTTTCCTCCAGAAAGCCGATGCTGAGCGCCTTGAAGTCCAGGTGGATCGAGGTGGCAGGAATGGAGGCCAGTTGCGCAACCCAATCGGTCGGCACCGTCTCCCATAGCATGGCCAATTCCAGCTCGGGTGTGAGCTTATGCATGGCTCTGAGGGCTTCGATGTCAAAACTTGAGATCATGACCGGAGCGTTACCTCGGCGCCCTGCTATGACGTCCCGGACTGTCTCCACAAGCTGATCAAGCGAGCGGTGATGTTCGTGCTGCTTGATTTCGATATTGGCGCCGACGCCGCGTTCGCCCAACAGGTCCAGGGTCTGAGCCAGGGTAGGGATGGCCTCTCCCGCAAATCGCGTGTCGAACCAGCTACCGGCATCGAGACTGGCAACTGCAGCTGCCGATAGCCCCCCCAGAGATCCGGTGCCCGAACTCGTCCGGTCAACGGTGTCGTCGTGAATGACCAGTAGGACACCGTCGGCGCTAAGAGCTACGTCCAACTCCACCCATTGAGCACCCATATCGGCGGCCGCACGAAAGGCTGCGAGTGTGTTTTCCGGCGCGATTGCTGAGGCGCCGCGGTGGCCCTGAACTTCGTTGCGAGCGGGGCCGGTAAGGGGGGCATGTGTCATGTGAAGTCTTCGAATTGACCGGGCTTGTTGAATGGATTCGGTCGTGGTGTCATGGCGTGACTGTGTAGCCGATTGGCTGCTCTGGCCAGAGGTTCTCGTCGATTTTTTGAGCGGTAGGGCGGCGCAAGTATTTCGAAACTCACAGGATAAAGTACTGAAATAGAAGACAATATATTTTTGATGAGTGCTAGCTTGACTTTGTAGTGCAATCGATTTCATCATTTATGGGATCGGTCCCACAAGAGGCCGGCGGGAGGGAAATACCGGGATGGTCACCATCACCGACGTGTCAAAACGCGCGGGCGTCTCACGCTCCACCGTTTCGCGGGTGGTGGCTGGCAACGGCTATGTTTCCGAGAGCAATCGCAAGGCAATCGAAGCTGCTATCGCGGAATTGGGCTATCGGCCCAATACGCTCGCCCAGGCGCTACGATCCAATCGCTCAAACCTGATCGGGGCCGTGCTGGTTGACGCCGGTACCCCCTATTTTGCCAACATGATCTATGGCGTACAGCGCGCCACGCGTGCGGCCGGAAAATCCCTGGTTGTGTCTTCAGGCTATGCCGATCAGGACCAGGAAGCCCGCGCCATTATCGAGCTGGTCGATCGCTCCTGCGACGGCATCCTGGTCTATCTCGAACGCCCGATGCGCGAGGATGTCGCCGAAATCGTGCGCAAGTCCCGTATTCCGGTCGTTTCGATCGGGCACAATTCGTGTGCTGTTTCCCGGGGCAGGGTGATCCTGAACAATTTCGACGGCGCGCGCGCGGCGATGAACCACCTGCTGGCGCTGGGCCATCGCAAGATTGTGCACCTTTCGGGCCAGGTGGACTTCGGCGATACGGTGGCACGCCTGGAAGGTATCGCCGCCGCGCTGGCCGATCATGGACTGGGACTGGACGACATCCACATCGTCAACGGCGTCTTCCACCAGGATTTTGGCTATGCTGCCACAAGAGAGCTCGTTGCCAGCGGCCGGGAATTCACGGCGATATTCGCCGGCGATGATGACATGGCCGCCGGCGTGCTGCTGGCCCTGCGCGATGCTGGCCTGCGTGTGCCTGATGATGTGTCTCTGATGGGGTTCGACGATGCCTTTCATGCACGGCACTTGTGGCCTCCTCTGACCACCGTGCGGCAGCCCGTCGATAAACTGGGCGAGGCGGCAGCTTCGCTCCTGCTGCAATTGCTCGGCGAACCCGGCACGGGGCCCCTGCAATCCACCGTCGAAACCAGCCTTGTGGTGCGGTCCAGCGTTGCCGCGCCACGACAGGAGGGGGAGTTGGCAATAACGCTGGCCGGCTGAGGAGAGCCGGATCGAAGACCAAAATGCGCGCCGCCACCGATGTGGGATCGATCCCATAGGTGCATTTCCACGAGGAGGAGAAACAAGTGGAGGGACTTAAAGTGAAATCGATGCGAGCAATCGCCCTTTTAGGCGTGGGTGTCGCGGCCTTGTCGGCGATGTCGCCGGCGCTGTCTCAAGATCAGGTGATCCTGCGCCTGTTGCCCTATCACACCGATGCCATGGTGGAGAACTACAACCCCAACAATCCCACCGGCCCGCAGCAGCGCCTGCGCGACTTCGCCTATGAGCCGCTCTGGATCGACAACATCTGGAACCCGGGCGAGAATGAAGACGCACTGGCTGTCAGCTGGGAAATCGGGGAGGACCTCAAGTCCATCACCTACAAGCTGCGGGAAGGGGTGAAGTGGAGCGACGGCGAAGACTTCAACGCCGATGACGTGGTTTTCAGCTACGAATATGCCAAGGCGCACCCCGACTATCCGATGGGCATCGACGTCTACAATGGCGAAACCGGCAACGTGACCGGTGCTGAAAAGATCGATGACTACACGGTCAAGTTCACCCTCAACGAACCAGATGCCCTGGCGCGCTATGGCCTCAATGGGCTTTATCCGCTGCCCGAGCATGTCTGGAAGGATGTCGAGGATCCCAGGAACTTCGCCAACCTCGAAGTGGTCGCAACCGGTCCCTGGACCAAGCCGGCCAACTTCTCTCGCAATGGACATGATCTGTGCCGCAACGAGCTGAGCCGGTACAACGACGAAAATGCCATCGATTGCCTGCGCTTCCCGCAGATGAACGGCAATGAGCAGACCGTTGCGGCTCTCTCGGCGGGCGACCTCGACTGGCTCGGCGACGGCCTGACCGATCCCGACGTGACGTTCCTGCCCCAGTCCGAATTCAACAATTACTGGCTGCCGGCCGGTTCGGACGTGAACCTGCAGCTCAACACCACCCGGGCACCGTTCAACAACCTCGAATTCCGCAAGGCGATGTCGGTCGCTATCGATCGAGACACGTTGCTGGAAATCGCCACCTTTGGCCTGACGACCGAGACAAAGTACCCGATCGGCACCGGTGAAATGTACAATACCTGGTACGATGAGGCGGCGCTCGAGCCCTATAAGTGGCTGATGCAGTATGATCCCGACAAGGCGATGGAGCTGCTTGACGCTGCTGGCTTCGTCGACGCCGACAATGATGGCTGGCGCGACAATCCCGATGGTACTCCCATTGCCTTCGGCATCTCCATGCCCTCCGGCTGGACCGACTGGGTAAACACTGGACAGACAGTGGCCGAGAACCTGCAGGATATCGGCATCAATGCCAGCCTCAAGACCATGGATCAGGGCGCATGGTTTGACGCTGCTCCACGTGGCGATTTCGACGTCTACGTGATGTGGACCAATTCCGGCCCGACGCCCTACAACCAGTATTCGCCGATGTTCAATCCGCGACTGATGGTCGAGGGGCAGATCGACTTCCAGGCCATGCACCAGATGCAGATTCCGGAAGCAGAAGCGGCCCTGGACGTGTTCAAGGGCTCGGCTGACGAGGCCACCCAGCGTGCAGCCCTTACGGACGTCCACAAGGCCGTGGCCGAGAACCTGCCGGTCATTTCGCTGTTCGCAAACCCGGTCTGGTACGAATACTCGACCCGCCGCTTTACCGGCTGGGTGACCGAAGAAGACCAGCGGTTCCGTCCGCAGGTGCATGACGGTACGCGCGAGCGCGTCTGGCACGCCTTGAGCTTGAAGCCAATCGAAGGTGTCCAGTTCTAAGGGCTCGCGCGCACGGCGGGACCCGGCCTCCCAAGGGCCCCGCCGTACTTTCGTGGAAAGGACCGGACCGCAATGAGATTTCTGGCCAGACGCCTCGCGTTCTATTTCGCGGCGTTTTTTCTAGCAATCACGTTCAACTTCCTCATCCCCCGCCTCATGCCGGGTGACCCGTCTGACCGCATCATCGCATCTTTCCAGGGGCGACTGAACGAGTCGCAAGTGGCTGCCATCCGCCAGTCTTACGGCTTGGAAGGCAGTCTGTGGGAGCAGTATGTGGATTATGTGGGCAGCGTGTTCCGGCTGGATTTCGGCATCTCGACGGTTCAGTTCCCCGAACCAACGGCGTCATTGCTGTTCTATGGCGCAACCTGGACTCTGGTGCTGGTCGGTCTATCCATCGCGCTGGCCTTTGTCATCGGATCGATGATGGGTATCCGCGCCGCCTGGAACCGCGGCGGCTTTTTCGACAGCTTCTTCACGCCCATCAACGTGATGATGAATGCATTCACGCCCGCAATCGTGGCGCTGGTACTGTTCTATGCGTTTTCGCTGCAGTTGCGCTGGTTTCCCCTCGGGCGCGCCCACGACCCCAACCTGATGGCGGCATTTGATCTGCAGTTCATCGGCAGCGTGCTCTATCACGCGACCTTGCCTGTCCTGTCCATCTTCCTCGTCAGTTTTGGCGGCTGGCATTTGGGCATGCGCAATGTAATGATCAACCTGCTCAACGACGACTTTGTCACCCTGGCGCGGGCCAAGGGCCTGTCGGATCACCGCGTGAAGTATCGCTACGTGGCGCGAAACGCCATTCTGCCCCAGATCACCTCGCTGGCTTTGTCTGTGGGCTACATGCTGGGCGGGGCACTCGTAACCGAGCAGGTCTTCAACTATCCCGGCCTTGGCAAGTTCACCTTCACCGCCATTCAGAGCCGCGATTACTCCTTCATCCAGGGGCAGTTGCTGCTGCTGACTACGGCAGTTCTGGTCGCCAATCTTCTCTCCGACATCGCCAATGTCATTCTCGATCCGCGGCTGAGGAAGGGCTGATCCATGACCGAAATCTCCCAGCCATCCAGCTATCCCCTAACCGATCGGCTCGATGAGGCTATTCTCGTCTCTGCCGCGCCAAGCCAGGAGCAGGTTGCCAAGGAATTGCGCATCAAGGCGCGTCCTGGCTGGACCAGCCGGTTACCGCCAGGTCTTGCCGCTTTCGCTACCAATCCGAAAGGGATGGCGGGCGTATTTATCCTTCTGGCCCTGATCCTGTTCTCGATCTTTGGGCCGATGATGAGCGAGTACAACCCCAACCGCCGTGCCGGCAAACCCCATGTCATGCCGAGCTATGAGCACGTTCTGGGCACGACCCGCATGGGCAAGGACGTGTTCACCCAGCTGGCCTATGGCGGACGGGTGAGTTTGGCCGTCGGATTTGGAGCAGGCCTCGCTGCAGCACTGATCGGGTTGGCCGTGGGCATCTCGGCCGGCTATTTCGGCGGGCGCGTCGACGACATCCTCACCTTCTTTGTCAACGTGGTCCTGGTGTTGCCGGGGCTGCCCCTGATCATCGTGATTGCAACCATGGTGGAGACGGCTTCGCCCTGGGTGATAGGCGTGGTCCTCGCGGCGACCGGCTGGGGCTGGTCTGCGCGCACGATCCGAACGCAGACCCTGTCGTTGCGCACCCGTGAATTCGTGCTCTCGGCTGAACTTATGGGCGAGCGAAAATGGCGGATTATCCTCATCGAGATTTTCCCCAACATGCTCAGCTTCTTCATGAGCGGGCTGGTCCTGGGCACGATCGCGGCCACTCTCGCTGAAGCCGCACTGGAGTTCATCGGTCTTGGCGATCCCAATGCGATCACCTGGGGGACCATGCTGTTCTGGGCCCAGAATAATCTGGCGCTCCAGAGCAATGCCTGGTGGGAAATCTGGCCACCCTGCATCGCCATCATGCTGACGGGTGCCGCGCTGGTCATGGTCAACTTCTCGGTCGATGAGATCACCAATCCGCAATTGCGGTCGGCCCGAAAAATCGGGCTGATCCGGAAGTTCCTGAGGAGCCGGGGGAGAAGCGCCGATGTCTTCTGATCGGGCACTGATCGAGGTCCGCAAGCTCACCGTCGACTATGTCGGCGAGCACTCGGTGGCCCGCGCCGTCAATGGCATCAATTTCGATATCCGCGAAGGCGAGGCCTTCGGGCTCGCCGGCGAGAGCGGCTGCGGAAAATCCACCGTGGCCTTTGCCCTGGCGCGCTTGACCCGGTTACCGGGGCTTGTGTCGGGCGGGCAGGTGCGGCTCAACGGTGAGGACGTGCTCAAGTTCGACAAGGCGCGGCTCAAGGCCTACCGCTGGAACGAAGTGAGCTTCGTCTTCCAGTCGGCCATGAACGCGCTCAATCCGGTGATCCCGGTGTCCGAGCAGATCATGGACGTGATCGAGACGCATCAACCGGAATTGGGCAAGGAAGGCGCCCGCGCTCGCGCTGTTGAGCTCTTCGAGCTCGTCGGAATTCCGCCCAAGCGACTGGATGACTTTCCGCATCAATTCTCCGGTGGCATGCGGCAGCGCATCTGCATTGCCATTGCCTTGGCGCTCAAGCCCAAGCTCATCATCATGGACGAGCCGACCACGGCGCTCGACGTGGTAGTGCAGCGCGACATCATCGAGCAGATCGTGGATCTCAAGAACAAGATGGGGTTCTCGGTCCTGTTCATCACCCATGACCTGGGGCTGATGATCGAATTCTGTGACCGTATCGGCGTTATGTATTCGGGCGAGCTGGTGGAAGTGGCGCCTGCCGAATCCATTTTGACCGCCCCACAGCACCCCTATACCCGTGCCCTCGGTAACAGCTTTCCGCCGCTGACCGGGCCCCGGGTGCGCATGGAGGGCATTGCCGGCACGCCGCCGGACCTTCGTTCACTGCCGCAGGGCTGCAGGTTTGCGCCACGCTGTCCCTACGCCATGGAGGTCTGCCGTACTGACGCTCCCCAACTCCGCACCTATCCCGAACAGAGGAGCCAGGCCGCATGTCACTTGCTGAACTAGATCGGGCCGGCAAGACGATATCTGCCGAGGCGCCCATCCTCGAAATGGATGCCGTCGACAAGGAATTCGTGTTGGGCGGTGCGTTTCTGAACCAGACGTTTTTGAAAGCACTCTCGGGTGTCTCACTGCAACTCACCCGGGGCAGAGCGCTGGCACTGGTGGGCGAATCGGGGTCCGGTAAATCCACCTGCGCGCGCATGCTGGCCGGGGCTTATCAACCAACACGCGGCGCCATCCGCTATCGCGGAGATGACATTTCTGCTTTTCGTGGCGCGCGGATGCAGCAGTATCGCGCGCAGGTGCAAATGGTGTTCCAGGACCCGTTCGGGTCGCTCAACCCCACGCAGACCATCGGCTATCACCTCGAGCGCCCGATCCGGCTGCACCGGCCAGAGATCAAAGGCAAGGCGGTAGAGGCAGAGATGCTGGAATTGCTTGAGAGCGTTGGCCTTCGCCCTGCAGCGGACTATCTCGAGCGTCGGCCACATGAATTATCGGGCGGACAACGCCAGCGCGTAGCCATCGCCCGGGCGCTTTCAGTACGTCCCGACGTTCTCCTGGCCGACGAGCCGACATCCATGCTCGACGTTTCCGTGCGATTGGGCATTCTCAACCTCCTCGATGATCTCAAGCGCGACCGGCAGTTGGCGGCGCTCTACATCACCCACGACATTGCCACGGCACGCTACTTCGCGGAGGAAACGGCGGTGATGTATGCCGGGCATCTGGTGGAGCAGGGGCCCAGCCAGGAGATCACAGACAACCCGCGTCATCCCTATACCCAGCTCCTGATCGAGTCCGTGCCGAACCCCAATCGCAAGATTCAAACGGGCAGGCCGCGCCGGGCCGTCGATATTCCACTCTGGACCCGCGAGAGCCGCGGCTGCCCCTTCGTCTCGCGCTGTCCGCGGGCGACAGCGATCTGCAAGGAGACTATGCCGGGTCCAACGATCGTGGGACCAGGTCATATCGTGCGGTGCCATAACCTAGCCGCAACCGGAGCCGGCACTGCAACGGGCTAGGTGAGGGGTTGGTCAGGCGTCTCGTCTTGTGTAGCGAGAAACCCGCTGATGATGCAGATTGCCGCGAAGACGACGGTGACGGTGAGGATGCCGAAGGTGGCGTTGGTGATGCCCATGACGAGGAAGCCCGCGACCCATGTTGCCACAAGGACGATTGAGACGCCCCTTTGAGGCGTTCGGGGGGCACGCATGATTTCAACTATTGGAGCCAGCACGAAGAGCAGATAGGCGACGAGGCCAAAAATGCCCGCGCTGGCCGCCATGTTGGCGAGATCGTTGTGAAGATGTGGGGTGCCGCCGAAAGGAAAGTCGGCCAAACTGTCGGCGACAACTGTGAAGGCGAGCGGGCCGTGGCCGACGATCGGTGATTTCAGAAAGGCTCTCAGAGCGCCTTGGTACATCTGGAGTCGCAGCTGCGTCGAACTGTCGGTTGGGGCACCAGAGGCCAACACGTCCGAAAAATTAGAAAGTACGCGTTGAGCGCCAGAAATTTGCGCGCCGCCCAAGCTCAAAAAAAGTGCCACAACCGCCATGATAGCTAGGCCCACCACCAGAGCCACGCGACGCGGATATAGGCGAAGTAAGGCTGGCGAGACGATAGCTACACCTACCATGGCGACGAAAGCCACAACCGCCCCTCTGGTCCCCGACAGCAGTACAGCAACGATCGCCATTATGGGGGCGAGCATGAAAATCCAGCGCCATTGCGACCTCAATGCGAGACAGCCAAGCAACGCAATGAAACCGACAAGCAGCGCAACATCAGCAAAGTGGATTGGGTTCGCAACGGTCTCCCCAGCACGTGTGGTGCCAGTGGTCTGAACCTCAAAAATCGCCATTACAGCCGCGCCGGTCACGCCGCATATGCCAAGAATGCCTATTAGTGCGGTGAACTGCGTGCGATCGAGTGAGCGCATAACCGTCGAGAGCGGCCAGACCGCTAGTAACGGCGCGAAATAGAGGACGCCGATAAGTCCGTCGATGCCCGCGCTGATGCCGTAGGCACCAGCCACAAGCAGTAGGCCAACAAGAGGCATCCATATGATCGGGCGCCGGATATCTTCTACTGCTTGTGGCCACATCAGGAGGAGCCCCAACCCTCCTGCGATGAGAAATAAGGTATTCCCTGCCTCCGGGGCTACAGGTGTCATAGCCAGGGCGGCGATCATGGCAATGGTCGGCACGATGGCATTAAGTTCGCGGGTCATGGAGTTCCCTTTGAGACGCAGATCTGCTGTCGCAAGCTGGTAGCCGCCGACGCCGGGGTTATTTGGGGCAGATGTGCGAGATCTGGGTACATTTGATACAGTTTGCACATTCTTCATTGCCCCCCCTTACATTGGCCGGTAGTTTGGCGGCCGCGAGCGTTTTGGTTTTGGGCGGCGTTGCATTTTCTTTAGTCGGCGTTGTGTGATCATGGCAATCCGAGATTCCAAGGCAAGATCGCGGGGAGGGGCTTTGCGATGAAGTCCGCTCTACGTGTGCTGCTGTTGGGAACGGCGGCGCTGACGCTGTCCACGGGGGCAGGGCAAACGCCAGTCTTGGCCCAAGGCTTTTTGCCACAAGACTTTTTCTCTGCCCCCATCGATCCGACTTCGTCCACCGCTATCGAGGCCGAAGAGTTGGTCTTCGACTCTGTCAGGAATGTCATCACCGCCCGTGGGGATGTGGTCCTGCGCATCAGTGGCTACGTTTTAACCGGCCGCGAGCTGGTCTATCGCCGCAGTGAGGGGGAGATGCAGCTGATAGGCGATGTCTCCGTCACAGACCCCTCGGGGAATACCTCTCGTAGCGACACGCTGGACCTGACCGGTGGCCTCAAGCGTGCTGTGCTTAACAGCATGACGATAACCTCCTATGACGGCTCCAGGGTAACCGCAGATAGCGCTGAGTTCGATCAGACACTCGACTCCATCCTGACAAATGCCCTTTATACCCCTTGTGGTGAGTGCGTCGGGCCTCAGGGGCAGCGCATTGGCTGGTCAATAAGCGCTGCGCGTATAATCCAGAACGCCGAGGACAATTCGATTGTGCTCGAGCAGCCCTCGATTGCGTTGCTGGGCATGCCTGTGGCCTGGCTGCCCTATCTATGGCTTCCGGACATGAGCAACGAAGCTCTGGATGCCGTCCCGAAGCCGTCGCTGGGCTATAGTGACGCTACTGGCGTCAAGGCTGAATTTCCTTTCTCCGTCTACTCGAGCCGGCACACCAACATCATCTTTTCGCCCACCCTGCTTAGTCGGCAAGGTTTCCTGATGGGCGCCGAGTGGATCCAGCGCTTCGACCATGGTTCATTCAGCATCAAAGCGTCAGGCCTCTACCAGTTCGACAAAACGGCCTTCACCTTTGTCGATGCGCACCGCGACTGGCGCGGTGCGGTGCAGGCATCTGGTGAATTCAAGCCGGTCGAGGACTGGACCGTCGGCGCGGCCTTTTCGGTCTTTACGGATGCCGCGTATTTCGACGACTACATGCTTGACCCAGAACGGTCGGCGGTGAACGAGGTTTATGCGACGCATTTAACCGCCGATACTTATGTTGACGCACGCATCCAGCAGTTCAACATGCTGGGGAACAACCCCGATACGGTGCGCGATCAGCAGGGCATGGCGCTTCCTAACGTGAGGGTCGCTCGTACGTTCACCTTACCGGAAGGCGCTGGCCGAGTTGAGATCGAGGGCCGGCTTTTGGGGATGTCGCGCGCGGCGGACGCGAGCTCTACAGTCAATGGCATTACCTACGACTCTGGCTATGCCGGCAACCGCATACACGGCATGACGCAGGCGAGCTGGCAGAACCAGTGGATCGTCGGTGGCGCAGCAGTAACGCCGTTCCTGGGTCTGCGGCTGGACGGTGCCCACTACGACGGCAATAGTGGGCTTGCCTCGGCACCCGCCACTCAGACATTGCTTGGTGCGACACCAATTGCGGCGCTGGACGTGCGGTACCCATTCATTGCCCACGGTAACGGTGTCACCCATCTGGTCGAACCCATTGGCCAGTTCGTCTATCGCGGTGCATTGAGCATTGCGCCGGGGATCACCAACGAGGACTCCCAGAGCCTGGTCTTCGACGATACCAATGTGTTCAGCTACAATCGCTTCACGGGTATCGACCGGCAGGAAACGGGCCTGCGCCTCAATGTCGGCGGCCGCTATCTGGCGACCGCGATTGACGGCAGCTACCTCGAACTCGTCGGAGGACAATCCTTCCAGCTGGCGGGCGTGAACGCCTTTGCCGATCCCAATTTTCAGCAGGTGGGCGTAGGCTCGGGTCTTGATACCGCATCATCCTATGCCGTGCTCGGCGCCTACGGCGCCCTCGCTGACACATTCAAGGGCGGCGCCAAGCTCCAACTCGACACGGCCAACATGACCATCGCCCGCGCCGGGTTTGGTGTGAGCTACACTAACGACCGCTGGGCGGCCGCGCTCAATTACGGCTTTGCCGCAGCCACGCCTCTCACCGGCAACATTCGCGACATGCACGAGATCGGCGCGGAAGTGGCAGTGCCAGTCGCCGAGTACGTGACCGCCACCGGCAATGCCTACTGGGACATCGACGCCAGCAGCTACCTGCAGGTGGGCGGTGGCCTGACCTATAACGACGGCTACCTGATCGTTTCGGGCGACATCAGTCGCACCGGGCCGACGCACGCTTCGCCGAACGATATTCGTGCCACGGCGAGCTTCAAGCTGCGCGCGCCTGCCGGGCTGGATGTCGGTTATGCCAGCGAAGTTCCGATCAAGTCGTGGCTGGGACAGGTGGCGCCATGAGCATAAAAAAGCTTCCCCTTATTGCCGCAACCGCGATGCTGGCTGGCCTCGTTACCGCGTGCACCAGCTTCGCACCTGTCTATGGCGACCGGCCGGCATCTGGCGCTCAGGACATCAGGTTCAACTTTGCCGCGCCCGACAGCCGCTTCGAGCAGATCATTCTCGATCGCCTCAAGCTGGCATTCCCGGGCGAGGCAGGGCCAGATGATCCGGTGCTCGACCTTGTGGCAAGTACCGACCACCCGCCCAGGTCGATCTCCAATGCCTATCCCGTCGCTCGGCCCATCAACGTCCGAGGCCAGGCGACTGTCACGATCAAGCAGGGCAAGCAGGTCCTGTTCGAAGCGACACGCTTTGCCGACTCGGCCTATCAAAGCGGCAAGCTCACACCCGTGGACCTGGCTTCCGCCCAGGGGGCACAGGAAAACGTTGCCGAAGGCGTTGCAGAGTCGCTGCGCGCCGCCGTTCTTGCAGGCTATCGGCCGGGTCCATAAGTCTGGCGCGGTCGGCAGGTGCGGGCTCGCGCCTCGGAAAAGAACTCGGCTTTTCTCACAATTCGTCGCAATAGCCGGACGACAAACCCGCCCGGCGCTGCATTTCTGCGGGCGCCTTACGGCATCAGCTGGCCGCCGTTGACTTCGATTGTCTGCCCGATGATGTAGCCCGAGAGGCTTGGGCAGGCGAGGAAGAGATAGACGCCGATGCAGTCCTCCGGGGTTCCCAAGCGCCCTTGAGGGATCGTGGCGAGCATGGCGTTGAGCTGGGCTTCGGTGGAATAGCGTTCGTGGAAGGGCGTATCGATCACGCCTGGCGCGACGGCGTTGACGCGAATGCCGAAGGGGATGAATTCCTTGGCCATGCCGCGCGTCACGTTGGATACGAAGGCCTTTGACGAGCCGTAGAGACCTGCGCCATTGCTGGCACCATTTCGCGCGGCAATGGACGTGGTATTGATGACAAAGCCTGATCCGGCCGCCTTAAGGTGGGGCAGGGCGGCGCGCGTGGCAGCCAGGATCGAACGGCCGTTGAGGTCCATCACCGCGTCGTAGTGTTCGTCGGTCATGTCCGCATAGTGGACGCGCGTGACCATGCCGCCAGCATTGTTGATGAGGCCGTCGAGGCGGCCGAACGCGGCGGCTGTTTCCTCAACGGCACGGACCATCTCATCCGAGCGTGATGCGTCCGCCCGCACCAGATGGGCTATGCCACCAGCGGCGCGAATGCCATCGACCACCCCCTGTGCGGCCGCCTCACTCGAGTTGTAATGAACACCGACCATTGCCCCCTGGCCTGCAAAGGCCTTGGCCAGCGCGGCTCCAATCCCGGTCGATGCACCGGTGATCAGAACGGCTTTGCCTTCAAGATCGGGCAGCTTCATTGTGGTCATGGGGTCCTCCTAGTCTCTGCTTCGTCCCCGGAAGCGACGTTGATAGTTGGCGTCGTATAGGGAACTATCGCGGAAGTCGTCCGCCGACAGACCCTTACCGACAAAGATGATTGCGGTCCGCTCGATGGTGGGATCAAAACGCGATTCGATATCCGCAAGGGTTCCGCGAATGATGGTTTCACCCGGCCAGCTTGCATGGGCGACAATCGCCACCGGACAGTCGTCGCCATAGAGCGGGCGAAGCTGAGCCACGACTTCTGGCAGCGCGTGAATGGCCAGATGAATGGCGAGGGTCGCGCCAGTTGCGCCGAAGGCGGAGAGGTTCTCGCCATCGGGCATCGGGGAGGCCCGGCCACTAACGCGGGTGAGCACAAGGCTCTGGCTGACGGCAGGTATGGTCAACTCTCGCCCGAGTGCCGCTGCCGCCGACGCAAAGGCAGGCACACCGGGTGTGAGTGTGTAGGGAATGCCCAGACGGTCTAGACGACGCATCTGTTCGGCCACGGCGCTCCAGATCGAAAGGTCGCCCGAATGCAGTCGGGCGACGTCCTGTCCCGCCGCATGAGCACGGGAATATTCGGCTTCGATCTCGTCGAGCGACAGTGGGGCGGTGTCGACGAGGCGCGTTCCTGGTGAGCACCAGTCAAGCATCTGGCGGGGCACGATTGACCCTGCATAGAGGCAAACCGGGCAGCTTGCGAGCAGGTCTCGGCCGCGGACAGTGATGAGGTCGGCGGCGCCCGGGCCGGCGCCAATGAAATGGACCGTCATGGCTTGCTCCAGCGCCATTGCGTGATGGGCATTGCAGGTCGCCAGCCCTGCATGGTGCCGAGCGGAGTGGCGTGGGACAGTGAGAGACGCACGAGGTCTCCGCCGTGCTGGTGCTGGCAGGTCAGCAGCACTCGCTCCATTTCCAGCGTGACGGCATTGGCGACCAGCCGCCCGCCATTACGCAGGGCCGAAATGGCCGCTTCCATGACACCGGGATCGGTGCCGCCGCCGCCCACGAAGATCGCGTGCGGCGGCTCGAGCCCGGTCAGCATCTGCGGCGCAGAGCCTTCGAGGACCCGCAGGTCCGGCACACCGAATGCCCTCGCATTACGAGCGATGCGGGCTGCGCGGTCGGGGGCGCTCTCAATGGCGACAGCCTTGAGGCTGGGGTGGGCCAGCATCCATTCGATGGCAATCGAACCCGATCCCGCGCCGATATCCCACAGCAACTCGCCGGGCCTTGGCGACAACGCGGAGAGGGTAAGTGCTCTCACGTCGCGCTTCGTCAACTGGCCGTCATGTTCGAAGAGGGTGTCATCAAGACCGGCTGTGAGGGGGAGGATACGGGCCCCGGGAAGCGGCACGACTGTTATGGCGCACACGTTCAATGGATTGATGTCGGTAAGTGTAAACCCGTCCGCCATCTGCGATCGGACTGTCTCCTGTGGGCCGCCCAGGGCCTCAAGCACCGTGATGATAGAGCGTCCAAACCCGGCCTCCACCAGCAGGGCGGCCAAGGCTCCGGGGCCCTTCGCGTCCGATGTCAGGGCAAGAATGCGCGCGCCAACGTGCAGGTGCGGGCGAATGAGGTCGATGGGGCGCCCATGCAGAGAGAGGCTCTCAACATCCTGCAATGGCCAGCCCAGCCGTGCAGCAGCGAGGCTGAAGGCAGATGCATGGGGGATGACATGCATCTGGTTGGGGTCGACATGCCGCGAGAGCGTCGCGCCGACCCCGTATTGAAACGGGTCGCCAGAGGCGAGCACACAGACTTTGCGCCCGCGATGGGTCAGCAGCTCCTCAATGGATGCAGAAAACGGCGTGCGCCAGGTATGTTGTTCGCCGTTTATGGCCGCCGCCGCCAATTCGAGGTGACGCGCACCACCATAGACGACTTCTGCCCCAGCAAGCGCCGCGCGGGCCGCTGGGGACAGGCCGTAAAGCCCATCCTCACCAATGCCGATGATGGTGAGCCATGGCGTGGTCACAGGCCCACTCCGCGTGGTGAGTAGACCAGCGGGTCAAGGCCCGGCCGCTCGATGATGCGTGTCGCTGCCGAGCCTATGATGATGCAGGTTGCCATGTCCGCAGGGTGCCGATCGGCCTCTCCAAGGGGAACAACGGCATAGCTCTCGGCGGTGCGACCAACTGCGCGGCCAAAGATGACGGGCGTTGTCACTGGCAGCACTTCCCGCAATATCTTGAAGGCGGTGGGCAGCTGCCAGGGGCGCGCCCTGGAGATAGGATTGTAGAGGGCGATGACGAGACCGGCCTCGGCCACTGCGCGCAGGCGGCGTTCGATGATCTCCCACGGCTTGAGGTTGTCTGAGAGGGAAATCGCGCAGAAATCGTGGCCGAGTGGCGCTCCGGCGCGGGCCGCGACCGCCAGCATAGCCGTTACTCCGGGGAGGATTGCGATCTGCAGCCGCCGCCACGTATCCGGGCCGCTTTCCACGGCCTCGCAGATGGCCGCTGCCATAGCAAAAACGCCCGGATCTCCACCGGATACGACGCAAACTCGAGCGCCCTTCGAAGCTGCAGCCAGAGCGGCTCGGGCCCGGTCGATCTCTTCACGATTATCGGATGCCACTCGGACCTGATCGGGGCGCAAAGTGAGGCGGTCAAGGTATGGGCCGTAGCCAAAGAACTGCTCGCCTTTCGCGATCGCTTCCATCGCTTCGGGAGTGATCTGGCCGGGATTGCCGGGGCCGGTGCCCAGTATGGTCAATTGCCCCGTCATGGCCTTGTGCTCCATCCTGGCACGAGGACAAGGGAGAAATATGGGGCGCTATCGTCGGTCTTGCTCGAGAGAGCCGCCGAGGCCGCGTTGTGCATCGTACCCCGCTCGACATAGAGCGCGCCTTGCATACGGCCGGCCTGGGCCAGCGCGGCCCGCACCTTGGGAAGGTTTCGCCCCAGCTTCATGATTACCGCACCCTGGGTATCTGCAAGTCGCCGAGCCAGTTCGGCCTCGTCCAGCGTGCCGGGCAGGATGGTCAGCACATCGTCGCCCTGCACCAGCGGCACGCCGACTGCGGACCAGCAGCCGGACATGGCCGTAATGCCCGGAATGACTTCGGTTTCGTAGCGCGGCGACAACCTGACATGCAGGTGCATGTAGCTGCCATACAATAGCGGATCGCCTTCGCTCAGCACCGCAACGGTGCGCCCGGCGTCCAGATGCGCGGCCAGCCTTTCGGCGGTCTCGTCGTAGAAGGCCTTGATCTGAGCGTGATACGCGGCATCATGACGGTGAATTTCAGTGGTGACGGGATAGTCGAGCAGTTCCTCGATCTGGCCGGAGTGAATATGTGAGTTGGCAATTGCCCTCGCATTGCTGGCATTGCCGCGCTTGGCAAACGACGCCACCACATCGGCGGTCGAAATCGCCCGGACTGCCTTGAGTGTCAGCAGGTCCGGATCGCCAGGCCCGGTGCCGACTCCGATGAGTTTCCCGCTCACAAGCCCGGCCTCGCCAATGCGTTGATGCAGGCAGCGGTCATGGCACTGCCTCCAAGGCGTCCCCGTACGATTGCATAGGGTACACCATAGGAGTTTTCGGTCAGGGCATCCTTGGACTCAGCGGCCCCGACAAAGCCGACCGGCATGCCGACAATCGCTGCCGGCCGTGGCGCACCGTCGCGTAGCATCTCAAGCAAGTGAAACAAAGCCGTAGGCGCATTGCCGATGGCGACCACCGCGCCTTCGAGGCGCGTGTCCCAGAGGTGCAGTGCCGCGGCCGAGCGGGTGTTGCCAATGGCGGCGGCAATATCGGGAACGCGCGGATCGCGCAGGGTGCAGATGACCTCGTTTGTCGCGGGCAGGCGCGCAGCCGTAATGCCTCGCGCTACCATCTGGCTGTCGCACAGGATCGGCGCGCCGGCCATCAGCGCACGGCGGGCGGCCGTCACAAAGTCCGGTCCGAAGACGAAATGACCGGCAGCCTCCACCATGCCGGCGGCATGTACCATCCGGATGGCCAGCTCTGCCTCCTCGCTTGTAAATCGCGTGAGGTCAGCCTCTTGCCGGATGATGTCGAAGGACTGGCGATAGATGCTCTCGCCATCCTTGATGTAGTCGTAGTGCGTCATTTCCCGCTCTGCACCTGGACCAGCGCTTCGGGAAGATGCGCTTCGTCCAGGAATGTCTGTGGCGTATCGCCCGCCCGGCCCATGATGACAAGACCAATCCCCCCGGAGGTGCCAACCAGGGTTACCGCAGCAGGCCGGGGATAGGCGCAGCCCTTGCTGCATCCGGAAACATGCAGCTGACTGGCAGGCCCAAGGATCGAGGCTAGGCCCGCAGCGATCTTGCGCGATGGAATATGGCCCGATGCGCAGCCCTGACTGCCAATGCAGGCACTGATGCGCCGGCGCGGATCGTCGGACGCGGTGATGAAACCGAGATCCGCCGCCATTCGGGCAAATTCAGGGGGGGCATTGTCGAATAGCAGCCTGTGTGCAGGCGCCAGGCGTACAACCGTGACGTCGGCTGCGGTGGCTTCCGCAGCAAGGCGGACTATCTCGCTGGCCCGCGCCGAGCCAAAGGGCAAGGCAATGGCAGTGGTGTGTCCGGTGTCGAGGCGCAGGGCGATTGATGGCCCAGCCGGTGCAATGGGATCTGCCTCCGCGGGCGCGTCGGCATGGGGCGGAAACAGGTCGGTCGCGCGGGCGTCCGGGCCGATCGCCGCCAGCGCTCCAAGCGCCGCGATCGTGGCTGCGACCGCGCTCGTCGGCTCCATAACCTGCGCCTTGGCCCCACCCAGCGTTACGGCCCAGCGGGTGGCATCAACCGCGACGAGCCGGATATCAGCCTTGAGTGCAGCCAGCGATACCTGTCCTCGTCCGTCCACCACGACGCTCACTTTTGGTCCCAGTCGTGATGCCAGTTCGTCGGTTCCCGAACGGATGGCGCTCACCAGCGGCAGCGGGTCGGCCAATTCCTCCGGGTCTAACCCGGCTATGGGCGAGTGATCGATGACGACACCGGTGTCGAGGGCAACCAGGTCGCGCACGGCGCTGGCAAGGGCCGCAGCGCTTTCCTTTGTGAGGCCACGCACCTGCAGATTGCCGCGAGCCGTCACTTCCAGAACCCCGTTCCCATGCTCGGCTGCAAGCTGGGCGATGCGACTCAGCTGTTCGGGCGAAAGCCTGGCGCCGGCCACGCGGACGCGCGCCAGCAGGCCGTCGCCCGTGGGCATGGGCTGGTCCAGCGTCGGGCAGGCGCCACGGCGCGTGGACTGGGTGGAAATGAGGCTGATTGCGGCTGGGCCCGCAGCGGCTGCGTTCATGTCTTCAATCTATCAGCCATCAGGGCAGAGCACTACTGCGGCAAGCGCAGCAGATAGGTGTCCATGATCCAGCCATGCTGTTCGCGGGCGGATGTGCGCGTGGCGACAATATGATCTGCCACCTCGCCAAGACGCCCGGAGATCAGAAGCTGGTTTGGCGTGCCGAGGTAAGCGCCCCAGAAGATTTCGAGATCGGGATCGGCCTCCAGAAAGGCCATGCGGCCGTCAAGCATGACAACGGTATCTGTTTCGACAACCCCGAGGCGACGGCCAGTCGTAATGAGGACCGGCTGGCCGACGCGGTTAAGCGCGATGCCATGGGCCGCCGTCAGGGCCTGCACCGCACTGATGCCGGGGATGACTTCAATATTTGCGGGTTCGGGCAGCTGTGCGAGTATTCGCAGTGTGGAGTCGTAAAGGCCGGGGTCGCCCCAAACGAGAAAGGCACCTACGCCCTCGTCCGGTACATCGGAAATGAGAAGATCGAAGACGCCCACGAGCGCACTGTGCCAATCGTCCACGCCGCGCCGGTAGTCCGGATTGTCGACGTCGCGCCGCGGCACTGCATAGCTCAGGATGTGTGGCTCCCTGGATGTCACGAAACGGGCGATGATCTCCCGCCGGACGTCAGCGAGGTCCGTCTTGTCATGACCCTTCTCAGGCACGAACAGGACGTCCGCTCGGTTGAGCGCCGCGATTCCATCCATGGTGAGATGCCCTGGGCTGCCCATGCCTATGCCGATGACAAGAATGGTCTTCATGCTGCCTTTCAGCCTGTGCTTCTCAAATGTTAGCCCCGTATTCCGCGGGAAGCGATGTTTGCAACTCTGACGTGCCGGAATGGCGCTCCCGCCGGCTCAATACGCTGGCGTCAGCCGCGCTCCGGGCGGGTGACGGAATTGCGCACGATCAGCTCGCTGCGCAACAGAACTTCGCGGGATTTGGGCTTCTCGCCGGCCAGCAGCGTCAGCAGCAGTTCCATGGCGGCCTCGCCCATGCGGTGGCGGGGCTGCTTCATCGTGCTGAGCGAAGGCGTGAGGAAGGTGGAAAACGAGATGTCGTCAAAGCCCATGATCGAGAATTGCCGCGGCAGGTCGTATCGCCTGGCATTGAGGGCGATCATGACGCCCATGGCGCTGGCATCGTTGACGCAGAAAAATGCGGTCGGCAACGCGTCGCGCACAAACATGAGCTCCGCCGCGGCCCGGCCGCTCTCAGTGGTGCCTTCACCGTCAATGATCATGCGCGGATCAATCGGGATGCCGGCCCCCGCAAGGGCGGTGCGATAACCTTCTTCACGGAGCCGGGCAATCTCCCGATGCGGTGCCCGGCCGATAAAGGCGATTCGCCGGTGGCCCTGGGAAATAAGATGCTCGGTGGCGACGCGGGCGCCCTCGAAATTGTCGACCCCGACAAAGGGAATGTCGGTGCCGATGACGGGCTCGTTGACTGCAACCATGGGCGGAAGCCTTGCATCAGCAGGGTTCTGCTCCAGCCCGTAGGGCAGGTGCCCGGTGAACAGGATCAGGCCGTCAGCCTGGTTGGAACTGATGAAACGCAGGTAATCAGTCTCACGGCTTGGATCGTTCTGCGTATTGCCGATGAGCACACCGTAGCCGCGCTTGCTCGCCTCGGTTTCTAGCCCAACGAGAATGTTGGAAAAGTTCGGGTCGCCCACATCCGGGGCCAGGATGAGAATCATGTTGGACCGGCGCATGCGCAGCGATCGGGCCATGGCATTGGTTGTATAGCCCGTGCGGGCGATGGCATCGGTTACGCGCCGGCGCGTCGCGTCTGCCACCTTGGTGGGCTCGTTGATCGCCCGGCTGACGGTAGCGATGGAGACCCCGGCCATGGCCGCGACGTCTTCGATGGTTGCCAGCTTGTGCTGCTGCAATTGGCGCTCCGCCTCCAACACCGGGTTTCGAAAACCCAGCGCGCTCCTGCCTTTAGCAGATCAGCCTGACTATGCCACGCTGATCACATAGGCCGCTCCTCTTGTCGATTACTGTAAACCTTTACATCAATCATGAAAACCTTTACATCATTTCGGGAGCGCAGAGCACTGAAACAATCAGGCCGGGCTCAGGGGAGGGTGGAGGCATGGTCGATGCACGGGCGAATGGTGCGCCGCCGATACTGTCGGCGAACCGCATCTCCAAATCCTTCGGCGAAATTCCGGTGCTTTTCAGCATCGATTTCGACATAGCGCCCGGCGAGGTTCACGCCATCATTGGTGAGAATGGCGCTGGCAAGTCCACACTGATCAAAATCCTGTCCGGTATCGAGCAGCCCAGTTCGGGCTCGATTACGTATGACGGGGAAACCGTGGTGCTGCCGCCCGATGGCAAGGCCGAGGCCATGGGTATCGTGCTTATTCACCAGGAGCTCAATCTGGCCGAGCACCTGACAGTGGCCGATTCCATCTTCCTGGGCCGTGAGCTCAAGCGCGGTCCGTTCCTGGATGTGGCCGAGATGCGCCGGCGTGCCGCCGACATCATGGAAACGCTGCACGTTCATGTCGATCCCGATGCGCGGATTTCCAGCCTTTCGGTTGCCGACAAGCAGATGGTCGAAATTGCCAAGGCCATCAGCCGCGATGCGCGCGTCCTCATCATGGACGAGCCGACTGCGGTCTTGTCTGTGGGCGAGACACAGACCCTGTTCGAGCAGATCCGCCGATTGACAGCGCGCGGTGTGGCCGTGGTCTTCATTTCCCACAAGCTGGACGAGATCATGGAACTGGCAGACCG
>Ga0065721_10004770_pt1 | contig 41013 bp, 34 predicted proteins | sample Mesricmetagenome_FD_59108 | JGI IMG/M metagenome (GOLD analysis project Ga0065721, IMG submission 59108) | Mesophilic microbial community from rice straw/compost enrichment Sample: eDNA_1 v2 (version 2) | ecosystem: Engineered > Solid waste > Grass > Composting > Bioreactor | place: USA: Davis... | reverse complement strand
CAGCCCTTCAGCCGCTCGGTGCGCAGCTGGCGGTGGAGCTGACCGACTTCGCGCTGCCGGCGATTCAGCCGTATCTCAACGAAATGACTTCGATGACGCTGCATTCGGGGCGGCTCGGCGTCAAAGGAGATGTGTCGTTTGCGGCGGAACCCGATGAGGCGCCGCCGCTCAGGTTCAAGGGCGAGGTCCGAGTGGCCGATCTGCGCACGACCGATCAGCTGGTGAACGAGGACTTCATCAAGTGGCGCAGCCTCGCCGTGACCGGCATCGATTACTCACAGAATCCGGACAAGCTCGATATCAACCGCATCGTTGCGCGCCAGCCATACGGCAAGGTGGTGATCGCGCAGGACCGGACGCTCAATGTTACGAAGGTGCTGAGTCCGGAGGGCGCGCCTGCGCCGGCTGCGGAGCAGGAAGATACGGCCGGCACGAATGATGAGCGTTCCGATACCGGGCAGGCGGCGGCCAAAGAATCCGGGGCCGACAAACGAGCGAAGGCCGACGCCAAGAAATCAGCGAGCGATAAACGAGCGCCCAAGTCAGCAGACAGCGGCGGCGCCTCCGGGCCCATGTTCCCGGTCCGTATCAAGACGGTCCAGTTCATCGACGGCTCGGCGAACTTCGCCGACTATTCCATCGAGCCCTCGTTCGCCACCGGCATCCTGGAGCTCAACGGCACCGTCACGGGCCTGTCGAGCGACCCGAGCACGCGCGCCAAGGTGAAGCTCGACGGCAAGGTCGACAAATACGCCCCGGTGGACATCGGCGGCGAAGTGAACCTGTTGTCGGCGGCGGTGTTCACCGATGTGTCGATGAACTTCCGCAACATGGAGCTGACCACCTTCAATCCGTATTCCGGCAAGTTCGCCGGCTACAACATCAGCAAGGGCAAGCTGTCGACCGAGCTGAAGTATCTGGTGGAAGATCGCAAGCTGGACGCGTCTCATCACATCGTCATCGACAACCTGGAATTCGGCGACAAGACCGATTCCAAGGACGCCGCGCCCATTCCCTTGAAGCTGGCAGTGGCGCTGCTCAAGGATCGGCACGGCATCATCGATCTGAATCTGCCGGTGAGCGGCACCCTCGACGATCCGAACTTCCGCCTCGGTCCCATTCTCTGGAAAGCGCTGCTGAACCTGCTGACCAAAGTGGTCACGGCGCCGTTCGCCGCGCTCGGCTCGTTGTTCGGCGGCGGCGAGGAGCTGGCATTCGTGGAGTTCCAGCCCGGGTCGCCCCAGCTGCAGGTGTCGCAAACGGAGAAGTTGAACACGCTTGCCAAGGCGCTGGTGGAGCGGCCGCAGTTGAAACTGAGCGTGCCGCTGACGGTCGTCTCGTCGCAGGACAGTGAAGCGATGGCTCGCGCAGCGTTGCAGGAGAAGCTGCCGCCCGAGACTTCCAGCGAAGAGCCGAAGGATGACGCAACCAAGCGTGAGCGGATCGCAGCGCTGGAGAAGGTCTACAAGGAAGTGACCAAGTCCGCACCGAACTATGCACCGGAAACGCAGACCGACAAGGGCATCGGCTACGACGCGCGCCTGAAATATCTGGAGCAGTCGCTGATCGATCGGTTCAAGCCCAACGATGCCGCGCTGACCGCGCTCGCTCAACAACGGGCCCGGGCCGTACAGGATACGCTGCTCGCCAACACCGAGCTGAGCCCCGAGCGCGTATTCATCACTGCCGAGCGTAGCGAAGGCAAAGTGGAAGACCACCAGGTCAGAATGGAGTTGAAGCTCGAGTAGGCGCGGGCTCAGGAAGCTTCGGAGCCCGTTCCGGCCGCGACACGAGCAGCACCGTCGCGGCGCGAGGAAGGCGAATTCAACGTCATGCGCGCGATATGAGAGCGGCTCGCATGCAGCAGCCAAGCTCGTCCCGCCGAGCCGATTCGAATGAGAGGTCTCAAGGCTCCACGCCCAGTCGTTTCGCCAGGCGACGCAGATTGCCTCGATCGACTCCCAGCATGCGTGCGGCCGCGGCCCAGTTTCCTTGCTGAGCGGCGAGCGCCTGTTCGATGAGACCCCGCTGAAATTTTGCGGACGCCTGTGCGAGGCTGAGGCCCTCGGTCAGCACAGGCTGTTGTTGGGGAATCGGGGCGGATTCATCGAGGCGCGGTTTGGCCAGATCCAGGTGCGACGGCTCGATGGTGACGATGCGATCGCTGCTGGTGCCCGCGGCTGCGGCTTTCAATGCGGCGCGGCTGATCGTGTGTTCGAGCTCGCGCACGTTTCCTGGCCAGCTCGCTGACAGCAATGCCTGTTGTGCAGCGGGCGCCAGCCGCAAGCCTCGCAAGTGCAGGCTCGCTCGATTGCGCTCCAGCGCGTTGCCGGCGAGCAGCAGAATGTCTCGCCCGCGCTGGCGCAGTGGCGGCACCTGCACCGGGTAGATGCTGATGCGATGATAGAGGTCGGCGCGGAAGCGGCCGGCACGAACTTCTTCGGCCAGGTCGCGATTTGTCGCAGCCACGATGCGCACGTTCACCTTGATGTGCGCATCCGAGCCGACGCGCTGAATCTCGCCACTCTGCAAGACACGCAGCAGCTTGGGCTGCACCGTCATCGGCAGCTCGCCGATCTCATCCAGCAGCAGCGTGCCGCCGTCGGCGATTTCGAACTTGCCGCGACGATGGGACGTCGCACCGGAGAACGCGCCCGCGACGTGGCCGAACAGCTCGCTTTCCACCAGCGATTCAGGCAGCGCGGCGCAGTTCACCGAGATCAACGGTCGATCGTTGCGATGCGAGCCATAGTGAATCGCGCGGGCGACCAGCTCCTTGCCGGTGCCCGTTTCTCCCGTGATCAACACGGTCAGGTCGCTGGCCGCGACGGTGTCGATTTCCTTGAGCAGCGCGCGAATCGGAGCGCTGCGCCCGATCAGCTGCTGATCCGGTCGCAATTCCTCGAGCAGGGCGCTGCTGACCAGGTTCTGACGCTCCATCGCGTCCTGCATGCGTGACAGCCGCTCGATGATCTCGAGGCACGCGCCGGCGAGATTCGCGCTGGTGCGCAGGGCGTCGAGCGATTTCTGGTTGAACGTGCCACGTCGCAAGGCGTCGATGGTCAGCACGCCAACCGGTCCGCTGGTGCCGTTGACCGGCATGCCCGCGCAGTCATGCACGTGCAAATGATCGGCGGCATTCGGAATGAGGCCGTCGAACGGATCGGGCAGGGGGCTCGCGGCCGGGAAGCGCAGGACATCGGAGCTGCGCATGATGGCCTGCAGGCGCGGATGCTCGGCCAATGGAAAGCGTCGGCCCAGCGCATCGGGGCTCAGGCCATGCACCGCGAGCGGCACGAGATCCGCGCCACGAAGTTGCAGCAGCGAGCAGGAGTCGGCGTGCGTCACCTCGGTGAGTGCTTCCAGCCAAAGCTGCCAGGGCGGGGCAGGGTTGCCACGCAGCGCCTCGCGTAACACGCGTTCGCAGGCGGCGGTCAGGGGAGTGGTCATAATGACTCGAATGATGTCATATCGACACGGCCGGCGCTGGTGTCATTTTGACTCGATAGCAGGCACTCTCCCGTAGGATCAGAGCGTTACGAGCTGGCACGGACGTTGCTAATACAACGTGTCCATCGATGTCGCACGACAACACTGCCGAGGTTCAATGCTTACGCCAGACCAGATCGCCACCATCAAGGCCACCGCGCCGGTCGTCGCCCAGCACGCCGAGCGCATCACCAGCGTGTTCTATCCGCTGATGTTCGAGCGCTATCCCGAAGTCCGTGAAGTCTTCAACCAGGCGCACCAGCAGGGCGGCTCGCAACCGCGTGCGCTGGCCAATGCCGTCGTCGCATACGCCAGCAACATCGACAACCTCGGTGCGCTGACAGGTGCGGTCGAACGGATCGTGCAGAAGCACGTGTCGTTGAACATCACTCCGCCGCAGTATCAGATCGTCGGCGAGTGCTTGCTGGAAGCGATCGGCCGCGTGCTGGGCGATGCCGTCACGCCCGAGATCGCGTCGGCATGGACCGCCGCTTACTGGCAGCTTGCGAATCTGTTGATCGCGGCTGAAGAAAACGAGTATCGACGCAAGGCCGCGCTGACCGGCGGCTGGCGGGGGACCCGTCGGCTGCGCGTGGTGCGGCGAGACCAGGAAAGCGAGGTGATCACTTCGTTCTGGTTGGCCGCGGCCGATGGCGGTCCATTGATGGATTTCACGCCGGGGCAGTATCTGGGCCTGCGGCTCGCGATCGACGGCACGACGGTTCAACGCAATTACAGCTTGTCCGATGCGCCGAACGGGCAGACGTATCGTATTTCTGTGAAGCGGGAGCCCGGCGGGCTGGTGTCGAACTATCTGCACGATCGAGTGCAGCCGGGCTTCGAGCTGGACGCGTTCGCTCCGGCGGGCGAGTTCACGCTGGCGCAGAATTCCAAGCCGGTCGTGCTGCTGACCGCGGGCGTCGGTCAGACGCCGGCGCTGCCCATGCTGGATCGCGCGCTGGCCGAAGGCCGGCAGGTCATTTATCTGCATGCGGCGCTCAACAGCGCGGTACACGCGTTTCGTAAGCGCATCGACGCGCTGGCGTCCAAGCATCCAAACCTGCGGCACGTCTATATCTACAGCGAGCCGCTGCCCGGCGACGAGCCGCACTATCGCGGCCTGGTGACCCCCGAGATTCTGCAGCGGTACACGCCCGCCGATGCGGATATTTATTTCCTCGGACCCAAGCCGTTCATGGTGCACGTGAATCGTATATTGCGGGACCTGCGCGTCACGGCCGAGCGCATCCGTTTCGAATTCTTCGGCCCGATGGAAGCACTGGACTGATGCAATCGAGATGATCGGCGGCCACGGAGGGCCGCGCGTCTCTCGCCATGATCATCTGCGCTGCCTGGTGGTCGCGGAGCTCGCGATGACTCCATCCACCAGCGATGCATGACTGAGATACCAGCAGCTGCCACAATCGATCACAAACTCTGCATCGTAGAGTACTTGACGGCGCCGATTCGCGCTCGTACCTTGGCGGCCAGCACCTGGAGCTGCAACTCATGCCGGCGAAAACCGTCAATCTGGACATGCATGCAATCGCGACGCTGCGCTACATCCGCGACTCGATGGATGCGGCGGGCAGCGTGGCGGTGCCAGGGTCGGCCGGCATTGCCATGGGCATCGTCGGCCTGGCCGCCACTGCGTTGTCGCTCATGCCGGCTTTCGCGCCGCACTGGTTTGTCATCTGGCTGACGGCCGCTCCGATCGGCGCGCTTGCTGGCGCGTTGTTACTGACCCGCTCGGCATCGCTCGGATCTTTTACCTCCCCGGGCACGCCCGGCCGCAAGCTCGTGCTGGGGCTGATGCCCGGTCTGTTCGCGGGCGCCGTCATGACCGGTGTGCTTTGGAACGCGAATCACCTTGGCGCTGCGCCTGGAGCATGGTTGCTGTTGTATGGCTGTGCACTGATCTCCGCCAGCGTTTCCACCCGGTCGATCGTGACCTGGATGGGCTCGTGCTTCGTGGCGCTGGGTGTGCTCGCGCTCGTGGCTCCGGCGCCGTCGCAAATTCCATTGCTGGGGCTCGGGTTCGGTGGGCTGCACATCATTTTCGGCATTCTGATTGCGCGGGACGCCGCTCATGGCCGCTAAATCGAAGGCACGCACACCGGCGGCCGCCAGCGAGCATCAACGACGCAAGCTCGCGACCGTGGCGTCGACGACGCGCGATGACGGCGAGTCGAAGTTCGAGCGGCTGATCTACGAGCGCGTCCGGCTCGGCATCATGAGTGCGCTGGCGGTTCGCGAGGAGCTGACGTTCAACGAGCTCAAGAGCCTGTTCAACATCAGCGACGGCAATCTCGGCGCCCATGCGCGCAAGCTCGAGGATGCGGGCTATCTCACTTGCACCAAGACATTCGAAGATCGGCGTCCCCGCACGGCGTATCGGATCACGGAGCAGGGGCGGGCCGCGCTGAATCGATATCTCGATCACGTGGAGGCGGTGATTCGCGCGACGCGCGGCTGATGTTCGGTCCATTAACTCTGTAACGTAGAGTACTCGGCAATGCATGTGGCAATCATCATGGACGGCAACGGCCGTTGGGCAACCCGGCGAGGGTTGCCGCGAACAGTGGGGCATCGGGCCGGAGCGCAGGCGGTGGATCGTGTGGTCACGGCGGCGGCGCGCCACGGCATCGATGTGCTCACGCTGTATGCCTTCTCTCAGTCCAACTGGCAGCGGCCGCTCGCCGAAGTGCGAGGATTGTTTCAACTGTTTCGAACCTACCTGCAGGAGCAGACCAGCCGCTGCGTGGACCAATCGATCCGGCTGAATGTGATCGGGCGACGCGACCGCCTCGATCCCCGGCTGCTCGGGCTCATTCAGAACGCCGAGCAAGCCACCGCACATTGCAATCGAATGGTGCTCCGACTCGCGGTCGACTACTCCTCTCGCTGGAGCTTGATGCAGGCGTGTCAGTCCTTTGGCGTGCCAGCCGATATCGATCATGACGCATTTGCGCGCCAGCTGGCCGCAGTGGACCACGCCATTCCCGTCGGTGAAGTGGATCTGTTGATCCGCACCGGCGGAGAGCAGCGCATGAGCGACTTCTTGTTATGGGAATGCGCGTACGCCGAGCTGCTTTTCGTTTCCCAACTCTGGCCGGACTTCGGCGCCGAAGACTTCGAGGCGGCACTCGCCGAGTTCGCCCGCAGAGATCGGCGCTTTGGCCGCATTGGTTCGACAGAAACCGTGAGCGTTCAACATGGCTGACCTTGCTGCCTTCCGTATGCGCGCCACGCCCGCGCCCGCAGAGATGATGATCGCGCCGGCACTGTCGATGCCGGTCGCGAAAGTTACGCCGCAACGACGCTTCGCGCTGCTCATCAATCCGTTCTATGCCAAGGATCCACGCGCCAGCTATGGCAAGCATGTGCTCACACCGAGCCTGGCCTTGACCAGCATCGCCGGTGCCACGCCCGAGCATTGGACAGTTCGTTATTGGGACGAGAATCTGCTGCAGGGGCCGCCGCCGGCGGAGCCGCTGCCGCAGGTCGTCGGGATCACGGTGCATCTCACATTCGCAAAGCGCGCGTATGAGCTGGCGCGCTGGTATCGCATGCAGGGATCGATCGTCATTCTTGGCGGCCTGCACGTGCTGTCGTGCCCTGACGAGGCGGCCTCGCACGCACATGCCATTGCGATCGGTGACGGCGTGCAGCTTTGGCCGGAGATTTTGCAGGATATCGAACGCGGCGTCTTGCGGCCGCGCTACACGGCGAACTACGTGCGCGCGTATCGGCTCGATCCCGCGCCTCGTCGCCAACTGCTGCCGCGCGAGTCGTTTCTCACGACGACCAGCGTGATCGCGACTCGCGGCTGTCACAACCGCTGCGGCTTTTGTTATCTCGCAACCGATGGTTTGCACATGCCTTATCGCATGCGTGACGTGCAGCAGGTGGTCGAGGAGATTGCTGCCGACGGTCAGCCGTACACGGTGTTCATCGACAACAACCTGGGCTCGAGGCCGGATTACCTGCGCGCGCTGTGCGCAGCATTGAAGCCGCTCGACATCATCTGGAGCGCGGCAGTCACGATCGATGTGACGGACCGTCCCGAGCTGGTCCGGGAGATGGCGCTGTCCGGCTGCACCGGGGTGTTCGTTGGCTTCGAATCGCTGAATGCCGGCAATCTGAGCGACGCCCGCAAACGCTCGCCGGCGCCCGATGACTATGCGCGCCGGGTTGCGCTACTGCATCGCCACGGCATCCAGGTGAACGGCAGCTTCGTGCTGGGTTTCGATCATGACGGACCGGACGTGTTCGAGCGGACGGTGGACTGGATCGAGGCGAACCGGCTGGAGTGCGCGACGTTTCATATCCTGACGCCCTATCCCGGCACGCCGTTCTTCCGGCAGTTGGCCGCGGAAGGCCGCATCCTGCATCGCGACTGGGACAAGTACGATACGGCCCATGTGGTGTTTCAGCCGAAACATATGAGTGCGGCCGAGCTCGATCGCGGTTACGCGTGGTGTTACGACCGATTGTTCTCGCATGCATCCATCTGGCGCCGTCGCCCGGAGGATCCGCGGGCCGTGCTGTCATATCTGGCGATGAGTTATCTCTACAAGCGCTCGAATCGCTTCTGGCATCTGCTGATCAAGCATCGTCTGACCGGGACGGTGTGGCGCCCCCTGATCGAGCATTCCCGGCGACGCCATCTGAAGTTCCGGGCAGGATTGGCACGCATTCCCTTGGAGGACGGCGAGACCTCCTCGCTACGAGCGACTCAATATGTGAGCCCCGGGGTGTAATGGCCTGGCATGCATGCAACAAGGGACGGGCATCGAGCGTTGATCGATCGGCCTGGGCACTGTAAGACTGGAGCCATGAAGCTCGCACTCAAAGGGTTCGCACTACTCTGCCTGTTCGTGTCGGCCGGCGTGCTCGCGCGGCCCGTGGTGGTCGAGCTGTTCACGTCGGAGGGCTGCAGCTCCTGTCCGCCTGCGGATGCTTTGCTCGGCGAGCTGGCGCGCCGACCAGGCATCGTGGCGCTGGCGTATCACGTGGACTACTGGGACGACCAGGGATGGAAAGACCGGTTCTCGATTCCCGAGGCCACGCAACGACAGCGCGGCTACGTCCGGCGCCTGGAGAAGTCGGGCGCGTTCACGCCGCAAATCGTCGTCAGCGGCGACACGAGCCTGGTCGGATCGAATCGGGCCAAAGTGGAACGCGCCATCGCGGGCGATCGGGATGCGCTGCGAATGTCATTGTCCCGGGAGGAGGGCAGGCTGCACATCTATTTCCTGGAAGCCTGGCGCGAATCCATGGACGTGTATCTGGTCAGCTACCTGAAGGAAGCGACGGCCAGGATCGAGAGCGGCGAGAACGCGCAGCGCACGCTCAAGCATTTCAATGTAGTTCGTTCCTTCGAGCGCCTGGGTACGTGGAATGGGAAGCCGCAACGCATGGTCGCGTCGCTGGCGGAGCTGCCGCGTGATGCTAATGTCGTGGCCGTGATTCTTCAGCGTAAGAATCAGGGCGCGGTGGCCGGCGCCGCGACGCTGGCGCTGCGCTGAGTCGGAAGACGTTCTCCGGCGTGGTCTCGAAGATCATGCCGCTTCCACATAGCCACCCACCCCAAGGTAGTCACGTCATGAGCACTTTCACGGTCAAAGACGGCACCACGATCTTCTACAAGGACTGGGGCCAGGGACAGCCCCTGGTGTTCCATCACGGCTGGCCGCTGAGCGCGGACGACTGGGACAACCAGCTGATGTTCTTTCTGGACAAGGGATATCGGGTCATTGCGCACGATCGGCGCGGTCATGGACGGTCGACGCAAACGATGGACGGCAACGACATGGACACCTATGCGGCCGACGTCGCCGCATTGATGGATCATCTCGGCATCAAGGACGCGATTCACATCGGCCACTCGACGGGCGGCGGCGAAGTCGCGCGCTACGTGGCGCGCTATGGCGGCGGTGGACGCGTGGCCAAGGCCGTCCTGATCGGCGCCGTTCCACCGATCATGGTGAAGTCGGACAAGAATCCCGCCGGCACGCCTTTGGAAGTGTTCGATGGCTTTCGCGCCGCCCTCGCGGCGAACCGTGCGCAGTTCTATCGAGAGGTTCCGTCCGGGCCGTTCTACGGCTTCAATCGCCCGGGCGCGAAGCCGATCGAGGGCGTGATCGGCAACTGGTGGCGCCAGGGCATGATTGGCGGCATCAAGGCCCAGTACGATTGCATCAAAGCGTTCTCGGAGACGGACTTCACCGAGGACCTGCGCAAGATCGAGTGCCCGGTGTTCATCATGCACGGCGACGATGACCAGATCGTGCCGATCGCGGCAGCGGCGATGCTGTCCTCCAAGCTGGTGAAGAACGGCACCTTGAAGGTCTATCCGGGCCTGCCGCACGGCATGTGCACGACCCATCCGGACACCGTCAACCCGGACCTGCTGGCGTTCATTCGCAAGTGAGTCGATACGGGCGTGTGTCAGTGAGCTCGCCGCTACGATCGGGCGCTTCGAGCGGCAGCGATCGCAGCGGCGAGTTGTCACATGCATGGCTCGTGACAAAGCCAGTCAGTCCGCGTAAGTGAGCTTTCCCTTCACGACGCGCGCAGGCGGAGTCAGCTTGTGAGGCGCCGCATGGGTTGCGTCGAGAATATGAATCACCTCGATGCCCCGCAGGACCAATACATCGGCAATGAGCCGGCGGTGACAGCGCCACCAGACGGCCTCCGCACACATCAGCGTCGTACGTTCCTGTTTCGCGAGATCGATGAGCGCTTCGAGCCCCTCGGCGAACTCCTCGGATCCGAGGTGATCCGCATAGCCTCGGAAAGAGGCGTTGCGCCAGCCGGTGTTGGGCGAATCTTTATGGGCTCGTCGTCGCCCGCCCAGCGTCGGGAACCAGCGATAAGCGATGCCCAGCGGCTCCAGCTGGTCGGCCATCGTGTCCTGATCGAATTGCGGCAGCCGTCGTGAGCCGGGTAAACGACGCACGTCCGCCACTGCCTGCAGCTCATACGTTTGCAGCAGGCCGACGAACTCATCCCATGAATGAGTGGAATGACCGATGGTCCAGATGGTGGTCTTCACTTGCTGGTGGGCCCCTCGGCAATGGAACGACGCACGGTCGCCGTGGTTCCCTGACCGCGCGCTCGAAGAGTTGATTGCACCGGGCACGCCCGGTAGCGGTATCATTGCCGTTCAAAACAGGAGGGGACGATCCGATGATCCGCCGCATGCTGCTTGCGTTACCCTTGGCGCTGGGTCTGTCGATGTCGGGGGAAGCGGTCATGGCGAAACAGGTTCAGGTGCTCGGCACGATCGAGCGGCTCGATCCGGCGCTGGATTCGCTGCTGGAGCCGGATGCCGTCATCGAGCTGCTCGCCGAGAAAAAATTCGAGTGGTCCGAAGGCCCGGTCTGGGACGCGCCAAACCGGCGGCTGCTGTTCTCGGATATTCCACGCAACATGATCTGGGAGTGGTCCGAGGCGGGCGGGCTGAAGAAATTCCTGCAGCCCTCGGGCTACACCGGCAGCGAGCCGTTCACCGGCCGGGAGCCTGGCTCGAATGGCTTGACGTTCAGCAAAGCCGGCGAGCTGGTCATGTGTCAGCACGGCGATCGTCGCATCGCCAGGCTCAGGGGCAACGAGTTCGTCACGCTCGCCGGCAGCTATCGGGGCAAGCGGCTCAACAGCCCGAACGATCTGGTGTTCAAGTCGAACGGCGATCTGTATTTCACCGATCCGCCGTATGGCTTGCCGAAGGGCGCGGACGACCCGGCGAAAGAACTGGACTTTCAGGGCGTGTATCGACTGAACGCACGCGGCGAGCTCACGCTGCTGACGCGCGAATTGAGTCGGCCTAACGGGCTCGCGTTCTCACCGGACGAGCAGACGCTGTACGTTGCGAACTCCGATCCGGACAGGGCGATCGTGATGGCGTATCCGGTGCAGAGCGATGGCACGCTCGGCGCGGGCAAAGTGTTCCTGGATGCCACCAAGGCGGCGCAGGCAAAACAGCCCGGGCTGCCCGACGGCATGAAGGTCAGCCGTGACGGTACGCTGTGGGCCACCGGCCCGGGCGGCATCTTCATTTATTCGCCGGCCGGCAAACACCTGGGCACGCTGGCCACCGGCGTGCCGACCGCGAATCTCGCGTTCGGCGACGACGGCAGTACGTTGTATATCACTGCCGATAAGAACCTGGCCCGCGTGCGCACCAAGGTGAAGGGCTGGTGAGGTCCGCTCAGGGCGGGCCGACCACGACCTCGCTGATCTGCACGATGGGCTGCAGATCGGTGTAATTGGGAATGTCCGCCAGGATTTCCTCGGCATGCGGACCGAAGCCGGACTGGAAGGCTTCGACCGAATCGCAATAGATATGACACATGCCCACATAGGTCGGCGGCTCGCCGGGGCTGCCGCCGCCTAGCCCCTTGTCCACCGTATAGAAGCGGCACGCCGCTCCCATGCGGGCCTGCACCAGGGGCATGTGCTCGTCCTTGTAATAGGCATGGTCGAACCGAGCACCGGGCCGGTTCGGGTACATCACGCTGACTTTGATCATGGCTGCCTCCCGTGACTGCGCGTGCCGCCTATCCTGCGCTCGATCGCATTCCAAAGTCACCGTGCTTTCCCCATCCGCTGATTCCGCGCCGAAATCCTAACGTCATGCTCACACGGCCCTGTCTACCCTGGGCAACGTGGTGTTCACCTTTGCACCAGAACACCCGGAGACACCTATGGACAGAGCCCTCGCGCTCACCGTGCTGTTGCTGGTCGGCTGCACCTGGCTGCTCTACAAACTGATCGTATTTCTCGAGCCGCGTGCCGGCAAACCCGCGGCTGCCACGCCGGCCAGCGGCATCGGCCGGCAAAAACTGATTCACGAGAGATTGCGCAAATGAGTGTGCTGAGCTGGATCGGCCTGATCCTGGCCGTCGCGCTGGGCGTGTACCTGGTGGTGGCGCTGCTGTTTCCGGAGAAATTCGAATGAGCCTGCTGGGTGTCATGCAGATCGCGATCTTCGCGGTCGTGCTCACTGCGCTGGTCAAGCCGCTGGGCGATTTCATGGCGAAGGTCTTTCAGGGCGAGCGCACCTGGCTCACGCCCGTGCTCGGGCCGGTGGAGCGCGGCATCTATCGGTTGTGCGGCATCGATGCCGGCTCGGAGACCTCTTGGAAACGCTATGCGATCGCGGTGTTGCTGTTCAACTTGCTCGGCTTTTTCGCCGTGTTCGTCATCCAGCTCGCGCAGGGCGCGCTGCCGTTGAATCCTCAAGGCTTCGCGGGCGTGGAAGCGAAGTCGGCGTTCAACACCGCGGTCAGCTTCGCCAGCAACACCAACTGGCAGGGCTATGGCGGCGAGTCGACGATGAGCTACTTCACGCAGATGCTGGCGCTCACCGTGCAGAACTTCCTGTCCGCCGCCTCCGGCATGGCGGTACTGGTGGCATTGATTCGAGGTTTCGCTCGTCGCCAGACGCAGCAGATCGGAAACTTCTACGTCGACATGACGCGCAGCACGCTGTACGTGCTGTTGCCGCTGTCGTTGCTGCTGGCGCTGGCACTCGTGTCGCAAGGTGTCGTGCAGAGTTTCTCCGAGTACCGGACGGCGGATCTGGTCGAGCCGGGCACCATTCAAACGACGGTGAAAGATGCGTCGGGCGACGCGGCCACGAAACAGGAGCAGATCGCGCAACAGACCATTCCGCTCGGCCCGGCGGCCAGCCAGATCGCGATCAAACAACTGGGCACCAATGGCGGCGGCTTCTTCAATGTGAATTCCGCGCATCCGTTCGAGAACCCGACGCCGCTGAGCAACTTCCTCGAAGTGCTGGCCATCCTGCTGATTCCGGCTGCGCTCTGTTACACCTTTGGCCGCATGGTGCGAGACACGCGACAAGGCTGGGCGGTGTACGCGGCGATGATGATCATATTCCTGCCGCTCGCGTTCGGAGTGTTCAGTGCCGAGCAGGCCGGTAATCCGCGCTTGGACACGCTCGGTGTGGATCAAGCGAGCTCGCAGATGCACCCGGGCGGCAACATGGAAGGCAAGGAAGTGCGCTTCGGCATCGCGAGCTCCGCGTTGTGGGCGGCGGTAACCACCGCGGCCTCGAATGGCTCGGTGAACTCCATGCACGACTCCTATACACCGCTCGGCGGGCTCGTGCCGATGTGGCTCATGCAATTGGGTGAGGTCGTGTTCGGAGGCGCCGGCAGCGGCCTCTATGGAATGTTGATGTTCGCCATCGTCGCGGTGTTCATCGCCGGGCTGATGGTGGGGCGCACGCCGGAATATCTGGGCAAGAAGATCGAAGCGTACGAAGTGAAGATGGCGTCGCTGGTGCTGCTGCTGCCTTGCGTGGTGGTACTCGTCGGCACGGCGCTGGCGAGCGCGATTCCGGAGGGCACGAGCAGTGTTGCCAATCCCGGTGCGCATGGCTTCTCGGAAATGCTGTATGCGTTCACCTCGGCCGGAAACAACAACGGCAGCGCGTTCGGTGGGCTGTCCGCGAACACGCCGTTCTACAACCTCGCGCTCGGCGTGGCCATGTGGATCTCGCGTTTCTGGCTGATGATCCCGGTGCTCGCCATCGCCGGCAGTCTCGCGGCCAAACGAAACGTTGCGATCACCGCGGGCACGCTGCCCACCCACACGCCGCTGTTCGTTGCGATGCTGATCGGCGTCGTCCTGATGGTTGGCGCATTGACGTTCCTGCCCGCGCTCGCGCTCGGTCCCATCGTCGAGCATTTGCAGATGATCGGTAAAGGTTGAGCTCCATGGACACGCCAGTCAGCGTTGCTGAGAAGAAATCCGAACAGGCCATCGGCGGCGGGTCGCGGCCGGCGGCAGCATACGCCACGCGGGCGATCCTGCTTTCGGCCATCGGCGATTCGTTCCGGAAGCTCGATCCACGAGTGCAGGTACGAAATCCCGTGATGTTCGTCGTGTTCGTCGGCAGCATCTTCACGACCGTCATCGGCATCGGCGCAGCGCTCGGGCAGATCGAGGATGCGGGGCGGCCGGGCTTCGTACTCGCGATCGCGGCCTGGTTGTGGTTGACCGTGCTGTTCGCGAATTTCGCCGAGGCGCTGGCGGAGGGCCGTGGCAAAGCTCAAGCCGCGACGTTGCGTTCGATGCGAAAAAACATCTACGCCAAGAAGATCACGGCCAGCAATCGCGCCGATTACAAAGCAGTGGAGGCGAGCACTTTGCGTCGGGGCGATCTGGTGCTGGTCGAGACCGGCGACACGATTCCCGCGGACGGCGAAATCGTCGAAGGCGTCGCGTCGGTGAACGAGAGCGCCGTCACTGGCGAATCCGCACCGGTGCTGCGCGAGGCGGGCGGCGACTTTTCCTCCGTGACGGGCGGTACGCGCGTGCTGTCCGATTGGATCGTCGTGCGAGTCACCGCGCGGGAAGGGGAAGGCTTTCTGGATCGCATGATCGCCATGGTCGAAGGCGCCAAGCGAGGCAAGACGCCGAACGAGATTGCCCTGTCGATTCTGCTCGCGATGCTCACGTTGGTGTTCCTGCTGGCCACCGGCACGCTCGCGCCGTTCTCGCAGTTCGCCGTGGCAGCCGCCGGGCAGGGCTCGGTCGTGACCCTTACGGTGCTGGTCGCACTGCTGGTGTGTTTGATTCCGACGACCATTGGCGCGCTGCTGTCTGCGATCGGCATTGCCGGCATGGATCGCATGGTGCGTGCGAATGTGATCGCCACTTCCGGTCGCGCCGTGGAAGCGGCCGGCGACGTGGATGTGCTGCTGCTGGACAAGACCGGCACGATCACATTGGGCGATCGCCAAGCCTCGGCGTTCGTGCCCGCGCCGGGTGTGACCGAGCAAGAGCTGGCCGATGTGGCACAGCTGGCCTCGCTCGCGGATGAAACACCCGAAGGTCGTTCCATCGTGGTGCTCGCGAAGCAGAGATTCCAGCTGCGTGCGCGTGATCTTGCGACCGTCCCACACACGTTTCACAAGTTCTCGGCGCAAACGCGCATGAGCGGTGTCGACATCGATGGACGCAGCTTGCGCAAGGGCGCGGCGGACGCCATCCGCAAGGTGGTCGAAGAACAGGGAGGCACGTGGCCGGCCAAGCTCAGCGAGTCGGTGGATTCGATTGCGCGTCGGGGCGCGACTCCGATCGTCGTTGCCGATGGCCGGCGGGTGCTCGGTGTGATCGAGCTGCGCGACGTGGTGAAGGGAGGCATTCGCGAGCGCTTTGCCGAGCTGCGTCAGATGGGCATCAAGACCATCATGGTGACGGGCGACAATCGGCTCACGGCCGCCGCGATCGCAGCCGAAGCGGGCGTCGATGACTTCCTGGCCGAGGCGACGCCGGAGAAAAAGCTCGCGCTGATTCGGAGCAATCAAAGCGAGGGCCGCCTGGTCGCCATGTGCGGCGACGGCACCAACGATGCTCCGGCGCTGGCGCAGGCCGACGTGGCGGTAGCGATGAACACCGGCACGCAGGCCGCGAAAGAGGCGGGCAACATGGTCGATCTGGACTCGAATCCGACCAAGCTGATCGAGATCGTCGACGTCGGCAAGCAGATGCTGGTCACCCGCGGCGCGCTGACTACGTTTTCCATCGCCAATGACGTCGCGAAGTACTTCGCCATCATTCCGGCGGCGTTCGCGGCGACGTATCCCGCGTTGAATACGCTGAATGTGATGCAACTGGAAAGTCCCGAGAGCGCGATTCTGTCCGCGGTGATCTTCAACGCCATCGTGATCGTCTTTCTCGTGCCGCTGGCGTTGCGAGGGGTGAAGACCCGCGCAACCTCCGCAGCGCTGTTGCTGCGGCGGAATCTGTTGATCTACGGCGTCGGTGGCCTGGTCGTGCCGTTCATCGGCATCAAGCTCATCGATCTGCTACTGGTTGCATTCGGCCTGGTTTGAGGCACTCATGAGCGAGCTTCGTCCTGCATTGGTTTCGTTTCTGTTGCTGACGATCGTGACCGGCGTGGTGTATCCGCTGGTGGTCACGGGGATCGGTCAGGCAGTGTTTCCAAGCGCCGCGAACGGCAGTCTGATCCACGACGGCGACGCTTTGATCGGCTCGCGTCTGATCGGTCAGCCGTTCTCGGATCCCAGATATTTCTTCGGCCGTCCCTCGGCTACGGCGCCGCAGCCGTACAACGGCGCGGCGTCGAGTGGCTCCAATCAAGGTCCAACCAATCCGGCGCTGGCGCAAGCCATCAAGGATCGGGTCGCGGCGCTGCGTGCCCTGGATCCGGCGAACCAAGCGCCCGTGCCCATCGATCTGGTGACTGCGTCGGGCAGCGGCCTCGATCCCCACATTTCTCCTGCCGCGGCCGAGTACCAGGTGGCTCGTGTGGCTCGGGTGCGCAATCGCCCGGAGAGCGAGATCCGCGCGCTGGTGAAGCAGGCGACGGAAGGCCGGACGCTTGGAATTTTCGGCGAGCCTCGCGTCAATGTGTTGTTGTTGAATCTTGCTCTGGACGGCAAGAGCGCGGGCTGAGAGAAGGCGCGCACGAGCGTCGTGCGCGCCTTGTGGGACGTGGCGTGAACGATCAGCGCAACATCTTGCCGTCGCGCTTGATCACTTCGCCGCCCTTCATCACGAACTGCACGCGCTGCAGCTCGGTGATGTCGGCAATCGGATCGCCCTTGACCGCGACGATGTCGGCGTAGCGCCCGGCTTGCACCGAGCCGATGTCTTCGGGCGTGCCGATGAGCTCGGCGGCGTTGCGAGTCGCGGTGAAAATGGCATCCATCGGCGTGAGCCCGGCTTTCACGAGCAGCGCGAACTCCTCGGCCTTGTTGCGATTCGAGGTGGCGCCCTGGTCGGTGCCGAAAGCGATCTTCACGCCGGCTTTGTAAGCACGACCGGCGTTGCCGATCATGGTCGGCGTGACGGCAATGGCTTTCTCGGCGACAGTCGGCGGCAATGCCTCCGGCGTCTTGATCGCGGTCTGATAGATCGCGTCAGCAACCAGCAACGTCGGCACCAGGAACGTGCCGTGCTGCTTCATCAGCTTGTAGCTCTCCGCGTCGGCGTAGGTGCCGTGCTCGATTGAATCCACGCCCGCGAGGATGGCGTGATCGATGGCCTTCTTGCCGTGCGCATGCGCCGCGACTTTCAGACCGAGCTCGTGCGCCGTCTCGATCACCGTCTTCATTTCTTCGTCGGTCATCGTCATGTGATGCGGATCGTCGCCGATGGAGCCGACGCCGCCGCTGGGCATGATCTTGATGACCGTGGCGCCGCGGCGCCGATGCTCGCGCACTTTGATGCGAGCGTCTTCGGCGCTATCGACGATGGCCGCTTCGCGTCCTTCGAATACCAGATCCGGACGCAAGCCGTTGGCGCGATCCGAGTGTCCGCCAGTCGGTCCGAGCGCTTCGAGCGCGGTCCACAAACGGGGCCCGACGATCTTTCCCGATTCGATGGCACGGATCAGCGCCGGCGCGGTGAGCGGGCCGGAGCCGAGATCGCGCACCGTCGTGAATCCCAGTTCCACTTCGCGCCGCGCGTTGAGGGTTCCAGCGATCACTGCATCGCCTTCGGTTTGCGTGAAACGGTTCAGGGGACGACGGTCGCCGCTGGAAGAAATGTGATCGTGGGCTTCGATGAAGCCGGGCAGCACGGTGGCCGATGACAGATCGATCACCTCGGCACCGGCCGGGGTCACGAAACCGTTTTGAACGGCAACGATCCGTTCGTCCTTGATGACGATGGACACGTTGCTCTTCGGCGTGGCGGCCACGCCATCGATGAGCTTGCCGGCATGAATGACAACATCCTTGGCCAGCGCCGGGCCCGCCATCGCCGCCGTCATGACGGTCAGCGACATCAGCGCCTGCTTCACTGCATTCGCAATACGAAAGTTGTTGTTTGGTGTCATCGGGCAGCCCTCGCAACGGAAGTTTCAAGGTGGAGTGCAAATGAGCGTACACCGCGCGAAACAAGACTTTTTTGCGAATCAGATTAAGAGTGGCGCCGTGCCAGCATGATTAATGCGTCGCTCTCGCTCGCGGACGCGAAGGCTCCGCGTCCATCGGTGCAGGACGCGATGGTGCGAATGTTGGTGCAAGTTCCCCACGGATTGCTGAATCCCGAGCAACACGCTGTGTAGCGTCGGGCGATTTATCGCGCATGTCCGGGAGCGCACTCTTGTCGCACGTCGCAGCGATGCGATAGTGAACAAAAGTTTAGGAGACGATGATGTTGAACAAGAGTCTGATTGGCTGGGCCACCGTGGGCGCACTGGCAGTGACCGCCGTACCGGCGATGGCACAGGTGAGCGCCGGCAGCCAGGAAGTTCATGCGTATGTCGGTGAGGCGTTCGGCGACGATTTGAGCGATCGGCGCATCAATGGACGCACGCCCGAGCTCGATGACGACCTGACCTATGGCTTGCGCTATGGTTACAACTTTACCGACGCATGGGGCCTTGAATTGTCGCTGGGTCGGACCAATACGTCGGTGACGGGTCTGCCGGGGCGCGATATCGACCTCGACCTGACGACGTTCGACGTCGATGCGGTCTATCATTTCAACCCCGGCAGCCGCTTCGTGCCGTACGTGCTCGCGGGCATCGGTTACGCCAGTGCGGATCTCGATCGCCCGATCGTCGGCACGGTGAGCGGAGCGGGTCCGGCGCGAATCAATGACGACAGCGGCTTCACGCTGAACGCCGGCGTCGGTGCGAAATATTTCCTAACGGACGCGGTCTCGCTGCGCCTGGATGCGCGCTACCGCTATCTCGACAAGGTCATCGATCGCTTCGACGACTCGTTGAACACGTTCGAGACCACGTTCGGCGTTGGCTTCCAGTTCTGAGCCAGCGGTGCCCGGCGCAACTGGAGGTTGCGCCGGCACCGGTTCCATGGGTCAGGCGAGGCGCAGCTTCGAGGCGAGGATGCGCTTTTCGCCGCGGCCAGCGAACGACACGATTATCTGCCGATCCTCGGCTCGGACGATGGTGCCCGGCCCGAAGGTGCGATGCCTGACACAACGGCCTGGCGCGAAAGCGATGTTTGGATCGGCGGGCGCGGAGGCCGATTGCGCCGTTGTCGTGTGAACCACGCTGGCCGGTTGTTTGCAATTATCGCAGTGGTTGCAATCGTCGCCGCCCGGTTCGCCGAAGTACTCCCGTAAAAACCGCATCCGGCAGCCCAGCGATTCGCTGTAACTGATCATCGCCTGCAGGCGTGCACGTTCGGCTTGCTGCTGGGCTTCGAAGTCACCAAACAATTCCTCGAGCTGCGCGTTGCTCAACTTGCCGATCAGCGAGAGGGTGCGTCCCGAGCGTTCGACCAGCTCCAGTTCTTCCAGTGCACTGACCAACACGCTGACCCGGCGCGACGACAGGCCGCTGGCCTCGGCGAGCGATTGCATCGATATGGTCTTGCCCGCGGCGCTCAGCTCGGTCCAGCTTTTGAGCAGTTTCATCGCGTCGCTGCGTCGGGGCGCCTTGCCACCCAGGAAGAAGCTGCGGATGCGCTTGTCCTCCAATTTGTAGAACAGCACGCAGCGCGCCGGCTGATGGTCGCGACCGGCGCGGCCGGCCTCCTGGTAATAACTTTCCACGGACCCCGGAAAATGCCAATGCACGATCAGACGGATGTCGGGCTTGTCGATGCCCATGCCGAATGCATTGGTCGCAATCATCAGCCGGCACTGGCCGGACATGAATCGTTCCTGTGCGCTGGTGCGCGCGGACTTGCTCATGCGTCCGTGATAGCGCTCCGCCTCGATGCCCTGCTGCAGCAGCCAGGCGTGCAGCTCGTCGACGCGACGAACCGTCGCTGCGTAGACGATGGCGCTGCCGGATTCTTCTCGCAACAGCTGTAACAGCGCCTGTTCCTTTTCTTCACGGTTGACGGTGCGGCGAACTTCCAGGAACAGGTTCTCCCGCTCGATGCCCGTCTGTACGANGAGCGGATTCGACATGCCCAGCTTGTCGNTGATCTCCTCGATCAATTGCGGAGGGGCGGTTGCGGTCAAGGCCAGTATGACGGGCCTGCCGAGCGCTTCGATGGCATGGCGCAGCTCCAGGTAGGCCGGGCGGAAGTCGTGGCCCCACTCTGAAACGCAATGCGCCTCGTCGACTACGAACAGCGCGACTTCACGCTGTTGCAACGGTTGCAGGTGTGCGGGGTTTTGCAGTCGCTCGGGTGTGATCAGAATGATGTCATGCGCGCCGGCCTTGAGCTCGAGCTCGTGGACCTCCTGATCGGAGGCGGCCACTGTCGAATCGAGGCGCGCGGCTTCGATGTCCGCGGCTTCGAGGCGATCGTTCTGATCCTGCATCAGAGCGATGAGCGGCGAGACGACCACGACCGCGCCCCGCAGAAACAACGAAGGCAGCTGAAAGCAGAGCGATTTTCCAGCGCCCGTAGGCAGCACGCCGATGGCATCGCGGCCGGCCAGCACGGCTTCGATGAGCTCGCGCTGGCCCGGACGGAATCGTTGGACGTTGAAGCGCCTCGCGGCCACGGCTCGCACCGCGGGCCACGGCACTCGTTCTCCAGGATCGAATGTTCCTTCCGGCATGGAAGGAGTTACGCACGAGCGATCGTCAAGGTTGCATGCCAGCGATACGCACGACGGCTTTGGGTCGCGTCAGCGCGAACCCGAGGGCACCGGCAAGGCGACGCCCGTTGCCACCGGCTCGCCGAACCGAGGCCAGCCATCCTCGCTCCAGTCGAAGCGCTGAATGCGGGGCGCGCGCTTCTGAGTGCACTTCATGTCGGGGCCGGAGTTGGCGTGATAGATGATCCAGTGTTCCTTGCCGTCGGGGGACATGAAGAATCCGTTGTGTCCGGTCGCATAGACGCCGTTGGCGCTCTTGAGCACGGGCTGCGGAGATTTTTTCCAGGCCGAAGCGTCCAGGGGATCCGCTCCGGGCGCGGCGTGCAGCAGCCCGAGCGAATAGTCGTCCGACCAGCAGGCGCTGGCCGAGTAGGTCAGAAACAAATCGCCTTTCGGGCCGGCAAGAAACTCCGGGCCTTCGACGATCTTGCGGCCACCCTGCTGCTCCCAGGGTTGATCCGGGCGCGCGATCACGGTCTCTTCGCCGGTCAGCGTCCACGGATTCTGCATCTCCGCGATGGCCAGCGAGGTGTCCGATTCGGTGTAGGGCGAATAGACGAAATAACGTTTGCCGCCGTGAGTGAACACGGTGCCGTCGATGCCCGCGTGCGCGGTGTTGATGCGGCCACGATCGATCCAATCGCCCTGCAAGGGATCGGCGCCAGCGTTCTCCAGGACGAACACGCCGCGATGGGCGTCATCGGTGAAGCCGCTGGCCGTGGCGGAGTAGTACAGATACCACGTGCCGTCGAGGCGATGGAGCTCGGGTGCCCAGATGGAATGACTGTTGGGGCCGGTCTCCGGCGCGGTCCACACGTCGGCTCGTTCGGCTTCCGCCAGTCTGGCGATATTGTCGGTCCGCCACAGAGCGATGCGATCGCCGAGCGTGTGCGTGTAGTAGTAGACGCCATCGACCTGCGTGATCCACGGATCGGGACCCGAAGGCAGGAGAGGATTGGTATAGGTGCTCGCAGCCGGCGCGCTCGGCTCCACGTTGGGCGCTCCGCAACCGCTCAGGATCGATAGCGCCACGACGCCCGCAATCCTGTACCCGTTGAATCCCGGCATCGCTCGCACCTTCCCGCCGCTGATAAGACGTATTTATCTTATAATTAAGATCAGAATGTGCAAGGATAAAATTTCGGGCCTGCGAAGGGTGCGAGAGAGGATCGACGCAAATCCCTGGAGGGCGCGCCGCTGGCCAGGAACTTGTGCTGCTGCGCGCGGTTGAATATCCATCCAACCCGAGAGCAATGGCATGCGTAAGTTCCTGTGCATATCCGCCGCCATCCTCGCGGTCGCTGCCTGCAGCAAAGGCGGACAGGTGACCGGTGATGATCCGACGAGGAACAATGAAGGTCCCGGCGAAGGTCGCCCCATGGATTCGAGTCCGTCCGAGCGCAAACGATTGCCGGAGACGACACCGGATAAGGAGCGTCCGTATGCAGACGACAGCGCGCCGGATCAAACCACGACGGGGCCGCCGCCGGATTCCAAGTGACGCTATTGCAGAGTCAAGCCGGAAACGTTGCGGCAGTACTCGATCAGTTGATCCTGCAATGAACGATCGCGCGCCACCGGATTCAGCCGGCTTGGCTGCTTGTGATAGAAGAACCCGCCGCTGACGCGCGCCTCTTTGTCGTCGCTGACGGCGAGCCACGCTTGAGTGAGATGCGCCCGATCGAGATCGTCGTTGGCGCCGGGCCCGCCCATGCGCGTCTGCACCCAGCCTGGCGACACTGCGTTTGAAAAAACGTCCGGCCAGTGACGCGCCACTGCGAAGGCGAGGAGCACGTCGTGAAGCTTGGTGTCTGCGTACGCCTGGCTGCCATCCCAGCGGCGCTTCGACCACTGAATGTCGTCGAGACTGGAATGGGCGCCAAGGTGCATGCCCGAGCTGAGATAGATGAGGCGCCGCGGCTTCGGCATCAGGGCAGTGAGCGCATACGGCGCGAGCACGTTCACCGCCCACAATTGTGACAGTCCGTCGACGGTTTCGACGCGACGCGGCTCGCGATAGCCGATGCCCACGTTGTGTATCACGGCGTCGAACTGGCCGAACCGGTTGACCTGAGCTGCAACGTCGCGCATCGCCTCCAGCGTCGACACGTCGCCGATCACGACGCCCGCTGCTTTCGGCACTTTGGCCTGTGCGTCTTTCGCTCGCGCCCCATTGCGCGCGTGCAGTACGACCGAGTGTCCTTGATCGGCGAGCAACTCGCCGGTCATCAGACCGAGTCCTTGCGACGAGCCGGTGATGAAGACCTTGGCCATGGGCGCATGGTAGCTCGATTGCCCCGCGGAGGGCAGGACCGCCCTGCGGTGCGCGCCTCGCGAAAACATTCACACACGAGTGAGTGAGTATTGACGCGGCGCAGGGGCGGCGGCATGATCCGGGCCACGCGCTGGCTCCAAGACCGGCGCTTTAAGCAGGGGGGTTCCATGGCGTCTGGTTTGCTCGCGTCCGCCTCGGCGGTCGCACTGTTCGTGATACCAAGCATCGCGGCGGCCCAGGCCGCGGCGGAGGGCAATGCCCAGCTCGAAGAAATCATCGTCACTGCCACGCGCCGTAGCGAGCGACTGCAGGACGTTCCGTTGAGCATCACCGCGTTCTCACAAGACGATCTGACCAGCAAGGGCATCGTCGGCTACGAAGGGCTGGCGCGTGAAACGCCGGGCGTCGTGCTCAACAAGCCCACGGCCAATTTCAACAATTTCACCGCGCGCGGCATCGCCACGAACGGTTACGGCGCGAACCTGCAGAACACGGTAGCGATCTATATCGACGAGCTGCCGATCTCCAGCATCGGCAACACCACGGTGCTCGATCCGAATCTGTTCGATGTCGAGCGCATCGAGTTCCTGCGCGGACCGCAGGGCACGCTGTTCGGCTCGGGCTCGTTGTCCGGCGCGCTGCGCATTCTCACCAAGAGCCCGGATCTGAACGCGTTCGACGCCGCGGCCATGGTCGACACCGGCGTGACCGACGGCGGCTCGCTGCGGCAACGGTACAACGGCATGCTCAACACGCCGCTGGTCGAGGACAAGCTGGCGTTGCGCCTGGTCGGTTTCTATCGCGATGAAGAGGGGTATCTCGACAACATCGGTACGGGCGTCAAGAACTCAAACACGCTGGTCGATTGGGGCGGGCGCGCCATCCTGTTGTGGAAGCCGACGGATGCACTGTCGGTGCGCCTGCTGGCTTCGTACGAAGACAGCAATCCGAAGGACTCGTCGCTGACCGATCCATCGCTCGGCCGTCGCAAGCGCAATTCGGATCGTCCGGATCTGTTCGTCGGCGAGCTCACCACGTTCAATGCCACCATCGAGTATCAGTTCGAGGGTGCATTGTTCACCAGTTCCTCGACCTATTCGACGTTCGATCAGAAGTTCTTCGTCGATCTGGCCGGCACGTTCAATGGCGCGATCGCGTTCGGTCTGGATGCGTATGCCTACCAGGACACTTTCGTCGAAGAGCTGCGGCTGGCCTCGGAGGGCGGCGGCAAGTTCGACTGGGTGATCGGCGGCTTCTTCCTGGATCGGCGCAACGATGTCGACTATTTCTATCGTTCCACGCCGGAGTTCCTGGCGGCGCGCGGCATCACCGGGCTGCCGGATGAGTACTATCAGCGGCAGTACAACCACACGCTCTCGCACGAGATCGCGGGCTTCGGCGAGCTGACGTATCACATCAACGATCGTTTCTGGCTGACCGGCGGGCTGCGCTACGGCGGGCTGGATTCGCGAGCCTACGTCGAAGGCGGTTATAACAGCGCGTATCTCACCAATGCGCTGCTCGGCATCCCCGGTCCGCTGGCGATGATTCCGATTGCGCCCGTCGAAGGCGTCAAAGCGAAGGAGCGCCGGCCCTCGTACAAGGTGAGCGCTTCGTTCCAGCCGATTGCCGAAGTGACGACCTATGCGACGGTGTCGACCGGGTTCCGTGCCCCGGTGGTCAATGGTTTTGCCGGCCGTCCCAGCCTGGTCGATCCCAACGACCTGATCATTCCGAATGGCGCCGACACGGACAAGATCCAGAACTATGAGCTCGGCATGAAAGGCACCTGGTTCGGGGGCCGGCTGACCTCCAACCTCGCCGCCTACCTGATCGACTGGAGCGACATTCAGGTGCAGGCCAACCGGGTCTCGGACTCGGTGCAGTTCGCGACCAACATCGGTGAAGCGCGCAGCAAGGGCTTCGAGTTCGAGATCGTGGCACTGCCGATCCGCGATCTCCAGATCGGACTGAGCGGCTCCTTCAATCGGGCGCATGTCACCAAGCTGACGCCGCAGGAAGCGGCCATTTCCGGCGCGGTGCCCGATGCCAGACTGGCGGCGCCGAAATTCCAGGGCGCGGCGTATCTGAACTACGGCTTCGATGTCACAGCCAGCGCGCGGGGTTTCTTCTCGGCGGCGTTCCAGCATGTCGACTCGTTCCCGAGCTCGTTCCCGCGCGTGCCGGGCGCGCCGAATCAGATCCTGCCAACGTACGGCTACACCGATAGTTACAACAACGTGAATCTCACGTTGGGCGCCATTCTCCGGCAGCTGACGGTGACGACGTACGTGGAGAACCTGTTCAACGACGACTCGATCACGTACATCCATCCCGAAGCATTCCTGGCAAGTCGTTTCGGCACCATGCGGCCGCGGACCGTGGGCCTGCGCATCAACTACGATTTCTAGGAGCGTAAGTGGTGTCGACAGCGGCAGCCGCGCGGCCCGACGCACGAGCCTGGTTCGTGCTCGGCATGCTGTGCTTCGTCTACGTGCTGAACTTCCTGGATCGGCAGCTGCTGTCGATCCTGGCCAAGCCGATCCAGGATGATCTGGGCGTCACCGATGGCCAGCTCGGGCGGATCAGCGGGCTGTATTTCGCGCTGTTCTATTGCTTGATCTCGATCCCGGTCGGTTGGCTGGCGGATCGGACCAATCGGGTGCGCGTGCTGTCGTTCGCGTGTGCGCTCTGGAGCGCGGCAACCGTCGCTTGCGGAATGTCTTCGACGTATCCGCAGCTGGTCGCGGCGCGCATGGCAGTGGGCGTGGGCGAGGCGGGCGGCGTGCCGCCGTCGTATGCAATCATTTCCGATTACTTCGGTCCTGGCACGCGCGGCACCGCGCTCGGCTTGTTCAATCTGGGCCCGCCGCTCGGGCAGGCGCTGGGGGTGGCATTCGGCGCCTCGATTGCAGCTGCATACAGCTGGCGAAGTGCCTTCGTCGTGCTCGGCACCGTTGGAGTGCTTACTGCGCTGCTGGTCTATCTGTTCGTCAGAGAGCCGGAGCGAGGCCGCCTCGATTTCAAGCCGAGCGTGGCGCATTCATCGACGCCGGCGGAGAAGGCGGGTTTCTATCCAACGATTGCGATGTTCTTTTCGCGGCCCGTGCTGGTGCTCGTGTCGCTCGCGAGCGGCGCCACGCAGTTTGTCACCTATGCATCACTGAACTTCACGACGCTCTTCCTGATGCGCGAGAAGGGGATGACGCTGAACGAGATCGCCGTCTACTACGCGTTGCTCATCGGCATTGGCATCAGCGCGGGCATGTATGCATCCGGCCGTCTCGTCGACAAGTTCGCGCCGCGCGGCAAGCACGCTTATGCGATGGTGCCGGCCGTGGGGCTCGCGCTCGCGATTCCGTTCTTCATCGGCTTCGTATGGGCGCCGACCTGGCCGCTGGCCTTGCTGTTCCTCATCGGGCCGACGTTCTTCAACTATTTCTATCTGTCGCCGGCCGTCGCTCTCGTGCAGGAGGAAGTCCGGCCGCAGGAACGAGTGCTGGCGGGAGCGTTGCTGTTGCTGGTCATGAATCTGATCGGGCTGGGGCTGGGGCCGACGTATCTTGGCGCCATGAGCGATCTGCTGCGCGACAGCCACCCGAACGATTCGCTGCAGATTGCCTTCTACACGCTCGTGCCTTTCTATGTGCTCGCCGTGCTCATGTTTTTCGGCCTGGCTCGCAGGCTGAAGCGCGAGGCGGTCGCGACTGGAGACCACCCTTGATGTCATTTCGTTTGCGTGTCATTGCGTGGAGCGTGGCCGCCTTGTTTGCAGTACCCGCAGTTGCGCAGGAACCCGTCGTTCGTGCACCAGCCGGCACGGTGAAAGGCCAGTCCGTGGGACGGATCAATGTGTTCAAAGGGCTGCCTTACGCGCAGCCGCCGGTTGGCGCCGCGCGTTGGAAGCCGCCCGTCGAGATGCCGGCGTGGAGCGGCGTGCGTGATGCGACCAAGTTCGGCCCGGCCTGCCTGCAACCCAAGGCGCGCTCGGGAAGCATCTACGCGTGGGACCTCGGCGCAGTGAATGAGGACTGTCTGTTTCTGAACGTCTGGGCGAAACAGGGTCTCAGCAATGCGCCGGTCATGGTTTGGATTCATGGCGGCGCGCTCACTACCGGTTCCGGCAGCGAGCCCATGTATGACGGCACGAAACTCGCCGAACGCGGCGTCGTGGTGGTTTCGATCAACTATCGGCTCGGCGTCTTCGGCTACCTCGCACATCCTTTGCTGAGCGCCGAGTCGAACGACGACATCTCGGGCAACTACGGTCTGCTGGATCAGATCGAGGCGCTGCGCTGGGTGAAGCGGAACATCGGCGCGTTCGGCGGCGATCCGTCGAATGTGACGATCGCGGGCGAATCGGCCGGCGGCCTGAGCGTGATGTACTTGATGACATCGCCGCCGGCGCGCGGCCTGTTTCACAAGGCCATCGCGCAGAGCGCCTACATGATTTCCACGCCTGAGCTGAAGCAGGCGCGCTTCGGAGAGCAGGCCGCCGAGGCGCTTGGTGCGAAGCTCGTGTCGGCGCTCGGTGCCAAGGACCTGGCTTCGCTGCGGGCGACTGATCCGCAGAAATTGATGGATGTCGCCGCGCAGGCGGGTTACTTCCCGATAGGCACGATCGATGGCCGGGTGCTGCCGCGCCAGCTGGTCGAAGTCTTCGATCGTGGAGAACAGGCGCCCGTGCCCATCATTGCAGGCTTCAACAGCGGCGAGATTCGATCGTTGCGTTTCCTGGCGCCGCCGGTGCCGGCCAATGCAGCCGTGTACGAGGCGGCGATCCGCGACAAGTATGGCGATCTGGCCGACCGGTTCCTGAAGCTCTATCCAAGCACTCAACTGGAGCAGAGCGTCCTCGCGACGACCCGCGACGCGTTGTACGGCTGGACGGCCGAGCGGCTGGTGAGCAAACAAACCGCGCTGGGTCAGTCAGGCTTTCTCTATCTGTTCGATCACGGTTATCCGGCCGCCGAAGCCGCCGGTCTGCACGCGTTCCATGCGGCCGAGCTGCCCTATGTGTTTGGCACGGCGGCGCGAACACCACCGCTTTGGCCGAAGGTGCCGGAAACGGCGGCGGAGACAAAGCTGTCCGACGCGATGATCGACTACTGGACCAGCTTCATGCGCTTCGGCGAACCGCGTGCCGCCGGTCACGCGGGCTGGTCGGCTTACGGGTCGACTCGCGCGTACATGACCTTTGCCGGCGAGCCGCGAGCGGCGACACACCTGATGCCCGGCATGTATGAATTGAACGAACAGATCGTTTGCCGGCGGCGCGCCAACGGCGGGCAGCCCTGGAACTGGAACTTCGGCATCGTCTCGCCGCGTCTGCCGCCGGCTGCGGAGTCCTGTCGATGATCGAAGGATCGATGCAGGAGTTTCCGCTGACTCTGGACAAGTTTCTCGATCACGCGGCCAAGTGGCATCCGCGAGCGCAGGTGGTGACGGCGCGCGAGGGCGGCAAGTCCGACCGCGTGGGCTATGCGGAGTTGCGATCACGCAGTCAGCGTGTTTCCGCGATGCTGCGGAATTTCGGCATCGGTTTCGGCGATCGCGTCGCTACGCTGGCGTGGAATACGCAAGCCCACGTGGAGTGCTGGTACGCGATCATGGGCATGGGCGCCGTCTGCCACACGCTAAATCCCCGACTCACTCCTGCGCAGCTTGCGGCGATGCTGGCGCAGTCCGCCTGTCGAGTGATGATCGTCAGCGCGGACCTCGCGCCGCTCGCACAGCAGATCATCGAGCGCACGTCGACGGTCACCAGAGTCGTTATCATCGACGGGCCGTTGGATGCGTGGCGAGGCGAGCGGTATGGGCCCTCGGTGGTCACGCTCGAAAACGAGATCGCGACCCATGCAGATCCGGTCGAGTGGGGCCACTTCGATGAGCGATCCGCGTGCGGCCTGTGTTTCACCTCGGGTACGACCGGCGCGCCGAAGGGTGTCACATACACGCACCGATCGAGTTTTCTGCATACGTTGCGCCTGCTGCAGGCGGATGTCTTCGGCATCACCGGTGCGGACAGCGTGCTCGCGGTCGTGCCGATGTTTCATGCCAANGCGTGGGGCTTGCCGTTCGCAGTGCCCGCCGCGGGCGCAAAGCTGGTNNTGCCGGGTCGCCATGCAGACGGCGCGAGTCTGGCCCGTTTGATCGCCNCCGAGGGTGTAACGATTGCAGTGGGCGTGCCGACGGTCTGGCTGGGATTGGTCGAACATCTCGAAGCGACGGGCGGCGAGCTGCCGATGTTGAAGCGCATCCTGGTCGGTGGCGCGCCGTTGCCGCCTGCATTGATGGAACGTATCGAGCGGCGCCTCGGAGTGACGTTGCAAACCAGCTGGGGCATGACCGAACTGTCGCCCTCGGGCACGGTGTCGGCACCGCACGATCCGAAGCGCTCGGCGGCCGTTTCTGGCCGCCCCGCGGTGGGTGTCGATCTGCTGCTGACCGACGCCGATGGCAATCCGCTGCCCGAGCAACGCGGCGTGGAAGGACACCTGCGCGTGCGCGGCGCCAGTGTGATCGAGCGTTATTTCGGCGAAGAGCAGCCCGCTACCGATGCCAATGGCTGGTTCAACACCGGCGACCTGGCGCGCATCGATGGCGACGGTCAGTTGATCATCACCGGTCGCGCCAAGGATCTGATCAAGTCCGGCGGCGAGTGGATCAATCCCGCCGAGATCGAAGCCATCGTCGGCCGCCTGCCCCAGGTTGCGCTTGCAGCAGTGATCGGCCGCAGCGATCCGAAGTGGGGCGAGCGTCCCATCCTGCTGGTGGAACTGCGCGAGCAGGGGGCGATTTCCGATGAGGCGCTGCTCACGACGCTGCGCGGCCAGGTGGCGCCATGGTGGATTCCCGATGCCGTGCTCCGCCTGCCCCGCATGCCACTGGCAGCCACGGGCAAGATCGACAAGATGCGCCTCAGATTAGAATACGGCGGTGGTTGAGGCGAACACGAACCCGGAGTGCCTCCGGAGCGTCTTCGCCCTTGCGCCAGGACGAAAGGAGGCTTGGAACAGTGCCAGCAAATGTGCCCCCCAAAAAAGTGAATGGCCGGCGGAAGCCTTCGGCCAGGGCGAAGTCGCCCGCGCGGGCCGCGAAGGCGCGCGGCAAGCGCCCGACCAAGGCCGAACAGCGCGCCGAGATGACGGAGCAGATCCTGGACGTGGCGGAGGATCTGTTCTCCCGGCACGGCTTGTATGGCGTCACGTTGAAAGACGTGGCCAAGCAGATCGGTGTGCATCACACGCTCATGAACTATTACTTCAAGGACAAGAAGAAATTGTTCGACGAGGTGTTCCGGCGGCGTGCCGTCGTGACCAGCACTCGCCGGATGGATGCGCTCGACGCGTACGAGCGGTCCACCAACGGCAAGCCGACGGTGGAAGGCGCGCTGCACGCGTTCCTCGACACCGACCTGGATCTTTATATCCAGGGCGGCAAGCGCTGGAAGAACTATGGCCGGCTCGGTGCGCAGGTCGCCAACACGCCCGAATGGGGTGCGGAGTTGATGGACAAGCATTTCGATCCGGTGGTGCTGAAGCTGATCGGGCTGTTGAAGCGCGCGCTGCCGCACTGTCGCGACGAAGATATCTTCTGGGGATATCACTTCGTGACCGGCGCGCTGCTGCTGACGCTGGCGCGCACCGGACGCATCGACAAGCTGTCCGGCGGCCTGTGCCAGTCGGAAGATTTCGAGGCCGTGAAGAAACGCATGGCCAGATTCATGGCCGGAGGCTTCCTGGCCGTGTGTGGCAGTTCATGAGTTGAAGGGGAATCGTATGAGATTGGAGTCGCGCGTCGCGATCGTTACTGGGGCTGGCGGTGGACTGGGCCGTGCACATGCGCTGCTGCTGGCGCGCTATGGTGCCAGAGTCGTCGTGAACGACATGGATCCGTCGGCCGCAAAGCGGGTCGCCGACGAAATCGTCGCTGCTGGCGGCGACGCGATTCCAGTGGCCGCATCGGTCGCCGACGAGGCGGCGGTCGCGACCATGATCGGCGGAGTCATGTCGCACTGGGGGCGCGTCGACATCCTCATCAATAACGCCGGCATCCTGCGCGACAAGACCTTCGCGAAAATGAGCCTCGCGGACTTCCGTCTGGTGCTGGACGTTCATCTGATGGGCTCGGTCATCTGCACCAAGGCGGTGTGGGACATCATGCGTCAGCAACAGTATGGGCGCGTGGTGATGACCACTTCGTCCTCGGGCCTCTACGGCAACTTCGGTCAGTCGAACTACGGGGCGGCCAAGCTGGCGCTGGTCGGGCTGATGCAAACATTGGGATTGGAAGGCGAGAAGCACAACATTCGGGTGAACTGCCTGGCTCCCACGGCCGCGACGCAGATGACGCACGGCGTGCTCGCCGAGGAAGCTCTACAGCGCCTGGATCCGAAGCTGGTCAGTCCTGGACTGCTCGCGCTGGTCGCGGAGCAGGCGCCGAATCGCGCGATCATGTGCGCAGGCGCCGGTAACTTTGCGCGTGCGTATGTGACGCTCACCAAGGGCGTTCACGTGGGCGATGGTGCCGATGCCGGCGAGCGCGTGATCGCGCAGTGGGAACAAATCAGCGATCGCACCGACGAGATCGTGCCGGCCTACGGTTTCAAACAAGCGGAACGCGAACTGGCCAGCGCCGGCTACGTCGCGCCGGCCATGGCCGAACGATAAGCTCGCGTTCGGATCCGAAGAAAACCGCCCGGTTCTGGCGGCGCTGCACAGATTTAGTGCTGGCGCCGCCTCGCGGTGGGGCACGAGAGTTTGATCATTCCAGCCGCCCGGCGCCGCGAAAAGCTGCGAGCGGCGCGAATATATTGAAACGATAATGCAAATTTTGCGGTGAGCATTCCGACGTGGGCAGGATGCGTGGCGCCCACATCATCGGAGGTCCGCGCTTGAACATCTCACGCTCCCGGTCTGCGGTTCGTTTGTTTGTGGCCGTCGCCCTTGCCTTGGGATCGACCTTACCGGCACACGCCGAGGTGCTGGATATCGGCGCCGCCAGCATCGCCGATCTGAATCAGGCTTACGCCACCGGCAAGCTCAGCTCCGAAAAGGTCGTGGCCGCGTATCTCAAACGCATCGAGGCCTACGACAAGCGCGGCCCGACGATCAACGCCGTCATCACCCTCAATCCGAAGGCGCTGCAGACGGCGAGGGCGCTGGACGCCGAACGCAAGAAAGGCAAGGTGCGTGGACCGCTGCACGGCATTCCGGTCGTGCTCAAGGACAACTTCGATACTTTCGACATGCCGACGACCGCCGGCTCACAACTGCTCGAAGGCTCGATCCCGCCGGACGATGCGTTCGTGGTGAAGCGTTTGCGCGATGCCGGTGCGATCATCCTGGCGAAAGTCAACATGAGCGAGTGGGCGGGAGGCGCGGGCGTCTACGGCACCACCGACCCACAGCTTGCAAAGAAAGGCGCGGTGCCAAACGGATTCAGCTCGGCGGGCGGACAGACGCGCAATCCTCACGATCTATCGCGCGGACCTGCTGGATCGAGCGGTGGCACCGGTGCGGCGATCGCCGCCGCCTTCGCGCAGTTCGGCATGGGGACGGACACAGGCGGATCGGTGCGCGGGCCGGCGTCGGTGAATGGTCTGGTGGGATTGAAACCCACCAACGGATTGTTGAGTCGCGACGGTATCGTTCCTTTGTCGTTGACCTTCGATACCGGCGGACCGATGGCGCGCAGCGTCTACGATCTCGCGGTCGCGCTCGGCACGATGACCGGCGTGGATGCGGCGGATGCGCTTACGCAGACCAGCGCCGGCAAGTTCGAGACCGACTACACGCAGTTTCTGAAACCCGGCGCATTGCAGGGCGCTCGCATCGGTATCGCGCGTGATTTCATGGGCCGGAACGAGGAGACGGATCGCATCACCGAAGCTGCGATAGCAACGCTGAAAAAACTCGGCGCCGAAGTGGTCGACGAGGTGCGCTATCCGAAATATCTGCTGGACGTGCGGCAGTCGCTGCTGACCACGCTGATGAACGCCGACTTCAAGGTGCAGATCGGCGAGTATCTGGCCACGACCGGGCCCAGGTATCCCAAGTCCTATGCCGACATCGTGGCGCGCTCCAACGATCCGGCCACTCAGTATCGCAGCCCCGAGAAAGCCTGGGGATTGCAGTACAACGCCACCATCACGATCGACCAGACCGATCCTGTGTACGTCGCTGGCAAGGAACATGGCTTGCCGTTGATCAAGTCCGCCATGCTCGCCGTGTTCGAGAATTACCAGCTCGATGCGATCGTGTATCCGACCTCGCCCGAGCCGGCGACGCTGATCAATCCTCCGGACGGACAGCGCAGCGCCGGTGGAGGATCGGCCACGGCGCTGGCCAACCTGACCGGCTTCCCCGATCTGATCGTGCCTGCGGGCATGACCTCGCAGGGCCTGCCGGTCTCGATTTCTTTCTTCGGCCCGGCGTATAGCGAAGCGAAACTGATCGGCTACGGCTATGACTTCGAGCAGGCCACCAAAGCACACGTGCTGCCGAAGCACACGCCGAGCCTGCCGTCGGATCGGTTGAAGTACTAGCGCCCGACTGGAAATCGCCGACCTTCGCGTCGATGCGGAACAACGAGCAACAGCGACGGTTTTGGTCGAGGAGCAAGCACCGGAGGCCATCATGGCAACCCTGACAGCAGCCCGCTCGGGCACGTTTCGTATCGGCGGTGAGCTCGAAGTTCATCGATTGGGCTACGGCGCCATGCGCATCACTGGGGACGGCATCTGGGGACCGCCCGCGGACAGGGCCGAAGCGTTACGCGTGCTGAAGCGATTGCCCGAGCTGGGCGTGAACTTCATCGATACGGCAGATTCCTACGGGCCGGACGTCTCGGAGCAGTTGCTGCGCGAGGCGCTGCATCCGTATCAGGGGCTGGCGGTCGCGACCAAGGCCGGCTTGACGCGGCCCGGTCCGGATGAATGGGTACCCGACGGTCGGCCGGATTATTTGATCAAGCAGGCGCGCCACAGCCTGCAGCAACTCGGCGTGGAGCGCATCGATCTGTGGCAGCTGCATCGGATCGATCCCAAAGTGCCGCGTGACGAACAGTTCGCCGCGGTCAAACAGCTGCTCGACGAAGGTGTGATTCGTTTCGCGGGGCTGAGCGAAGTCACGGTCGAGGAGATCCAGGCGGCCGCGAAAGTGTTCCCGGTCGCGACGGTGCAGAATCTGTACAACCTGGCGAATCGTGCCGCCGAGCCCGTGCTGGAATATTGCGAGCAGCAGGGCATCGGGTTCATTCCCTGGTATCCGCTCGCGGCCGGCGAGCTGGCGCGCTCCGGCTCGGTGCTCGACAAGATCGCCAAGCAACACCGGGTCGCGCCGAGTCAGATCGCGTTGGCGTGGATCCTCAGGCGCAGCCCGGTGACATTGCCCATCCCGGGCACCTCGAAAGTGAAACATCTCGAAGAGAACATCGCGGCGGTCGACATTCAGCTTTCCGACAGCGAGCTTGCAGCGCTGAACAAGCTCAGGGCGTAGCTGCCCGCGCATCCGCGCGAGGGCGACATGGTTCACGAATGGGGCAGGCGCGCCGCAGGCCGTAGCTGAAGTGCACGACCCGATCGAAGTCGTTGCGCTGCCAGCCGAACGGCTCGTCGCTGACAATACCAATGAGGCGCGCCCTGCTTCGTCATAGGGGGCTTCGACGTAAGTGTAGTGCGCACCGATCGTTTGCAGGCAGCACGGCCTGCGTCGAAAGTCAGGTTGCGCGTCACGCACGGCCTCCGGATCGAGAGGTTCGACAATGAGCTCCGGCGCCGCGGCCGCCGCCGGATTGTGAGAACGATCACTTCAAAAAATCGCTCGGCCACATTATGTTCTGGTTTCTCCTGCCGATGCAGAACACGGGGCCACCCTCGGACCCTCGGCGGTCGTGCTGGGACTTGAATCACTTTTATCGGGAAGAGCGATGAATTTGCGTTGCGCCGGGACGGTTCTGTTCGGTTTGCTGTTGGGCGCCCACTCGGCGAATGCGAGCACGGGCTATCTGGCACGCCCCGAAGTGCGCCAGTTCATCCAGACCATGCAGACCGAGCACGGCCTGGACGTGAGCGAGCTCGAGCGCATCCTCGGCGATGCTCGTCATCTGCCGGTCGTGAGCCGCCTGATCGGACCGGAGCGGCCGAAGACGGCGCCACCGCCGGTTCGTTCCTATCCGAAATATCGCGCGAAGTTCCTGACCCAGTCTCGCATCGCCGCCGGCACCCGATTCTGGGACCTGCATGAAGCGGACCTGCGCCGGGCGCAGGCGGAATTTGGCGTGGCACCGGAGATCATCCTCGGCATTCTCGGCGTCGAGACCGCGTTCGGCCAGAACACCGGATCGTTCCGGGTCGTGGACTCGCTCACCACGATCGCTTTCGACGGCCCGCGTCGCCAGGACTATTTCCGCGACGAGCTCAAGGAGCTGCTGTTGATGGCACGCGATCTGAGCATCGATCCGCTCACCATCAAAGGCTCGTACGCGGGCGCGATGGGGCTGCCGCAGTTCATGCCGTCGAGCGTGCGCAAGTACGCGGTGGATTTCGATGGCGATGGCGTCGTCGACCTGATGGGCAGCACCTCCGACGCCATCGGCAGCATCGCCAGCTATCTCAAGGCGTTCGGTTGGGCCGAGGGCGAGCCCGCGCTGGTGCCGGTGCAGCTTCCGCCCGGCAGTGCGGCCGATCTGGTGAGCGGCCTGGAGCGTGCGCACGAGGTTGCGGCATTGAAGGAAAAAGGCGTCAGGTTTTCCATCAAGCGCCTGCCCGAAGGCACGTGTTCCGTGATCGAGCTGCCCACGCCCGGCAAGCCGTCGAAATACATGGCCGGCTTCGGCAACTTCGAGGCGATCACTCGTTACAACCGTTCCACGTTCTACGCCACCGCCGTGCTGGACCTCGCCAATGCGATCCGCGAAGCCCGCACGCACGTGACCGCGAGCAATTGAGAGGTTAGTGAGCAAGCGCCTCGCCGAAGTGCACGCCGCCGTCGTGAACCGAGACATCGGATTGCGAGCGTAGCAGGGCGAGCATCTCGGCCCCGCGAGGAACATCGCACTGAAGCGTATAACCATCCTGCTCAGCACGCTCCTGTGCAATGTTTGTTTGCACAGGAGCGTGTGACTCGCTGCTCTTGGAAAGATTTCAGCAGCGATCGCGCGCCATGCGGCGGCGGAGCGCTGCGCTCGCGGCCCGTCAGCTCCGTTCGAACGGCATCAGACGCAGAATCATTCCGTTCGGGAAGTTCAAAGCGACATAGACGTTGCCATCAGGCCCGAGCATCACATCTCGAATGCGGCCCATGCCTTGAAGCACTGCGTCCTGTCGGGTCACCTTGCCGGATTCGATGCGGATCAGTCGTAACTCCTGGTAGGCGAGGCTGCCCACCAGCAGTTGGTTGCGCCACGTGCCGAAGCGGGTGCCGTCGTAGAACGTGAGGGCCGATACCCCAATCGATGGCGTCCAGTGGGTTTTTGGCGGCTCCATGCCGTCGCGCTTTGTTTCGTGACTGATGATCGTGCCGTCATAGTTGATGCCGAACGTGACGGCGGGCCATCCATAGTTCGCTCCCTTGACGATCAGATTCAACTCATCGCCACCGCGCGGACCATGTTCCGTGGCCCAGATTTCTCCAGTCTGCGGATGCACGGTCAGGCCCTGAGGATTGCGATGACCATAACTCCAGATGGTCGGCTCGGCGCCGGGCCGAGCGACGAAAGGGTTGTCCTTGGGAATGCGTCCATCCGCGAAGATGCGATGAATCTTGCCGTAGGGAGTGCTCAGGTCCTGCGCCTTGTCCTGCTGCAAACGGTCGCCGACGCTGAAATATAAATAGTCGCCCTTGAACGCGAGGCGCGAGCCATAGTGAGCTTCGGAGCTCACATAGAAAGCAGGCGCCGCCTCGTAGATCACTTGTTGATCCACCCAGCGGTTGTTCCGGATCCGCCCGCGCACGATGGCAGTCATCGATCCCTGCGGTGTGGGATCGGCGAAGCTCAGGTAGATCCAGCCGTTGTTCCGATAGTCCGGATGCGCCTTCACGCTGTGAAGACCGCCCTGTCCGACGAATCGGACTGGCGGCGTGCCGGTAATGGGGCCGGTGCGCTTGCCGTCTTCGAAGCGCCACAAGCTGCCGCCTTTCTCGGCGGCCAGGATGGAACGCCGGTCGAGGAAATCCATCGACCACAGCTCGCCCGAGATCTCGGCCACTTTTTCCAGGCGGAAGCGCTCCCCGGCGGCGCTGCGGGCTTCGATGGGAATCTGATAATCCATCGTGATGCCGTCATGCCGGCCGGGCTGATCGCTCAAGGTGAGCTTGTCGAGATTGAAGACTCCACCGCCTTCCATGCCGATGATGCACAGACGATGCAGCCCGGTGAGCTGTCGTGCGAGCCCGATGCGCTCGGTGCGAAAGGCGTCCCAGCCGCCGGTGAGCGTGGTGATTCTTTCTCCCAGGTTGATGCGACTGGCCGAGTCGAAGTCGCGCCCGGCGAAAGCCACGAGCGCGAAACGGCGCGGTGGCTCGCCGTCGCCCTTGGCATATCGATACTCGATGCTCTTGACGCCGGTCAGATCGACGCGGTCGTAACAGAGATGACTGCCGCGATCGATGAATTGCAGAAAGCGGTCCGGGCCGTGCTGAGCGATTGCATAGCCGGCGGAACGATCGGCGCGCAGCGCTTCGGCCTCGATGGTCGTGCCCAGGCTTGCTGTCGAAGCGTCTGCACCCAATGCCGAGCCGGTCGTCAACGCGAGGACGATGAACGCGCGCATGTCCATGAATCACATCCCTGTTGAGAGCCGCGGTAGCCGCGACCATCGAGCATCGCGGTTGCCGACGAGCTCAGCCACCGAAAAGGGACGAATGGCGGACCGGCGTGACGAGTGGAGGAGCTTTTGCCTGATTCTCGGCTGAGCTTGCGGAGGGATTCACGCGCGTGAAAACCATGCACGAACGAGTCGTTCTTTAGCTAAATTTTTTGTGACACACGATTTGTTGCCAGACAGGATTTTGTGTGTCAAATTCTTTTCGGTCACCGCTGCCGGACCGCAGTAAGGCAGTATCGAAGGTCGGTTTGGTATAAGAGAGAGATATGCGACGACTGCGGGGTTCACTGGGGGTTCTGGTCGGGGCGACTGCGTTCGCCACGCTTGCAATGGCGGCGCAGGAGCAGCTTGCCCGCTACGACTATTGGCAAGCCCCCTCCAGCACCGACAAAGAAGACTATGTGCGCGTGCCGATGCCGCCTGGCATCCAGGTGATCCACACCGAGCTCGATGGGCCGGTGTTCGCCGACGCCAACGGCAAGACGCTGTACAGCTGGCCGCTGAAGAACCTGCGCAACGGCGACGTTGGCGATCGCAAGGACAGCGGCATTTCCAGCTGTACCGACGAGGTGCAGAAAGTGACTTCCGGCCTGATGAGCCCCTATCCGGGCGGGCTGCTGCTGCCCAACGTCGAGACACGCAAGAGCTGCACGCAGGCGTGGCCGCCGCTGATCGCGCCGCCGGATGCCAAGCCCGTCGGTTCGGGGCACAACGCGTGGACCACGATCAAGCGCGCCGATGGCAAGCTGCAGTGGACCTACGGCGGCTATCCGCTCTACACCTCCGATCTGGACAAGAAGCCGGGCGATGTGCTCGGTGGCACGAAGATCCAGCGCGCCGGCGATGCTCCGGTGGTGCGCGTTCCGGTGGGGCCGCCGGCGAATGTGCCGCCCGAGTTCGCGGGCACCGATACCGACCCGAGTCGTTACGGTCCGCTGCAGACGGCGACCGGACGGCTGCTCACCGATCACAAGGGCTTCTCCGTCTACACCTGGGATGGCGACGAACCGAACAAGTCGAACTGCACGCGCGAATGCCTGAAAGATTGGGCGCCTGTCACCGCCGCCGTGACCGCCCGGCCGAATGGCGAGTGGGGCATCATCGAGCGCTCGCCAGGCATCAAGCAGTGGACGTTCCGCGGCAAGCCTCTGTACACCTACATCCTGGATCGCAGCACGCGCAGCCTGGTGGGCAGCGACGTGCCTGGCTGGCACAACGTCTACACCCAGCGCGCGATCACGCCGCCGAAAGACTTCACGGTGCAGGACTCGATTGCCGGTCAGGTGCTCGCGGATACCAAGGGCATGACGGTCTACATATATAACTGCGGCGATGACGCGCGCGACCAGCTCGCCTGCGATCATCCCGATACCGAGCAGGCGTATCGCCTCGCCATCTGCGGCAACGGCGATCCGAAGCTGTGCCAGGAAACCTTTCCGTATGTGCAGGCCGCGCCGAACGCCAAGAGCGACAGCCGGCTGTGGAGCGTGATGTGGATCGACCCGAACACGGGGCGCCGCGCGACCCAGGGCCAGGCGGGCGCGTTGAGCGTGTGGGCCTATCGCGATCGGCCGGTGTACACCTGCTCCCTGGATCGTCAGCCGGGCGATGCCAACTGCGATTCCTTCGGTGAATTCAATGGACGGCGCAACGGGTTTCGCGCGTTCTGGCTCAGGGACGATTTCGGCAACAGCGCGTACAGTTTGTAGTCGGAGGCTCACCATGAGAAACGTTCCAAAGCGGATTTCACAGACGCTGGGCGTTGCAATCGGTCTGGCACTCACGGGTTTCGCCGGCAGCGGCAGCGCGGCACCCAAAGAAGCCAGCCCGGTGCTGGAGAACGGCGTCATCGGTTATGTGATGACCGAGAGAGTCTGGGCCGTGTACGAGACCAAGGACGGCAAGGAAGAATGTCCGCAGGGCTTCAACGACGGCAACCGCGAAGAGTTCAAGAAGCTGTTCCCCGAGGATGGCAAGCAGCGCACCGTGGTGGAGACGCAGCTGAAGCGCGAAGGCGAGCAGTGGCATCCTCAGACCGCCACCTACAAGATGCCGTACAAGGAAGTGCAGGGAAAGATCTCCTACGGCCTGAACCTGGACGGCAAGATCGATGCCGATGACTTCATCAGCCCCGAGGGCGAGAAGGGCATCGACAATCAGCTGTATCGCGCCAACGGCTGCATCGCCGGCTATCGCGAGGGCGGCTCGTTCGCGCACTTCGAAAACCTGTTCATGAAGTCGAGCGAAGACAGCCGCGTGCTGATCGAGATCACCGGCGTCGACGATCTGCACAACGACGACGATGTGACGATCACCACCTATCGCGGCCTGGAAAATCTGCTGACCGACGCCACCGGCGACGCGTTCGTGCCGGGCGGCACGCAGCGCATCGACATGCGCTGGGGCAAGCGCTACATCAGCAAGGCCAAGGGCAAGATCGTCGATGGGACCTTGCTGTCCGAGCCCATGGATACGCTGCTGATTCCCTGGGGGCGCGGCGTGTCGTACCAGTACCAGGTGTTCCGCGGCGCTCGCTTCAAATTGAAGTTGACGCCGGAGACCGCCGAAGGCCTGCTGGCCGGCTATGCCGACGTCGACAGCTACACGCTGCGCAAGAACGAAGGCTGGTCCACGCACCACCAGAGCTACGGACAGTTTTCGTCGATCTCGCAACGGCAGGCGATGAATCGTCTCGCCGACGGCTATCCCGATCCGAAGACTGGCAAGAACACCGCGATTTCTTCGGCCATGCGAGTGAAATTCACGCAGGTCTTCATCCAGCGTCCCGAGCAGGAGCTGGTGAGCAAGCGCTGAAGCGGCGCCGCGCGGCTCGACGAGCCGCCGGCGGCTCCACACGATGAATCGATGGTCGGCTCACACG
>Ga0065721_10049228_pt1 | contig 41020 bp, 25 predicted proteins | sample Mesricmetagenome_FD_59108 | JGI IMG/M metagenome (GOLD analysis project Ga0065721, IMG submission 59108) | Mesophilic microbial community from rice straw/compost enrichment Sample: eDNA_1 v2 (version 2) | ecosystem: Engineered > Solid waste > Grass > Composting > Bioreactor | place: USA: Davis... | reverse complement strand
GACTTCAACGACGGCGGCCTGGAATCTACCGCGTATACGAATCTCGACAAGGAGAGAAGAAACACCGTCGAATACAAGCTGCTCAAGCAAGTCAACTATCCGGTCGAAGGTTTGTCCATGACCTATACGTACAGCTTGTACCAGCCGGATGCTCCAGGGTTCCTCGACCGGGGCGTGACCCGGATTTATCACGACAAGGAAGCGCTGACGTACACCAGCTATTTGCCTGTCACAGCGGTCAATTTCCGTTTTGCGAAAACGCCGCATCCCGATCAGCCTGGCACAGAATGGTATTCGTATACGAAGTATTATCCGCACATTACAAAAGAAATCTGGAAGTCGCCCAAAGCGCAATCGGTTCGGTTTGCCAAGCAGTCGCTTGCCAGAGACGGGGCATTGGTCGTGTCCAGAACGTTGCAGGACGGGCTGCCAAGTGAAGATAAAAGCTACACCCCTAACCTGGATCGCAATTTCGTGCTGCAATCGGTAAAAAACTACGTGGGCAACGGAGGAGACAACGAGACGATTCCGGGAGAGCTTTCCTTCACGGAAGAGGGCAAGACCTATCGCTACAACCCGGTTAGTTACACGAGCTATTTGTACAAGGAACGGGATACAAAACCGTCTTACGTCTACAGCTTCTTAGGGCGTCCAGCCTCCATGACCGCCGATGCAGATGTGTATGCGTTTCTTTTGTCGCCCAGCCTTAATCGATTATCGAAGGTGCAAGCACGTTTGGATCGCTACGCGCAAACGATACAATACAATTACAACGCTTACGGCGATGTCACCAAAGAGATAGATCCGAAAGGCAACATCACAACGAGAGAATATGTAAATCCGCTTCTCCTTTCTGCGCTGCGTATGCCTGCCAGTATAACGAAGACGGCCGCAGACAATCCGGAGCACTACCACAAGGAAACGTATACGTATAATTCCAAAGGGCTTTTGGCAACGGAAAAAATCATCGATTCTTATCCGGATGGCGGATCAGCAAAGGTCATGCAGGTAGACAGAGCTTATACGTATAACGATAACAAACAGCTGACCTCCGCAACGGAAACGAGTACGGGACCAGACGCGAAGACAGTGACGCAAAATATTACCGGGTACGATCCGCTGGGGCTGTATCCTGTTGACATCAACCTGCGAGTCGAAGTGTCGACTGGGCAAATGCAAACTTTGCACCACGGCTTCGCCTACGATGGAATGGGCCGACTGACAAATCGTGTTTACCCGGATGATATGGCTGTCTTGTACGAATATGATTTGCTAGGCCGTCGAACGAAAGAAAGCGTAACGAGCAAGGAACAAACCAGGACAACTACCTACGCCTATGACGATACGGCGCGCAAGGTCACAATGGTACTCCCGAACGGCACCAAGCTGGTCACTCAGTTCACGCCATTCGGAGAAATCGAATATAAAGAGCAAGTTGCAGCAAACGGAACTTCGCGTCCTTTGCTGTACAATACCTACACGCTAGACGGCAACCATCTTTTGTCCAGTGCGCCATACGCCGATCAAGAACGTGCGACCACGTATGTCTACAATACAGACGGAAGTATCTGGCAGAAAAAAGACCCTGTTGGCACCACCGTATACTTGACTGCCAATTCGATCAGCGATGGTACCAGCTTCGCACCCGCACTCACCCGTATGACACTTGCGCCAAACGGGTTGCAAACAGTTCAATATCACGACCGACAAGGCCAGCTCGAAAAAGAAATTCAGCGAGCAGGAGACGGAGCCAAAAACCTGACCGCCGAGCTTGTCCGAAACTCGTTTGATCAAGTGAAGCAGAAGACAGAAAAAGACCAGTCAGGCAAGACACGCGTTTGGGAGTACCGCTACACCAATGACGGCAACCTTACCTATTTGCTGGACCCGGAACAAAACAGCTATCAGTACGAATACGATGCGCTCGGAAATTTGTTGACCGTCACTGAAAATCAGATGCAGACAACCAAAAATCATTACAATGCTCTATCCTGGAAGCTTAGCGAACAGGATGTGCCATCGGGAGCAACTGAATCTTATTCTTTTAATCAAAATGGCACGCTGAACACCTTTACCGACAAGACAGGAAATCGCCACGCTTATCGATATACGCCGTTTAACGAGCTGGCAAGCTTGATGACCCGCAATGCTTCCGGTTCCGTGACCAACTTGGAAACCAGAGACTACGTCCCGAACACGTCACTGGTCCAGAAGGAAACAAACAGCAATGGGGCGGACATCACCCCGACGGCCAACAATTATCGGGAGATCACGTACAGCTACGATGCCTTCCAGCGCTTGAAAAGCCAAACGGTATTTGGCCGCACGTATCAATTGGGATATACGGACAATGACGATGCGAAAGACTCGCTAACGTATCCAGACGGAACCGTAGTCAACTATAAATATGATCCGGCAGGGCGGTTACAGGAAGTAAACAGCCCGCTGACAGGAAAAATTCAGTACGACTACCATATGAAAGCCAGGGGGGAAAGCTATCAGCTTGCGTATCCGAATGGTTTCAAAGTAGAACGGGATTTGGACTCGTTTGGGCAAGTAGAAAAAATGACGCATCGAAAAGAAAGTCCCGTGTGGAGTGAAAACAACGAGTATTCGTTCGGCAATGTCGTTTCCAGCGAAAAAAGTGGAACGCTGTACCGATACGATTATGACAAAGTCGATCGTCTGACCAAAGAAGTTGTTCCAGGAACCACGAACCAGTATACGTATGACGGCCGCGGGAATCGCTCCGCTTTTGCAGGAAAACGACCTGCCGACAAAGGTGTGACCACCTATACGTTTGACGAACGGAATCGACTGCGAAGTGCGACCAACCATACGACCGGATTGGATGCGACCTACACGTATTTCGGGAACGGACTGCGTGCCACCAAGACGGAAAATGGTGTGCAAACAAAATACGTGTACATGGACGGAAACGTCTTGGAGGAGCTGGATGCGAACGGCTATGCGATTGCCCGCAATGTTTGGGGCAATGAACTGCTGTTCCGCAAAGACTTCCTCACCGATAAAGGCGGATATTACGCGTATAACAGCCATGGGGATGTCGTCTCGATTTTGGACGAATCAGGACAAGAACAAAACAAATACGAGTACGACACGTGGGGCAATGTCATCTCCAAGACAGAGGGAATGTCCAACCCGTTTCAGTACAGCGGAGAAATCTACGACGAGAAGAGCGGCTTTTACTATTTGCGTGCCCGGTATTATGATCCGAGGGTCGGGAGGTTTATTTCGGAGGATACGTATAAGGGTGCGGTGGATAATCCGTTGTCGTTGAATCGGTATACGTATGTTCTTAACAATCCATTGATTTTTATTGATCCTACTGGACATGCTGAGATTTCTTTACGAGCAGTTTGGCTTGGAATGACCAAAGCTGGTGACGAATTACCAGGGGCTTTGAAAAAAGCAGGAGTCGAATATGTAGGAGTAGAAAATGTTAACACACTTTCAAACGGGAACTGGGATTCAGATGATGCCTTTGCAGCTGGTAGTGTTGCCATTAATATTGTTCCTGTAGGGAAGTTGCTTAAAACCACTAAAGCAGGAACTAAAACTGCAGTAAATGCATTTAAGAGTTCAAAAGGATTACCGCAAAGTATTCGCGATATGATGAAATCCCAGAAGATTGCACCTGACATTTTAGATAAGGGAGTCCATTTTAATGTAGGAAAAATCGAAATAACTGTTGTTCCTACAAATCAAGGAGGTATTGCTTTTAAACCGACTCATCCAGGGATGGCAGCAAAAAATCCTAGTCAATATAATTCTGCTCTTAAACAAGCAGAAGAAGCTATTCAACATCCAGAATTTAGAGAATGGTTATTGAAACATGCTCAAAGAGGATTGGAGTTATCTAAATCGGGAAAACCAGGGAAAGGAGCAGAGTTTAATTTCCTGATAAAAGCATTGGAGGATATGAAGTGAGGATAACAATTGACTTTATGAAATTACTAACAACAGGTAGCCTAGGAAACTTTACAGGAGGAGAAACGGAAGAAGAAATCATAAATTTGATTGGACAACCTGAAATTTATACACCCGAAAGGAAGTCATATCCCGCTTTTGTTATTTATGGGGACTTGGAATTTCGACTCCGTAAAAATAAGATAGAAACAGTAGTGATTACTCTTAATAATGGCACTATAAACATGCCTAATAGTATTGAAATCAAAAACTTCAATGGAGGAAATGAACTAACAATTGATTTCATTAAGGGACTATTAAGCGAGAATGGTGTGTCGTGGACACTAGATAGTGTAATGTCCGATCAATATCAAGCTAATTATGTATCGGACAAAGGTGTTCACTTTGCATTTGATTTAGAAGAGTCAGGAGTTTTAACTAAGATCGGTATCGAGTATAAATTGATGGCTAATTCTTAATCAAGGTATCCCAAACGAGTAATTTACGCTCGTTTGGGGTTCTTTAATTTTTCCTAAAGAAGCAAGGTGAAAATTTATAGTATTCCTGTTTCATGAAGACAGGTGTGTGAACATGTTTAAGCCCGAAACAAAAACAGCCATTCTTCAAGGATACAAAGTAAATACCCAAAAAGCTTATTCAAGAGTTTTCAACCTAACAATGAAGTTCGAAGTGGAACAAGATAAGGATTTGCTCATAAATCCCTAACGCCAAACCCTCACAGGCAGCCTCACCAGGGCTTGACCAGCAGCGGAAGGTTGCAAATTCGCCTCCAGATCGAAGCCCGGAACAGGTTCAATGCGCGAGAACGCCTTGATGAAGTGGTGAAAAGCTTTGTTTGCTTCCATTCTCGCCAAGGGGGCACCGAGACAGATATGCGGTCCATTGCTGAACGATTGATGCCGATTGTTGTTTTTCCGGTGGATGTTCAAAGCAAAAGGGTCTTCAAACACAGCCTGATCAAAATTGGCTGCGCTCATCCAGGCAATCACGACATCTCCTTTTTTCAACTCAACACCCAAGACATCGTTATCTTCCTTCACCGTGCGATCCATTTTGCTAATGTGAAAACGATAGCGCAGCATCTCCTCGACAAAAAGCGGGACGAGGTCGAGGTCGCTTCTCAGTTCAGCGTAAAGGTTCGGATTGTCGTACAGCAAGGAATAAAACGAGTTGGCCAACAGGAGGCTGGTTGTCTCGATGCCCGCCCCCAAAATAAACATCGTGATGGTAACAATATCTTCATCCGTCAACTTGTCTCCCTCGTATTCTGCCTGAATCAGATCAGAAATGATGTCGTCTGCAAGGTGCGTTCTTTTATCGACCACGAAAGGGTGCAAGTAAGCAAAAAACTCTTTTGCCGCCTGTTCCTTCTGTTGATGAACTTCCTCGTTCTTTTCCTTTTGAATCGGCATGAACAAAAGATCGACCCATTTTTTGAACAGCCATTTGTCCTGATGCGGCACGCCAAGCAGCTCGGCCATGATGATGATAGGCAGCGGAGTGGTAAAATCTTGGACGATATCCACTTCCGTTTTTGCTTCCATTTCGCGAATCAGCTCGTTCACGACTTGTTCGACACGCGGCTCCCACTCTTTTAGGCTGCGCGGCGTGAAAGCAGCCGAAAACAAGGAGCGCGCCTTGCGATGTTCGGGAGGATCACTGTCGTGGATATTGAGACGTTCTGGAAAAGAGCCTTCCTTAGTACCAGCCCCGACATTGACAAGCGTCCGTTGGCGTACGCTCGAAAACAAAGCATAGTCGGTCAGCACCCGCTTCACATCTTCATAGCGGAACACATTCCACGTATTCGTGCCCGCATGATAAAAAACGGGCTGCTCTGCAAGCATTTTCTTGTACCATGCCACCGGAAAAAAATGTTCGGATTTCGTTTGGAAATCCGTTATCTCAGACGGTGAATACGCCTGCTTTTCCATCTACATCACCTCTTGAATTTGTCCATTATAGGGTGGATAATAAAGGGAATTTTATGCGCAAAAGCTTTTCAAAAGGGAATGGAGAGGAACAAACATGACGTTAAAAATAGCTTTGGACAGCGTAGTGATTCATGAAACACCGCTGGAAGAAATCCACTTTGACACCAATACCATTGCGGTTACATTTGATGACGCAGATGAAAAAAGGTGGAAACTGACGTTTAAACCTTACCAGGCGATCCAAACGACGACAATCGATTGCTACCCGTTTTCCAATCTGGTCATCGACGAGGCGATTGACGAGAACGGATATTTCCAGCGCTATTTGCTGGAAGTGACGGATTCCCAATGGATAAAAGCGTTACAGGATGAACTGAGGTTGATCGACCCGCATGCTACTTTCCTGGAGAAAGCGCATCATTACATTTTCCCTTTTCAAGATATTGTCGTGGAAATCATAGCTTGGGGCTATCAGCTGGAGGAAGTGTACTGAGTCTTTTGCGCACGGCGGCAAAAGACAGTTTGGCAAAGTGTTGTACGAGGACTTGCGCCTGACCCCTCCACCGGGAATCAAGACAAAAACGCACTACGTCTGCGTGACACTCGAACAACTCCAGGCGATGAATCCTGACCACATTTTTTTATCGACGAACAATTCCAATCCGAGCAAAGAGCAAATCCAAACCCTCCAGCAGACCAAGGCGTGGTCTAGCTTGCGGGCGGTACAGAAAAACCAGGTGTACGAGGTGGAGAGCTGGCTGAACGGGCACGCTCCGATCAAACACAGTCTGTCCGTCGATGTCGCGATCAGCCATCTGGCCGCACGTCAGCAGCCACAATGGGAGGCCATTGTCATGTAAGCCACTTCGTTAGCAAGTGGCTTTTTTCGTGGAGAGCGGCAAGATTTTGTCCTTACAGGAACAAGATTTTGTCAATTGTCGTGTGCGAGGGGCTATCCTATAATCACTAGAGTGAAAATGATTATCAATAACAACAGGGGGTTCATCATGATATTTTTGCAAAGGGTGAAAAAAGTGCTGTCTGGAGCGATCTGCCTGTTTGCGCTGACGGCAGCAGGCTGCGGGACAAGCCCGGCTCCACAAGGAGAACAGACCGGAGCGGCACCAGCCCCTGCACCTGCACAAGAGCAGACAATCGAGCATGACTTGGGAAAAACAGTCGTAAAAGGGGAGCCGAAAAAAATCTTGTCGCTTCATCCGTGGATCAGCGACTTTTTGCTCTCGATGGATACGACGCCGTCCGCTTCGCCAAGCTCGGGGCCGAAAGCGACGGAGTTCACTTGGTACTTGCAGGACGGGTTAAAAGATTCGGTCAACCTGGGCTGGCAAATTCCCAAACCGAATCTGGAGCTAATCGTCCAGAGCAGCCCCGATTTGATCGTCGGCAATCAAAACTTCGGCGAACTGAATGAACAACTGTCCAAAATCGCCCCGACTATTTTCATCGAGCCGGTAGAGGATGAAAAGGGCGTGCGCAAAATGCGCGACACGTTCTTGCGCCTGGCGAGCATGCTGAAAAAAGAAGAACTTGCCCAGCAGAAGATCGCGGAATACAATACTGAGGCAGAAAAATACCGCACCCAAGTGAAAGCGGCGATTGGCGAGCAAACGGCCATGTTCCTGCGCGTCACGGACAAAGAGCTGCGCTACTACAGTCCGAAGCTGTTTGAAGTTTTGTACGATGATCTCGGACTGGCGAAACCGGCGAATATCCCAGATGCTTCCAAAAGCTTTCAACCGCTCTCGATCGAGAAGCTTCCAGAGGTCAACCCGGACCACATTTTCCACTTGCACGAGGGCGGCGACCGCGTGTCGTCCTTGCGGGAAACCGCGATTTGGAACGGGCTTGCCGCTGTGAAAAACAACCACGTATACGAAGTCGACTACGACTTGTGGTTCCAAGGCTTCGGCCCGATTGCCAATCGCCTGATTTTGCAAGACGCAACGGAGAAGCTGCTTGGGACAAAACCAGGCAAATAGCAAGGTTTGCGACAACGTTCCGGTAAAATGGTAAAACGGCAAAGCCGGAAATGCCAGCGAAATTTCAAAAACCTCACTCAGAAAGCATGAAACTGCCCCGAACCCCCAAACGAGCGTTCACTACTCGTTCGGGGGTTCTTTCTTTTCGTGTTCGGGAATGACGCATAGTCTAGCTACACGGAAAATGACGCGCCCAACGACGGAGCGGAGCACACTGTTTACACCACTTTCACATAAATACCCTACATAGGTAGAGTAATATGTTTTCAGGGAGAAGTCGTTCCTACTTGAAAGGAGAGGTCATCATGAAAGTTGCGATCATGCTTTTCGATGGAATCACCGCGCTGGATGCGATCGGCCCATACGACGTTTTTGCTGCTACCTTGCAGTGGGAAGTGAAGTTTGTCGCCAAGCAAAAAGGATTGGTCAAACTGGACTCGAACATGGGCTACCTGCACGCGGATTACGATTTTTCCGAAGTGACTTCCGCCGACATCCTGGTTGTGCCCGGATGCAGCCCGCCTCACTATAAAACGCCGATGAATGACGAAGAAACGTTGGCGTGGATTCGCCGCATCCACGAGACGAGCAAATGGACGACGTCGGTGTGCAACGGCTCCCTGATTTTAAGTGCCGCAGGGCTGCTGAAAGGCGTCGTTGCCACCAGCCATTGGGGGTCGTTCGATTTGCTCGCATCACTTGGCGCCATCCCGACGGAAGAGAGAGTCGTTCGCCAGGAGAAAATCGTCACAGCAGCGGGCGTTTCCTCCGGGATCGACATGGCCCTCCAATTGGTCGCATGGGAATTGGGCGAACAGATGGGACAAGCTGTACAGCTGATTTTGGAATACGATCCCAAGCCGCCGTTTGACACAGGTTCACCGCAGAAAGCGCCAGCGCAATTGGTGGAGCAAATCAGAGCAATGCTGCAAGCGTTTGCCGAAAAGGAACCAAGCATGTAAATACAAAGACCAGCAAGAAAAGAAGGAGCATTCAGCGCTCCTTCTTTTTTGATTGCTCGTTAGCTCCGTCTTTCCACATAATAAACTCTTATAGTATAAAACCCGATCGGAATGATATTATTTATCGCAGTGATAGAACAGTCGCTTCGCAGCAACCGCAACGAGGAGCTGGCAAAATGGACGATCTGTATGTTTTTGTCATTTTCCCGGGAACCAGGGCTTTCTGTTTTGCATAATACAGGCAGAAAACAAAGGAGGTGGTTCAACTGGATGAGAGTCAATTAGAAGCGTGGGTGGAGGCGTACACGGACCGGCTTGTGCGGCTTGCCTATACATATGTGCGCGATTGGGCGCTTGCCGAGGATCGGGTGCAAGATGCGTTTCTCAAAGCGTACTGCCAATACCACCAATTTCAGCCCGGAAAAGACCCGTTTCCTTGGCTGGCCCGCATTACGATCAACGAATGCAAGATGTCCTGGCGAAGAACGTGGCGCGAAGTCGTGACAGAAATTTTTCCGCCCCGCATGAGCAAAAGCGCCGAGATCATCACGATGGAAAAGCTGGATGCAGCGCTCTGCTACCAGTTTGTGCTAGACCTGGTGGAACCATTTCGCACGCCTATCATCCTCTACTATTTTGAAGATTTGTCCATTGAACAAATCAGTGACATCCTCAGCGTAAGCAAAGGCACTGTCAAATCCCGTTTGGCCCGGGGCAGAGAGAAGCTTTACCGGACCATGGTGAAGGAGGGTAGCCATGGAAAAGCAGTTGAAAAATGCGAAACATCAATATGAGTCACATTCAGTGGACATGGAAGCTTTCAAAAAGAGGTTGAACCAAAAAATACAGAAGGCCGAAAGGGAGGGACTGTCCCGTAAAGGGGATGGGTGGACGTTGAAAAAAATAGCGCTTGTGAGTGCTGCTGTTCTGGCAATCGGATTTTCGGGAAGTGTGGCCGTGTCACCGACTTTTGCCAGCTACATCTCGTCTTTGTGGACGAAGAAGATTGACCCGGGTGTCCAGGAAGCCGTGAACAAAGGGTACGCCAAGCTGGCGAAGGCGAGTGTGACAGACCAGGGCATTACAATTGAAACATCTGAAGTGATCGCCGACCCCGCCCGGCTGATCGTCGCCATTTCGATGAAAAATGCGCAGGGAGAGTTTATTTTCCCTGATCCCGATATCGCCGCGAACGAGAACAAGCTGTTTGTGACAGATGAGAACGGCAACGTGATCGCAGACGACATCCAATCGTATTATAAAGAAGGAGATATCGGGTATTTCCAGTTTGTTTTAAACGATGCTGTCTCCAAAAAGATGCAGCTGCGAATGGACGTGAAACGAATCCGTCTCAGCGGCAACCAATACAAGGAAGGCTCATGGAAGCTGACTGTGCCGATCGACATCGAGCAGAGCATGGCGGCAACCACAACTGTCTCTTTGAATCAGACATACACCACCCCGCAGGGAATCACCGTTGCGGCTAAATCTATTGTATATTCGCCAAGTGCGACAAGACTTACGTTTGAGACAAGCTGGACAAAAGCGGCGCGGGAGAGAATCGAGCGAACTGCAAAAAGCGTGGGAGCAACTGCGCAAGAGCGTGAGCTGCTGCATCATCAAAGCCTGGTTTTCCGGATTCTCGATCAAAATGGAAAAGACATGGTGAAGCTTGACGATCTGCTGGTTGTAAGCGAGGGGGATTCTCCAGCGCCGACCGTGTACGCAAGCCAGAAAATCGTAAAAGAAGGCAGCACAGAAAAAACGATCCATGAATACGTCTTTTTCTCCGGCCAGACTGAGAAACCGTTGACCTTTGTGCTGACTGGCGTGTCGACGTTTGAACCAAACGATTTCCGCCTTGCACTCGATCCGGCAACTTTGAAAACAAAGCCTGTCTCTGGCACGAAGGGAAACCATGCCGTCACCGTTACCGACTTGTCTGTGCAACAAAATCCCGCAACGGGACAAAAAGAGGTCGCTCTGCGAATGAAGGAGCAATCCACCAACTTGCGCATATGGAAGTGGTATTTGACAGACGACAAGGGCCAGGCGTATGAGCTGGTGGAAAATCGCGATGGCGAAGGGGAATGCAGCGCGAGCAAAGGGTCGGATGGCGTCTATGTAGAGCAATGCGACAATCAATACTTTGCCAAAGGAATGACCGCCTTGCCCAAAAAAGCGGCGCTGACGATCCGCTTAGAGCCGGTTCAGCACAGCGATTCCCAGTGGCGAGTCGAGCTGCCTGCTGCCACGCCTGCGAAAAAGTAATCGGCTACGCCTGGCTTGCCTTTTTTCCTTGGACGGAAGCGGAGCATTCTCTCCATTCGAAGTCCACGGCAAGAGGAAAAAGCTCTTTTTCGCAACTGTCGACCAATTCACACTTTACAAATAGGATTTATGTGTTTTAAACTGAAACTATAGAAAACCACTCCATCACATCAATCCATTCGGCCGATCAGTCCACTGAAGGCTCCCGCGTCTGTTTTGTTCAAGCGCGCGGGAGCCGTTTTGTATTCGGAAACATTTTTCGATTCGACAGGGGGGACGCACGTGGAATATTATTGTCTGACTTGCCGCCATGTCTTCGCGCCCGGACAAGAGCTGTGCGGACATCTGCAGCAGCTGTTCACATCTGTGCAAGGGGAAAAAATATGGCGGATACGCTTCTTGCATCGGTTTGCGTATGAATTTTACAGCGATGGGCAAATTCAGGAGCTGATTCGCGACCAGCCTCTGATGGTTTCCGAAGTGCTGTGCGTCGATCAGTTTGATACGAGGACACACACGGGGCTGAACGCGATTGGCCAGCGGGTGTCCATTTTCGAGTAGCTGTTTCCTGTCATTGACAAACAGAAATCACCGCTTTAGTATAGTTTTATGACTATCAAACAATCGAACGAGGATGAAAAGCGCGTCAAAATCTTCAAAGCGTTGGCGGATGTGAAGCGGATTGAGATTGTTCGATTTTTGTATCGCGCAAAAGCAATGCATACGTGCGGCCACATCGGGAATACGCACGGGTTGAACAAGTCCAACACGACGTACCATCTGAAAATTTTGCATGATGCCGAGCTGATTGACATTATCCGCGACGGGCAATTCAAATTAATTCAACTGAGGGAGGAGACATTTCAAGCGTTTTTGCCGGGTTATTTGGACACGCTGTAGTGCCGGATAACCATTTTTTTTGGACGATAGTTAAAGAGTTTTAGAACTATCGCAAAACACGCAAATGCGTGCAAGTACAAAGCGTGCGCATTGTCTGTTCGTCGGTACTTTAGTTCGAAAGTTTTAATACTATAAAATTTTTGAGGTGTCCATGATGCTTGAACAAAAGAAAAGCTTGTATTCGACTTGGCTCGTTTTGACCTTATGCTTTGTGATCATGCTGGCCGTGATCAATGCCGTCCTGTTTAATGTCGCACTCGCGGATATTTCCGAAGAATTGTCAATCGGTCCGTCGCAGGTCAGCTGGATTGTCGTCGGATACTCGATGATGGTCGCGATCGGTTCGATTACGTATGGCAAACTGGCGGATCGCTTTCGCGTCAAAAGCCTGCTGATCTTCGCTCTCGTCTTGTTTCTTGCCGGGTCGCTGATCGGTTTTGGTTTTTCTTCCTTTGCAGCGGTCATCATCGGGCGGATCATTCAGGCAAGCGGCGGCTCCGCGTTTATTTCCTTGTCGATGATCTCGGTAGCGAGATTTTTGCAGCCGGAGAAGCGGCCTGGCGCTTTGGCGATGTTCAGTGCGACGATTGCGTTGGCGGCGGGGATCGGCCCACTGGTTGGGGGAGCCGTTACGCACACGCTGGGATGGCGGTACTTGTTTTTGCTCATGGTCATCGCTATCGTTGCCATCGCTCTTTTGTTCAAGTTCATGCCAAAAGAGGAGCAGCAGTCGTCAACGTCGCTTCCGTTTGATTTTGCCGGAGCAGGGCTGTTGTTTGGCGTCATCGTTTCCGTTTTGTTTGCGGTCAATCTGAACGGACTGTTCTTTCTTTTGGCGCTCGCGTTCGCTTTTGGCTTCAAATGGTGGCTGCCCAGGACTTCTGCGCCATTCGTGGAACGCGACTTGTTTGCCAACCAGGCTTACTTGCGATTGATCGGAATCGGCTTTTTGATGAATGTCGGCGCGATGGCCAACATGTTCCTTGCGCCGCTCTATTTGATCCATGTGCACAAGCTTTCGCCGTTTGTTGTCGGTTTGCTGTTGTTCCTCGGGGGCATTTCGGGCGTTTTGTCCAGCTTTGCCAGCGGAAAGCTGCTGCCGCGAGTCGGAGGGGGAAAAATCATTTTCGCGGCGACCGTGATGATGATGACAGGCTTCCTCGCGATGGGAGTGATTCCGCGGCCAGATATCATCGTCGTCACGATCTTGTTACTGCTGACCATGATGAGCTACTCCGCGATTCAAGTTTCGCTGAACAATCTCGTTCCGCGAACATTGCTGCCAAGCAAAATCGGCGTAGGGCTAGGCTTTTACAACTTGCTGAACTTCGTCGGGATGGCCTTTGGTCCGGCGGCAGCGAGCAGGCTTTTTGAAAAAACAGGCAACTACAGCCTGATTTTTCTCGGCATGGCCGTCGTGATTTGCTTGCATTTCCTGTTAGTGGCGAAACCTGCGGCGGTACAACAGCAGTCTCATTGACAGGCTTATTGGCGCGATAGCGATTGCAGACGCAGATGCTTCACAACCGCAACAAAAAAGCCGCTCTTTTCCTGCGAAGGAGCGGCTTTTGCTTGGCTTATTTGGCTGGCGTGCTTTCGGCAGGCCCTGGATGTGCTTTGACGTACTCCAGCGCATTGTAGATGATTTCCGCTGCTTCTTGGCGCGTAATCGCATCGCGCGGGTGCATTTTTTGCCCGTCATCCAGCTTGGCGATTCCGAGAACGAGCGCCCGCTGAATCGTGCCTTGGTAGCTTGGGTTCAGTTGCTCCAGATCGGCGAAGTCGCGGGGAGCGATTTTGATCATCGGCAAATCGTAGTGTGTTTCCATCGCCAGCATGAGCTGATGAATGAACTGTTCTTTCGTCCAAATCTGCTCCGGTTCAAGGTCGGCTGGCAGATCGAGTCCGTTGTTTGCGGCGATGATCAACACGTTGGAGTACCAGGCATCGTTATCGGCCTTGGCAAAATAGTCGGTTGCTTTCGGCTCTTTGATAAAGCGAATGTTGTCGATGTTGAGATGGAACGCACTGACGATCAACTGGATGCCTTGGGCAGCCGTAATCGTCGCATCCGGCATAAAGCGATGATCGTCCACGCCCCGTAAAATTCCTTGTTGTTGCAACGCCATGATTTTATTTTTAGCCGCTACATTTTGCAAATCGGTAAACGGAGCGGAGGCGGCAAAGCCTTGTTGGGCCATAGACAGTGTCAGTAAGGCAAAAGTAGAAAAGGCGAGCAGTTTGCGAGTGGCTTTCATGATTATCACCTCGGCTGTTTTTGAAAAGCTACATCTGTAGGACGACGGTTTTTCGCGAATGTTTCACGGAGTCATTTTGCAGAATAAATAGACTACCTTTTCTGTTTATTATATAATGTTATAAGACGTACTAATTAACTCACAGGGGGAAACGTGATGAAACTGATTGCGATTGGCGATAATGTGGTGGATTACTACAAAGACCGCGGCGAAATTTTTCCCGGGGGAAATGCGCTGAACGTAGCGGTGCTGGGCAAACGGTATCAGGCAGATGTGTCCTCGTACATTGGCATCATCGGCAACGACCAGGCGGCTGATCATGTCAGACAGACTCTGCTTTTGGAAAAGATCGATATTTCCCGCTTGCGTCAAGCGATCGGCCCGAATGGAGAAGCGATCGTTTCCCTCAACGCCGACGGTGATCGCGTGTTCGTCGGTTCCAACAAAGGCGGTGTGCAAGCGTACATGGGGCTAAGGCTGACCGATGACGACAAGGCGTACATAGCCAGGCATGAGCTGCTGCACACGAGCATTTACAGCAATCTGGAGCACGAGTTGCCCGAATTGCACAAAGCGATCCGCATTTCCTTCGACTTTTCGACGCGCTGGACGCCTGCCTATTTGGAGCGGGTATGCCCTTATGTCGACTACGGCTTTTTCTCGGGGAGCGACCTGACAGAAGACGAGTGCCACCAGCTCATCCAGCAAGTGCATCGTCTGGGAACAAAAGTTGTCGGGGTGACGCGCGGCGCGCAAGGAGCGATTTTTTCCGAAGCAGGCAAGCTGTACCGCCAAGAAATTGTTCCGACCGAGGTCGTAGACACGTTGGGTGCGGGAGACTCGTTTATCGCCATGTTTTTAATGAAGTACCATCCAGACGGCGACATGCAAGCGGCGCTGAGGCAGGCGTCAGTAGCGGCGGCCCAGACGTGCGGACATTACGGCGCTTTCGGATACGGCGTTCCCAAAGTTGGTTGATCGGTCAAAAAAAAGAAGCTAGAGACATCTTCTAGCTTCTTTTATCCTTTTATGCCCCCGCTCGTCAGGCCCCTGACGAAGTATTTTTGCATGAACAAAAAGAGCAGGATGATCGGCAGCGCAGAGATGGTCAAGCCAGCGAGCAGCACGCCCCAATCGGTTTGCAGCATGTCCCGGAACGCCATCAAGCCGGAAGGGATCGTCTTCAGCTTGTTATCGTCAATGAAGATGATGGAAAACAAAAACTCGTTCCAGGAAAAGTAAGCCGTCAACAGCGCAGACGTCAGCAGGATCGGGGTGCTGAGCGGCAAAAAAATGCGGGTGAACACGCTGAAGCTGCTACAGCCATCCATGTAAGCCGCTTCCTCGATTTCTTTCGGGATCGTCAGGAAGTGCGCGCGGATCAACAGCACGGTAAAAGGAAGCCGGTAGGCGACGTACGGGATGATCAAAGCCCAGTACGTGTTGAACAGCCCGAGACTCTGGATCAGTTTGTAAAGGGGAATCAGGCTGACTTGCGGAGAGAGCATCAATCCGCCGAGAATCAAAACCAGCACGAGCCGCTTGCCGCGAAACGAAAAGCGGGTTAGGCCATACGCCCCGAGAGCGCTTAACAGCACGGTCAAAAAGCAAGTCAGGCTGGTGACGATGACGCTGTTTAAAAAGTAGGCGGAAATCCCTTGCTCCCAGGCTGTCACGTAATTTTCGAACAGCCATTGTGTCGGAAGCGCCCAGCTGTCGCTGAAAATCTCGGAAGATTCCTTGAGCGAGTTCATCACCATCCAGAACAACGGGTAGGCGATGGCGACGAAGTACAGCAGCAAAATGACCAAAAGGCTGGAACTGCCCCATGTCAAGCCTCGTCTGCTGCGCTGTTTCTTCGCTGTCGGCAGGAGGGGAGCTGCGTTTTGCTGTGAAACCGTTTCCATATTTTGCTGCATGTCGATTACTCCTCTCCAGTCTTGGATAGCTTCATTTGCACGAGTGAAATTAACAGTGTGATAGCCAAAATGACATTGGCGATCGTCGACGCGTAGCCCATCTGGTCGTGAACGAAGGCGGACTGGTACAAGTAGGTGCCGAGCACCTCGGAAGCGTGACCGGGGCCACCGCCCGTGAGTATGTAGACTTCATTGAAAACGGTAAAGGCGCCAGCCAGCGTAATCGTGGAGGTAACAAACGTCATCTCCCGCACTTGCGGAACCGTGACGTGAAAAAACATCCGGATTTTGCTTGCGCCGTCGATTTCGGCGGCTTCGTACAGCTCTTGCGGGATTTTCTGGATCGCGACGATGAACAGCATCATGATGTAGCCGATGCTTTGCCACTGGGAGACGGCAATCGCCGCAAAGATGGCTGTCGCAGAATCTCCAACCCACGCCCGTGTCCAGCTCTCCAGTCCGATGGCGGACAAAAAGCCGTTCAGCAAGCCGACTTGCGGATGGTAGATGAAGTCAAACAGCAGAGCGATGACGGTGATCGAGATGATGACAGGCGTGAAGTAAATCGTGCGAAAGAGCGGGGAGATTTTGCGAAACACTTTGTCTTCCAGAACAGCCGCCAGGACAAGCCCGCCAAAAACTTGAAAGATGAGAGAAATGACGGCGTAGTAGATGTTGTTCACAAGCGCCTGGTAAAAGATCGGGTCGTGAAACAGCTTCGCGTATTGGGCCAGTCCGACGAACGTTTTGTCTGCGGAGAAAGCGCTCCATTCAAACAAGCTGAACTGGATGTTTTGGACAATCGGGAAGTAAATAAAGAGGAGGATCAACAAAAAGCCTGGAAGGACATACAAGTAACCCGCATATTTTCGCTGGAGCATATCGTTCCCCCCTAAGTGTATGAAGAGACAGTGGAGCCGCTCGGGACTCCACTGCCGTGCTTTTTGGGCGCTTACCTTGTTACTTGGACTGTTCCCGCACCTGCTGCGCTGCCTTGCGAACATCTTGCATGATTTCCTCCGGCGATTTTTCTCCGTTGAGCATTTGCTGCGTGCCTGCGAGATAGGCGTCGACAATTTTGATATCGAGATCGGTATCGAGCCACAAAGCCAAGCCTTCTGCTGCGGTCACGCGCTCTACAGCCTCGATGCCGAGCGGAGTGGCGGTATTTGCGTTGACAGCCCCTTTGACGGCGCTATACTTGCCGACATCCTTGACGAATTTTTCGGCTTGCGCTTTCGAGGTCAAAAATTGCAGGAACTTCACGGCTTCTTTTGGATGCTTCGTGGTGGCCGAAATCATGAAGCCCTCGGGAGCGCCTGTCAAAAATTTCGGATTGCCTTTGCCGCCTTCGATCGCCGGGAAGTCGAGGAATCCCCATGGAAACTTCGTCTTCGGTTCTACCAGCCGCACTTCTGCGGTCTCGGCGTAAAAAATCGCCGCTTTCTGGTCGATGAACATTTGTCTGGCAAACTCATGATCCAGGCCGTTGACATCTTTGTTGAAATAGGGGATTAGCTCCTGCATTTTTTTCAGCGCTTCTACATAGCCTGGGTCTTCAAACGTTCCGGTGGCGCGGTTGTAGTCTTTTTCCCGCGTGTTTTCATCGACCATGCGCTGGTTCAGCGTGCCGATGTAGTGGGAAGAAGCCCATGGCGCCTTGTTGCCGAAGGTGATCGGAGTATAGCCGTTGTCCTTTAGCGTTTGCAGGGTGGAGAGGAACTCTGACCAGGTGGTTGGGACGGCGAGATTCAGCTTGGCGAAAATGTCTTTGTTGTAGAAAAACGTTTTGCCGTCGATCGTGAGTGGCACGCCGTACAGCTTGTTGTCCAGCGTAAACGGCACGAGCTGGGATTCCATCAGCTGATCATGCCAGGCTTTGTCTTCCTGGGCGTAGCTGGTCAAATCGAGCGCTTTGCCGCCTCGCACAAACTTGTAGGCGTATTCGCCGCTCCACGAAAAGTAAATGTCAGGGGGATTGTCCGTGCCGAGCAGGACGCTGATTTTTTCCTTGTAGGCGTCGTTTAGCACCGCCTCTGTTTCAATCTTGATGTTCGGATTTTCCTGTTCAAACGCTTTGACGACTTGTTCGAAGTAGGTTTTGTCAGGGTCTCTGGGCCAGCGGTGGAAAAAACGCAAGGTGACCTGCTGATCCGCAGCGGGGGAGACTTGATTTCCGCCAGGGTCTGCAGAAGCTTGCTTGGGCGTATCAGCAGTCGAGCAGCCAGTTGCGAGCGAGAAAATGAGCAAAAGACCAGTGGCGAACCGAAGTATCCTTTTCAAGACATTGCCCCCTTTTATCTTGTAGGAATCGTGCAGGAAAATTTTATATCATATTATGACATTATATTATGATATAAAATTAAGAATTGTCAAACAACAAATGTTCTCCGCGTCTTAGTAAGCGACTTTCCACATGTAACGTCTGGTCGAAAGCGGGTGGTTGCGGGCATCTGCGAGTTCATTGGCAAACTGGCGCAAAACGTAATTCAATACGAGCGGAGCGATATAGCCGCGCAGATCGTCGGCGATTTCGGACAGGTCGAACTCTTTGGCATCCAATGTGATCAGCTTTTCGCCGTACTGCTGATTGAACGTCTGCACGCGCTCTTCCAGCGGGCGAGTCTCGTCCAGCCCAAGCAGTTGAATGACGGGCACGTTTTTGTCGAGAATTTCGAACGGACCATGGAAATATTCTCCGGCGTGGATCGCATGCGAGTGAATCCACTGCATTTCCATCAGGATGCAGATCGCGAAGGAGTAGGCTACGCCGAAATTGGCTCCGCTGGCGATGGTGTAGATGATGTTTTCGTCCTTGTTGGCTTCCCCGAACGCTTTTGCCCGGTCCATAAACTGACTTTTCGCCCGATCATACACGGTTTGCAAGCTTTGCAGGGACTGGATGAAGCGGTGGAATTTGGCGTTTTCTTCTTTGACGTAGAGCAGTCCTGTCACGAGTTGATACATGATCGAGTAGTTGGTTTCAAAAGCGGGCGCGTCCGGGCCATAGCTGTACGTGATGACGTGCTCCGATGCTTCGGCCAATGGGGAGGACGGTTCGTGGGTCAAGGAAACGGTGAGGGCGCCTTTGCTGCGGGCAAATTTGGCTGCTTCGGCCGTCTCAGGCGTATTGCCGGAGTGGGAGCACAAGATGACGAGCGACTTCGCGCCGAGCGTGGCGGGGTTGCGGTGAATAAATTCATTGGAGCTGTACAAGTCCGAGTAGATCGTTTTTGCTTCGCGGTCGAGCCAGTATTTGCTTGGATACATCAAGGCAGATGATCCGCCGCAAGCGACGAGAAAGACGTTTTCGATCGGGCGGGAGCTGATTGCATCCAAAGCTTGCTGAACGTGAGGATGTAACATGAGAAGACCTCCTTGAAATGAATGGATTGGTTATATAACAATATATAACATCTTATAAACAGACAATCAACTGATTTTTCGAAAAATTTACTAAGAAGCCGTCCACAACAAAAACACTGGATGCTTCGTCCAGTGTCATTGGCTGCGGTTTTGCCCGGTATTGATGGTAAACGTGACGCGATCGGTCGGGATCAGCGAGCTGGAAGAGTGGAAGGGACTGCCTGTGTTATCGTAAGCTACCTTGTCGATCTGGTAGAGCGGCGTGCCGATGGAACAGCGCAGCAGTTCGGCTTCTTCCTGGGTCGCCATGATCACATTCAGCGTTTTCAGGTTGGAGGCAGGCTCGACCTGGTAGTATTTTTTCAGCACCTGATAGGTCGAAATCGACTCGGCAATATACTTTTCCAGTTGGGGGAAGCGCGTCAGCGGATAGTAGACGGTTTCCCAAACAAGCGGGGCGTCGTTGACGTAGTGCAGCCGCTTCAATTGCAGGATCGGCGTCCCAACGGCTATTTGCAAAGGGGACGCGATCGCTTCGTCCGCCTCGATCAGCGCGGTTGAAATAATTTGCGGCTGCGGCAACTGCCCGGTCTGGGTGAGAAACTCGGAAAAGCCGTTGACTGCGATAAGCTCACGCTTCAATTTGGTAGCCGTGACGAACGTGCCTTTTCCTTGCTGGCGCTGCAAAATGCCAGCCTCGACCAGCTCCGTGATGGCTCGGCGGGTCGTAATCCGGCTCACCCCGTACATTTCGCACAGTTCTCCTTCCGGCGGGAGCTGCTGACCTGACTTGTATACACCACGATTGATATCTTCTTTGATGACTTCCTTGAGTTGGAGGTAGAGCGGCTTGTGACTCGCGTTATTTAATTTCATCGCTTTTGTCTCCGATCAAAAAATTTTAAATCGTCTTATAATAATATATCATATTTCGGTCATGCAAGCATTTTCGCAAAAAGGCGCTTCACTGGCATTACGCTTGACGGGACGCTATGATAAACATAATTGTTGGTGGAGAGGACTGGTACATATGGCTCGTGTCTTATTCGTTAACGGCGGCTCGGAAGGACATGTCAACCCGACAGTCGGCGTGGTCCAAGAGCTTGTTTCGCGCGGGGAAGAGGTCGCGTACGTTGCGATTGAAGCTTATCGGGAGCGCTTGGAGCAGGCGGGCGCTACGGTACGAACTTTTGACGGACAAAAATTCATCCAGGCGTTCATCTCAGGGGGCAGAAATTACTTGCTGCAGAGAGTCAACGGACTTTTGCTTACAGCGGATATCGTCATCCCGAGCGTTTTGGAGCAGATAAAAGGCGAGCAGTTTGATTATATCATTCACGACTCCATGTTTGGCTGCGGCCGATTGCTTGCCGAGATGCTCCAGCTTCCGGCGATTAGCTCTTGTACTTCTTTTGCCCAGACGAAAGCTTCTTTCGAGGAGACGCTGGAGCAGCTTTCGCGCGAAATGCCTCTAGAGTTGAGGGAAGCGAGCGAAGCTGAATTTCAACGCCTGACAGCCAGCGTGCAGGAAAAGTACGGGGTACAGATTCATTCGCCTTACGAAGTGTTTTGCAATCCGGCACCATTGAGCATTGTTTACACATCAAGGGAGTTTCAACCTTTTGCAGAAGCGTTCGACCATACATACAAATTTGTCGGCCCATCGATCGCTCCGCGCTACTCGCAAGATCGCTTCGATCTAGCGCAAATCAAAGAGAAGCGTCCGATTTACATCTCATTGGGCACCATCGTGAATCATTCGATTGACTTTTATCAGCTTTGCTTTCAGGCATTCGGCAATACAGAGCATGCTGTTGTCATGTCGATCGGGAACAGAGTGCAGCTTGCTGATCTGGGAGACATCCCTGAAAACTTTCTGGTGAAAAGCTATGTTCCCCAGCTCGATGTGCTCCAGCATGCCAAACTGTTTATTACGCATGGCGGGATGAACAGTGCGAGCGAGGGGCTTTACTACGGGGTGCCGCTCGTTGTTCTCCCGCAAGGCGCGGATCAGCCCGTCATTGCCGGACAAGTTGCCAAGCTGGGGGCAGGGCTTGCTTTGGACATGCAAAACTTGACCGCAAGCGAACTGCGCGAAGCCGCCGAGCAGGTGCTTCAGCAGCCGTCCTTCCGCAAAGCTGCTGCAACGGTCAGCGAATCGTTTCAACGAGCAGGCGGTTATCGGCAAGCGGTGGATGAGATTTTGCAGTGGAGAGGTCGGTAGCGGTTGGAAGGAACTCACAGACGACCAGAGCTTGTATCGCAATGGACGCCTGAGAGATTGCCACGACATTTTCTCGTCACAAGTTTGTCATTTCTATAAAAAAGTGGAAAAAGATTGAAATTGACTGGCGGATGGATTAAAATTTTTCTAAAGGAATTACGGACGTTAGCAAACATGCGATCATGAGAAGTCAGGGAAGTATTCGTTCGAAAAAGCCCCGTTTGAATCTAATAGCACAGCAACCTGAGTGAATCTATTGAAGCTTAGGCACTTTAGAGGAATGAAGGGGTCATACGGCAATGCAGCGCAGTGGAGTGTATCGGCAGATTGATACATGAAAGGGCGAAGCATTGCCGTTTTTGGTATGTTTGCCATTCAAAAGCGAAAGAAGTTTCAAAGATGATGGAGGAATCGCCAGACATGGAGCAAATCACGTACTATCCACTGACTCATCCGCAAAAAAGAATCTGGTCAATCGAGCAGATTTATCCTGACACTCCTTTGCACAACATTGGCGGAACCGTAATGATAAAAGGCACTGTACAGATGCCCGCGCTTGAAAAAGCGATTCATCTGCTTATGGAAAAACATGAAGCTTTGCGGCTGCGAGTTTTGAACCGCAGCGGAGAGCCGCAGCAATACGTGAGTCCGTTTGCCCCGTTCCCACTGGACTATATCGATTTCTCAACAGGCAAAGAGCCGCGAAAAGATTTTGCCGATTGGGTGCAAGCGGAAGCGAGAAAGCCGTTCGTCATCGAAAACGAGAGGCTTTTTTATTTTGCCTTGTTTCGCATCTCGGACGAGGAACATGGCTACCTGGTCAAGTTGCATCACATGATCGCCGATGGCTGGTCGATCAACATTATGACCGAGCATATTCGAGAACATTACGGCAAGCTTGTGCGCGGAGAGGAAGTCTCTGACCATCAGCCTGCCCCGAGCTACCTGGCGTACATCGACCACGAGCGGGACTATCTTGCGTCGGAGCGCTTCTGGAAAAACCGGACGTTTTGGAACGAGAAATTCCGCGATCTTCCTGACGCGTATGTGGAAAAAAGCTCAGACACGTTGCCGGGAAACCGCATCACGCATGAATGGAGTGCCGAGCTTTCCAATCAAGTAAAAGAGTGGGCAAAAGTAAACAACTGGTCGCTGAATACCATTTTTGTGGCGCTGTACTTGCTGTATGTACACAAGTTTACCGGGCGCGAGGATCTCGTGATTGGCACGCCGGTGCTCAATCGATCCGGGAAGCAGCAAAAGAGCATGTTTGGCATGTTTACCAGCACGATGCCGTTTCGTTTTACTATCGATGATCGCTGTTCTGTCGCGGACATGGTGGCTCGGGTCAACAGGGAGCTTTTGGATTGCTTTTTCCATCAGCGCTATCCGTATGACTTGCTGATCCAGGACGTGGAGCTGAAAAAAAGAGGCTACCATCAGCTGTTTGATGTGTGTATCAATTACTACAACACAGCGCTCCAGACGGATTGGGACGGCTGCGCGGTCGAGAATGTCGAGTTTTACAGCGGGCACCAAATTTATTCGATGCAGCTCGTCATCAAGGAATGGTCGGACTCCGGTCGCATCAGCATCAGTTTTGACTACAAAACGAGCGACTACGCGGAAGAGCAGATCGAGGATTTGTTTGCTCGTCTGACCGCTTTGACCCGGAAAATCGTGGCCCGGCCCGACGAGCCGATCAAGCAGCTTACGCTTTTCTCCGAGGAAGAGCAGCAAAAACTGGTAGTGGAGTACAACAGGACAGATGCCTTTTATCCGCGCGACCAAACGATCTATCAGCTTTTTGAAGCGCAGGCAGCAAAAACGCCGGACAAGCTCGCCGTCCAATATGGCGAAAAGTTTTTGACCTACCAGCAATTGAACGAGAAAGCCAACCAGCTTGCCAGATATTTAAAAGAACAAGGGGTTGGACGAGAAACGATCGTAGGCTTGTTGACCACGCACTCTTTGGAAACCGTGATCGGGCTGATTGCCATCGGAAAAGCGGGCGGCGCCTTCATGCCGATCGATCCTGACAATCCAGCCGAGCGAACTCGCTATTTGCTGCAAAACTCCGGCACCCAGCTTTTGCTGACGAATGTGGACACAGCGGACGAGTGGGGCTTCACTGGACAGATCATCCGCCTGCCGGACGTCGACTGCACAGCGTATGCATCCACTAACTTGCAGGCAGAGAGCGGGCCTGCCGATCTGGTGTACATGATTTATACATCCGGTTCTACGGGCAGGCCGAAGGGCACGATGGTGGAACACCGCGGGCTGGTCAATTACATTTGCTGGGCGAAAAAGATGTATGTCAAGCAGGACGACGAGGTGTTCCCGCTCTATTCGTCTTTGGCGTTCGACCTGACGATTACCTCCGTGTTTACTCCGCTGATTAGCGGCGGCACGATCATGGTCTACAGCCACACAGAAGACGAGTATGTGCTGTTTCGCATTTTGCGTGAGAACAAAGCGACGATCGTCAAGCTTACGCCTTCGCATTTATCTTTGTTAACAGATCGTGACAATCGGAATTGTTCGGTGAAAAGGTTCATCGTAGGCGGTGAAAATCTGAAGGTCAGCCTCGCCAAAAGCGTCTGCGACAGCTTCGGAGGAAACATCGAGATTCTCAACGAGTACGGCCCAACCGAGACGGTGGTCGGGTGCATGATTCACGCTTTTGATCCCGTAACGGACACAAGAGCCGCTGTGCCCATCGGGAAGCCGGCCGACAATGTCCGCATATACGTACTGGACAAACAGTTGGCTCCTGTCCCGACCTACGCTGTCGGGGAAATGTATATTGCGGGCGACGGAGTGGCGAGAGGGTACTTCCGCAATGAGGAGCTGACCAGAGAGAAATTTATCGACGACCCGTTCGTTCCTGGCGAGCGGATGTACAAGACGGGAGACCTTGGCAGGTTTTTGCCGGATGGCAAGCTGGAGTATTTGGGCAGGGGCGACCAGCAAGTCAAGATCAGAGGCTACCGGGTTGAATTGGGCGAAATCGAAAACCAGTTGCTCCAGCATCCGCTTGTAAAAAAGGCGGTTGTCCTCGACAGGGAAGACAAGCAGCAAACCGTGATGCTGTGCGCCTATTACGTCGCGGCGGGCGAGATCGCCAGTTTTGAGCTGAAACAGCATTTGGCACGGCAGCTGCCGGATTACCTTGTCCCGCATCATTTCATCGAGGTAAAAGAAATCCCGCTCACAGCCAACGGCAAGGTCGACACGCGCTCCTTGGCTGAGATCGAGTTGCCAAGCACGGAACACATCGAATATGACGCTTATTCGAGCGAAAAAGAAAAGCAGTTCATTCAGACAGTGGAAGAAGTTCTTGGCGTCCGGCAGATCGGTCGCAAGCACAACTTTTACCATATGGGCGGAGACTCGATCAAAGCTATTCAGATCGCTTCCAGGCTGAGTGGAAAAGGCTACCAGATCAAGGTCAAGGAGATGCTGTCCACCCCCATCATGGAGGAGATGGCCATGCTTGTCGAAGAAGTTCAGCTGACTGTTGTCGAGCAAGGGCTGGCGGAGGGCAGCATTTTGCCTACGCCGATCGTTGCCTGGTTTTTTGCCCGGTCATTCCCCAGCCCGCAGCATTATCATCAGACTGTTTTCGTGGAAATCAGCCCGGCCGTTACGGTAGAAATGCTGGAACGAGCGTTGTTCAAGCTTGTGGAGCACCACGACAGCTTGCGCATGAACGTCAGAGCTGCTCACGGCGATTTGTTCTACAACAATGACCACTTGCTGGCCCCGTATCCAATCGAACAGCGCGAGTTTACGGACATTGCTCATTCCGAGCGCTATGACAGGCTAGAGCAGGTGGCGCATGAACTGGCGGAGCGCACAGACTTGTCCCGCGACCTTTTGCTGAAAGCTTGCCTGATTCATCTCGGAAGCACGCGCCATTTGCTGCTGTCTGCCCATCATCTGCTAGTAGATGGCGTCTCCTGGCGAATCATCCTGGAGGATTTGAACGCGCTGCTCAAGCAAATTTGTCTCGGACAAGCGGTGGAACTTCCTTTGAAGACGCATTCCTATCAAAAATGGGCAGAGTCTTTGGCTGGCTACTGGCGCAGCGAGAGAGAGGCGGGGGCAGAAAAAGAAAAAGCGTACTGGGAAGCGGTCTTGCAAAAGTTTGTGCCGTTTCCGACTGACCATGATTACGGCGCAGACCGTTTGGCTGCCAGCTGCACCCTTTCTGCCGAGCTGAGCAAGCAGGAAACACTGGCACTTTTGACCGAAGCCAATGCTTCCTACAATACGGAGCCTGTCGATCTGCTGTTGACGGCTTTATTCATCGCGATCCGCGAACATACAGGACAGACGGATATCGTAATCGAGACGGAGGGGCATGGGCGAGAACAGCTTGCGGAAAAGCTGGATATCGGCAGAACGGTCGGATGGTTCACGAGTCTCTACCCGTTTGGCCTCTCGCTCACAGACGGAGCTTTGTCCGAGCAGATCAAGCATGTCAAGGAGACGCGAAGAAACGTACCAAACAACGGAGTTGGTTACGGCATTTTGCGCTATTTGGCAAAGACTGTCCCGGACTACGCCCCCCAGACGGTCAGGTTTAATTACTTGGGCGAGTTTGCCCAAACGTTTGACGGCGGCTACGTGAAACTGCTCGGCGGCGCTTTCCAGCAAAACACCAGCCCGGACAACCCGCTCACTTGCCTGATCGATGTGAACTGCTTTGTTCTGGATGGTCAGTTGCAAATACGGCTTGCCTTTAGCCGGAACAAGTTTACGGAAAGCAGCATGCAGCGCTTTTTGGGCAACTTCCAGCGCCATCTGGGCGAGATCATTCTGCATGGCAGCCAGCACGGAGCGAAGGAGTTTACCCCTTCTGATTTTGACACGGTAGAGCTTACGCAAGAAGAGTTGGACAATTTGTTCATTTGACGGCGGAAAATTCGGGATGAGAGGTTAAGTGTATGAGAAAAGGAATCGCGGCATGGCTTGTCCTGCTTTTGCTCACCATGACTTTTCCCTGGAAATTACAGGCGGAAACAGCGGCAACAACCAGTCTGGACGAACAAAAAATCGCAGCCATCGAAGCTTGGATCGAGGAAAAAATGCAGGACGGCAAAATACCGGGGGCATCTGTCGTCATTGTCAAAGGCGAAGAGACGATCTACAACCGCGGGTTTGGCTATGCGGACGTGGCCGCGCAACGCCCGGTGACGACACAAACGCTGTTTGAGCTTGGTTCTACGAGCAAAGCGTTTACTGGCCTGATCATACTGGAGCTGGAAGAACAAGGACTGCTAAGCTTACAAGACCCGGTGCAAAAGTATCTCCCGTGGTTTCAGATGAAGGATGCCAGAGGAAATACGCCGTCTATTACGCTGGAACAATTGCTCCACCATACAAGCGGAATCCCGTTCCGCTCGATTGGCGAGATTCCGGCAGGCGAAGAGGCAGACGCGCTGGAGCGGACAGTCAGGGCAGCCGCAGGACAGACGCTCGATTTTTCTCCGGGAGAACGCTTCCTGTATGCGTCGATCAACTACGATGTCCTCGGATTGGTCGTAGAAAAAGTAACGGGGAAGTCTTTTGAACAAGTGGCAAAAGACAACGTGCTGACGCCGCTCGGCATGCAGCATTCCTACCTGTTCCGTCAGGAAGCCGAGCAGCATGAAATGGCCAAAGGCTATAAAATCGGCTTTTTGGGAGCGCGAGAATACGAGGCTCCTGTGTATCGGGGCAATACGCCAGCCGGATACATCATTTCCAATAGCGAGGATATGGCAATCTGGCTGAAAAAGCAGCTCGGTTCGGGAGCAAACGAACAGGTGAGCAGCGAGCTGATTAGACGGTCCCATCAGCCGGATCGCTCTGTTTTTCCGGGCGGCGACGGCTCCTCGTATGCTGCGGGCTGGTTCGTCTACCAAAAAGGCAGCGGCGAGCTGTCCCACGGCGGAAGCAACCCGAATTACTCTTCCTCGGTCGTCATTCGCCCGGGCGAGCAGCTGGGAGTAGCGGTATTAACCAATATCAACTCGGCTCACACACAGGCGATGGGTCAGGGAATCATGGAAATTTTGCAAGGCAAGCAACCGCCGGAAAACGTTTCCGACCTTTACAGCAGTGTCGACAAGGTGGCGGTTGTCATTTTGTGCATCGCGATCCCGTTGATTGCGGTTACCGCCTGGTTTGCCGCCAAGGCGCTCGGCGAAATCGCCCGAAAACAGCGGCGTCCATCCGCAGGGTTTGTGAAAAACGCGTATCGCTTTGCCGTGCTGCTCGTCTGTTTAGGGCTGTGCGGATACTGTTTTTGGCAAATTCCTTCCGTCTTGTTTGACGGGCTGTCCTGGAGCTTCGTCGACGTCTGGGCGCCTGCAAGCTTTGTGGTCGCCATCTTTAGTTTGTTTGTGGGGATTGTGCTGTTTTCCGTCTATTACTGGATGACGGTTGTGTTTCCAAAAGCGAATGACCGGACCTTTTTTCCGATCATCGTCCTCAGTACCGTCAGTGGATTGGGCAATGCGCTGATTATTTTTATCATCAACGAGGCGCTCAACCATACTGACCGTTTTCAGGGCGGCTTGTTTTCCTTTTTTATCATGGGCATCCTCATCTACGTGTGCGGACAAAGGTTGGTCAGGGCCAAACTGATTACGATCACAAACGAGATGGTGTTCCAAAAAAGAACAGAGTTGATCGACAAAATTCTCAACTCTCCGTACCAAAACATTGAAGCCATCGAAAAAGAGCGCATCTACTCCGTGTTGAACAACGATACGGAGACGATCAGCGGCGTGTCCAACATCTTGATTTTCGGGGTCACCAGCCTGGTTACTTTGCTGTGCTGCTTCATTTATTTAGGGATGGTCAATCTGTATGGCCTGCTCATTTCCATTGTCGTGATTTTGGTCGCCGCCGGGCTTTATTTTCTCGCAGGTCGGTATGCCAATCGCGTGTGGGAAGAGACGAGGGACATACAAAATGCCTTTTTCAAGTTCATCAATCACATGATTGGCGGTTTCAAGGAGCTGAGCATCCATAAGGGAAAGAAAGGGCAATTCCAGCAGGAGTTGCAACAAAGCTGCGACACGTACCGGATCAAGCGGATTCAGGGGGATTTAAGTTTCGCCAACGTGTTTGTGATGGGCGAGCTGCTGTTCACCTTCGTGATCGGGGTCGTTGCGTTCATTTTCCCTGTCGTCTTTACGGATATTGCCAGCAGTTCCTTGCGAGCCTACATTTTTGTGTTTCTGTATATGACAGGCCCTGTGCACGGCGTTTTGGATGCGATTCCGAATTTTATTCGCGTGCGGATTAGCTGGAATCGGTTGAATGAACTGTCGAGACAGCTAGAAGTCGGTGAGGACAAACAGGAGGGGCAAAAGACAGAAGCACTTCCATCTGGGGGAGACATTCATTTGGAGGCCAGAGCTGTTGAATATCATTATAAGAACGCCGAGGGCGAGCAGTTTACTGTCGGTCCGGTCAACCTGAGCTTCCATTCTGGTCAGGTCACTTTCATTACGGGCGGGAACGGGAGCGGGAAATCGACATTAGGCAAGCTGCTGGTGGGATTGTACAAGCCCGACCGGGGTGAACTGTTGGTGAACGGTCAGCGCCAGGAAGAGCTGGGGCAACATTTTGCCGCCATTTTCAGCGATTTTCACTTGTTCGAGAAGTTGTACGGCATCAACGTCAATCAAAAAGAACAAGAAATACAAGAATATTTGCTGAAACTCGGCATCGACCATAAGCTGCACATCCAGAATGGCGGCTTCAGCACGGTCAATCTGTCTACGGGCCAAAGAAAACGGTTGGCCTTGTTAGTCAGTTGCATGGAGGATCGACCGATCTATTTCTTTGACGAATGGGCTGCCGATCAGGACCCTGAGTTTAGAGAATATTTTTACAACACACTTCTGCCTGAGATGAAGCAAAAAGGCAAGTGCGTCATTGCGATTACGCATGACGACAGGTATTTCCATGTAGCCGATCAGCTTTTGAAAATGGAAGTCGGGCAGATCGCTCATGAACATGTGAAACAGCATGCATGAGAATCTCTGGGTAATGCGGGAGAGGAGGGGAGGCGGCAGAGCGCAAAATGAGAGAAGCCACAGGATAGGATGAGTTCGTTACGCTGTCTACTATGAGAAAAGGATGATTGCTGAAAATGAAAACATTCGAATCGATTGGGATTGTCGGAGCCGGGATAATGGGCTCGGATTTGGCTTTGGACCTGGCTAGTCACGGATATCGCGTCATTTTGAAAGATTTGCATCCCGACATTTTGGAAAAAGCGAAGCAGAAGATGCGCGAAGACTTCAAGCTGGTCAAGCTGATGAAAAAAGAGATTCCGGTAAAAGACATAGAGCAGGTGCTCGCCAACGTATTGTTCACCACGACTTACGATGATTTTTCTGCCGTGCCGTTCGTAATTGAAAACATCACCGAAAATTGGGAGGCCAAGAAGCAGGTCTACCTTGAGCTGAAACAATACTGCCCGGAAGACACGATTTATGGCGTCAATACAAGCTGCATCTCCATCACGAAGGTCGGCTCGCTGCTGCCCAAGCCGGAAAATGTCATCGGGATGCACTTCATGAATCCGGTGCCGCTCAAGCAGATGGTGGAGATCATCCGTGGCTACTACACGTCCGAGCAAACGATCGAGAAAATCAAAAGCTTCCTGAAGTCAGTCGACAAAAAGCCTGTGCTGGTCAACGACTCGCCCGGCTTTGTCACAAACCGCGTGCTGATGCTGATGATTAATGAATGTATTTGGGCGATTCACGACCAAGTAGCGACGCCGCAGGACCTCGACAAAATATTCCGCTTAGGGTTCAGCCATAAAATGGGTCCGTTGGCAACCGCGGACTTGATCGGGCTCGATACGATTTTGCACTCGATTGAAGTGTTGTACGAGAGCTTCAACGATCCTAAGTATCGCCCGTGCCCGCTGCTGGTCAAAATGGTCGACGCCGGACTGCTTGGCAAGAAAAGCGGGAAAGGGTTTTTCGATTATACGGCGGCGTCTCCATTGGCGCACAGTGCCAGATAAGCCGTGTGCCGGACGAAGCCGATCAAAATTTCATGTAAAGGAACATGCAAATGGAGCTGAAAAACGGGATTAAATGTGTCGTCTGGGATTTGGACAACACGGTCTGGAAGGGCGTTTTGTCGGAAGGAGACGATGTTGCCCTCTATCCGCAAATCAAGGAAATCATGGAACAACTCGATCAGCGCGGCATTTTGCAGTCGGTGGCAAGCAAAAACAATTACGCTGACGCGATGCGCAAGCTGAAAGAGTTTGAGATTGACCACTATTTTTTGTACCCGCAAATTCATTGGGAGCCGAAGTCCAAATCCATCGGGGCGATCCAGCAGGCGATCAACATCGGGATGGACACGCTGTTGTTCGTCGATGACCAGCCTTTTGAACTGGACGAAGTGAAAAGCGTGCACGATTCGATCAACTGCCTGCACGCCGAGCGCTATACCGAGCTGTTGACACACCCTTCGCTGATTCCGGCTTTTATTACGGAGGACTCGAAAAAACGGCGGTTAATGTATTTGCAAGACATGGAGCGTCAGCAGGAGGAAGAGTCTTTCACAGGCACGAGCGAAGAGTTTTTGAAAACATTGGACATGAAGTTCATAATCAGCGAGGCGCAGGAAGATTGCCTGAAACGCGCGGAGGAGCTTACGGTCCGCACGAATCAGCTGAACTCGACGGGGCGGATATACAGCTACGACGAGCTGAATTATTTCCGCCATTCGCCCGACCACAAGCTGTTCGTGTGCGAGCTGACCGATAAATACGGCTCGTACGGAAAAATCGGAATCGCCCTGGTCGAAATGAACGAGACGCACTGGCATATCAAATTGCTCATCATGTCTTGCCGGGTGATTTCCAGAGGCGTTGGCACCGTATTGCTGGCACACATCATGCAGCAGGCCAAGCAAGCCGGCAAACGATTGCTGGCCGACTTTAAAAATACGGAAAGAAACAAAATGATGTACGTTTCCTATCGTTTTTCCAACTTTAAGGAAGTTTCCAAAGAAGAAGATGGCTTTGTCATCTTGGAAAACGATTTGACCCAGATTCAAAAATTCCCGCCTTATATCGATGTGCTCGTTTCGTAGGAATGACTATTCAACCAAAAAAAGGAGAGTTTACACATGCAACTTCAAGAACAAATTCGCAACTTTATTCTGGCCAATCTGGTTGTATTCGACGATGAAGTGGAATTTAGCGATGACGACAATATTTTTGAACTGGGCTTCGTCAATTCCTTGTTCGCGATGAAGCTGGTCACGTTTATCGAAAGCGAATTTCAGCTGACGATTGAAAGCGACGAAATGGAAATTTCCAACTTCAATACGATCAACAACATCGTGAACTTTATCCAGTCCAAATCGGTGTACAAATAAGTGAAGCAGATGATTTACACGACGAAAAATACAAGTGCTGATTTCAATTGGACGGAGTATTTTACCACGCTTAACAGCGGAGAGACACCCGGTGTCGATGCAAACCTATATTTTCAAAACGTCCGGGAACTTTTGCGCGAAAATGCTCACTTGCTCGGCTTGGTGCTTGGCGACGTGCTTCGAAAGCTGTTGCGAGACGTTCCGGTCAAGCCCGAGCCGAGAGTGCTGGAGCTTGGCGCAGGCACCGGATTTTTGACGCGGCTTTTGCTGACGATGTACCAAGGAAGCGGGGTTTTGGTCGATAATTGCCAAACCTCCTTCGACGCCTATAACCAAGTCGCGCATAACCATGCGGATCGCATTACGTACTTGCTCGAAGACTTGTTCACGCTGAAGCTGACAGAAACGTTTGATCTTGTTTGCAGTTTTGGTTTGATTGAACATTTTAAAGAGAAGGCCGAAATCTTGTCCATCCACAAACAGTTTTGCAAGGAAGATGGATATTTGATTTTGATCGTTCCGATGGATAGCTTTTTGACGCGTGCCTATTACGAAGTTCACCCAGAAATCAACCTGGGATACCGGGAGCTGCTGACCAAAAAAATCGCTTTGGAGCAGCTCAGAGCCAGTGGTTTGCAGCCGATTCGCGCAGAAGTCAGTCAGGGCTATGTCTACGATTTTTTGACGATTTTATGCAAATAAGCAAAGCGTAGACAGAAGCACATTTTGAATGATGGGGATTGAATAAATATGACAATAACAAGCCCACACAGCATTCTGGAAGAAGTAAAACAGTTTGCGGAAGAAGAAATCAGACCGTTTGCTGCCGAATTTGAACAACAAAAAGCGCTTTCACGCGAGCTGATCAAAAAAATGGGGGAAAAGCGCTACTTGGCTGCAAGCTTTCCAGCACAGTACGGGGGCTTGCAGCTGCACCCCCTCGAATACGGGAACCTGGTTGAAGAGATCGGAAAAGGTGCTCTGTCTGCCGCGATGCTGCTGACGGTTACGACCGGGCTGGTAGGCGAAACGCTCATCCGTTGGGGCAGCGACTACCAAAAAGCACAGTACGTGCTGCCCATCGCAAGGGGCGAGAAGGTCGGGGCTTTTGCTTTAACCGAACCGGGAGTAGGAAGCGGCGCCAAGGATGTGAAAACTTCCTATGAAAAAGCGGGCGACAAGTATCGGATTACCGGGCGCAAAAAATGGATCTCGTTTGGGGAGATCGCCGACTTTTTTATCGTCATTGCCTCCGATCCGACGACGAACGCGATCAGTGCTTTCCTCGTCGACCGCGAGCAAGAGGGTGTCCACATTCGCAAAATCGAAGGGCTGCTTTCCTGCGCAGCTTCCCAGCTTGCCGATATCGAGCTGCACGATGTGGAAGTGGACGCGGACAAGCTGATCGGCAAGGAAGGAATGGGCTTCACGGGCATTGCCAACTTCGCGCTCGACCAGGGGCGGTTTAATGTCGCCTGGATGGGCGTCGGACTGGCGCAGGAAGCCCTGGAAGTGATGGTTACGTATGCGCGCAAAAGAAACCAGTCCGGGCAGAAAATTTTCAACTTTCAACTGATCAAAGGCATCATCGGCGATGCCGTGACGAACGTTCATGCTGCTCGCTCGCTCTGCCGGGAAGCCGCTCGCATGCGAGCCGACAATCATCCGGACGCGATTGTGCAAACGACGATGGCGAAATACTTTTCCTCGGTAGTAGCCAACAAGGTTGCCTCCGATGCCGTTCAGGTGCTTGGCGCGAACGGCTGCTGCAACCTGTATCCAGTCGAACGTCTTTTCCGGGAGGCGAAAATTTTGGAGATCATTGAAGGGTCTTCGCAAATTCAGCAGCAAATCATCGCCATGCACGGCGCGAACCGCTACTATCAGCCAAAAAGGATTACGGAAGTATGAAAAAATTAGATGCCAATCAAGTCAGCGACATCATTTCTCTCAGTCCGATGCAAGAAGGGATGCTGTTTCATTACTTGAAAGAACCAGACAGCTCCCTCTATTTTGAGCAAATCAGCTTGCATGTTTCCTCGGCTGTCCATATCGCTGCATTTCAACAGGCATGGCGGCACGTCGTCTCCGTCAACGAGATGCTGCGTGCCGTTTTTCGATGGGAAGGGGTCAAAGCGCCTCTTCTCATCATCCTCAAAGAGCTGCCGGACTTTTTGCGCTATGTGGATGTATCGGCACAGGTGACCGCGGACCGCGACACGTTTGTGGCTAACCTGCTGGACGAAGATCGGGCAAACAAGTTTGATCTGCGGGAAGGTGCGTTTCGCGTCAGTTTGTACAAATTGGGAGACGAGGACTATCAGCTGATCCTGAGTCACCACCATATTTTGTTCGACGGGTGGAGCACGGGCATTCTTTTGGCTGAGTTCATGGAGACGTATCAGCAGTTGCTGGAGCAGCGCCAGCCGACCGTTGCGGCGAAGCGAAAATTCAAAGACTTTATCAAGTCGGTCCAGCAAAAAGACAAGGCAGAGCAAGAAACGTTCTGGAAAACCTATCTGAACGAAGTAAATCCGCTCTGGTTGCAAGAGATTATCCCAGCCAATCAGTCTCATGCAAGCAAGCACGCCGCGGAGAAAAAACAGGCCCGGCTGGACATTCCGCAGTCGCTTCATGCTGAAATCAAACGCCAAGGAAAACATGCGATCAGTTGCTACCTGTACGGGGCATGGGCGTTGCTCCACTATTTTTATGCAGACAGCAAAGACGTGGTTTTTGGCACGACCGTTTCGGGGAGGGAGGAGTCTCTCGATGGCATAGACAAGATGGTGGGCTTGTTCATCAATACGTTGCCGCTCCGATTGGCGATCGACCCGGACGAATCCCTCCAGGCATTTTTGGAGCGGGTGTTTGCTTCCATGAATGCCCGCAAGCATTATGGCTCCACACCGTTGCGGGATATTAAAAAATACAGTGGACTGCCTTTTGAAAAAGAGCTGTTTGATACGGTGCTCGTCATTGAAAATTATCCGCTTCAACCGCATTCGAAAAATCGGAATTTCGTTATCGATTCCTTTTCATATAGAGAAGAAACCAATTATCCGCTCACGATCTTTATTACGTTGTGGGAGACGATCGAGCTTGTTGTCGACTACGACTGCCGCGTCTATAGCGAAGCGTTCGTGCAGGAGCTGTGCGCGCGCTACAAAATGATTTTGACGTACCTCGTGGAGCAGCCACTGGAAACGATTCGCACGGTTGATTTTCTGTTTCCCGAAGAGAAACAGAAGCTGCTGGGCGAATGGGTCAATACGAAAGTGGCTCTGCCCACGGGGAAAACGATCCATCAGCTATTCGAAGAGCAAGTGGACAAAACGCCTGAGCGCATCGCCCTGACATACGAAGGCCGTTCTTTTACGTATCGGCAAATGAATGAGCAGGCGAACCAGTTGGCGAATTTGTTGCAGGACGCGGGCGTTCAACCGAACCAGGTCGTGGGCTTGTTCATGGATAGGCGGCCGGAGCTGGTGATCGCGCTGCTCGGTATTTTGAAATCCGGTGGCGCTTATTTGCCGTTGGAGCCGACGCTGCCGCTGGAACGCTGCGCGACGATGCTTTCCGACGCTAGTGCCAATGTGGTGGTGTCCGTCCAGAAATTCACGGATGTGTTGGCTGGGCTTAAAACCAAGTGTCCGCTACTCCAAACCGTTGTGTGCATGGATCAGGCAGAAAGCGAAGCAGAGTACAGTCTGCGCGACTTGCAGCAATACGCTCGGGAAGTGGCGGTAACAGTCCCTCAAGCGACTTCCGATGATTTGGCATACGTGATCTATACTTCTGGATCGACCGGAGTGCCCAAGGGTGTCATGATCTCGCATGAAAACGTCGTGAATTTTCTGTACGCAATGGAACGGGAAATCGGTTTTGAACCCGAACATACCGTTCTGGCGCTCGCTGCCTACTCGTTTGATATTTTTGTCCTGGAGTCATTGGCGCCGCTCTGCTGGGGAATGAAAATGACACTGGCGAGCGATGCGGTGCTCAAGGACCCGGATGAAATCATGAAGCTGATCGAAGCTGAGTCGGTGACGATTCTCCAGGCGACGCCATCGCGGATGAAGCTGCTTGTGCAATCGGCGCGAGCGAGCAGTCTGCAGCAGCTGCAAAAGATTTTGATCGGCGGAGAAACGTTATCGGAAGATTTGTACAAATCGTTGCGCGCGATCACAAAGCAGTCTATCTACAATGTGTACGGCCCGACGGAAACGACAGTATGGTCTACGATCCAGCGGCTTGAAGAAACGATTTCTGTCGGCAAGCCGATTGCCAATGTAGGCATCTATCTTTTGTCGAATGAGAGAACGCTGCGCCCGCTTGGCTATCCGGGAGAAGTGTGCATCTTCGGGAAAGGTCTGGGGAAGGGGTACTTGAACCAGCCGCTGCTCACTGCGGAAAAGTTCATAGCCAACCCGTTTCAGCCGGGCGAGCGGTTATATTGTACGGGCGACTACGCCTATTGGCTGCCGGATGGCTCCTTGCAGTTTGTCGGGAGAAAAGACCATCAGGTCAAAATCCGCGGGCACCGCATAGAGATGGCCGAGGTGGAAAGCGCCTTGAAGGATTTTTCCCCGGTCAAAGATGTCGTCGTCATCGAAATAAAAGAAAAGAACGAGTCAGCCCTGGCTGCCTACTTGGTGGTCGACAGCGGTTTCAACTGGACAGCTTGCAAAGCGTTTCTCAAAACGAGGCTGCCGCATTACGCCATTCCGTCTGCTTGCTACCGGATACCGGAAATTCCGTACACCCGCAATTTGAAAGTGGATCGCAAAGCGTTGGTGCAAATGCAAAAAGAGCCGCTGCATTTGTTGGAACATACGATCGAGCCGAAAAGCAAGCTGGAAGCGAAGATTGCTGAGACGTGGAAAAACGTGCTGGAAATCGAGCGGGTGGGCATACACGATCGGTTTTTTGATGTCGGCGGCGACTCGATCAACGTCATCCGCTTGTGCAATGAGTTGAAAGCGGAAATGAACACGGACGTTCCGGTGCAGACCATTTTCACCTATCCGACGATTCATGAATTGGCAAACTACTTCCACGCAAAAGCAACAGGGGAGAGCCGGACGGCCAAGCCTTCAGCCGAAAAGCCCAAAGCGGCCAAGCCCCGCACTGTGGATATTCAAGACACCGATGTTGCGATCATCGGAATGGCAGGCCGATTTCCGGGAGCGGCTGACAAGGAGCAGTTTTGGCGCAATCTCGTCAGCGGCAACGAGGCAATCAAGTTTTACAGCGATGAAGAAATGGAAGCGCTCGGCATCGATCGCGAACTGTGGAACAATCCGCATTATGTCAAGGCGAAAGGAAAGCTCGACGATATCGATTGCTTTGACGCCGAATTTTTTGGCTATACCGTAGCGGAAGCCGAGTGGATGGACCCGCAAATTCGCTTGCTGCATGAGTGCGCGTGGCATGCCCTGGAGGATGCGGGGTACGAGCCGGAAGCGTATCCAGGCTCTATCGGTTTGTACGTCGGCTCTGCCTACAATATTTATTGGGTGCCGGAGACGTTCTCTCCATCGCTTTACGCTTCTGAGCAATACCAAATTTATCACGTCAACAGCAATTCGTTCGCGACGCTGATTGCTTACCGGATGAATTTGCGCGGGCCAGCGATCACTGTCCAGGCAGCCTGCTCGACTTCGCTCGTGGCAGTTGATCGGGCTTACAAGGACTTGCTTTTTGGAGACTGCGACATCGCCGTTGCAGGGGCGGCTGCGGTTACTTTGCTGGATGAAGCCGGATATGTCCATCAGGAAGGGATGGTGTTATCCAAAGACGGACATTGCCGCGCCTTTGACAAGAAAGCGACCGGGACTGTCACCGGAAACGGGGTTGGGCTAGTCGTCTTAAAACGTCTCAAAGATGCGCTGGCAGATGGAGATCATATTTACTCTGTTTTGAAGTCCACGGCTGTCAATAATGACGGAAACCGCAAAGTGGGCTATTCGGCTCCAAGTGCGGAAGGACAAGCGGCCGTGATTCAAAAAGCGATCGAACGGTCCGGGATCGAAGCGGCGCAGATTCACTATGTCGAAGCGCATGGAACGGGAACGGCATTGGGCGATCCTGTTGAAGTGGAAGGGCTCAAACTGGCCTTCGACACGGACAAGAAAAATTACTGCGGGCTCGGCTCCGTCAAGACGAATATCGGGCATCTGGAAGCGGCGGCAGGGATTGCCGGACTGATGAAAACATCGCTCGCGCTCAAAAACCGGATGATCCCGCCGACGATCAATTGCGAAGAGGTCAATGGGCAGATCGATTTCGAAAATTCCCCGTTTTACCTCAATACGCAGCTGCTCGATTTGCAAAACGAAGACATGTTTCCGCTGCGGGCAGGCGTCAGTTCATTCGGGCAAGGAGGCAGCAACGCTCATGTGATTTTGGAGGAAGCGCCGCCAGCGATCGAGACGCCAGCGAAAAGGCGGTACCAAATGATCGCGTTGTCCGCTCACAGCGAAGCAGCGTTGAAAGAGATGAAGGGACGGATTGGCGAGCGGTTCAAGCGCGACGACAGCATCCAGCTGGCCGATGCCGCCTATACGCTGAAGGTAGGGCGCAAACGTTTTTCGCACCGCTCTGTCTTGCTTTGCACAGAAGTGCGGGAAGCGATTGAAGTTTTGACGGAGAAAAACTCCCGGAAATCATGGGATTTTGTCGCTTCCGAGCAAAGCCCTGCGCTTGTGTTCATGTTTTCGGGGCAAGGTGCGGAATATGTGAATATGGCCTTGGACCTTTACCGTCACGAGCCGCTTTTCCGCGAGAAGCTGGATGAATGCTTCGCGATTTTGCAAAACATCTCGGGTGTCCGCTATCAGGACTATTTGTACCCCGACCAGCCTGACGATCAGATAGCGCGGGAGATACACAGGCAGAGCGTTTCCCAACCGCTGCATTTTGCCATCGAGTATTCGTTGGCCTGGATGCTGATGGAGTGGGGCGCTGCCCCGTCGAACATGATCGGATACAGCATCGGCGAGTATGTTGCCGCGTGCATAGCCGGAGTTTTCTCGCTGGAAGACGCTCTGGTTTTGACTTACCACAGAGGCAGGCTCATGGAAAAACTCCCGGAAGGCGTCATGCTGACGGTTCCTTTGGCGGAGGAAGCTTTGCTTTCCATCTTGCCGCATGAGCTGTCGATTGCAGCCGTGAACGAGGAATCGTGTATTGTCGCTGGAAGCAAGGAGGACATCAGCCGATTCGAAGCCGCGTTGAAGGAGCAAAAGGTCATCAGCATGCGGCTCGCTATTTCCCACGCGGGGCATTCTAACATGCTGGATTCGATGCTGGCAGAATTTGGCGAATACGTACAGAACGTTTCGTTCCAGCCGCCTGTGCTGCCGTTTGTGTCCAGCTTGACGGGCAATCCGATTACGCCAGAGGAAGCGGTCGATCCGGGCTACTGGGTGCGGCATTTGCGCGAGCCTGTCCGCTTTGTGGCAGGGCTGCAAAAGCTGGCGCAGCAGGAGCATACGTTATTTATCGAGGTTGGGCCGGGACGAAATCTTTGCATGCTCGCCCAGCGGTTTTTGCGTCCTGAGCGCAACCAAAAGCTGCTCGATACGATCCGGGTGGAGCGAAAGCAAGTGGCGGACGACGAACAGCTTTTGAAGACGGTGGCGCAATTGTGGCTGTATGGGGTCGATCTGGACTGGAAACGGTTTTACGACGGCGAACGGCGCAGAAGAATTTCTTTGCCGGGATACCCGTTTGCGAAAAAGCGTTACTGGAACCATGCGTTTCGTTTTGACACCAGCCAGTTTGGCAAACGGGCGAAAGGCAAGCGCTTGGCAAGCGCAGCGCTACAGTCCGCGGCGTCGCTCTCGTTTTCGCCTGCGCATTCGCAGGAGCGACTGTCTGGACAGGTGGCCGAATCGGCTCCAGTCGTTCATACGTTTGCAAGTGAAGAGGGAAGCGTGATCTCGCGGTTAGTAGGGGAGATCATCGGCGGTCCGAATGTAGGGGAAGACGAGGACTTGTTTGAAGCGGGATTTGACTCGCTCAAGGTTGTATCGTTTATTTCCAAGCTTGTGGATGCGTTCCAGGTGCAACTGACGATGCACGAGGTGTTCGCGCATCCGACGATCCGCGAGCTGGTGCCGCTCATTCGGCAAAAAGCGCCGCAGGCGGCTGTCGTGATTCCGAAAGCGGCAGAAGCGCCGTACTATCCGGCTTCGTCCCAGCAAAAACGGCTGTATGCGTTGCAGCAGTTTGACGAAACGAGCACGGCGTACAACATTCCGGGCGTATTTTTGCTGCACGGGTCTGTCGACCGGGAGCGGATGCAGGCTGCGTGTGAAGGGGTGCTGCAGCGGCATGAGGCGTTGCGGACTTATTTTGAGCTGGACGGGCAGGAGTTGGTGCAGAGGATTGTTGCGGTTGCTTCGTCCTTTGCGCTTGAATGGCGGGAGATGCCGGGCGCGAGCGTGGAAGAAGCAATGGAAGGCTTCATTCGTCCGTTCTCGCTGCACGAAGCGCCTTTGCTGCGGATTCGCCTGGTGAGCGTAGGCACTGACCGCCACGTCATGCTGATCGACATGCACCACATCATTTCCGACGGACTGTCGATTGAACGACTGGTCAGCGATTTTCTCGCTTATTACGACGGACAGACGCTGGCGGAGCCGAAGCGGCAGTACAAAGACTTCGCCGTCTGGCAGCAAAGCCGGGACGCGGCCGATTGGCAAAAGGAAGCGGACTTCTGGCTGCAGCAGTACAGGGACGGCTACGAAACGCTCGATTTGCCAACCGATTACCGCCGTCCGCCGATCAAGCATTTTGCTGGCGACCTG